>Ga0180222_1000825_pt1 | contig 39209 bp, 38 predicted proteins | sample eDN5th37CKraftOP_FD_151336 | JGI IMG/M metagenome (GOLD analysis project Ga0180222, IMG submission 151336) | Enriched Organic Plus compost microbial communities from Emeryville, California, USA - eDNA 5th pass 37_C Kraft OP (version 2) (version 2) ...
CGCCGCTGATGCAGAAGCCGGATGCGTTCGGCTGCCAGCTCGGCGACTACACCTGACGGCTTCTGCCGACAGCCGCCTTCTCCGCACCGACGGTGCGGGGAAGGCGAGCGGTTCCCGGACGGCGGAATTCGCGGCGCATCGCGCGCCGACTTCGCCGCCGGCGGACCGACGGTTTGACTGTTGCTACCAGGCGGGGATGCCCGGCATATGGGCCACGCGGCCTTTCGCCGGCGTCCTTGAAGGTTCTCTTGAAAGTTCCCTTCGAGGTTCTCTTCGAGGTTCTCTTGGCGGCACCGGGGCAGGGATTCATCTCGACAAAGTGCGGGCGACAGCGTGATCAACTGGGCTAACTTCATATCGCAATGCTTCAACGGGCTGGTGCTCGGCGCGCTTCTGGCGCTGATCTCGTCCGGCTTGACGATCATCTATGGCACGCTCGGCGTCCTCAATCTGGCGCATGGCGCCATGTTCATGCTCGGCGGCTATGCCGGCTGGGTCGCCTATACTTATACCGGGTCGTATCTCGCGGCCGTCGCCGCCGGCTCGTTGTTCGTCATGATCGTCGGCGTGCTGATGGAGCGGGTGATCATCCGGCAATTCTATTCGCGGCCGCACGAGGACCAGCTTCTGGTCACCTTCGGCCTCGGCATCGTGTTCGTCGAAGCGGTGCGCTTCTTCTTCGGCAGCCTGTCGAAGGTGGTGCCGCCGCCGGCCGGGCTCGCCGGCATCACGCCGATCGGCTTCATGTTCTATCCGACCTACCGCCTGGCGCTGCTCGGCATCGTCGCGGTGGCGCTGATCGTGCTCTATGTCGTGCTCTACCGCACGCGCATCGGCATGATCGTGCGCGCCGGCATCGAGGACTCCAGCATGGTCGATGCGCTCGGCATCGACGTCTACAAGATCTTCATGCTGGTGTTCGGCATCGGCGCCATGGCGGCCGGCTTCGCCGGCATCGTCAACGCACCGGTGGTGTCGATCGCGCCCGACGTGGGCGAGGCGATCCTGGTGCAGACCTTCGTCGTGGTGGTCATCGGCGGCGTCGGCTCGTTCCCCGGAGCGGTGCTGGGCGGCCTGATCGCGGGCGAGATCATCAGCATCACCTCGATGTTCAACCCGGGTTATTCCTATGTGATGCTGTTCGTGGCAATGACGCTGGTGCTGGTGCTGCGGCCTTACGGGCTGCTCGGCACCGCGGGCCGCGAGTGAGCGCGGGTTTCCTATGTTCAAGCAACGCCCTTTCATCGTCGAGGCGCTGACGGCAATCGCACTGATCGCCGTGCCCTTCGTGCTGCCCCATCTCGGCTTCTCGCCGACCACCATCAACCGCATTCTGGTCTGGGGCCTGTTCGGCCTCGGCTTCGACATCCTGTTCGGCTTCACCGGGCTGCTGTCGTTCGGCCAGTCGGCCTTTTTCGGCACCGGCGGCATGGTCGCCGCCTATCTGCTGACGGTCGTGGAATTTCCCTATGTCCTGACCTCGCTGTTCATCGGCACGGTGGTCGCGGCGGTGATCGGCTATCTGGTCGGCCTCATCGCGCTCAGGCGTACCGGCATCTATTTCGCCATGATCACGGTGGCGATCGCGGAGGTCTTCTACTTCATCGAATTCAATCCGCTGTCGGACTTCACCGGCGGCGAGAACGGGCTGCCCGGCGTTCCGACGCCGACGCTCTATCTCGGCTTCACGACGGTCAAGTTCAACACCGACTGGTCGATGTATACCTTCCTGGCGTTCTGGTATTTCGTCGGCATCGTCCTCGCGCTGCGCATCATGCGCTCGCCGGTGGGCGCGATCTTCAGCGCGATCCGCGAAAACCCGCTGCGTGCGGCCGCCGTCGGCCACAACATCCACGGCTACAAGCTCACCGCCTTCGTCATCGCCGCCGCCTATGCCGGTTTTGCCGGCGGCCTGCTCGGCGTGATGCAGGGCTTCATGCCGCCGGACGCCTTCACCTTCGACACCTCGGGCCAGCTCGTGATGCAGACCGCGATCGGCGGCGCCGGCACGCTGTTCGGGCCGCTGGTGGGCGCCACGGTCTGGCTCTATCTCAGCGACTTCTTCCAGACCACGCTGCATCTCGGCGCCACCTGGAAGCTGGTGCTGGGCGTGGTGTTCGTGCTGCTGGTGGTGTTCCTGCGCCGCGGCCTGGTCGGCGGCCTGGTCGATCTCGCGGACTTCCTGGCCCGCGGCGGCCGCAGCAAGGAGCCGGCCGAGCCCGATATGGGCCCGACGCCCGGCGGGCCGGGTTCGGAAGTCGGCTCCTCGGCCGCGCCGGCCGCGCTCAATTCCGCCACCGCCGCCGGGAGCGACGTGATCCTGGAGGCGCGCGGCCTGAGCAAGCGCTACGGCGGCGTCGTCGCCAATGACAACGTCAATTTCACGGTCCGGCGCGGCGAGCTGCGCGGCGTGATCGGCCCCAACGGCGCCGGCAAGTCGACCTTCTTCAAGATGCTGACGTGCGAGATCCACCCGACCGCCGGCACCATCATGTTCGAGGGCCAGGACATCACCGGCCTCGAAGTGACCGAGGTGTGCCAGCTCGGCCTGACCAAGAGCTACCAGGTCAACCAGCTGTTCAACCGGCTGACGGTGCGCCAGAACATCACCATCGCGGCGCTGGCGCAGAAGCGCGGCGCGTTCCGGCTCGACCTGCTGCGCAGCCTGTCGAAGATCGACGGCCTCGAAAAGCGCGTGTCGGAGACGCTGGCGCTGGTGCATCTGACCTCGCGCGCCGATACGCCGGTGTCCGATCTCGCCTATGGCGAGAAGCGGCGGCTGGAGATCGGGCTCGCGCTCGCCACCGCGCCGTCGCTGCTCTTGCTCGACGAGCCGCTCGCCGGCATGAGCCCGCGCGAGCGGGTGGAGACGGTGGCGCTGCTCAAGCAAATCGCTAACGGCCGCACCATGATCGTGATCGATCACGACATGGATGCGATCTTCGAACTTGCGGAAACGATCACGGTGCTGCGCGAAGGCTCGGTGCTGGTGGAGGGGACGCCGGAAGAGATCAGGGCGAATGCCGCCGTGCAGGAAGCCTATCTCGGCGGGATGCATACGCCATGAGCCTGCTCGAAGTCGAAAAACTGAACAGCTATTACGGCGACTCGCACATCCTGTTCGACGTGTCGCTGCGCGTCGACGCCCACGAGGTGGTGGCGCTGATCGGGCGCAACGGCGCCGGCAAGAGCACGACGCTCAAGAGCCTGATGGGCCTGGTGCGCCCGCGCTCGGGCAAGATCGTGTTCGACGGCCAGGAACTGGCGGGCCGGCCGGCCCATATCATTGCGCGCGCCGGCATGCAGCTGGTGCCGGAGGAGCGGCGCATCTTCGGCAGCCTCAATGTCGAGGAAAACATCATCCTCGCCGGGCTGACCGCCAAGAGCAAATGGCCGCTCGAGCGCATCTACAAGATGTTCCCGCGCCTGAAGGAGCGGCGCACCAGCCGCGGCACCGATCTCTCCGGCGGCGAACAGCAGATGCTGGCGATCGCGCGCGCGCTGGTGCGCGATCCCAAGATCGTGCTGCTCGACGAGCCGTTCGAGGGGCTGGCGCCGGTGATCGTGCACGATCTGATGGAGGCCTGCCGCAATCTCGCGGCCGAAGGCCAGACCATCGTGCTGGTCGAGCAGAACATCGCGGCCACGCTCACGCTCGCCAGCCGCGCCTATATCATCAACAACGGCCATGTCGTGCACGAAGGCCCCACCGACGAGATCAAGGCCGATCCGCAGGTGCTGCAACGCTGGCTGGGCGTTTAGGGCGGGCCCTATCACCTTGTCATCCCGGGCGCGCGTCAGCGCGGCCCGGGATCGCGGACGCCGTGTGCTCCGTGTGCTCTCGATAGGCCGCGGCGGACTGGGGTCCGCGCTTGCGCGCGGACGACGGCCGGCGTTGCGCGGGCGTTGCGCCGAGGCTTCAAATAGTCACGGCGGAACGCGCTTCGGCATCCCCTTGGCGAACGCGCCCAAGGTGATGGCGCGCGCGACATATTGCGCGAGGCAATTGTAGCCGGCCTCGTTGCGCTCGAATTCGTCGGCGACCGGCCCGGGTCCCTCGCTGTCCGCCCGGTCCATCATCTGCATGGCCTCGAAGAAGCGCACGACCAGGACGTTTTCCTGCGCCGCCACGTTGCGCAAGCTGTCGCGGATTTCCTTGTAATGCGCGTCGCGCTGCATCTGGCTGGCGAATTGCAGCCCGACCAGGACGACATCCACCTTGTGCGCCTTCAGCCAGCCGATCTGGTCCTTGACGGTGGCGGAGAAGTCCTCGACCGGCACATAAGCGAGCGCGTCATTGGTGCCGACCTGCCAGAGCACCAGGTCGGGTTCCTCGAGCGCGACCTCGTTTTTCATGCGCACGGCGGCATCGGCGGCGAGTTCGCCGGAAACGCCGCGGTTGATCATCACCACGTCGATGCCTTTGAGCGCGCGCTCGAGCATGGCTTCGATCAGCGCGGTATAGCCGCCGTTCCGGCTGACGCGGCCGGGCGCCGCTCCGAATGCCAGGATGCGCAAGCTCTTGCGTTGCGCCAACACGGTCGCGACGTTGGACAGGGGCGGTCCGCCGGCGAGCGCGCTCGAGCCGGGCTGGCAGGCCTTCGACAGCGGCGCCTCGGCCGCCGCCGGCGGCGGTGCCGGCTGCGCGAATGCCGCCGTGCAATGAAAGAGCGCGCCTACGAGCGCGACGACGCAGCCGGCGCGGGGGCCGGAGACGCCGCCGGCCGGGCGCGTTGTCGCGATTCGGCGAGCCATGCGGTGAAAGCCATGATGACGATGCCCAGAATTACCACGGCGGTGTCGGTCCCGACAGTGCCGCGATAGACGAAGCGGACCACCTGCGCCGTCAGGCTCAGCAGCGATCCGATGCAGAACACGTAAAGCGAGTTGCGCCCGAGCATGGCGAACAGATGGATCAGCCCGTTGACCGGCGCGTTCATGAACGGCAGCTTGGCGGCCAGGCGGATATAGGGAAACGCGACCGAGAAGACCGTCACCAGCGCCAGGAACTGGACGAGCCGCATCGGCGTCTCGAAGGTCTTGTCGGCGATGAAGAACAGTTTCGGGTTCGGCACCTTGGTGGGGTCCGGCCACCAGCCGAACACATGAACCAGCACGCCCAGGATCACGATCGGCAGCGCCGCGACGCGCAGGAGCACGATGTGGCGGCGCGCCCAGGCGCCGATGCCGCTTTCGGCCTTGGCGAAGGTGAAGCCGAGCACGAGCAGGACCTGCCAGGCGAGCGGATTGAAGAACCAGGTCCCGGAGACCGGCCAGGTCGGCAATGTCAGGCGGAAGGCGAGCACGGCAAAATAGAGCGCGAGCGACAGCGGCAGGAGCCAATGGGGAGCTCTGCGGTCGATCAGCGCGAAGAAGGGGGCCATCAGTATCAGCACGACATAGAGCGGCAGGATGTCGAAATAGCCGAGCTGATGGGTGAGCACGGCGAGCCCGATATGGGTCGGCACCGGATCGTTGAACACCGCGGCCGCATTATGCCATTGCAGCAGCAAGGGATTTTGCAGCTCTATGGCCGACAGGGCGAGCAGGGCGATGGCCAGCATGGTGATCAGCACCTGCGCCGCATAGAGTTCGAGCGCGCGGCCGAACAGGCGCAGCATCACGTCGCGCGTCGGCATCTGGCGGCTGCCGCCATCCGCCATCAGCCGCAGCGACCAGCCTGCGAGGAACACGAACAGGTCGGCGGCGTCGGAAATCGAGACGTTGGCGAGCGTGAAACGGGAATAAACGATCCCGGGAATGTGATCGATAAAGATCGTGATCAGCGCGAACCCGCGCCAGAAGTCGACGGCATTGGGTTCGCGCGTCATCGCTTTTTCCCGGCGCGGGTCGGCTGAACGTCCCGGACGATTGTCGGGACCGCGCGCTGTCCGGTCAAGGGCGGCGTCAGAATCCGGTCACGAAGCGCGCCATGACCACGATGATGGCGACCTGCAGCGCACCCTGCAGCGCTACCACGCGCACGAAGGTCTTCATCCAGCGCCCGATCTTGTCCATGTCGGGCGAGGGTTTCTGGGTCTCGAAATAGAGCTTGAGATTGGTCGGCAGCAGATAGCCGAGCCCCTGCACCGTGAGCACGGTGACGATGGCGAGGGCGGCGACGACCCACCAGAATTCCGGATAGCCGAGATCGAGAAAACCGAGCCGCACCGCCAGGAACCAGCCGGCGGTGGAGGTGATCGCCGACAGGGTTGGCATGAGGATGAGCGTGCGCGGCACGATGCCGGCGATCATCGCGCGGCGGACCTCGAACGGCACGCGGCGCAGCACCGGTCCGACCACGAAGCCCATGAACAGGTCGATGCCCGTCCAGAGCGTGCCGGCCATGACATGCACGAAATTGAGGAACCAGAGGCTGCTGCCCAGGATAGCGGCGACCATGAGGCCCAGGGCGCTGGCCGCGGCGACAAGATACCAAGGGCGCAAGGGGTTGGCGCGCGCTATCGCCGGTGCGCTGACGACAGTGTCGGCCACGGTGTCAGCCATTGCGTCCTCTCGTCTTGCAAGGAACGCAACGCTAGCCAGCAATACAGGCCCTGCCAAGAGGCCGGCCGAAACCGCTTGTCGCCGTGCCCGCAAGCACGGGGCAAACCGGGCGGCGGCGCCGCATCAGATCGGCCGTCTACATTCCGAATCCCAGAGACGCCGCTTGCCCTGCGGCTGCCGGCTCGGGCCGGGCCGGCTCGGACCTGGCCGCGTTCGAGGCATTGGCCAGCTCGCGGGCCTGCTCGCGCACGTGCTGGAGCACGTAGACGCGAATGGCGGACGACAGATTGGCGTTTTTCCGCTCGTCGTCGATCTTTTGCAGCAGGTTCGAGACGCTGATCCGATTGGCCTCGGCGATATTGCGCACTTCGTTCCAGAACGGCTCCTCGAGGCTGACGCTGGTCTTGTGCCCGCCGATGACCACCGACCGCTTGGCAACCGCGGATTTGACAGCAAACTTCATGGGCTCCCCCGAAGTTCATGGTCGAAAGCGCGGAAGATCCACCTCCCGCGCGGACTGGTAACGCGCGGTTGGCGGTTTTGTTCCAGCGTGCGTCCCGTTTGTGGACGGGACGGCGGGCTTTGCGTCAGGCGGCCGGACGCTGCAGTTCGGCCTCCGCGGCCATGCCGGTTTCGGGCCCGGGCCCGCGGAAATGGTTGAATACGAACACCCGGATCGCCGACGACAGGTTGCCGCTGCCGCGGTCCCGATCGATCTGGCGCACCAGGCTGGACATATTGGCGTTCTGGCGGCCGGCGATCTCGCGCAGGCCGTCCCAGAATTCGTCTTCGAGTGAAACGCTGGTCTTGTGCCCATCCAGCACAACCGACCGTTTGACGATGGCGGATTTCATGACGTTCTCCGTAAGTCGCTCTGTATCCCGGACCAACGGGCATGCCGCGCCGCGTCGCCGAGCTCGAACGAAACTGAATAACGATGTTTCCTTGTTGAAATTTGAGAAAAATCAAAAGTTGCGCGCCGCCGTCGCCGCGCCCGTTCGGTGCAAAGATTTGTGACAGCGTGATTTAGGTCAAAGCGCACGCGGTCGATGCCGCCAAATTTATGATATGTGGCAACTTATCTCGACCGCTCCCTACGATCGCGATCTCGAACTCGCCGTCATTGACGAGGAGGGGCCGCACGCTCTGGTTTTTCCGTGCCGAAGAATCCTCAATGGCTGGATGAAAGCCGAGACGCGGGAACGGCTCGATGTTCACCCCACCCATTGGCGCCACTGGAAAGACGGCGGGGCGGAGCGCGATTGAGCGGGCGCCGGCGGCGTTCGGCAAGCACGCCGTGACGGCGTCGGAAGCGTCAGAAGCAGGCCGAGACGGCGTCAGATGACGCGCCGGAGCCGGTCGTGTTCTTTCAGGATCGCGTTGTCGAGCTTCGATTCTTCCTCCGCCAATTGCCGAAGCAGGTGCTGGCGCAGGCTCTCGTCGTTTTCCCTGGCGATCCGATCACGGTAGTGCTCGATGTTGAGGCGAGCCACCGTCTTGTCCATGAAGCGATCTCCCGATCTTTTTTTCATCAAATCACGGCGGACAGGCGAGCGACAAGACGGGCGGCGAACGGTCGCGGCCCGGCAACCGGACCCGCCTGCCGGTGGAAGTCAATACCGGTTAACGAATGAGAAGAAGCTCGGTTCCATCGGGCGCGGGCAATCGTTTGCCGCACCGGGCATGAGAAAACGATCACGGGGGCGACCGGCGACCGGCGTCATGCCGATGCCGGTCCGCCGTTTCGGCTGAATTTGACGCGACGGAGGCTGTCCTCGCCGATTTCGGGCCGAAAACGCCGTAAATCGGCACCCCTGAAACCTGAAACCGGCCCGGCCGCCGGCTACGCAAATTTCCGTAGTTGATGCGATGGCCCCATCGCGGGTTACTCCCCCGCTTATGGGTACCTTCCTCTATCGCTGCCCGAAAACCGGGTTCAACATCCAGGGCTGGGTCGCGGACGCGCCGGCCGAGGGCGGCGCTTATGTGTCGGTTGCCTGTCCGCTTTGCAATCTCGTGCACCTCGTCAATCCGCAAACCGGAAAAGGCCCGAACGAGGACGACCCATCCGATAACTAGCGGCCATCGTAGGCGACGCAGCACGTCTCGAAAACAAGACCGGGGCCATTTCGCGCCGCGAAATGGCCCCGGGATCGTCGATTGCGCGTTGGGCGCAGCGGTCGTTCAGGCCTTAGCGGCAGACCCGCACGCGCCGGATGACGACGACGCCGTCCGGACGGACGCGACGCTCGCGTACCCAGCGGCAGCGCGGGGCGGGCACCACCGGAACCACCGACCAGCCGCCCCAAACCCAGTTATTCCAGCCGCGCGGACCGCCCCAGCCGAGGCCCCGGCGCCAGCGATAGCCGCACCAGTACCAGCCCGGACCATGCCAGCCGGAATTGTACCAGCAGTGCGCGCGTCCGCGGAAAATGAAGTCGGTCTTTTCGACCGCGCTCAGCATGCCGGCGGCCGTGCTCAGTTGGCCGGACGGACCGGCGACCGCCGCCTGAGCCGTGCCGGCATTGGCCAACCCCAATGCCAGGCCGACGGCCAGGATGAGTGCCATTGCAAATCTTCGCATTATGATCCCCCTTTGCTCTCGATCCGATGGTGAAACCGCAGACACGTCAGTCCTGGCATGTTTTCAGATAGTCGCGCCGCGCAGGACCGGTGATTTTCTTCGCGACCGCTTCCTTGAGGCAGTTGAGGCGCGCTTCCAAACGGCAAACCTGAACGTAATCGCGCAACGCCTCGCCGCGCAACTTCTGCTGCCGGGCTTCGTCGCGGCAGCGGTCGGGCTTGCGCGCGGCCGGGCCTGCCGGATCGGCGGCTGCCGGCGGTTCGGCGGCCGGAGCCTCGGCCGCGGGAGGCTCGGCCGCCGGAGTCGGCACCGGGCCTGCTTGCTGGGCGATGGCCGGCGCCGCGACGCAAAACATTGCAAAGGCCATGATGACACTGATTCGCATGTGCTGGTCCTTGAGTCGATCGCCTACGAATCGCTGAATAGCACGTCCACAGGCGCGTTCCATGTAAATTGGCAATTATGCCAGCGTCGGTAGATCGGCCGACGAAGCGCCGCGTGAGAGTCTGTCCGCACGGAAAGGGCCCCACGCTTGCGATCCTGATGCTCGTGTATGGCTAATGGATGGCGCTTGTGCGTCGCCATAACGAACGAATTGCCGATCCTGCGCTGTACGATGTACGCGGCCGTCGCCGATGGCTTAGGTCGAGCCGGCGTGACGATCCGCTTGCTGCGTCGCAGCGAATGCGTTGCCGCGGCGTTCGCCTGGTCGAGCGTCTCATGCCGGCGCAAGTTGCGTCGCATGCGAAACGGCCGCGCACACCGGCGCGGCGGTCGCGCGCTTGCGCGGGGCGCGTTTGCCGGATCGTCGTCGATCCTGCGGCCGGCGATTAACGCGGCCGTAACCATCAGCCTGTGCTTGCGGCGGTTCGCCGCAATCCGTTCAAAATCGCGCCAAATTGATGCGTTTCCTTTTCGCGCGGTGGGACAAGGCAATTCGTGGTCCCAAGCAGAAACCGAGGGGACATCCCGTGAAAAAGCTCGTTCTTGCGCTCGCGGCGAGCGCGACCATCGCCGCCGGAACGTTGAGCGCGCCGGCGCCGGCGCAGGCCGGTTGCGTGGGCTGCTGGATCGGTGCCGGCGTGGCCGGCGGTCTGGTGGCCGGTGCGATCATCGGCTCGGCGGCCGCGCGCCCGTATTACTATGGCGGTCCGGCCTATTATTACGCGCCCGGTCCGGCGCCGGTTTATTACGAGCCGGTCTGCCGCTGGCGGCGCGAGCGTTACTGGGACGGCTGGGCCTGGAACGTGCGGCGCGTGCGGGTCTGCCGCTAGCCTTCTTCGCGCGGGACTTTCCGGCTTTACCGGCTGGTCGGCGGGCCGCCGCAGCGGCCCGCAGAAGCTTTCCCCGCCACCGTTATGCACGCGAAAGCGCGCACGGCCCGAGCCTGTGCGGCGCTGGCAGCAATGGGCCGGCGCGGCCGCGGCTGGCGGCGAAGAATGAGCGGCGGCGCGTTCAGGGGCTCGCCGGATTCCGGCCCTGGTTTTCCGTGTTCGCGATCATGACGCCGATCATGGCCGTCCAGCCGACCATCGCGCCGCCGATCAGCAGCGGCGCGGGACCGGCTCCCTGCGGTCCGTCTTGCTGCGCCATTGCCGACGTTCCGTCGTCGGCCGTTTGTTGTGTCGGTCCTTGACCGGCGCCGGCGGCGGGCGGCGGCGCCGATTGTGCGAAAGCAGGCGCGGCGGCGAGCATCGCCGCCAGCGCGAGGGCAACGGAGCGCGGCATGGAGCGGTCTCCCATAAAAGACGTGCAGCGCGTGTAAATTAGACTCCGTTTGCGACTACAATCAATAGTGGTGACGCCGGATGGCTCGTCATCGCGCGTCTTGAGTTACGGCGCGGTCGAATTTCACCGCGCGCCTTGGCCGAATTGAAAGGGGGCCGGCCGGTGGGAAAGGGGCCAGACGCGAGAGGCCGCCAACCGAGGCGGCCTCTTGATCTCCACATCTTTTGTTCCCTCTACGGGATGTCTTGCTAGGACAGGCCGCCATTGCTGCCGGGAGGGTGTGGTTATCCTGCGCCCTAGTGGCATTCTAGGGGGCCTTTAAAGTTTATCCGGCGCAGCCAAAAGTTTGGTCATTGTGGACCTCCTTTCCTCTGCACTGTTCGAAATGGTGTTCCGGCTGGGAATTGAAAAGGAGCCACTTCCAATTTCAAAAGGGGCCAGTGAGGATGGAAAGGGGCCACTACCCCACCCCCAAAAAAGAACATATTGCGAACACGGAACAAACAGTGTACAGTGCTCCCCATCATCGATTCCGGTCCTGGGCCCCGCGTTGTCGGGGCGCCGAATCCCGGCCATAAGGAGCGCGACACATGAGTCAGCCTGCCCTGCGTCTCGTCGAAGGATCGTCCATGGATAAGTCGAAGGCCCTGTCCGCCGCGCTCTCCCAGATCGAGCGCCAGTTCGGCAAGGGCTCGGTCATGAAGCTGGGCAAGAACGACAAGGCGATGGACGTCGAGGCCATCTCCTCGGGCTCGCTCGGGCTGGACATCGCGCTCGGCATCGGCGGCCTGCCGCGCGGCCGCATCGTGGAAATCTACGGGCCGGAGTCCTCCGGCAAGACCACGCTCGCGCTGCACACCATCGCCGAGGCGCAGAAGAAGGGCGGCATCTGCGCCTTCGTCGACGCCGAGCACGCGCTCGACGTGGTCTATGCCCGCAAGCTCGGGGTCATTGTCGACGATCTCCTGATCTCGCAGCCGGACGCCGGCGAGCAGGCGCTCGAAATCGCCGACACGCTGGTGCGCTCGGGCGCCATCGACGTGCTGGTGGTGGACTCGGTCGCCGCCCTGGTGCCGCGTTCGGAGCTGGAAGGCGAGATGGGCGACGTGCAGCCGGGCTCGCAGGCGCGCCTGATGAGCCAGGCCTTGCGCAAGCTCACCGCCTCGATCTCGCGCTCGCGCACCATGGTGATCTTCATCAACCAGATCCGCATGAAGATCGGCGTGATGTACGGCTCGCCGGAAACCACCTCGGGCGGCAACGCGCTGAAATTCTACGCCTCGGTGCGTCTCGACATCCGTCGCACCGGTTCGATCAAGGACCGCGAGGAGACCATCGGCAATCAGACCCGGGTGAAGGTGGTCAAGAACAAGCTGGCGCCGCCATTCAAGCAGGTCGAATTCGACATCATGTATGGCGAGGGCATCTCCAAGATCGGCGAGCTGATCGACCTCGGCGTCAAGGCCGGCGTGGTGGAGAAGTCGGGCTCCTGGTTCTCCTACGACAGCCAGCGCATCGGTCAGGGCCGCGAAAACGCCAAGACCTTCCTCAAGGAAAACCCGGATATCGCCGCCAAGATCGAGGCGGCGGTGCGCCAGAATTCCGGCCTCATCGCCGAGGCCATCATGGCCGGGGACGACGGCAAGGACGACGAGGCGGCCGACGAAACTTGAAAGGATGTGGGCGGGCCGGACGGCGGCGAATTAGCGCCATCGTCCGGTGCCGGTTGCGGCGCGGAGCGGCAAACTCCTGGGCGCCACGAACCGGCCGAGGCGCGGCGCGAGCCGCTGCCCGAACAGCCCAAGCCGGCCAATCCTGAATTTGCCACTAGCGAAGTTGCCGCTACCGAAATCGACAACGCCGAAATCGACAACGCCGAAATCGGCGCCGCCGATTCGACCGGTGCCGAGTCCGCTATCGGATCGGAGCCGGAGGCCGAGCGCGGGCCATCGGCCGTGACCGCGGGCGACCTTGCGCCCGCGCAGCGGGCCAAGCCGGGCCGAACCAAGGCGGGCAAAGCCAAGGCCAAAGCCGAAGCAGCGAAGGCCGCGCCGACGAAGGCTGAGGTTACGACGGTCAAGGCAACGAAGGCCAAGGTGCCCAAGCCGAAGGCGCCCAAGGCGAAGGTGACCAAGTCTGCGACCAGGTCCAAAGCGACCAGGTCCAAGGGCTGAGCCAAGGAGGCGTTTTGACGCGTGTTCCGGGCCGCGCCGCACGGGTCCGCGCGGCGCGGCCCGCCGACAGGCTCCGGCGCGAACCCGGAATCGCGGGCTCGCCATGCAATGGCTCTGAAATCCGCGCTCGCTTGGCTCACGCGAGCGCGCCGGAATGACGGGGAGGGTGCGCTCGCCCTTCCTGGACTCTGCTTCCCCCCGTGGCTAAATAACCCCTTGAAAACATCAAGCCGGACGGGGATTTAACGGTCCCGGCCGAGGGCCTCCCGAAAAGCCGTTCGGGCGGGAACTACCGGCGAGAAGGGGACCGCGAGGGCTGCGTTTCATCCATGAGTGGCGTCAACGACATCCGCAAGAGCTTCCTCGAATACTTCGCCCGCAACGGCCATGAGGTCGTGGCGTCGTCGCCGCTGGTACCGCGCAACGACCCCACCCTGATGTTCACCAATGCCGGCATGGTGCAGTTCAAGAACGTCTTCACCGGGCTGGAGAAGCGCCCCTATGCGCGGGCGGCGACCTCGCAGAAATGCGTGCGCGCGGGCGGCAAGCACAACGACCTCGACAATGTCGGCTACACCGCGCGCCACCACACCTTCTTCGAGATGCTCGGCAATTTCTCGTTCGGCGATTATTTCAAGGAACGCGCGATCGAGCTGGCCTGGAACCTGGTCACCAAGGAATTCGCGCTGCCGAAGGACCGCCTGCTGGTCACCGTCTATATCGACGACGACGAGGCCTTCGGCCTGTGGAAGAAGGTCGCCGGCCTGCCGGAAAGCAAGATCCTGCGCATCGCCGGCTCCGACAATTTCTGGGCCATGGGCGACACCGGCCCGTGCGGACCCTGCTCGGAAATCTTCTACGACCACGGCGCGCATATTCCGGGCGGCCCGCCCGGCTCGCCGGAGGCCGACGGCGACCGCTTCATCGAGATCTGGAACCTGGTGTTCATGCAGTACGAGCAGCTCGCCTCCGGCGAGCGCATCGCGCTGCCGCGCCCGTCGATCGACACCGGCATGGGGCTCGAGCGCATCGCCGCGGTGCTGCAGGGCACGCACGACAATTACGCGATCGACCTGTTCGCCACGCTCATCCGCACCATCGCCGAACGCACCGGCGTCGACGCGGACGGCCCGCAGAAAGCCTCGCACCGGGTGATCGCCGATCACCTGCGCGCCTCCTCCTTCCTGATCGCCGACGGCGTGCTGCCGTCGAACGAGGGGCGCGGCTATGTGCTCCGCCGCATCATGCGCCGCGCCATGCGCCACGGCGAACTGCTCGGCGTGAAAGAGCCGCTGATGTGGAAGCTGGTGCCGGCGCTCGTGCGCGAGATGGGGCAGGCTTACCCCGAACTCGTGCGCGCCGAGGCGCTGATCACCGAAACCCTGCGGCTGGAGGAAACCCGCTTCCGCCGCACGCTCGAGCGCGGCCTCTCGATCCTCGAGGAAAAGAGCGGCGCGCTCAAGCGCGGCGACATGTTCGACGGCGAGACCGCCTTCACGCTCTACGACACCTATGGTTTCCCGCTCGACCTCACGCAGGACGCGCTGCGCTCGCGCGGCATCGGCGTCGACGTCGCCGCCTTCACCGATGCCATGGAGCGCCAGCGCGAGAAGGCGCGCGCCTCCTGGTCCGGCTCGGGCGAGGCGGCGCAGGAAGCGGTGTGGTTCGCGCTGCGCGAAAAAGTGGGGGCCACCGAATTCCTCGGCTACGAGACCGAGAGCGCCGAAGGCGTGGTCGCCGCGCTGGTGAAGGACGGCAGGCAGGTCGCCGAACTCAAGCAGGGCGACAGCGGCGTGGTGGTGGTCAACCAGACCCCGTTCTACGGCGAGTCGGGCGGCCAGGTCGGCGACACCGGCGAGATGCGGCGCGACGGCGTGCACATCGCCGTCACCGACACGCAGAAAAAGGCGGGCGACCTGTTCGCGCATTTCGTCACCGTGCGCGAAGGCACGGTGAAGGTCGGCGATCCGCTGCTGCTGGAAGTCGATCATGCGCGCCGGGCCGCCATCCGGCAGAACCATTCCGCCACGCATCTGCTGCACGAGGCGCTGCGGCTCGTGCTCGGCGATCACGTCGCGCAGAAGGGCTCGCTGGTCGCGGCCGACCGTTTGCGCTTCGACTTCTCGCACCCGAAGCCGATCTCGCCGGACGAGCTCGAGCGGGTGGAGGACATCGCCAACGAGATCGTGCTGCAGAACGCGCCGGTCACCACGCGGCTGATGGCGCAGGACGATGCGATTGCCTCCGGCGCGCGCGCCTTGTTCGGCGAGAAATACGGCGACGAGGTGCGCGTGGTGGCCATGGGCGAGCCGAACGGCAATGCGATGGGCTGGTCGGTCGAACTGTGCGGCGGCACCCATGTCAAACGCACCGGCGACATCGGCCTGATTTCCGTCTTGTCCGATTCGGGCGTCGCCGCCGGCGTGCGCCGCATCGAGGCGCTCACCGGCAAGGCCGCGCGCAAGGCGGCCAATCATCAGATCCAGGTGGCCAGGAACGCGGCGCTCGAACTCAAGACCCCGCTCGACGAGATGCCGGCGCGCGTTGCCTCGCTCATCGACGAGCGCAAGAAGCTCGAGCGCGATCTCGCCGAGGCGCGCAAGAAGCTCGCGATGGGCGGCGGCGGCAAGGCGGCGGCCGCGGACGGCTTGCGCAGCGTGGGCGACGTGAAGCTGTTGGCGCGTGCGGTCTCCGGCGTGGAGCTGAAGGATCTGCGCAGCCTCGCCGACGAGGGCAAGAAACAGGTGGGCTCCGGCGTGGTCGCGATCGTGGCGACCGGCGAGGACGGCAAAGCCGGCATCGTGGTCGGCGTCACGTCCGATCTCACGGCCCGGTTCAACGCCGTCGATCTGGTGCGCAAGGGCGCCGAGGCGCTCGGCGGCAAGGGCGGCGGCGGACGTCCCGACATGGCGCAGGCCGGCGGCCCCGACGGCTCGAAGGCCGACGCCGCGCTCAAGGCGATCGAGGCGGCGCTCGGCGGCTAGTTCGGCCCGCCGCTCATCCCGGCCAGGGCGCCGTCGGCGCCGCCAGCCGGAACTCACTACGCCGTGTCGTCTCGCTAGACGGCGGCGTAAAGGGGCTCCGCTTGCGCGGGGACGACAAATGGGTGCGCAATTGCAGCGCGATCGTCGTTCGGGCGGAACGCGCTACCATCGCGGAGCGAGGCGCGGACCGTGCTGCATGCCGAGGGCCTGAAAGGTCTCATCATCTTCCTGGTGGTCGCCGGCGTGATCGTGCCGCTGTTCCACCGCGCGCGCATCGGCACGGTGCTCGGCTTCCTCATTGCCGGCGTGGTGCTCGGCCCGCATGGGCTCGGCCGCTTCGTCGATGTGCATCCCTGGCTGCATTACGTCACCTTCGACGATCCCAAGCGCGGCGAGGCGCTGGCCGAATTCGGCATCATCGTGCTGCTGTTCCTGCTCGGACTCGAGCTGTCGTTGCGGCGGCTCTGGCAATTGCGGCGCTATGTGCTGGGCGTGGGACTGGCGCAGGTCGCGCTGACCACGCTCGCCATCGGGATTGCCGTGCGCCTGGCCGGCCCGCTGCCGCCGGCCGGCATCGTGCTCGGCCTGTGCCTCGCGCTGTCCTCGACCGCGATCGTGATGCAGACCTTGATCGAGGAGCACCGGGTGGCGCAGCCGGTCGGGCGCGTCGCGCTGTCGGTGCTCCTGTTCCAGGACATGATGGTGGTGCCGATCCTCTTCATCGTCGGGCTGCTCGCCCGCGGCACCGAGGCGGTGAAAGGCGGCGTCAGCGGGCTGATCACGCCTTTCGCGGTCGCGCTCGGCGCCGTCATCGCCATCATGCTGGCCGGCCGTTTCCTGGTGCGGCCGCTCCTGCATTCTGCCGTGCGCACCGGAAGCCGCGATCTCATCATGGCGATCACGCTGCTGATCGTGGTGGCGGCGGCCGTGGCGACCGGGCTCGCCGGGCTTTCGGCCGCGCTCGGCGCCTTCCTCGCCGGCCTCCTGCTCAGCGACAGCGAAGTGCGCCACCACGTCGAGGTCGATCTCGAGCCCTTCAAAGGCCTGCTGCTCGGCATTTTCTTCATCAGCGTCGGAACCCGTCTCGACATTGTGTCGGTCGCCGCCGATGCCGGGCTCATCGTGCTGGCGGTGCTGCTGCTGATGGGCGGGAAGGCGGCGATCATGTTCGGCATCGCGCGCGCCTTCGGCGTCACGCGCGCGGTCGCCGCCGAGGTGGCGCTGCTGCTCGCGCAGGCCGGCGAATTCGCCTTCGTGGTGATCGGCGTCGCCAGCGCCAGCGCCTTGCTGCCGCCGCGGCTCACCGGCGGCGTGGTGGCGGTGGTGGGACTGAGCATGCTGCTCACGCCGCTCGCCGCCATCGCCGGCCGCGCGCTCGCGGCGCGGCTGGCCGGCGCCGAGCACGGCCAGCACGCACCGACTCCGGGCCTGGGTGAGCGCGACGGTCACGTCGTGATCGGCGGCCTCGGCCGCGTCGGGCAGATGATCATGCGCGCGCTCGAGGCCGAGAACGTTCCTTATGTCGGGCTCGACACCGACGGCGAGACGGTGAGCCGGATGCGCGGCGAGGGCCGCTCGGTCTATTTCGGCGATGCCGGCCGCCCCGAACTGCTGGAGCGCATCGGCGGCGCGCACGCCCGCGCTTTCGTGGTTACCGTCAACGACCGCCGTGCGGCCGAGCGCATGGTGGCGGCCGCCCGCCGCATCAAGGCCGACGCGGTGGTGTTCGCACGCGCCGCCGATGCCGCGCATGCCGCGCGCCTCGTCGAGCTCGGGGCGGTCGGCGTGATCCCGGAGACGGTGGAGGCGAGCCTGCAACTGGCGGCCAGCCTGTTCAAGGGCCTCGATTTGCCGGAAGAGGCGGTGTCGCAACGGCTGTCGGCCATGCGCGCGGCGGAACTGCGCCGGATCACCGAAATGGGTTGATCGACCGCAATGGCAGCGGGTGAAAGGTATTATAAGGATCGAACGACGATCGCCAGCCGCGGAGCCGGACCATGCCACGTGAGCGCGCAATGGATTTGCGCCGGCGCACCTATCTGGTGCTCGAGCAAGGGCCGGTCGGCGATCGCCTGAGCGTGACGATCGACCGGTTCCTGGTCGCCCTCATCCTGATCAATCTGGTGGCGGTGGCGCTCGAATCGGACCCCGACCTCGACGCGCGCTACGCGCTGGTCTTCAACGTGATCGAGGGTTTTTCGCTCGTCGTCTTTACCGTCGAATATGCATTGCGGCTGTGGTGCTCGGTGGAACACGGACCGCACCGCCATCTGTCGCCGCTGCGGGCGCGGCTGAAATACGTGTTGAGCCCCGCCGGCCTCGTCGATCTGCTCGCCGTGCTGCCGTTCTGGCTCGCGCTGGTCGTGCCTTCCGACCTGCGCGTGCTCCTGGTGTTCCGCATCGTGCGCTTTTTCAAGATCGCGCGCTATTCGCCGGCGATGCGCTCGCTGCTCGATGTGCTCTACCGCGAGCGGCGCGCCTTGTTCGGCTGCCTGGTGATCGCCATGGGCGCCGCGCTGGTGTCGGCCGCCCTCATGCATTTGGCCGAGGGCAAGGTGCAGCCCGACAAGCTCGGCACCATTCCGCAGGCATTGTGGTGGGCGATCGTCACGCTCGGCACCATCGGTTACGGCGACGTGGTGCCGGTGACCACGCTCGGCAAGGTGATCGCGACCGGCACGATTTTCCTCGGCGTGATCATGCTCGCGCTCCCGGTCGGCATCATCGCCACCGCCTTCGCCGACCAGGTTCACCGGCGCGACTTCATCGTCACCTGGGGCATGATCGCGCGCGTGCCGCTGTTCGCCGAACTCGACGCGGCGGAAATATCCGACGTCATGGAGCTGTTGCGCGCGCAGGTCGCCGAATCCGGCCAGGTGATCGTGCGCGCCGGCGATCCCGCCCATTCGATGTATTTCATCGCCGCCGGCGAAGTCGAAATCGCCGTCAAGGGCGAACTGGTTCGCCTCGGTGCCGGCCAGTTCTTCGGCGAGGTGGCGGTGCTGCGGCGCGCGCGCCGTTCGGCAACGGTCACCGCGCTCACGCGCACCCGGCTGCTCGCGCTCGACGCGCAGGATCTGCGCGCGCTGATGCGGCGTGACGAGCGCATCGCCCAGCGCATCAAGGACGTCGCCGAGAAGCGCGTCGGCCGCGAACTGGTGTCGCCGAAGGGCGATATCGTGGCGGAAGAACTCGAATAACCCGCGGGCTACAGGCTGGCGCGACGGCGGCTAGCCCGGTGACGGCAGCAGGTCCGCGACCACCGAAATGCGCGGCTGGTCGGAGCCCGTCGGCACCACGTCGTGGAAGATGTGCGACGGGAAGATCACCAGAGTGCCCGGCTCCGGCCGGAGGCGGCGCAGGCCCCAGATCGGCGCATGTCCGCGGGTATATTCGTCGCAGCAGCCGAGCTCGAGCGCGCCGCGGTCGGAATCGGGATCGAGCGCGGGAAGCGAGACGTAATAGATGGTCGAGACATAGGCGCGATGGTGCAGGTGCTGCCCGTTGCGCCCGCTGCGCCGCAGGATCGTGTGCGCGCCCCATAGCGTACCCGAGGACGGCGGCGGCGGCAGACCGGTGCGAGGCCGCGTGGTCGCGAGATAGGCCTCGACCGCGCTACGCGTGAAGTCGCGCAGCGCCCATTTGGCGGGTGTGCGGTAGAGGTCGTCCTTGTAATTGATGTTGCGGCCCTCGCGGCGGCTCGGGCTCGGATCGGGATCGCCGAGAATCTCGTTCGCCAGCACCTGGTTGAAGCGTTCGATGCCGCCGAATTCGGCGGGAGGCTCGAAGCGCAGGCGCGTCACCTGCGTCGCGAGATCGACCAGGCCCTCGGCATCGCTGCGCCGGAGCATGCTGAAGCCGAGCGCCCGATGGCCGGTCACCAGCGCGAGGTTCTGCACGCGGGCCGGCATCGCGTCGCAGGCGTCGAGCAGGGCGGCTCCGTCCTTGCGGCAGGCGATCATGTGCAGCAGCTCGAAATGCGGCGACAAGTCGTCGTCGCTGAGCGCGATGGCGTCCATCAAGGCGGCGCGGGCTTCCTCGAAGCGGCCGAGTTGCCGCAATGCGAGGCCGCGCGAGGTTTCGAGCAAGGCGGAAGGTTCGCGGTCCCGGAGCCGGCGGGCGAGGGCGAGTACGTCCTGCGCGCGCCCGAGCTTCAAATAGCATTGCGCGAGCGCGTTCCACTCGCCGAAGCCGGAAGGATCGCGCGCGGCGGCCTCTTCCAGGGCCGCCAGCGCCGGGGTGAAGTCTTGCGCCCGCACCAGCAGCGCGCCGAGCCTGGCCTTGAGCAGCGGGTTGTCGGGGCTGCGCTCGACCGCGGCGCGCGCCAGAGCGAGCAGGGTCGCGGCGGGAAAATTGCCAGACGGTTTCGGGTCCAGCCATTGCATCAAGAGATCATCCCATGACGCGCCTCAGGTTCTCGTCGATCTTATCGAGGAAACCGGTGGTGGACAGCCATTTCTGATCGGCGCCGACCAGGAGCGCGAGGTCCTTGGTCATGTAGCCGGATTCCACCGTGTCGACGCAGACCTTCTCGAGCGTGGACGCGAACCTGGCCAGCTCGGCATTGTTGTCGAGCTTGGCGCGGTGGGCGAGCCCGCGCGTCCAGGCGAAGATCGAGGCGATCGAGTTGGTGGACGTCTCCTTGCCCTTCTGGTGCTCGCGGTAGTGCCGCGTCACCGTGCCGTGCGCCGCTTCCGATTCCACGACCTTGCCGTCCGGCGTCATCAGCACCGAGGTCATCAGGCCGAGCGAGCCGAAGCCCTGCGCCACGATGTCGGACTGCACGTCGCCGTCGTAGTTCTTGCAGGCCCAGACATAGCCGCCCGACCACTTGAGCGACGCCGCCACCATGTCGTCGATCAGCCGGTGCTCGTAGGTGATCTTCTTCTTCTCGAACTCGGCCCGGAAGTGCTTGTCGTAGACTTCCTGGAAGATGTCCTTGAAGCGGCCGTCATAGACCTTGAGGATGGTGTTCTTGGTCGACAGGTAGACCGGATAGCCGCGCGAAAGCCCGTAATTGAACGAGGCCATCGCGAAGTCGCGGATCGAGTCGTCGAGATTGTACATCGACAGCGCGACGCCCGAGCCCGGAAACTTGAACACCTCGTGCTCGACCTTCTGGCCGTCCGGGGTCACGTAGCTCATGGTCAGCGTGGCGTTCGCCGGCACCAGAATGTCGGTGGCGCGGTACTGGTCGCCATAGGCGTGGCGGCCGATCACGATCGGCTGGGTCCAGCCCGGCACCAGGCGCGGCACGTTCCGGCAGATGATCGGCTCGCGGAAGATCACGCCGCCGATGATGTTGCGGATGGTGCCGTTGGGCGAGCGCCACATCTTTTTCAGATTGAATTCCTTCACCCGCGCTTCGTCCGGGGTGATGGTGGCGCATTTCACGGCGACGCCGACTTCCTTGGTCTTGTTGGCGGCGTCGATGGTGATCTGGTCGTCGGTCTCGTCGCGCTTCTGGATCGACAGGTCGTAATAGATGAGGTCGATGTCCAGATAGGGATGGATCAGCTTGTCCTTGATAAGTTGCCAGATGATGCGGGTCATCTCGTCGCCGTCCATTTCGACGACGGGATTCGTCACCTTGATCTTCGCCATTTTAAGCAGCCACCTTCTGAGAGCGGAAATCGACAATGGTCGTCGGACTGGCGGAAAATTCGGCGCGCGCTCATCGAAGCCGCCGCCCCCGCAGCCGCTTTGGGCTCTATAGCATTGCCTTTCTCGCCGTGAAAGCCGTGCTGGCTCATGGACTTAAGTCGTATCCGGCGGCGCGGCGCCGGGCGCAGCCGGGTAATGGCCGCGCGGTCATGATCGGCAAGGAAGGCGCGCGCGCCTTAGGTCCGATCGGCCGCGCCGGAAATCAGGTCACCGCGGAAAGGGGCATTGCCGCCCGGACGGAAAACCCGCTCGATGAGGTCGTCATCGAGCGGGTCATCGTCTCGCGGGCGCCGGCTGCCGCCGGCGGTCACGTCAGAGCGCGGCGATCGCGGCGTTCAGCGTGGGGCTCGGCCGCATCGCGGCCGATGCCTTGGCCGGATCGGGCAGGTAGTAGCCGCCGATGTCGACCGGCTTGCCTTGCGCGGCGATCAGTTCGGCGTTGATCTTGGCCTCGTTCTTGGCGAGCGTTTCGGCCAGCGGTTTGAAGCGCGCTTGCAGCTCCGCATCCTTGGTTTGCGCGGCCAGTGCCTGAGCCCAATAGAGGGCGAGGTAGAAATGGCTGCCGCGGTTGTCGATCCCGCCGACCTTGCGCGCCGGATTACGGTTGTTGTCGAGGAACTGGCCGATGGCGGTATCGAGCGCCTCGGCGAGAACCAGCGCCTTGGCGTTCTTGTAGGTATGGCCCAAATGCTCGAGCGAGGCGCCGAGCGCGAGGAACTCACCGAGCGAATCCCAGCGCAGATAGCCCTCCTGTTGGAACTGCTCGACGTGCTTGGGCGCGGAGCCGCCGGCGCCGGTCTCGAACATGCCGCCGCCCGCAAGCAGCGGGACGATCGACAGCATCTTGGCCGAGGTGCCGAGCTCCATGATCGGGAAAAGATCGGTCAGATAGTCCCGCAGAATGTTACCGGTGACGGAAATCGTATCCTGGCCCTTGCGAATGCGCTCGAGCGAAAATTTCATCGCGTCGACCGGGGCCAGGATACGGATGTCGAGACCCGACGTATCTTCATTCTTCAGGTAGGTCTCGACCTTGGCGATGAGCTGCGCGTCGTGCGCCCGGTTCTTGTCGAGCCAGAACACCGCCGGCGTGTTGGTCAGGCGCGCGCGGCGCACGCCGAGCTTCACCCAATCCCGCACGGCGGCGTCCTTGAGTTCGCACATGCGGAAGATGTCGCCGGCCTCGACCGGCCGCTCCAGCAGCACCTTGCCGTCGTCCGCCACGACGCGGACCGTGCCGTTCGCCGGAATCTCGAAGGTCTTGTCGTGCGAGCCGTATTCTTCGGCCTTCTGCGCCATCAGGCCGACATTGGGAACCGAGCCCATGGTCTTGGGATCGAACGCGCCGTGCGCCTTGCAGTCGTCGATGACCGCCTGATACAGCCGCGCATAGGCGCGATCCGGGATCACGGCCATCGTGTCGTGCAGCTTGCCGTCGGGCCCCCACATGCGGCCGGACTCGCGGATCATCGCCGGCATGGTCGCGTCGATGATGAAGTCCGAGGGCACATGCAGGCCGGTGATGCCCTTGTCCGAATTGACCATGGCGAGGGCGGGGCGCTTGGCGTATTCGGCCTCGATGTCGGCCTTGATTGCTTCCTTTTCGGCTGCCGGCAGCGTCTCGATCTTGGACAAGAGATCGCCGAAGCCGTTGTTGAGATTGACGCCGAGCTTCTTCAGCGTCGCGCCATGCTTCTCGATCACGTCGGAGAAGAAGGTCGACACGGCGTGACCGAAAATGATGGGATCGGCGATCTTCATCATGGTCGCCTTGACGTGCAGCGAGAACAGCAGGCCGTCCTTCTTGGCGGCTTCGATCTGCTCGGCGAAGAATTTGCGCAACGCCTTGGCGCTCATGACCGCCGCGTCGATGATCTCGCCGGCATCGAGCGCCGTCTTGGCCTTCAGCACGGAAACGGCGCCGTCGGCGCCGACCAATTCGATGCGCACATTGGTCGCTTTGTCGACCGTCGTCGCGATTTCCGAACCGAAGTAGTCGCCGCTCGACATGTGGGCCACGCGCGACTTGGAGTCCTTGCTCCAGACGCCCATCTTGTGCGGGTTCTTGCGGGCATAGTTCTTGACCGCGGCGGCCGCGCGGCGGTCGGAATTGCCTTCGCGCAATACCGGGTTGACGACGCTGCCGAACACCTTGGCGTAGCGAGCCTTGATCTCCTTCTCGGCCTCGGTCGTCGGATTGTCCGGATAGTCCGGAACGTTGTAGCCCTTGCTCTGCAGTTCCTTGATCGCGGCCTTGAGCTGCGGGATCGAGGCGGAGATGTTGGGCAGCTTGATGATGTTGGCTTCGGGCCGCAGCGTGAGCTGGCCGAGTTCGGTGAGTTCGTCGTTGATCCGTTGCGCCGGGGTGAGCTTTTCCGGGAAGGTGGCGATGATGCGGCCCGCGAGCGAAATATCCTTCAGCTTCACGGATACGCCCGCCGCGCCCACGAAGGCTTCGACGATCGGCAGCAGGGAGTAGGTCGCCAGCGCCGGGGCTTCATCGACCTTTGTCCACATGATTTCGAGATTTGGCATACGAGCACCTCTGGTCGCCGTGCTTGTTTGGGCCGACCGGAAACTGAACATTGACGGGCCGTGGAATGGCTCCTCCCTCGGGCCCTCGAATGAATTGTTCTCGGCGCGGAGACCGCCAACCGGGGAATCCGACTGACGGGAGTTCGGCGGGCGCCCTATAGCATCCGCACCCCGCGGGTAAAAGCCTTGTCGGCCGTTGGACGACACCCGCCGTTGGGCTGGAATGCGACCGGCGCATGAGCAAATAAAAGGCAGAACGCAACGCGTGCAGCCGGGTGTTTCGGCCGGATGCGGCGGCGCCGCTTGACGCAAGCGGCCGGCTTGGGCAGGGGCTGCGCGTTCAGGGCCATTGCCCGCTGAGGAGTACAGAATGCCCGGAGCCGGGACCGACAAAACCAAGCGCTGGATCGAGACCCCGGCACCCGTCGTCGTGCTGGTCGAGCCCCAACTCGGCGAGAATATCGGCGCGGCGGCGCGCGCCATGGCCAATTTCGGGCTGTCCCGCCTGCGGCTGGTCAAGCCGGTCCAGGGCTGGCCGAACGAGCGCGCCCGCGTGATGGCGGCCGGCGCCGATCGGGTGCTCGACAAGGCGACGCTGCACGACAGCCTGGCCGACGCGGTCGGCGATTGCCAGTTCGTGGTCGCCACCACCGCCCGCCAGCACGACCAGGCCAAGCCGGTGGTCGGGGCCGATGCCGCGGCCGCCGAGATGGCGCCGCGCGTGGCGGCCGGCGAGACGGTCGCCATCGTGTTCGGGCGCGAGCGCTACGGGCTGGAGAACCACGAAGTCGGGCTGGCCGACCGCATCCTCACGCTGCCGGTCAATCCGGCCTTCGCCTCGCTCAACCTGGCGCAGGCGGTGGTGATCGTCGGCTATGAATGGTTCAAGCAGGCCGGCGTCCACGAGCCCTATGTCCGGCACGACCGGTCGCCGCCGGCCGCCAAGCAGCAGCTCAATGCGTTCTTCACCGATCTCGAGCGCGAACTCGAGCGGGTCGAGTTTTTCCGGCCGGCGGAGAAGCGCGACACCATGCGCGTCAACCTGCTCAATATTTTCCAGCGCATGCAACCGACCCAGCAGGACATCCGCACCTTGCACGGCGTGATCATGGCGATTGCGCAAGGGCGCAAGGGGCCGGCACGCGGCGGGGTGCTCGATCCCGGCGAAGCGCAGAAGCTGCGCGAACTGATCGCCGAGCACGGCACGCGCGTGCTGGAAGAGCGGGCCCCGGTGCGCGGGCTGGCGCGCCTGTTACGGCGCAACCCGACCGAGGCCGAGCGCAGCCTCTGGCAGGCGCTGGTGAACGACCGGCGTTTCGCCGGCCGCGGCTTCAAACGGCAGGTGCCGATCGGCCCGCATATCGTCGAGTTCGTTTCGTTTCCGCTGAGATGCATCATCGATCTGGTGCCGGAGTCCGAATCGGACGAGGCCAAGCGCCTGCGCGTCGACAAGCTGACCTGGCTCGCCGAGCGCGACTACCGGGTGGTGAGCGTGAAGGCGGCCGACGTGGAGGCGAATTTGAACAAGGTGCTGGACGAGCTCTCGGTTGCCGTCGCCGGGCCGTCGCGCCAAGAACCCTGAGGCGGCTTGCGGCGCGCGCGGGCCATGCGGCTCAAACCGCTGCCGGAATGGCGCCCGCGGCCGCGCCGGCAGCCCGCAGCAGGCTCGGAGCCGTGCCGTCCTGTTGCAGCCGAAGGTCTTTGATCCCGGCCAGGATCGCCTTCAGGTCCTCCCAAGAGGGCGGCTTGACGAGGTAGCCGAGGGCGCCCAAGGCGCGCGCGCGTTCGCGATCCTTCTCGTAGTTCGACACCGTGCACATGACGACCGCGATGTGTTTGAGCGCGTCGTCGCCGCGCAGCCGTTCCAGGAATTCGAAGCCGTCCATGCGCGGCATGTTGATGTCCAGCAGGATCAGATCGACCCGCTCGTCCGTGCGCAACCTGCTCCGGATGACGTCGAGTCCTTCGAAGCCGTCGCGCGCGATCAGCAGGTTGCATTTCAAGCCGCTGGCGTCGAATACCCTGAGGCGGGTCAGTTCGAGATGGTCTTCCGAATCGTCGACCAGGAGCACGGTGGCGAGCGACGGCGCCGTGTCGGCAGCCACGTCCGTCGGTCTCGGCAAAACGATGGCGGGCGCCGCGGTTGCGTCCGGCAGCCAGGGCGCGACTTTGGGAAGGCTGAAGCGGAACGTGGCGCCGTCACCCGGCGTCGATTCGCACCACATGCGGCCGCCGTGCAAGGCAACCACTTTTCGGCAGATCGCCAAGCCCAGCCCGGCGCATTCCCTGTCGGCCTTCAGTCGTTTGAACGGCAGAAAGATTTTTTCCAGCTGCTCCGGCTCGATGCCCGGGCCGTTGTCGCGCACCGAAAACAGCCACTCGTCCGTTGTTTCGTCGGCGTGCACGTGGACCGAGACCGGCTCGTCGCTGTGCCGCACGGCGTTGGACAGGAGGTTCTTCATCAGCTGGATCATGTGATCGGGATCGGCGTGCACGTCGGGCAGCGGATCCGCCGTCACCACCGCGTCGCGCGCGCGGATCAAGGGCGAAAGATCTTGCTGCGCGAGTTCGAGCGCACGCGTCATGGCGACGCGCTGCTTCGCCATTCGCGCCGGATCGTCCAGCTGGGTGTATAGGAAGACCGTGTCGACCAGCATGGCCATGCGATCGGCGGCGTGCTGAATATATGCGAAATATTGCCCGCTTTTTTCCGGGGACAGATCGGCCTGCCGGATGATCTCGGCATAGGACGCGATCGTGCGCACCGGCTCCTTGAGATCGTGCGCGAGCGCCCGCGTGAACACCTCGAGCGCGTCGCGTTGTTCGCGAATATGCGTCCGCTGCTGGTCCAGTGTGCGCACCTGGCCCTCAAGCTCGGCGTAGAGGTCCGCGTTTCGCAGTGCGACCGAGGTGGTGTCGGCCAGCGCCTGCAGGATCGCGACTTCCTCCTCGCTCGGCCGGTGGCGGGTCGCCCAGTAATTGCCGATGGCCCCGATCGGCGCCGCCCGCCGAATCGGCACCATGGCCAGGCTTTTCACGAAGGTGGGCCGATAGGCATCCATCGGGATGCGGGGATCGCTGTAAATGTCCTCGATCAGCGCCGGCCGCGCATTGAGCATGGCCCAGCCGCTGATGCAGGCGCTCATGGGGAAACGCCGGCCCTTCCAGAGCGGGGTTATGGCGTTCTCGTCGACATAGTGGCACTGGTCGCCGTCGCGCAGGACGAAGGTGGCGCCGTCAGCCCCGGTGAGTTCGCGGGCGGCGTCGCGGACAATCGCCGCAATCGTCGCGTGATCGTGCGCGCGCGACAATTCCTGCACGACGCCGACGAGGTGCTCCATCGCGGCCACATACCAGGCCGATTGCGTGACGGTATTGTTCGCTTGCGGTGCTTGCGGGGCCGGGGAATGCATTGCGCTCATGTCCTTCGCCGCGCGCCGCGCAGCTGCTCAGCCCACCCCCGTCCGCCCGTTGCTGTAGACGGCAATCGTGACCGAATATGTGCGTGAGCGCCCGGGAACCGCGAAACCGTAGAAATACGTAGACGTCCGGCCCCGCGCGGGGCCGGGAACGGCCGGCCGATCCGGTAAAGCGGCTTGATTGGGCGATGCGCGCCGCGATGCTACGATTTCAGCGCCTTCAGCTGCGCGGCGGCGCCGTCGCGCACGAGCGAGAGATCGTTGCCGACGGTGACGAAGCGGAAGCCGCGCTTGGCCATGGCGAGCGCGCGCTCGGCGTCGCGGCAATAGATGCCGGGAATCTTGCCGGCCTTGCGGGCGGCCTCGCCGATGCGGTCGATGGCGCGCTCGACTTCCGGCGCCTGCACATCCTGCGCGGTGCCGCCGGAGAGCGCGGTCGACAGGTCGTAGGGGCCGATGAACAGGGCGTCGATGCCGTCCGTCGCGGCGATATCCTCGACATTGGCGAGCGCGGTCGGCGTCTCGATCATGGCGAGCGTGAGCGTGCCCTCGTTGGCCTCGCGCAAATAGTCGGTCGGAACGGAACGGCCCTGCAAGGCCATGGCGCGCTGCGGACCCCAGCTGCGCTCGCCGAGCGGCGGAAACTTGGCGGCCGCGGCAAAGGCGCGCGCGTCGGTCGGGGTGTTGATCATCGGCGCGATGATCGCCTCGGCGCCGCAATCGAGCGCGCGCGAGACGAAGGCGAAGTCGCCGAGCGGCACGCGCACGATCGGCGCGGCGCCCGCGTGGTTGACGGCGGCGATCGCCGCCACCGTCGCGGCGGTGTCCCACAGCCCGTGCTGGACGTCGATCACGACACCGGGGAAGCCCTCGCGCGCGATCGTCTCGGCCACCAGCGGGGAGGCCAGCGTGCACCAGGCCGAAAACACGGTTTCACCGGCGCGCAGCCGGCGGGCGAGGGAAAAGGCGTCTGGCATAGGGTGCTCCCGCTCGTCCCCGCGCAAGCGGGAACCCCGCGCGGCAGCGCCGCTTCACTCGCCCGATCTGGATTCCCGCTGGCGCGGGAATGAGCGGACTACCCGGCGATGCCGCAGGAAAAAGAACTAGCCGCTCTTCTTGATCTGCTCGATCGCCTGCGCCAACAGTTCGTTCATCTTGGCGCGAATTTCGCTCTCGCCGATGCCCTTGTCGGCCAGGTCCTTGGCGACCTTGCGCAACACGTCGTTGTCGCCGGCTTCCTCGAAGTCCGCGAGCACGACTTCCTTGGCATAGGCCTCGGCGTCCGCGCCGCTCTTGCCCAGGACACCCGCGGCCCAGAGGCCGAGCAGCTTGTTGCGGCGGGCCATCGCCTTGAAACGCAATTCCTCGTCATGCGCGAATTGCTTTTCGAAACCTTCCTCGCGCTTGTCGAATGTGGTGGTCATGCCGCCGCCCTCTTTCCCTGCGGTTTTCGTCCTGCGGTCCCGGTGCCGCGGTATTAAGCGTTCCTTGCGATCCCGCGACCGCGTACACACATAATACCGCAGCGGCCTTGCATATCGCCGCGCCAGCGTCAAGGCAACATCCGGGGCGGCATTTGCGGCGAAATTGCGGAGTGGAAAAGGGGGCTGCTCGTCGATTGTGCTGCCCGAACCGATCGGCTAGTTTGCCATCGTGTCCGGATCGTTCGCGCGGGAGTCGCGCCGCCGTCCGGTCCCGCCGCCGCGGATCTCGATCAACGTCAACAGGAGCCACGGCACCCCGATGGACTTTCAGAAACCACGGTACACGCCCATGAGCCGCCGTCGCCGCATCTACGAAGGCAAGGCGAAGGTCCTCTATGAAGGCCCCGAGCCGGGCACGCTGATTCAGCATTTCAAGGACGATGCCACCGCCTTTAACGCCAAGAAGCACGAGGTGATCGAAGGCAAGGGCGTCCTCAACAACCGCATCTCGGAATATGTATTCCAGCACCTCAACGATATCGGGGTGCCGACTCACTTCATCCGCCGGCTCAACATGCGCGAGCAGTTGATCCGCGAGGTCGAGATCATTCCGCTCGAGGTCGTGGTGCGCAACGTCGCGGCCGGCTCGCTGTCGCAGCGGCTCGGCATCGAGGAAGGCACGCAACTGCCGCGTTCGATCATCGAGTTCTACTACAAGAACGACAAGCTCAACGACCCCATGGTGTCGGAAGAGCACATCACCGCTTTCGGCTGGGCGAGCCCGCAGGAAATCGACGACATCATGGCGCTCGCCATCCGGGTGAACGATTTCCTCTCCGGCCTCTTCCTCGGCGTCGGCATCCGTCTGGTCGACTTCAAGATGGAGACCGGCCGGCTCTGGGAAAACGAGATGATGCGCATCGTCGTGGCCGACGAGATCTCGCCCGATTCGTGCCGGCTGTGGGACATCAAGTCGAACGAGAAGCTCGACAAGGACCGCTTCCGCCGCGATCTCGGCGGGCTGGTGGAAGCCTATACCGAGGTCGCCAAGCGGCTCGGCATCATGAGCGAGGGCGAACGCCCGCAGGGCTCCGGCCCGGTCCTGGTGAAGAGCTGAGGATTGGTGCTGGTTCCGATTGAGAGGAACCCCTAAGGATGCTAACCGGGGGCCGCTGAGCGCGGCCGGAAAAGCGGGTACCGGTTTTCCGCAGGCCGCGCCCGGCTGTTGGTCGTCGGCGCGTAACCCGGCGGCGACCCGGCGCCCACTTGGCCGGATTGCGCGCGGGCCCCGTCTGCTTTGGAAACACCTATGAAAGCCCGCGTCACCGTCACCTTGAAAACCGGCGTCCTCGATCCGCAAGGCAAGGCGATCGAGGGGGCGTTGCGCTCGCTCGGCATCGCCGGCGTGACCAGCGTGCGCCAGGGCAAGGTGTTCGACATCGAGGTCGAAGGCGGCGACCCGGCCAAGACCGAGGCGCTGCTCAAAGAGGCCGCCGACAAGCTGTTGGCGAACACGGTAGTCGAGAATTATCGCGTCGACGTGCTGGGATAATGCGGAGGCCGCCAGCATGAAAGCCGCCGTCCTCGTCTTTCCCGGCATCAATCGCGAACGCGACATGGCGCGCACGCTCAGGCTCGTCTCCCACCGCGAGCCGATCATGGTCTGGCACGCCGAGACCGAGCTGCCGGCCGGCACCGATCTGGTGGTGATCCCCGGCGGCTTCTCCTACGGCGACTATCTGCGCTGCGGCGCGATTGCCGCGCGCGCGCCCGTGATGGACGCGGTGCGCGCCTTCGCCGCGCGCGGCGGGCTGGTGCTCGGCGTTTGCAACGGATTCCAGATCCTGTGCGAGTCGGGGCTGCTGCCGGGCGTGCTGATGCGCAACCAGCAGCTCCGCTTCATCTGCCGCGACGTCTATCTCAGGGTCGAACGCTCGGACCTGCCCTTCACCCGGGGCTACAATGCCGGGCAGGTCATCCGCGTGCCGGTGGCGCATGGCGAGGGCAACTATATCGCCGACGGCGAGATCATCGCGCGGCTGGAAGGCGATGGGCGGGTCGTGTTCCGCTATTCCTCGCCCGACGGCATGATCGACCCGAACTGGAACCACAACGGCGCCATCAACGCCATTGCCGGCATCGTCAACGAGGCCGGCAATGTGCTCGGCATGATGCCGCATCCGGAAAACCACGTGGAGGCGGCCATCGGTCCGACCGATGGGCGCGGGCTGTTCTCGGGTCTGGTGGAGCACTTGGCGAAGGCGGCGTGAATCCCTTCCTCATGCCGGGCACAAGTCCGGCCATGACCGTGAAATTGGCTTGAGGATAAAGTAGACAAATCCGTGCTTCCCAACGAAACAAAAATCACCCCGGAACTCGTCGCCGAACACGGCCTCAAGCCCGACGAGTACGAGCGCATCCTCAAGCTGATCGGCCGCGAACCGACGCTGACCGAGCTCGGCATCTTCTCGGCGATGTGGAACGAGCACTGCTCGTACAAGTCCTCCAAGGTTCATTTGCGCGGCCTGCCGACCAAGGCGCCGTGGGTGATCCAGGGGCCGGGCGAGAACGCCGGCGTCATCGACATCGGCGACGGGCTCGCCTGCGTGTTCAAGATGGAGAGCCACAACCATCCGAGCTACATCGAGCCCTATCAGGGCGCGGCCACCGGCGTCGGCGGCATCTTGCGCGACGTGTTCACGATGGGCGCGCGGCCGATCGCCTGCCTCGACGCGCTCTCGTTCGGCTCGCCCGATCACCCCAAGACGCGCCATCTCGTTTCCGGCGTGGTGGCCGGCATCGGCGGCTACGGCAATTCCTTCGGCGTGCCGACGGTGGCGGGCTCGGTGCGTTTCCACGCGCGCTACAACGGCAATTGCCTGGTCAATGCCATGGCGGTCGGCATCGCGCGCAAGGACCAGATTTTCTATGCGGCCGCCTCCGGCGTCGGCATGCCGATCGTCTATCTCGGCTCCAAGACCGGCCGCGACGGCATCCACGGCGCCACCATGGCCTCGGCCGAATTCGGCGCCGATGCCGAGGAAAAGCGTCCGACCGTGCAGGTCGGCGACCCGTTCTCGGAAAAGCTGCTGCTCGAGGCCTGCCTCGAGATCATGGCCAAGGGTTGCGTGATCGCGATCCAGGACATGGGCGCGGCGGGCCTCACCTCGTCGGCGACCGAAATGGGCGCCAAGGGCGATCTCGGCGTGACGCTCGATCTCGACAAGGTGCCCTGCCGCGAAGAGGGCATGACCGCCTACGAGATGATGCTCTCCGAGAGCCAGGAGCGCATGCTCATGGTGCTCAAGCCGGAGAAGGAGCAGGAGGCCGAGGCCGTCTTCCGCAAATGGGGCCTCGACTTCGCGGTGGTGGGCGAGACCACGCCGTCGAAGCGTTTCATCGTCATGCACACCGAGGATGGCGAGCGTAAGAAGGTCGCAGACCTGCCGATCAAGGAACTCGGCAGCGAGGCGCCCGAATACAAGCGCCCCTTCGTCACCACGGCGAAGCCGCCGGTGATCGCGGCCGACAAGGTGACGCCGCCGCACGGCACCATCGAGGCGCTGGAAATTCTCATCGGCACGCCGGATCTCTGCTCCAAGCGCTGGGTGTGGGAGCAATACGATCACGTGATCGGCGGCAATACCGTGCAGCGCCCGGGCGGCGATGCCGCCGTCGTGCGGGTGGAGGAGGGGCCGAAGGGCCTCGCGCTCACCACCGACGTGACGCCGCGCTATTGCGAGGCCGACCCGTTCGAGGGCGGCAAGCAGGCGGTCGCCGAGTGCTGGCGCAATCTCACCGCGGTCGGCAGCCGGCCGCTCGCCATCACCGACAATCTGAATTTCGGCAATCCCGAACGCCCCGAGATCATGGGCCAGTTCGTGGGTTGCGTGCGCGGCATCGCGGAGGCCTGCAAGGCGCTCGACTTCCCCGTCGTGTCGGGCAACGTATCGCTCTACAACGAGACCAACGGCCGCGCCATTCTGCCGACGCCGTCGATCGGCGCGGTCGGGCTGCTCGACGATTTCACCAAGTCGGCCACGCTCGCCTTCAAGCGCGAGGGCGAGGCCATCCTCGTCGTCGGCGAGACCACGGGCTGGCTCGGCCAGTCGATCTACCTGCGCGAACTGTGCGGGCGGGAAGAGGGCGCGCCGCCGCCGGTCGATCTCACGGAAGAGCGCGAGAACGGCGACTTCGTGCGCGCGCTCATTCTCGACGGCATTGCGAGCGCCGTCCACGACGCCTCCGACGGCGGGTTGCTGGTGGCGATCGCCGAAATGGCCATGGCCTCCGGTATCGGCGCGGTGCTGGCGGCGGCGCCGACCGACACGCCCTCGCACGCCTATTGGTTCGGCGAGGACCAGGCCCGCTATGTCGTCACGGTGCCTGCGGCGCAGGCCGACACGGTGATGACGCGCGCGCAGGCGGCAAGCGTCCCGGTCTGGCGCCTCGGCGTCACCGGCGGCGACGCGCTGATGCTGGAAGGCGAGCGGCCGGTATCGGTCGCCGCCCTGCAGGAGCGTTTCGAGGCCTGGTTGCCGGCCTATATGGCCGGCTCCGCCTGAAAGGGCGCCGGCCGGGTCGGCCGGCCAAGGCGCGGTGCGCCGCAACCGATCGCCCGGCCTACCGCATCGGCGTGATCTTGAGCGCGGCCGCGCACAGCACCCCAAGCCGGTGTCCGGACGCCGCATAGGCCTTCAGGCAGGCGATCTTCTCGCCTTCGCCGACACCGGTGCCGCGGCAGTGCAGGATCAGATCGCGCAGACAGGCACGGCCGACCACCACGCCGGTCGCGACCGGGGCGGCCGGCCGCGGCAGCGGTGCGACGGGCGGAGGCGGCGCGGCGGGCGGCATGGCGCCGGCCGGCACCGACTCGGCGATGGCGGCGAGCGAGGTCTTGCAGTCCGGCGTCAGCCTGGCCTCGTTGAACTCCAGGCAGGCCAGCGCCTCCGGCCCGCCGGGCGGCACGCCGCGGCAGTGCCGTGCGAAGTCGCGGCCGCAGGTGTGCTTGAGCGCGCTCATTTGGAGCGGGGTCGGGCCGGGGGGCGGCGCGGCCGCCGCTGCGGGCGCGGCGGCGGGCGTGACGGACTCGATCTTGGGCTTCGCCTTCGCTGCGGCCTCCGCCTTGGCCGGTGGCGGGGCGCTCGGCGCCGGCATGGTGGCGGCCACCGCCCGTTTGCAGGCCGGCGAGAGGCTGCCGACGTTCTTCTGCAGGCAGGCGAGCGCCTGCGGGGTGCCGGGCGTCACGCCGGCGCAATGGGCCATGAAGTCGGAGGGGCAGGACTGCTTGAGGGCGCTCTGCTGGGCGGCGCTGAGCTGGGCATGGGCGGTCCCGCCGAGCGCGACAAAGACAACAGCCGCGACCAGGTGTGACGAACGGTTCGGCGAGGATTTCATCGTGGTCCCCCGATTGCCGTTGATGGGATGCGGAAAAAGCATGGTCGCCACAGGATGGATCATGGCGTAAACGCTCGTATATACCACAGTATTGGTATTCGGCGTTTTGTATTGTCAGGCCGTGGTATTTGCGCCCAAATTGCCGCGATTAGGCCAAATAGATTCGTTTCCTGGCGTGGTCAGGACGAGGAACGACGACATGGCGATGGATGCGGCTGAAATCGAACGGTTGATCAAGGAGGGTATCCCGGACGCCCAGGTGACGATCCGCGATCTCGCCGGCGATGGCGACCATTACGCGGCCACGGTGATTTCCGCCTCCTTCAAGGGCAAGTCGCGGGTGCAGCAGCATCAGCTCGTCTATCAGGCGCTCAAGGGCCAGATGGGCGGGGTGCTGCACGCGCTCGCCCTGCAGACGGCGGCGCCGGAAAACTGAAGGCGCGCCGGGGACGCTTCCCAGGGATGCCGTAACTGCCCTTGGGGTGACAGGGGCATCTAGGTTACATATATCGGCAATTACGGCGGGCGAATTCCGCGCGCGCGCAGCAGGCGGCGGGCCCCGCCCCATAGGACCAGACACCCATGAGCATCGAGCAATTCATCGACAACGAAGTGAAGAGCAATGACGTCGTGCTGTTCATGAAGGGAACGCCGCAGTTCCCGATGTGCGGCTTCTCCGGCCAGGTGGTGCAGATCCTCGATCATCTCGGGGTGAGCTACAAAGGCATCAACGTGCTGGAGTCCGACGAGATCCGCACCGGCATCAAGAGCTATTCGAACTGGCCGACCATTCCGCAGCTCTACATCAAGGGCGAGTTCATCGGCGGCTGCGACATCGTGCGCGAGATGTTCCAGGCCGGCGAGCTGCAGGAGACGCTCAAGGAAAAAGGCATCGAGGCCGCGCAAGGGGCCTGAGCGACGCGACCGGCGCCGTGACGAAAGTTCTGCTTTCCGTCGCGGCGCTTGCCGACCTGGCGCTGGCGGCGCTTCTGATCGGCGTATCGGGATTCTTGTTCGGTTCCGGACCGGAAAGCCTGCAGGCCGGCGCGTGGACGCTGGCGGCCTATGCGGGCGCGGTGGCCGCCTGCGTGGCGGCGCCGATCGCCGGCTTCATCATCAATCGCAACGGAAAAGCCGGTTTCGCGCTGCTGGTGGCCTGGACCCCTCCGGCCGGCGCGCTGCTGGCCGCGATGATGCCGGCCCCGTATTGAGCGTTCAGGCGGCCGGCACGAAGCGATAGGCGCCGTCCTTGCGCTCGACGTGGCCGACGCCCGGATAGGGCAGGTGGAATCCGATCAGCTTCGACTTGTCGGTGGCGAGCCGGTCGAGCAGCTTGCGCCGGGTCGCGACGGCGAGCTCGGGCACGTGATCGGCGACCGGCTTCCATTCCGGATGCAGGAACGAGATCAGCGGGTGGGTGAGCACGTCGCCGCCGACGATCAGTCCGTCGCCGCCGGCCAGTTCGAGCGACACGTGGCCTTGGGTGTGGCCGGGCGTGTCGAAAATCTTCAGGCCCGCGACGATCTCGTCGCCGGCCTTGACCATCTTCACCTTGTCCTTGATCGCCGCGTAATTGCGGCGTGCCCCGGTGACGAAGCCGGCGCGTTCCGCCGGCAGACCGCGCGTCGCGTCGTCGCTGTTCCAGAAATCCCATTCCTTGGCGGCGACATAGAAGGTCGCGTCCGGCGTCACCAGATCGTCGAGCTCGTCCACGGTGCCCCAAAGGTGGTCGGGGTGGCCGTGGGTGAAGATGACCTTGGTGATCTTGGCCTTCTCGATGCCGGCGGCCTTGAGATTGTCCCACAGCTTGCCGGCGGTCGGCATGAAGCGGTCGCCCGAGCCCATGTCGACCAGGATCAGGTCGGAACCGGAACGGATCAGCGTGACATTTGTCGGCGAATTGTATTGCTCGCCGGTCTGCCCGATGGCCTTGAGCAGCGCGACGCGTTCCTCCGGCGGGGCTTTCGAGGCGAGGAAGCTCGTCGGCAGCACCAGATGGCCGTCGCTTGCCACCGTGACCTCGAAAGCGCCATGCTTGAAGGAGGTGGGCGCGGGGGCGGCAAAGGCCGGCAGCGAGCGCGCGGCGAGGCCGGCGGCCGTGGCGGCGAGGAGCGAGCGGCGGGTGAGCGCGGTCATGGGCAGGCCTCCGTGGGCCGGCCAAAATAGCAAATCCCCCGCCTTTGGGGCAGGGGATCTGAATGTCGCAGGCTGGGAGCGGCGCTCGGGATCAGCGCGAATAGTATTCCACCACCAGGTGGGGCTCCATCTGCACCGCATAGGGCACATCGGTGAGGGTCGGGATGCGCGCGAGCTTGGCGGTGCACTTGCTGGTATCGACCTCGATGTAGTCGGGCACATCGCGCTCGGGCAGCGCCATGGCTTCCAGCACCATCGGAAGCTCTTTCGACTTGTCCTTGATCTCGATGACGTCGCCGACCTTGACGCGGTAGCTCGGGATGTTCACGCGCCGGCCGTTCACCTTGATGTGGCCGTGGTTGACGAACTGCCGGGCGGCGAACACCGTCGGCACGAACTTGGCGCGGAAGACGATGGCGTCGAGCCGGCGCTCCAGCAGGCCGATCATGTTGGCGCCCGAGTCGCCGCGCTGGCGGATCGCCTCGTCGTAGATGGCGCGGAACTGCTTCTCGGAGATGTTGCCGTAATAGCCGCGCAGCTTCTGCTTGGCGCGCAGCTGAACGCCGTAGTCCGAGAGCTTGCCCTTGCGGCGCTGGCCGTGCTGGCCGGGGCCGTATTCGCGCCGGTTGACCGGGCTCTTCGGACGACCCCAGATGTTCTCGCCCATCCGGCGGTCGATCTTGTACTTGGATTCCATGCGCTTGGTCATCGCGTCCTCGCGTTATTAAGCGTCGTCAAGGGTGAGGAACCGCGCCCTCCTCTGCCCCGGGTTACCCCGGTGCCGACAGGAAAAGCCTCGAAAGCGCAAGGCCTTGCCACGGGTCGCGAAACGCCGCGCGGGCCGAAAGGGCCCGCGCAGTGCCGGGGTATCTAGGGTGAAACTCCGCGCCTGTCAAATACCCCCGATCGGGAAGGGCGTGCCGGCGGAGCCCGCTGGCTCGCCTTGACGACTCGCGGGGATTTCGAGCGAATGCTGCGCGCGACTGGCCGCCCGGCCCAGCGAGACGGGTTGCCGCCGCTAAACGGGCGTCCAAGTCCCGAGGCGGTCGAGGCCCAGGCCCCGGCCTGTCAAATAAGCCGTATTGATTTGATCGGGCCGCCGCTCGCCTGAATGCCGGAGCGGATAATATTTTGAGGAAATATGAAATGAACACGGCCAGCCAGCAAGTCGCCAACGACGATACGGGCGTCAAAGCCTCGTCGGTGTGTTTCATCGCCGCCGTTCTGATGGTCATCGTCGGCATGGCATGGGGAATCACGATGGGGATCTCGCAGGATCACGCGGCGATGCCCGCGCACGCCCATCTCAATCTGCTCGGCTGGGTTTCGCTGTTTCTGTTCGGCATTTTCTATCACCTGCATCCGGCCATCGACCGCAGCCGGCTCGCGATGGTGCAGGTGCTGCTGTGGATCGTCGCCACCATCGTGATGGTTGTCGGCGTCGCCCTCGTGCACACCGGGCACGAGATCGGCGATCCGATCGCCGCGGCCGGTTCGCTGGTGGTGCTGGCGGCCATGCTGCCGTTTGCCTGGCTGGTCGTGCGCCGCGGCCGTTTCGCACAGGCTGCAACCGCGGCACGCAGCGCGTTCGTCCCGGCGGAATGAGGCTGCCCGGCGCCGCAAGACGGTGGCCGGCTGCGGCAAGATTCTACGGGTTTGGGCCTTGCCGGACGTCCTCCGGCAGGGCATATCTTGCTCATCAGGCCGGGCCCCTCTGGCAGTCATGCGACTGCGATGTCGGACTGATTGAGTCCCGACCGGCCCGATGCACCGACCGAACTCAACAAACCGATCAATCGTTGATATCGTCTCTGCTACGCATCGCAGGCGTGGGGCGCAGGAGCGACGTGCATGAGCGAGCTGTTCGATTTTTCGCCCGACGCCATTACCGCCTTGCTCCAGGTCATCATGATCGACCTGGTGCTGGCCGGCGACAATGCCGTGGTGATCGGGCTCGCCGCCGCCGGCCTGCCGAAGGAGCAGCGCGCGCGGGCGATCCTGATCGGTATCGTTGCCGCGACCGCGCTGCGCATCGCCTTTGCCGGCGTCGCCATCGAGCTTCTGGCCATCGTCGGCCTGCTGTTCGCGGGCGGCATCTTGCTGCTGTGGGTCACCTGGAAAATGTGGCGCGAACTACGCGGGCCGGGCGTCGAGGACACCGAGGCCGCGCTGGCGGCCGGCGATGCCCATGTGCCGCGCAAGAGTTTCGCGCAGGCGGCCTGGCAGATCGTGATGGCCGACGTTTCGATGTCGCTCGACAACGTGCTGGCGGTGGCGGGGGCGGCGCGCGAGCATCCGGGCGCGCTGGTGTTCGGCTTGGGCCTGTCGATCGTGTTGATGGGCGTCGCGGCGAGCTTCATCGCGCGGTTGCTCAACCGGCATCGATGGATCGCCTATATCGGCCTCGCCATCATCTTCTATGTGGCGATCGACATGATCTGGCGCGGCGCGCTCGAAATCCGCGCGCACGCGTTCGCGATCTAGAAGCCGAACCTCGCGAGCGCGGCGGCGAGCGCGGGCGCGGGCGTTCGCCCCGACGTGAACACGATCCGCGGCGGCGGCGGGGGTTCGAGCGACGCGGGGCGCTCGCGCAGCAGATCCGCGACGCGGCGGGCGATCGCGGGCGCCGGATCGAGCCAGTCGACCGGCCAGGGCGC
>Ga0180222_1000826_pt1 | contig 39183 bp, 50 predicted proteins | sample eDN5th37CKraftOP_FD_151336 | JGI IMG/M metagenome (GOLD analysis project Ga0180222, IMG submission 151336) | Enriched Organic Plus compost microbial communities from Emeryville, California, USA - eDNA 5th pass 37_C Kraft OP (version 2) (version 2) ...
CCGCCTTCGGCGCGGCGGTGCGGCTCGGCAAGGCGGTCGCCGACCAGGCGGTCGAGGACGCGCTCCTCGCCCGCGCCACCGGCTATGCCTTCCTCCAGGAGCGGGTCTTCCTCGACGCGGACGGCACAATCGTGCGCACCGAGGTCCTCGTCGAGCAGCCGCCCTCGCTCGCCGCCGCGCGCTTCTGGCTCCATCGCCGCGCCCATCCGCGCTGGTCCATGGGCCGCCGCGACCTCGATCCCGACGCCGCCGCCCGCCTCCGCGCCGAGACCCGCGCGCGCATCGCCGACTACGACCTCCACCGCCGCCACTGGCGCGAGCATGGCTGCGCCCCGCCCGGCCGCCCCGAACCCCCGCCGCCGCCATGGCTCCACGAGGAGATGGAGGGCGACGGCTGGGACGAGGAGGATTGGGAAGAGGACCGGACCGAAGGGGACGAGGATCAGACCGAAGGGGAGGACGCGCTGCGCGCCCGTCTTGACGCGCTCGTCACCGAATATGAGCAGTGCATCGCCGCGCTCACCGGCAGCGCGGTGCCTCCGCCCTCAGCCGCCCCGCCATGAACCCGTCGCCCCCGCGCAGGCGGGGGCCCATGTCTCTCTCCGCCGAGACGCCGCTTTCCGATGCAACCGGGCGCGACGGTGCTGTTCGGGATGATCGGCGGATCGCCGGGGCGGCTCGCCTGTCGCGGCACGCCGGGGACGGTCCGCATCCGGGAAGCTGCGGGCTTCGCGCACCGCGCAAGCCATGCCCGGCCGGGGCGCTAAAATCGTCCCGCCCTTGCCGCAGCGCACCAATAAGGCTATGCGCGCGGCCAAACCCCTCTCCTCACAGGATCCGTTTCGAATGAGCCTCCGCAACGTGGCCATCATCGCGCATGTCGATCATGGCAAGACCACGCTGGTCGACCAGCTTTTCCGCCAGTCGGGCACGTTCCGCGACAATCAGCGCGTCGAGGAGCGCGCGATGGATTCGAACGATCTCGAGAAGGAACGCGGCATCACCATCCTCGCCAAATGCACCTCGATCGAGTGGGAGGGCACGCGGATCAACATCGTCGACACGCCGGGCCACGCCGATTTCGGCGGCGAGGTGGAGCGCATCCTCTCGATGGTGGACGGGGTGATCCTGCTCGTCGACTCGTCCGAGGGCGCGATGCCGCAGACCAAGTTCGTCACCGGCAAGGCGCTGGCGCTTGGATTGCGTCCGATCGTGGTGGTCAACAAGATCGATCGCTCGGACGCGCGCGCGCAGGAGGTGCTCGACGAGGTGTTCGATCTGTTCGTCAGCCTCGATGCCAATGACGATCAGCTCGACTTCCCGGTGCTCTTCGCCTCGGGCCGTAACGGTTATGCGAGCGAGGATGCCGATGCGCGCGAAGGCACGCTGCGCCCGCTCTTTCAGAAGATCGTCGATCATGTGCCGCCGCCGGCGTTGGACGAGGAGGGGCCGTTCAAGTTCCTCGTCACGCTCCTCGATCGCGACAATTTCCTTGGCCGTATCCTCACCGGCCGCGTGGCCTCGGGCGTCGTCAAGGTCAATCAGCCGATCCATGCGCTCGACGCCGCGGGCACCGTCATCGAGACCGGGCGCGCTTCCAAGATCTTCGCCTTCCGCGGCCTTGAGCGCGTGCCGGTCGAGGAAGCGCGCGCGGGCGACATCATCTCGATCGCCGGCCTCACCGTCGCGACCGTCGCCAACACCATCGCCGATACCGGCGTCACCGAGCCGCTGCAGGCGCAGCCGATCGATCCGCCGACCCTTTCGATGCGCTTCGCGGTCAACGATTCGCCGATGGCGGGGCGCGAGGGCACCAAGGTCACGAGCCGCATGATCCGCGACCGGCTGTTCCGCGAGGCGGAAAGCAACGTCGCGATCCGTGTGACCGAAGCGGCCGACAAGGACAGCTTTGAGGTCGCCGGCCGCGGCGAGCTGCAATTGGGCGTGCTGATCGAGACGATGCGCCGCGAAGGCTTCGAGCTCGGCATCAGCCGTCCGCGCGTCCTGTTCCGCGACGGCGAGAATGGCCGCGAGGAGCCCTATGAGACGGTCGTCATCGACGTCGACGAGGAATATTCGGGCACGGTCGTCGACAAGATGAACCAGCGCAAGGCGGAGATGACGGACATGCGTCCCTCCGGCGGCGGCAAGACCCGCATCACCTTCTCGGCGCCCTCGCGCGGCCTCATCGGCTATCATGGCGAGTTCCTGTCGGATACGCGCGGCACCGGCATCATGAACCGGCTGTTCGAGCGATATGGGCCGTACAAGGGGCCGATCGAGGGCCGCAAGAACGGCGTGCTCATCTCCAACGGCACCGGCGAGGCCAACGCCTATGCGCTGAGCTCGCTCGAGGAGCGCGGCATCCTGATGGTCGAGCCCGGCGAGCCGCTCTACGAGGGCATGATCATCGGCGAGAACGCCAAGACCGACGATCTCGAGGTCAATCCGATGAAGGCCAAGCAGCTCACCAACTTCCGCGCGAGCGGCGGCAAGGACGATGCGATCCGGCTGACCCCGCCGCGCCGCATGACGTTGGAGCAGGCGATCGCCTATATCGACGACGACGAGCTCGTCGAGGTCACGCCCAAGTCGATCCGGCTGCGCAAGCGCTACCTCGATCCGCACGAGCGCAAGCGCGCGAAGCGCTCGGCCGAGGCGGCCTGACGGCGCGCAGGCGGCCTGCGAAATCGCGCCATAAAAGGCGCGACAGGCCGTCAACGGTGATTTCGCATGCCCCCGGGCAATGATAGACCTCTCCGATCCAAGGAGAGGACGCCCCCATGAATCCCGCCGATTTCGCCTCGCTGCTCGCGCTTCGCCATCCGGACCGGCTGTTCATCGCCGGCCAGTGGGTCGCCCCGGCCAGGGGCGGCGCGTTCGACATGGTCTCGCCGATGACGGAGGAGGCCTATCTCAGGATCGCCGAGGCGACCGAGCCGGACATGGACCGCGCCGTCGCCGCCGCGCGCGAGGCGTTCGACAACGGCCCCTGGCCGAAGCTCAGCCACGCCGAGCGGGCCGATTATCTGCGCCGCATCGCCGCCGGGCTGATGGCGCGCGCCGAGGCGCTCGGCCATGCCTGGACGCAGCAGGTGGGCATCATCCACGCCATGGGCCAGGTCAACGCCTATGGCGGCGCCGGCATCTTCAACCAATATGCCGGGATCGCCGACAGCTTCGCCTTCGAGGAGCAGCACACGCCCGGCTATGGCGGCGGCACCGCGCTGATCGTGCGTGAGCCGGTCGGCGTCGTCGCCGCGATCGTGCCGTGGAACGGTCCGCTGAGCCTCGCCAGCCTCAAGGTCGCGCCGGCGCTGCTCGCCGGCTGCACGGTCGTGCTCAAGGCTTCGCCCGAGGCGCCGCTCGACGCCTATGTGATCGCCGAGATCGCCGAGGAGATCGGGCTGCCGCCGGGCGTGCTCAACCTCGTCACCGCGGATCGCCCCGCGTCCGAGCATCTCGTGCGCAACCCGGGCATAGACAAGGTGAGCTTCACCGGATCCTCCGCGGCGGGGCGCAGGATCGCCTCGATCTGCGGGGAGCGGATGGCGCGCTTCACCATGGAGCTCGGCGGCAAGTCCGCCGCGATCGTGCTCGATGACATGCCCGTCGAGGAAGCGGTGCAGGGGCTGACGGGAAGCATCTGCCTGATGAGCGGCCAGGTCTGCGCCGCGCTGACCCGCGTCGTCGTGCCGCGCCGCCGGCACGATGCCTTCGCCGAGAGCTTCGCCGCCGCGATGTCGGCGCTGAGGGCGGGCGACCCCTATGATCCGGCGTCGAACCTGGGGCCGCTGGCGATGGGCCGCCAGCTCGATCGGGTGCTCGGCTATATCGAGAAGGGCAAGGCGGAGGGCGCGCGGCTCGCGGCCGGCGGCGGGCGCCCGGCCGGGCTCAACCGCGGCTTCTATGTCGAGCCGACGCTGTTCGTCGACGTCGACAACAGCATGACCATCGCGCAGGAGGAGATTTTCGGGCCCGTGATCAGCCTGATCCCGGCCGAGAGCGAGGAGGATGCGGTGCGCATCGCCAACGACTCGGTCTACGGGCTCAACGGCGCGGTGCTGACCCGCGATCGGGAGCGCGCCTATGCCTTCGCCCGGCGGATGCGCACCGGCAACGTCTCGCAGAACCAGTTCCGAGTCGATACCAGCGTCACCTTCGGCGGCTTCAAGCAGTCGGGCGTCGGCCGGGAGGGCGGGGTGGACGGGCTGCTGCCCTATCTCGAGGCGAAGACGATCTTCCTCGACGACGCGGCCTGAGCGGCCGGCGGAAAGGGGAACGGCCGCGGCCCCGATCCGTTGAACCGCCTATGAATATATCGTTCCCACCGGATTAAGGATGGGGGCGCTAGGGTCCGACTCAGGCATGGGAGTCCATGCGAAGGGACCGAAGGAGCGAGCAATGAACAGGTTCATGAAGGCGGCCGTCGGGGCGCTTGTCGCCGGTGCGACCATCGCGACGGCAGCGGCGCCCGCGGCGGCGGCACCGCGCGGCTGGCACGGTGGCGGCTGGCATGGAGGCTGGCACGGCGGCGGTTGGGGCGGCTATCGCGGCGGCTGGGGTGGCTGGCGCGGCGGCTATTACCGGCCCCGCTATTATTATCGCGATCATAGCGGCGCCATCCTCGGCGCCGGCGTGGCGGGCCTCGCCCTCGGCGCGGTGATCGCCAACAGCAACCGGCCTTATTATGGCGGTTACTACCGCGACGGCTATTATGACGGCTATGACGACGAATGCTATTCGCGGCGGGTGTGGGATCCCTATATCGGCCGCTACGTCTGGAGCCGCACCTGCTACTGAGCGCGGCCGCCATCTGCCGATCTGAAGGATGAAGCCGGCTCGCCCTCGGGCGGGCCGGCTCTTTACCGGGCGAGCGCCAGGATCGCCGTCCATTCCGCCTCGCTCACCGGCGAGACGGAGAGGCGCGATTGCCGGATCATCTTCATCTCCGCAAGCGCCGGATCGGCCTTCATCGCCTTGAGCGTGACGGGCTTTGCCAGCGGCTCGACCGGCTTCACCGCGACGGAGGACCATTTGCCGTCGGGCCCGTCCGGGCGCGCGGTGCGGCTCACCTCCATGATCCCGACCGCCGCTTTCTCGTCGCCGCTATGATAGAAGAAGGCGCGATCGCCCACCGCCATGGCGCGCAGGTTGATCGCGGCCTGCGGATTGCGCACGCCGTCCCATTCGGTCGAGCCGTCGCGGACCAGATCGTCCCAGGAATAGGACTCCGGCTCGGATTTCATCAGCCAATAGGCCATGCACGCCCTCTCGTCGTCTGCGCGGTCCGCAACCGAACCCACCCGGCGATCCTGCCCATCGTCCCCGCGCTTGTGAAGCGATTTGCGCTCTGGAAAAGCCGCCCCGTTTGAGGCAGGGGCGGGAGCCATGACCGACAGCACTGAAGAGACCGGCGCGCCCGCCGCGGATACGCCTCCCGATCGGCTCTCGATGAACCCGAAGAGCCCCTATTACGACCCGCAGCTCCTCGCCCGCGGCATCGGCATCCGCTTCAAGGGCGCCGAGAAGACCAATGTCGAGGAATATTGCGTCTCGGAGGGCTGGATCCGGGTGATGGTCGGCCGCACCGTCGATCGCAAGGGCAACCCGCTGTGCATCAAGCTGAGCGGCCCGGTCGAGCCCTATTTCGAGGATATCGCGGCGAAGCCGTGAGCGTCGCCGCGCTCAGGCGCGGTCGAGCATCAGGTTGAGCTTGGCGGTGGCGATCAGCTTGCCGCGCTCGCCCTGCCAGGCCTCGGCTTCGACATTGGCGACGCGTCGCCCGAGCCGCGTCACCCGCGCGGCCGCCCGCGTCTCGACCAGCCGGCCGCCGCGCATATAGTCGACGGTCACGTTGATCGGCTTGATCCGGCGTACCTGGGCGTCGCCGAGCGCATGGCGGATCGCCGCGAAACCGGCCAGCTCGAGCAGGCCCGCGATCGCGCCGCCATGCATGAAGCCGGGGCGGCCGATCAGATGGTTGCCGTGGGGCAGCACGAGCAGCGGCAGCCCGTTCTCATGATCGAGCCGGACGCCGAGCAGCTTCGCATAGGGGGGAAGATCGGCCATCGTCAGTCCACGTCGGTATACATGAAGGTGCCGGCGATGTGCGCGATCGGATCGTCGGGGTCGCCGTCGTGCGCGATGCCGCGCACGAACGCGATGCGCCGGGTGATGCGGTAGCATTCGGCCCGCCCGATCACCTCTTCGCCGATCTTGGAGGGGCGCAGATAGTCCACCCTGAGGTCCAGCGTCGCGTGCGGCTTCTTCGGGCCGGAGCGGATGAACACGGAGCAGCCCGCAGCCATGTCCATCAGGCTGATGATCGGTCCCGACGAGAGCACGCCCGACTCGGCATCCGCGGCGAGCTCGGGATCATAGGGCAGCGAGAGCTCGCACCAATCCGCGCCGTGCGCGCGGTAGCGGATGCCGAGCCGGGTGCTGTGGTGCGAATCGGGCGCCCGCTCGAGAAAGGTCTTGGGATCGAAATGATCGAACATGGCCTAGCGCATAGGCCGCAACACGGGGCTCGGCAACCGCACTGCCGCGGCGGCTGTCGGTCGCCCAAGCAAGCCTTGCTTGCCGTTCGGCCGCGCCCGGCTAGGGTGGATGCATGAGCAGACCATCGATCAAGCCGATCCCGCCGATCCTTCCGCTGCTGGCGATGCTGCTGCTGCTGGCGGCTTGCGGCCGGCAGGCGGGAAACCAGCTGCCCGCCGGATCCTATCGCGCCGTGCTCGCGCTGCCCGCGGGCGAGCTGCCGTTCGGCCTCGATGTCGCCGAGGAGAAGGGCGTGCCGGTGGCGATCATCGTCAACGGCGGGAACCGCGTGCGCGCGGAGCGGACCCGCTTCGAGAAGGGGCGGCTGGTGCTGGATTTCCCGTCCTATGAGTCCAGCCTCGAGGCGGAGGTGAAGCCGGACGGCACGCTCGCCGGTACGGCCCATCTCTATCGCCGCACCGGCCGGATCGACGTGCCGCTCGCGGCGCGGCCGGGCGCCGGCTGGCGCTTCTTCGAGCGGCAGGAGGCGCCGGCCGCGGACCTGTCGGGGCGCTGGCTGATCGAGACGCAGGGCGACGCGCCGGAAAAGGGGCTGCTGCTGCTCAGCCAGAAGGGCGGCCGGATCACCGGCACGGTGCAGTTCCCGAGCGGCGACGAACGCTTCCTCGCCGGCGAGGTTTCCGGCGGGCATTTCGCGCTGTCCACCTTCGACGGCAACCAGGGCTCGGTCTGGAAGGGCCGGCTGCTGCCGAGCGGCAGCCTGGTCGGCGAGAGCTACGGCGCCACGACGACGACGCCGCAGCCATGGAAGGCGCGGCGCGATGCGGCGGCGACCGGCGAGGTACAGGCGATCGCCGAGGAGAAGCCGCCGGTCGATCGGATCGCCTTCACCTTCCCCGATGTCGACGGCAAGCCGGTCTCGCTCGCCGATCCGCGCTTCAGGGGCAAGGTGGTCGTGGTCTCGATCGGCGGCACCTGGTGTCCGAACTGCCATGACGAGACCGCCTATCTCGCCCCCTATGTCGATCGGCGCCGCGCGGAGGGGCTGGAGGCGATCGGGCTGCAGTTCGAATATGACGCCGATCCGGTGCGCTCGGCACGGCAGATCCGCCGCTTCGCCGAGCGCTATCAGGTCCATTATCCGCTGCTCATCGCCGGCGTGGCGACGCCGGAGGGCACCAGGACGGCATTGCCCGCGCTCGGCGGGGTGAAGGTCTATCCCACCACGCTGTTCATCGATCGCAAGGGCCGGCTGCGCGCCGTCCATGCGGGCTATGCCGGCCCGGCCGCCGGCGCGCTGCACGAGGAGGCGATCCGTCGGTTCGACGCGCTGGTGAGCGCGCTGCTCGCCGAGAAGGTCTGATCGGGGGAGAAGACGTCCATGTCCCGCACCTTCCAGCTCGTCGACGTGTTCGGCCACGGGGATTTTTCGGGCAATCCGGTCGCGGTGATCGCGGGCGCGGAGCAGCTCGACACCGGGACGATGCAGCGCATCACCCGCTGGCTCAATCTGTCCGAGACGACCTTCCTGCTGCCGCCGACCGACGATGCCGCGGACTATCGCGTGCGCATCTTCACGCTCGAGCGCGAGCTGCCCTTCGCCGGCCATCCGACGCTCGGCACCTGCCATGCCTGGCTGGCGGCCGGCGGCCGGCCGCGTGATCCGGCGCGGATCGTGCAGCAGTGCGGGGCGGGGCTCGTCAGCGTGCGGCGGGACGGCGACCGGCTGGCCTTCGCGGCGCCGCCGCTGATCCGCTCCGGCGCGGTCGATGAGGCGGATCTCGCCGAGGCGCTCGGCCTGCTCGGCATCGCGCGGGACGCCGTCGTCGCGGCGCAATGGGCGGACAATGGCCCCGGCTGGCTCGCGCTGATGCTCGAATCGGCCGAGGCGGTGCTGGCGCTCGATCCCGCCCGCGCGCACCCACGGCGCATCGATGTCGGCGTGGTCGGCCCCCATCCGCCGGGCGGCGAGACGGCGTTCGAGCTCCGTGCCTTCTTCAGCGATCCGCACGGCGCGGTGATCGAGGATCCGGTAACCGGCAGCCTCAACGCGTCGGTCGCACAATGGCTGTTCGCCTCCGGCCGGGCGCGGGGCGGCTATGTCGCCGCGCAGGGGACCCGTCTCGGCCGGACCGGGCGGGTCTTCGTCGAGCAGGACGCCGATGGCGGGATCTGGGTCGGCGGCAGGACGTGGACGCTGTTCTCGGGCGCGATGGACGCCTGAGCCGCGGTGCCGCCCCGGCCGGGGCGGGTGGCGGCTTCTATTTCAGCAATCCGGCCCGGCGGTACCAGTCCGCCGTCGCGCGCAACCCCTCCGGCGTCGTGATCGCGGGCGTCCAGAGCGTCGCCGGCGGCCGGGCGTCTGCGCGCACCACCCAGTCCGGATGGCAGAAATAGCGGACGCGGTCCGGAGTCAGCTTGGCGCCGCTGCCGCGCGCGAGCCGGTCCGCCCGCGCGCCGAGCAGGAGCAGCGCCTCCGGAATCGGCAGAGGCAGGATGCGCCGGCCGATCGCCCTGCCGATCGCCCGTGCGAAGACGCGATGATCCCAGCCGCGCGGCATGCCGTCGTCCGGCTCGTAGAGCGCGCCGATGCCGGCCGCGCTTCCGGCGAGCGCGAGCAGCAGCCGCGCGAGATCCTCGCCCGCGATCACCGAGAGGCGGCCGTCGGGCGGCAACGGAATGAAGCCCCAGCGCGCGACGCGGAACAGCTCGAGCATCTCGCGATCGTGCGGGCCGTAGACGGCGGGCGGGCGGATGATCGTCCAATCGAGCCCGGAGGCGCGCACCACCTCCTCCGAGCGGGCCTTCGACCAGCCATAGTCGGAAAGCCCCGGCTCGCGCGCCGCCAGCGAGGAGACGTGGACGAAGCGCCTGATCCCCGCCGCCCGCGCCGCAGCGACCACCTCGGCCGTCCCGGTGACGTTGCACGCCTCGAAGGCCTCGCGGTCGGGCGCGTTGACCATGCCGGCGACGTGCAGCATCGCGTCGGCGCCGTCCGCCAGCATGGCGAGGCTCGCCGGCCTGTCCAGCGCGCCCTCGATCCAGGTCACGCCCGGGCGCGGCGCCTGAGGGCGACGCGCGAGCGCGCGCAGGGCGAAGCCCTGTGCCAGCCCCCGCTCGATGACATGCTTGCCGACGAAGCCGGTGCCGCCGGTGAGCGCGATCGTCCTCGTCACGCGCGGCCCGTCACAGCAGCACCATATGATCGCGATGGACCAGCGCGGCGCGCGGCGCATAGCCGAGGATCTCCTCGAGCGCGTCGCTGCGCCGCCCGACGATGCGGGCCGCTTCCTCCGCGTCATATTCGGCGAGGCCGCGGGCGAAAGGCGCGCCGTCCGGCCCGGCAATATCGACGACGTCGCCACGCACGAAGCGGCCCTCGATGCCGGTGGCGCCGGCGGCGAGCAGGCTGCGGCCCTGGCCGAGCGCTCTGGCCGCGCCTTCGTCCACCCGGATCACCCCACGCGCGGTCAGCCGGCCCGCGAGCCAGGCCTTGCGCGCCGAGGCGCCCTTCTCGGCGGCGAACACCGTGCCGTGGCCGGTCGCCGCGAAGGCCTGCAACGGACGGTCCACCTTGCCCGAGACGATGGCGAGGTGCGCGCCGGCGCGCTGGGCGATGCGCGCGGCCGCGAGCTTCGAGGTCATGCCTCCCGATCCCATGCCGCTCGCCGATCCGCCGTCGGCCATGGCGAGGATGCGGGCATCGATCCGCTCGACCCGTGCGATCATGCGGGCATTCGGATCCCGCCCCGGATTGGCGGTGTAGAGACCGTCGACGTCGGAGAGCAGGATCACGCCGCGCGCGGCGGCGGCCTGGCCGATCCGCGCGGCCAGCCGGTCATTGTCGCCGAAGCGGATCTCGGCGGTGGCCACCGAATCATTCTCGTTGATGATCGGCACCACGCCCAGCGTCAGCAGCCGGTCGAGCGTCGCGGCGGCATTGAGGTAGCGGCGCCGATCCTCGAGGTCGTCGAGCGTGACGAGGATCTGGGCAGCGGTCAGCCCTTCCTTGCCGAGCAGCTCGGCCCAGCAATGGGAAAGCGCGATCTGCCCCGTCGCCGCCGCGGCCTGCGCGTCCTCCAGGCTGGCACGCCCGCCCTTGGGCAGCTTCAGCCGGCGGGCGCCGAGCGCGATCGCGCCGGATGAGACCACCGCGATCTGCTGGCCGGCGGCGCGCCGCGCCGCGATGTCGTCGACGATGCCGGAGAGCCACTGGCGCCGCACCGCGCCCGCCGAATCGACGAGCAGCGCCGAGCCGATCTTGATCACGAGCCGCGGACAGGCGGCGGGCGAAAAGGCGTCGGAATTCACGCAAGCCCCTCCGGGGAGGGGGTGCGGGATTGGCTTGAATGGCGACGGCGCCCCATCATCAGATCGGCGACCATTCGGTTTCCCCGTCGTCGCTCTCGCGGGTCTCCGCCGTCGTCTGCGCCGGGCCGATCGCCTCGATCAGCCGGTCGAGCACCGTCTCGATGCCCGTTCCCGCGGCGCCGGAAAGCGGAAGCACCTCCGCGCCGCTTGCCTTGACGAGCTTCTTGCGGAGCGTCTCGACGGTCTTGGCGTCGAGCGCATCGATCTTGTTGAGGCCGATCACCTCCGGCTTGTCGGGCAGGCCGGCGCCGTAGACCTCCAGCTCCTCGCGCACGATGCGATAGGCATCGAGCGGATCTTCGCCGGTCGCGTCGACGAGATGGAGCAGCACGCGACACCGTTCGATATGGCCGAGGAAGCGATCGCCGATGCCGGCGCCGTCGGCCGCGCCCTCGATCAGCCCGGGAATGTCGGCGAGCACGAATTCGCGGCCCTTGTGGCTGACCACGCCGAGCTGCGGGCGGATCGTCGTGAAGGCATATTCGCCCACCTTCGCCTTGGCGTTGGTGGTGGCGTTGATGAAGGTCGACTTGCCGGCGTTGGGCAGGCCGAGCAAGCCGGCATCGGCGAGCAGCTTGAGCCGTAGCCAGACCCACATCTCCTCGCCGGGCCAGCCGGTGCCGTGCTGGCGCGGCGCGCGGTTGGTCGAGCTCTTGTAGCTCATGTTGCCGCGCCCGCCGTCGCCGCCGCGCAGCAGCACCTGGCGCTGACCGGGCCGGGTGAAGTCGGCGAGCACATGCTCCTTGTCGTCCGACAGGATCTGCGTGCCGACCGGCACCTTGATGACGAGATCCTCGCCGCCCGCGCCGGTACGGTTGCCGCCGGCGCCGCCTTTGCCGCGCGCCGCGCGGAAATGCTGCGTGTAGCGGAAGTCGATCAGCGTGTTGAGGCCGGGCACCGCCTCGAACACGATGTCTCCGCCCTTGCCGCCATTGCCGCCGTCGGGGCCGCCGAATTCGATGAACTTCTCGCGCCGGAAGCTGACGGCGCCGGGGCCGCCCGCGCCGGAGCGGATGTAGATTTTGGCTTGATCCAGGAAATGCATGGCCGGCGCTTAATGCATTTTGCACCGCCGGGGAACGCTTTGACGCACGGCAGGGCCGCACGCGGCCGGCTCATGCGTCGGCCGCGTGCATCATGCTGCTAAGCTGTTCCAGCGCAAGGCGGCGCCCGGTGTCGCGGGCGAGGCCGAGCCGGGCGGTCAGCTTGTCTCCGATCAGTGCGTCGCCGATCGCCGCATGGACGAGCATGACCGCCATCATCGGCAGGGGGCGGGCACCGGCCCCGTCGCCGAGCCGCAGCACCAGATCGTGGATCGAGTCGATGATGAGGTCGACGGGCGTGCTGTCCCCTTCGATCATCAACGCATAGACCAAGGCTGCCGCGCCTTCGCGTCCGAACGCGTCGAACACGAGATCGACCACCTGCTCATAGCTGATGTCGCCGCGCCGCGCTTCCTCCACGGAGGCGCCGATGGCATCGATGATCGAGCTGGTGAGATGGCCGATCAGCGCCTTCTGCAGGCCGGCGGCGGAGCCGAAATGGTGGAGCAGGTTGGCATGGGTGCGATCCACCCGTTCCGCCACTGCCTTGAGCGTCACGGCGCGCGGCCCCTGTTCGAGCAGCAGGGTCCGCGCCGCTTCCAGCGCTGCCACCCGGCTGTCAGCCGCGCGAAGTCTGGTACGCTTTACCGCCACGTCGACGAAAAAATCCGGCTGGGGACGGGAAGAGAAGGCGGAGTGAACAGCACAACGCTCCTGACGGTATGGCCGGGACGAACACTCTTTTAGTTCTTGAAGCTGGCTATGAAGTATCGTCTTGCCGGCGGCAAGAGACGGGCCGGCGATGCCAGCCGCTTGAGATGCGGAGATGCCACCGAAACGGAAGTAACTGCTGTTGACATGCGAGGCGTTGCTGCCTCGTGATTTGTCAGCCGACCAGTTTGCGAACGAAATCGACGAGGCCGGTGCGCCGCGCGCGGCGCAGCCGCTCGGCTGCGAGGATGCTCCGTACCTCCGCCAGGCAGCGCGGCGCGTCATCGTTGATCAGCACATAATCATACTCCGCCCAATGGCTTATTTCCGCGGCGGCGCGGCTCATGCGGCGGGCGATCACCTCCGCGCTGTCGGTGCCGCGTGCGGTCAGCCGCCGCGCGAGCTCTTCCATGGAGGGCGGCAGGATGAAGACGCGAACCAGATCGTCGCGCATCTTCGCATGGAGCTGCTGGGTTCCTTGCCAATCGATGTCGAACAGCACGTCCCGACCCTCGGCGAGCACCGCCTCGACGGGTGCGCGCGGCGTCCCGTAGCGGCGGTCGAAAACGTGCGCCCATTCGAGGAAGGCATCGTCGGCGACCATCGCATCGAACCGGGCGTCATCGACGAAATGATAGTCCCGTCCGTCCACCTCGCCCGGGCGCATCGGCCGGGTCGTCGCCGAGATCGACATTTCGATGCCGCCGTCATTCTCGATCAGCATGCGCGACACGGTGGACTTGCCTGCGCCCGACGGAGAGGAGAGGACGAGCAGCACGCCGCGGCGCGCGAAGGGGGAAAGCGTTTCTGCCATGGCGCTCTTTCCGTCGGGCCGCTCTTTCCGTCAACGCCGGAAAGCGCCATCATCCGCCGATGGACATCCATCCAGACACCAAGCGGAAGATGCCGCCTTCGCCGGGCGCCGTCGGTGTCCGACATTGGGCGATGGTGATGGCCATCCTGCTTGTCGTGGCGGCGGGGGAGCTTGCGACCGGGCGCAATGCCATATGCGCCTGCGGCGTGGTGCGGTTCTGGCACGGCGCGCTCGACGTGGGCAACAGCCAGCACATCGCGGACTGGTACACGCCGAGCCATGTCATCCACGGCTTCCTCTTCTACGGGCTGGGCCGCTGGCTGCTGTCGCGCTGGCCGGTCGGCGCGCGGCTGGTGCTCGCCGTTGCCGTCGAGGGCCTGTGGGAGCTGGTCGAGAACTCGCCGCTCGTCATCGATCGCTATCGCGAGGCGACGATCGCGCTCGGCTACAGCGGCGACAGCGTGGTCAATTCGATCGCCGACATCGGCTGGATGGGGCTGGGCTTCGCGCTGGCGCACCGCTTGCCGGCCTGGACGACGGTCGCGCTCGCCATCCTGTTCGAGTTCGTAGCGCTGTGGGCGGTGCGCGACAATCTGACGCTCAACGTGCTGATGCTGATCCGGCCGATTGCCGCCATCAAGGCCTGGCAGGGCGCGTAGCGCGCACCCGCGTCATTCCGGGCGGCGCCCGCGCCGGCGTTCGATCAGCTTCCGGGCGAGATAGCCGCTGCCCACGGCCAGGCCGACCGGCACGAGCGCGCGCCGCGCCAAGCCGGCGGCGGCAGCGCCGATCAGCGCGCCGGTGATGCCGCTGCCGCCGTCGCGCCGGTCGAGCCTGCGGCCGGCAAGAGCGCCGAGAAGCTTGCCGATCATCAATCGCCTCCACTTGTTCGATGTGCATTGAGCGCAGCCACGCGGCAAAGGTTCCCGCAGGGTGGCGCCCGCGGCGCCAAGCGGCTATTAAGGCTAACGAAACGGAAAGATTCTGCGCCCCGGGGGAGGCGGCAGGGGGCTCTCGTCAGAGATTGGGGCGTAGTTGCGCATAGTGTTCGTGATCGCCGCGTCGACGCTGTCGTTCGCTTGGCCGTTCCTGGCCGGCGCGTCCGCAGGCCTGACGCTCGCGCGATCGCCCGTGCCGCGCGTCGCGGAGGGGCGATCGATCGCCGTCGCGCAGATGGTCCGCGGCATATTGAGCTATACGCGCTGGCCCGGTGCGATGGCGTCGATCCGGCTGTGCGTGGCCGGTGCGCCGCTCTACGGCGCGAAGCTTGCCGAAACGGAAGGAGCCGGGGGACGTGCCATCCAGCTTCGGTCGCTGCTTCCTGGCGAGGGACCGGGCGCCGCTGGCTGCGACGGGCTGTATCTGGGGCGCATGGCCGCGGCCGAGCGATCGCAGCTCATCGCGGAGGCGCATGGCCAGGCGATCGTCACGATCGACGAGAATGACCCCGCGTGCCGGGCGGGCGCGATGTTCTGCCTGGCGGTCGAGCCGACCCGCCTCTCGTTCCAGCTCAACCTGGATGCGGTGTCGCGCGGCGCGGTGCGGATCGATCCCAAGGTGCTGCTGCTCGCGCGCGCGCCGGAAGGGCAGCCATGAGCCTTCGGGATCCGACGCTGCGGCCTTCCCGCGGAGGCAGGCTGCCGAGCATCCGCGACGTGCTCTCGCGGGTGCATTTCCGGGTGACGCTGGCCGCGGTGATGATGGCGGGGATCACGGTGCTGCTCGCCGGGCTGATCGTGATGCGCGCCTATGCCTATCATAATCTGTCGCTCGTCGCCCAGTCGGCGAGCTTCACGGTCGAGGCGGCGCTGGTGTTCGACGATCCGGTCGCCGCGCAGGAAGGGGTCGCGCCGCTTACCGAGACCGAAGGGCTGGCGAGCCTCACGGTGCTGCGGGCCGATGGCCGGCCGCTCGCCGCCTGGCAACGCAGCGGCGGCGGCTTTTCCTACCGGCTCGAGCAGGCGGTGGGGCGGTGGGCGTTCGCCGCGCCGGTCCGCGCGCCCATACGCCACGAAGGGCAGCTGCTCGGCGAGGTGGTCGTGCACGGCGATGCCGGGGGCCTCGAGCGTTTCGTCGTTGCCGGGCTGCTCGGCATGCTGGCCTGCCTGATCGTCACCGCGGTCGCGGCGATCCTGCTGGCGCGGCGGCTGCACGAAAGCATCGCCGGACCGCTCCAGACGATCGCGTCGGTCGCCCATGCGGTGCGCGCCGAGCGGGCTCTCGATCGGCGCGCACCGCCCGCGGGGATCGCCGAGATCGATGAGCTGGGCCGCGATTTCAATGCCCTGCTGGCGGAGCTCGAAGGGTGGCAGGCCAGCCTGCGCGACGAGAACGCCGCGCTTGCGCACAAGGCGCGGCATGATCCGCTGACCGGCCTGTGCAACCGCGGGTCGTTCGAGGCCTTGCTCGACGAGGCGTTGGGCCAGGCGGCCTCGCTCGGCCGCCCCGCAGCGCTGCTTTATCTCGACAGCAACGGCTTCAAGGAGACCAATGACCGGTTCGGCCATGCGGCGGGCGATGCCGTGCTGGTCGAGGTCGCGCGGCGGATCACCAGCCTGCTCGGCCCGCGCGACCTTGCCGCGCGCATGGGCGGCGACGAGTTCGTGATGCTGCTCGCCGCACCGGCCGATCGCGCGCACGCGCTCGCCATCGCCGATCGGTTGCGCGCCGCGATGGCGGACCCGATCGCCCTGCCTGACGGCACGCCGATCCTTTCGTCGCTCAGCATCGGCATCGCCCTTTATCCCGACGATGCGGAGGATGCCCATGGCCTCGTCCGCGCCGCCGATGCTGCGATGTATGCGGACAAGGAACGGCACCGCCAATCGCCCTGACCGGAATGCGTGGAGACGTCTCGATGCGAATTGCACATCCGATCGGCCGGATCTGGCCGCTGATCCTCCTGCTGCTGGCGGCCTGCCAGACGGTGCCTCCGGCGCCGGCGGGCGGTTTCACCGAGGCCCAGAAGCAGGCGTTGCGCGCCAACGGTTTCGAGGAAACCGACCGCGGCTGGGAATTCGGCATGGCCGATCGCCTGCTGTTCGCCACCGACCAGAGCCGTATCGTGCCCGATCAGGCCGCGCGGATCGCCCGCATCGCGCAGGCGCTGCGCGCTGTGGGCATCGCGCGGCTGCGCGTCGAGGGGCATACCGACAGCACCGGTCGGCGGATCTATAACGACGCGCTGTCGCTCAGGCGGGCGAAGGCCGTCGGCGAGTCGCTGGTGCGCGGCGGGATGCCGCAGGACGGCATCGCCATCGAGGGGCTCGGACAGGATCACCCGGTGGAGAGCAACGACACCGTCGCAGGGCGCGCCGAGAACCGGCGGGTCGTGATCGTCGTGCCGACGCCCTGAACGGATCAGCGGCCGAGCATCGCCTCCGGCCGCACCACCCGCTCGAACGTGGCCTCGTCGACGAGGCCGAGGGCGAGGCCTGCCTCCTTGAGCGTCAGCCCCTCATGATGAGCGTGCTTGGCGATCTTCGCGGCATCGTCGTAGCCGATCTCGGGCGCGAGCGCAGTGACCAGCATCAGCGATCGCTCCAGCAATGCGGCGATCCGCGCCCGATCCGGCTCCAGGCCATCCAGCGCCCGTTCGGTGAAGCTTTCCATCCCGGTCGCGAGCAGGTCGATCGAACGCAGCACGTTGGCGCCGATCAGCGGCTTGAAGACGTTGAGCTCCATATGCCCCTGCAGGCCGCCGACGGTGATGGCGACATGGTTGCCCATCACCTGCGCGGCCACCATCGTCAGCATCTCGCATTGGGTGGGATTCACCTTGCCCGGCATGATCGAGCTGCCCGGCTCGTTCTCGGGCAGCCTGAGCTCGCCGAGGCCGCAGCGGGGGCCCGAGCCCAGCAGGCGGATGTCGTTGGCGATCTTGGAGAGCGAGACGGCGAGCGTGTTCAGCGTGCCGGAAAGATGGACGATCGGATCGTTGGAGGCGAGCGCCTCGAACTTGTTCTCCGCGGTGCGGAAGGGCAGGCCGGTGAGCGCGGCGATCTCGCGCGCGATCGCCTCGCCGAACCCCGCCGGCGCGTTGAGCCCGGTGCCGACCGCGGTGCCGCCCTGGGCGAGCGCGGTCATTCCGTGCAGTACGGCCGGCTCGATCCGCTTGCGGTCGCGGTAGATCTGGTGCGCATAGCCGGAGAATTCCTGGCCGAGGGTGAGCGGCGTCGCGTCCTGCAGATGGGTACGGCCGATCTTGACGATGTCGTCCCAGGCCTGGGCCTTGCCGTCCAGCGCGGCGAAGAGCCGATCGAGCGCGGGCAGCAGCCGGCCCGTGGCCGCCCGCGCCGCCGCGATATGCAGCGCCGTCGGGAAGCTGTCGTTGGACGACTGGCTCTTGTTGACGTGGTCGTTGGGATGGACGGGGGATTTGCCGCCGCGCCGGCCGGTGAGGATCTCGTTGGCGCGTCCGGCGATCACCTCGTTGACGTTCATGTTGCTCTGGGTGCCCGAGCCGGTCTGCCAGATGACCAATGGGAACTGATCGTCGTGCCTGCCCGCGACCACTTCGGCGGCGGCGGCCTCGATGGCATCGGCCAGCGCCGCATCGAGCCCGTGGCCGCGGTTCACCCGGGCCGCCGCCTGCTTCACGATGGCGAGCGCATGGACGATCTCGATCGGCATCCGCTCGCGCGGGCCGAAGGGGAAATTCTCCAGCGACCGTTGCGTCTGCGCGCCCCAATAGGCATCGGCGGGAACGGCGATGGGACCGAAGCTGTCGGATTCGGTGCGGGTGGTCATGACGAAACCTCGTGGCTTACTTAGCCCCCTCCCGCTTGCGGGAGAGGGTTGGAGAGGGGTTTCTTCTTTTCCTTCAACGGGGTGCGCGAGACGCTCTTTCAGTCCCTCTCCCCGACCCTCTCCCGCCTGCGGGAGAGGGAGATATGGTCACTTCTTCCGCGTGAAATCCACCGAGACGACGTTCGAGCCATCTTCCACCGGCTGCGCGAGCGGCGCGTCATTCTCGGCCTTCTCGGTCGGCTCGTCGGCGTCTTCCTCGACATGCGCCTGGAACTGGAGCGCGAAGTTGACCGCTGGATCGACGAAGCCGGTCACCGCCGCAAAGGGAATGGCGAGGCGTGCAGGCACCTGGTTGAAGCTGAGGCCGACCTCGAAGCCGTCGGTTCCCACCTTCAGGTCCCAGAAGCGGTTCTGGATGACGATCGTCATCTCGTCCGGAAAGCGCTCGACCAGATGGCGCGGAATGTCGACGCCGGGCGCGTTCGTCTTGAAGGTGATGTAGAAATGGTGATTGCCGGGCAGGCCGCCATTGCGCTGCACCTCGCCGAGCACACGGCCGACGACGGCACGGAGCGCCTCCTGGACGATCTCGTCATAGGGAATCAGGCTGTCGGGCGTCTGCTCGCTCATGGTTGCTAGGTGAACGTTGGTGCGGCGAGGGTCAAGACGTTGCGAAGCGTGCCGATCACGCTATAGCGGCGCGCCATGCGGACCGCCTCCATCCATCGCAAGACCAGCGAGACCGACGTCGCCGTCGAGATCGATCTCGACGGCACCGGAGTCTATGCCGTTTCGACGGGCATCGGCTTCCTCGACCATATGGTGGAGCAGCTCTCGCGGCATTCGCTGATCGACATCCGCATGCGCGTGACGGGCGATCTGCACATCGATCAGCATCATACCACCGAGGACAGCGCGATCGCGCTCGGCGAGGCCTTCGCCAAGGCGCTCGGCGACAAGCGCGGCATCACCCGCTACGGCCACGCCTATGCGCCGATGGACGAGACGCTGACGCGCGTCGCGATCGACATATCGGGCCGGCCGTTCCTGGTGTGGCGCACCGCCTTCAGCCAGCCGCGGCTCGGCGAGATGGATACCGAGCTGTTCGAGCACTGGTTCCACAGCTTCGCGCATGCCGCCGGCATCACGCTGCACGTCGAGACGCTGTATGGGCGCAACAACCACCATATCGTGGAGAGCGCCTACAAGGCGCTGGCCCGCGCGCTGCGCGCCGCGGTGGAGATCGATCCGCGGAAGGCGGATGCGATCCCTTCCACCAAGGGCACGCTGGGGGGAGCCGGCGCCGATGGCTGAGCGCATCGCGCTGGTGGATTATGGCGCGGGCAATCTTCGTTCGGTCGAGAATGCGCTGCGCACGGCAGGAGCCGGAGCGGTGGCGGTGACGTCCGATCCCGCCGCGGTGCGGACGGCGGATCGGGTCGTGCTGCCCGGCGTCGGCGCGTTCGCCGCCTGCATGGGGGCGCTTTCGGCGGTTCCCGGCATGATCGAGGCGCTCGAGGAGACGGTGCTGCGGGTTGGCCGGCCGTTCCTCGGCATCTGCGTCGGCATGCAGCTGATGGCCGATCGCGGCGAGGAGCATGGCGTGCATCGCGGCCTCGGCTGGATCGGCGGCACGGTGCGCCGGCTGGATCCGGCCGATCCGTCGCTCAAGGTGCCGCATATGGGCTGGAACGACGTGACGCCGGCCCGCCCGCACGCGATGATCGTGCCCGGCGAGGCCTATTATCTCCACAGCTACGCCTTCGATGCTGCCGATCCGGCCGACGTGCTGGCCACCACCGACCATGGCGGGCCGATCGCCGCTGCGATCGCGCGCGGCAACATGGTCGGTGCACAGTTCCATCCCGAGAAGAGCCAGGCCTATGGCCTCGCCTTCCTCGCCCGTTTCCTGGAGTGGCGGCCGTGAGCCTGATCGTCTTCCCGGCCATCGACCTCAAGGGCGGTCAGGTGGTGCGCCTCGCCGAGGGCGATATGGCGCGCGCGACCGTCTATGGCGACGATCCGGCCGCGCAGGCGGCCCGCTTCGCCGAGGAGGGGGCTGATCATCTCCACGTCGTCGATCTCGACGGTGCCTTTGCCGGCAGGTCGGTCAACCCGCAGGCCGTGGAGGCGATCGTCAAGGCCTTTCCCGGCAAGGTGCAGCTCGGCGGAGGCATCCGCGATCGCGCGGCGATCGACCGCTGGCTCGCGCTCGGCGTGGATCGGGTGGTGATCGGCACGGCCGCGCTGACCGATCCGGATTTCGTCCGCGGCGCGGCACGCGACCTGCCGGGGCGAATCGTGGTCGGCGTGGACGCGCGCGACGGGTTCGTCGCGACGCATGGCTGGGCGGAGCTGTCCGACATTCCGGTCGCCGATCTCGCCGCCCGCTTCGCCGATGCCGGTGTCGCGGCGCTGCTGTTCACCGACGTCGGACGCGACGGCCTGCTCAAGGGCGCCAACGTCAAGGCGACCATCGCCCTGGCGCGGCGTACGAAGATACCGGTGATCGCCAGTGGCGGCGTCGCGGACATCGCCGACATATTGGAGCTGGCGCGCTCCGCCTCCGAAGGGATCGAAGGGGTGATCACCGGCCGCGCGCTCTATGACGGGCGGCTGAGCCTTGCCGCCGCGCTGAAGGTGGCGCGCGGATGAGCGTGCGCGTCCGCGTCATCCCCTGCCTGGACGTCGCCGGCGGACGCGTCGTCAAGGGCGTGAACTTCGTCGATCTCGCCGACGCCGGCGATCCGGTCGAGCAGGCGCGGGTTTATGACGCAGCCGGCGCGGACGAGCTCTGCTTTCTCGATATCACGGCAAGCCACGAGGAGCGCGGCACCATCCTCGATGTCGTCGCGCGCACCGCGGCGGTCTGCTTCATGCCGCTCACCGTCGGCGGCGGCGTCCGGTCGGTTGAGGATGCGCGGGCGCTGCTGCTCGCCGGCGCCGACAAGGTGGCGGTGAATTCCGCGGCGGTGGCCCGGCCGGCGCTGGTCGCCGACCTGGCCGAACGGTTCGGCAGCCAGTGCGTCGTCGGCGCCGTCGATGCGCGCCGGGTGGGCGAGGGCCGCTGGGAGGTGTTCACCCATGGCGGGCGCAAGCCGACCGGCATCGATGCCGTCGCCCATGCGCGCGAGCTCGCCTCGCGCGGCGCGGGCGAGCTGCTGATCACCTCGATGGACCGGGACGGGACACGCGACGGCTATGATCTGGAGCTGACCCGGCGGATCGCAGACCAGGTTCCCGTTCCCGTGATCGCGAGCGGCGGGGTCGGTACCTTGCAGCATCTCGTCGACGGCATCCGCGAGGGCCATGCCAGCGCGGTGCTCGCGGCCTCCATCTTCCATTTCGGACAGCACAGCATCGCCGAGGCCCACGCCGCGCTGCGGGGGGCCGGGCTTTCCGTCCGCAGCTGAACCGCCCACCCGCGCCGCGGTGTCGGGATGTTTTACATCGGCTGGATCTCGGCCCGCCGCATTAACCTTTCTCAGGCGCTGAGTCCGGCCTTCCCCGCAATCTGGCAAGCGACTTGCTCCTCTTCCGGCAAGCTGGATGCATCGATGAGCTTCGCGAGCAGGGATCGGGATGATCAATCTGCGTAACATGATCGTGGCTTCGGCCTTGCTGGCGGTCGTCGTCCCGGCGGCGGCCAGGCATGCTTCGCCCGAAGGGAAGACGGCGGAGGGCTGTGCCGCGCGGTGCGATGCCAAGGGCGGATCCGCCGGGCCGGGGGCGATCGCGCCGCGCGAGCCGGACAGGCCCGCGAGGGGCGGCGGCACCCCCGTTCCCGAGCCCGCGGATTTCGCGCTGTTCGCGGCCGGCATCGCGGGGTTGCTGATCGGCCGGCGCACCAGCCGCCGGCGCCGCCTGCCCTGATCGGCTGCCGAGACCGGTTGCGCTCCGGCCCGACCCGCGCCAAAGGGCGATCATGGCCGGAACGCTGGAAAAGCTCGAAACCGTGATCGCGCAGCGCCGGATCGCCGATCCGACGCTTTCCTATGTCGCCAAGCTCACGGCCCGCGGCCGGGGCAAGATCGCGCAGAAGCTAGGCGAGGAAGCCGTCGAGACCGTGATCGCAGCGATGCAGGGCGATCGCGCGGCCGTGACCTCGGAAGCGGCAGACCTGCTCTTCCATCTCCTCGTCCTGCTCGCCGACGTCGGCGTGCCGCTTGCGGCCGTGCTCGCCGAGCTCGATCGACGCGAGGGCAGGTCCGGCCTCGTCGAGAAAGCCGCCCGCAAGGAGAGTTGATCCGATGCCGATCGATCCCGCCGCTCCCTATGACGACGGCAACGTCTTCGCCCGCATCCTGCGCGGCGAGCTGCCGTGCCGGAAGGTTTATGAGGACGAGCATGCGCTCGCCTTCCACGACATCAATCCGCAGGCGCCGGTGCACATCCTCGTCGTTCCCAAGGGGCGCTACGTCTCGTGGGACGATTTCAGCGCCACGGCGTCCGAGGCGGAGATCGCCGGTTTCGTGCGCGCGGTCGGCCGGGTGGCGCGCGAACAGGGGCTGGTGGAGCCCGGCTACCGGATGCTTGCCAATGTTGGGCAGCACGGCCATCAGGAGGTGCCGCACCTTCATGTCCATCTGTTCGGCGGCCGCCAATTCTACGCGATGGTCCCTCAGTAACCGAATTGCCGGCCGTGCCGCGGCGGATGTAACGGCGGAGCTCGGCGTTACAGGGGCGCCAAGCCTATTGCGCGGGCCGTTTTAGCAGCTAGGCTGCCCGCCCCATATGGTTCGGGCCACGCTGGGCGGCCCGCCGCAGGGGACATCCATGATCTTTTGGCGCATCAAGTCGCTCGATGCCATCCTCGCCACTGCTGAAAAGAAATCGCTGCACCGATCGCTAGGGCCGTTCCAGCTCACCATGCTGGGTATTGGCGGCATCATCGGAACCGGAATCTTCGTGCTGACGGCGGAAGCCGCGCAGAAGGCCGGGCCGGCGATGATGATCAGCTTTCTTCTCGCAGCCTTCGTGTGTGGCGTCGCCGCGCTCTGCTATGCCGAGCTCGCCGCAATGGTGCCGGTGTCGGGATCGGCCTATACATACACCTATGCCGTGCTCGGCGAATTCCTGGCCTGGATCGTCGGCTGGGCGCTCGTGCTCGAATATGCCGTCGCCGCCAGCGCCGTCGCGGTCGGCTGGTCGGGCTATATGGTCGGACTGCTCGACAGCCTGCTCGGCATCCATGTGCCGGACGTCATCGCCAATGGCGACGGCCTGATCGCGCGGATGCAGATGGCGATCGGCTTCGAGGCCACGCCGGACCTGCTCAAGGCGGCCGAGGTCGGTGGCTTCATCAACGTGCCGGCGGTGCTGATCTCCGCGCTCGTCACCTGGCTCCTGGTCATCGGCACGAAGGAGAGCGCGACGGTCAATGCGATCCTGGTCGCGATCAAGCTCACCGCGCTGCTGCTGTTCATCACCTTCGCGGTGCCGCTGATCCAGATGGATCATTTCGTGCCGTTCGCACCGCTCGGCGCCGTCGGCGTCATCGGCGCCGCCTCGTCGATCTTCTTCGCCTTCGTCGGCTTCGACGCGGTCTCCACCGCTGCGGAAGAGACAAAGAATCCGCAGCGCAACGTGCCGATCGGCCTGATCGGCAGCCTGGTGATCTGCACCATCCTGTACATGCTCGTGGCGGCGGGCGCGGTCGGCTCCTTCGGCGCGCAGCCGGTGATGGGCGCCAATGGCGCGGTGATCTCGCCCGGCTCGGCCGAGCTCGCCGGCAAATGCGCGTCGCTGGCGTCCGCCCATTTGCAGCCGCTGGTCTGCTCGAAGGAGGCGCTCGCCCATGTGCTGCGCTCGATCGGCTATCCAGGGATCGGCAACCTGATCGGCCTTGCCGCCGGTTTCGCGCTGCCGTCGGTCATCCTCATGATGATGTTCGGCCAGACGCGGATCTTCTTCGTCATGTCTCGCGACGGGCTGCTGCCCAAGGGCTTCAGCGCCGTGCATCCCCGGTACAAGACGCCGCATGTGATCACGATCGTGACCGGCATCGCGGTGGCGGTCGCCGCGGCCTTCTTCCCGGTGGGCAAGCTCGCCGACATCTCCAATTCCGGCACGCTCTGCGCCTTTTTCTTCGTCGCGATCGCGGTGATGATCCTGCGACGCACCGAGCCCGATCGCCGGCGGGCCTTCCGCACGCCGCTCGTCTGGATCGTGGCGCCGTTGGCGGCGCTCGGCTGCCTGCTGCTCTTCTTCTACCTGCCGCCGGCGGCAAAGATCGTGTTCCCCGCCTGGGCGCTGATCGGCCTCGTCATCTATTTCAGCTACTCGATCCGCAAGAGCGATGTCGGCCGCGGCATCATCGAGACGCATGAGGGCGACGAAGGGCTGCCGCCGCAGCCGGTGCCGCCGATCGGATAAGGGGGATACCTCCGGAAAGGCGACATCTCCCCTCCTTTTGGGGGGGAGAAGCCGACGCGTCCCGCCTTAGCCCAGCCGCTGGGCGATCAGCGCCTTGATGTCCGCTTCGGGCCGCGCTCCGAAATGGGAGATCACCTCGGCAGCGGCGATCGCGCCCATCGTCAGGCTGTCGGTGACGCTGCGGCCCTGTGCCTGGCCGGCGAGGAAGCCGGCGGCGAACAGGTCGCCCGCGCCGGTGGTGTCGACGAGATGGTCGATCGGTTCGGCCGGCACTGCGAAGCGTTCGCCGCCCGTCACTGCCAGCGCGCCCTTTTCCGAGCGGGTGACCACGAGGAGCGGCACCTCGGCGGCGGTGGCGGCGACCGCCGCCTCGAAATCACCGGTCTCGTTGAGCGACAGGATCTCGGCTTCGTTGGCGAACAGGATATCGATGTCGCGATTGGCGATCAGCGCCCGGAAATCGGCCCGGTGCCGATCGATGCAGAAGGAATCGGAAAGGGTGAAGGCGACCTTGCGGCCGGCGCCGTGCGCGATCTCGATCGCGGCGCGCATCGCGGCGCGCGGCTGCTCGGGATCCCAGAGATAGCCTTCGAGATAGAGGATCGCGGCGGAGGCGATGAGGGTCCGGTCGATCGCCTCCGGCGGCAGGAACTGCGAGGCGCCGAGATAGGTGTTCATCGTCCGCTGGCCATCCGGCGTCACCAGGATGAGGCAGCGCGCGGTGGGCGGATCGCCGGCGCGTGGGGCGGTCCCGAAGGCGACGCCGAGCGCGCGGATGTCGTGCGCGAACACCTCGCCGAGCTGATCCTGCGCCACCTGGCCGATGAAGCCGCAGCGCCCGCCCAGCGCGGCGACGCCAGCGACGGTGTTGGCGGCCGATCCGCCGCTCGCCTCGATGCCCGGCGCCATGCGGCCGTAGAGCCCCTCGGCCGTCTCGGTATCGATCAGCCGCATCGATCCCTTGGCGATCCCCTCCTGCGCGATGAAGGCGTCGTCCGCCCGCGCGATCACGTCCACGATCGCATTGCCGATTGCCACGATATCGAGGGTTGCTTCGCTCACGCCGTCGCTCCATCCGCCTGGTTGCACAGGCCGCGCCTAGACGCGGGATGGACGCGATGCAATGCGCGCGCGTCATCTGGCGCGCGGCGGCGTCGGCCGGCTAGTGTTGCGTGGTTTCAGGTGGGGATGTCTATGACGCGATCATCGGCTGGCTGGGGCGGGCTCGCCGCGCTTGCGCTGCTGTCGGCCTGTGCGCCGGAAGGCCCGAAGACGGCCGGCCCGCCGCCGCAGGCGCCGGTATCGACGATGGGCCTGGAGCGGGTGATGGGCAAGGACGCGCGTGCGCTGATGGCGCTCTTCGGCACGCCCGATCAGGACCTGCGCGAGCCTGGCGGCGCCCGCCGGCTGCAGTTCGCGGGCGTGGCCTGCGTGCTCGATGCCTATCTCTATCCGCCGTCCCCAGGCGCCGAGGCGATCGTCTCCCATGTCGATGCGCGGCTCCCCAGCGGCGAGGATTTCGATCGCGCCTCCTGTGTCGCCGCGCTCAGCCGGCGCCGCGAGGCGCGCTGACCATCTTTGCGCTTCCGCCGCGTGCTTGCGGGGTATAGCCTCCGGCGGGCAGACAGGGGAGAGGACGCATGATCAGGATGGTGATCGGCAGCCTGGCCGGCGCGGTGGCGATGTTCATCGTCGGCTTCATCTTCTTCGCGACGCCGCTGCAGCTCATCGGCCTTTCAACGACGGGCGAGGCGCAGAATGCTGCGGTCCAGGTCGCGCTCGCGCAGAATCTGCCCGCGACGGGCACCTATGTCGTGCCCTCGCCGATGTCGGCGCCCGGCGCCGTGCTGTACGGCAAGGGACCGGTGGCGACGGTGCATTACAACAGCCAGGGTTTCTCCACGTCGAGCATGGGCGTCGTGGTCGCGGGCTTCGTGCACGAGCTGATCGTCGCGCTGATCCTGGGCTTCGCGCTGCTGGGCGTCGCGGGACGGGTAACGGATTTCGGCTCGCGCCTGCGACTGGTGCTGCTCTTCTCGGTCGCGGCGAGCGGGCTCGCCCTGCTGTCCGATCCGATCCGGATGCATCAGGATTGGCGCTACGCCATCTATGCCTTCTTCGCCAATGTGGCGATGCTCGCCGCCGCTGGGACGGTGATCGCCCGCTGGTTCCTGCCGGCGCCGTCAGCCGTCCAATAGCGCGAGGAAGCGGGCCGCCGCCTCGAAGTCCCGGCGCCGCGCGGCGCGCGCGTCAGCGGCGAGCGTGTCCTCGCCCCATTGCTCGACCTGCCACAGCTCGTCGAGATGGGTCGCCTCGAAGGCGCGCCCGGCCTCGATCCGGCCTTCCGCCAGTGCGAGCGCGGTGACAAGCGATCCGCCGATCGTGACCAGCGGCGACAGCGCGGCGAGGCGGAAGGGATCGCGCGCAGCCAGCGCGGCGGCGAGGCGGGCGATGGTTGCCTCATGCTGGCGCCGATGGATGATGCCCGTCGCGACCTCGAATGCGATGTCGTAGCGCCCGCGTGCCCAATCGAGCAGCGGATCCCAGGTCTCCGCCTGCCGGGCGACCAACTCCTCCGGCTCCTCGGCGCGGTAGCAGAGCAGGTCCGTCTCGGCATAGGGGGTGAGCGTCGCCGCGAAGGCCTGGGGATCGGGCGCGACCCGGTCGATCGCCGCGTTGGCGAGGCCGGTCAGCGGCATCGCACGCGGGTCGATCTCCTCGCCCTGCGCACGCCATTCCTCGGCGATCGCCTCGGCGAGTGTCTGGGTGGGCACCGCCAGCGGCCGGCGCGCCGGCGTCTTCACGCTGCGCCCGTCCAGCAGGATGGATCGGTCCTCGCCGATGGAAACGGTCTTGTAGAAGCGTTTCATGGGGCGGGCGGGCTCCTCCAGCGGCGGGCGAGCAGCCGGGGCAGCCCGAATGTCGCGACGATCCCGGCGAGGAACAATGCGATGCCGAGATCCGGCCAGCCCCCGGCGCGCAGCAGATCGCCGTTCCACACCACCAGCCCGAACAGCGCCAGCGCCGTCCCGCCGAGATGGCAGGCGGTGACCAGGCGGTAGCGGGTGCGTGCCCGGCGATCCTCCGGCGTCATCGCAGCGATTCCAGCAGCGCGGCGAGCTCGGCCGGATCGCCGACGACATGGTCCGCGCCCTCGGCGATCAGCTCGGCGGCGTCGTGATAGCCCCAGGCGACGCCGATCGCGGTCACGCCCGCCTGCTTGGCCATGCCGATGTCGAACGCCGTGTCGCCGATCATCACCGTCGTCGCCGGGCTCGCACCGGCTTCGGCGATCGCAGCCTCGAGCATCGCGGGGTGCGGCTTGGAAGGGTGGCGGTCCGCCGTCTGGAGCGTGACGAAATGATGGGCGATGCGGTTGTGATCGAGGCAGAAGCCGAGCCCCCGGTCCGACTTGCCGGTAGCCACCCCGAGCAGCCAGCCGGCCGCGTCGATCCGAGCGATCGCCTCAGCGACCCCGTCGAACAGCGGCTCGCTGACGAGGCCGCGCTGGCGCAGCTCGTGAAAGGCCTGCTTATAGTCTTCGGCCATCAGCAGATGGCGCTCGGGCGGCGCGTCGGGATGCAGCGTGCGCACCGCCTCAACGAGGCTGAGCCCGACCACCCGCCGGGTGAGATGGCGCGGCGGCAGCGGCAGCGCCGCCTTGGCGAAGCAGGCCTCCATCGCCAGGCAGATGTTCGCGGCGGAATCCACCAGCGTGCCGTCGCAATCGAACACGGCGAGACGGTTCATCGCGCAGCCTCGCGCATCAGGCGGGCTACGGCACGGCCGCCGGCGGCCTCCAGCGCGTCAGCAGCGGCGAGGCGGGCGTGCGCCGGCTTGTTTTGGCCGAGCTTGCGCGTGCCGCGCCACGCCGCGACATCCAGGGTGAAGCCGACGATGCCGGCCAGCATGCGATCGAAGAGGCCGGGCGCCATCTTGCCGCGCATCCAGCCCGGCTTCGGTGCGAGTCGGGCCTCATGCTCGGCGCTCAGCCGGTCGAGCAGATCGACCAGTGCGCCGTCGTCCATGCGCCGTGCCCGCCCCTGCAGCTCGACGGCGCAGTAATTCCAGGTCGGCACCTGATCGGGCAGGCCATACCAATCCGGGCTGATATAGGCATCGGGACCGTGCACGACGAACAATGTTTCGGCCCCGTCCAGATGGCGGGCAAGGGCGTTGCCGCGCGCCAGATGAAAGCCGAGCCTGTCCTCGGCCACAAAGAGCGCCGGCACGTGCGCGACGTGCGGGCCCTGCGGTGTCGCGGCAAACAGCGCGCCGAACCCCGCCTCGGCGACATAGGCCCGCATCGCGGCCCGGTCCTCCCAGCGGAACGCGGGATCGGGATGCATCAGCTGCGTCTCCGGCCGCGCCGCTCGCCGCGCCGTTCCTTCCGCCGTGCCTTCGCGGCCGCGGCCACCGCACGGCGCCGGCCTTCGGGCGTTTCGGAGAACTTCACCTCCTCGAGCGGCAGCGCATCGCCGAGCGACGCGTCGAAGCCGAGATGGGCGAGGCTTTCGGCGATGTGCGGCGGCAGCGCGGCGGTGACGTCGATCGTCCCGCCATCGGGGTGATCGACGCGTATCCGCCGCGCATGGAGGTGCAGCTTGCGGCTGATGCCGCCGCTCAGGAAGGCGTCCGGCCCGCCATATTTGCCGTCGCCGACGATCGGATGGCCGATCGCCGCCATATGCACGCGCAGCTGGTGCGTGCGGCCGGTATAGGGCTGCAGCTCCACCCAGGCGGCCCGGTTGCCGGCGCGTTCGATCACGCGGTACCGGGTGCGGGCGGGCAGCCCTTCCTTCTCGTCGACATGCATCTTCTCGCCGCCCGTGCCGGGTTGCTTGGCGATCGGGAGCTCGATCACCCCGTCTTCGATCGAGGGCACGCCGGTGACGAGCGCCCAATAGACCTTGCGCGCGGTGCGGCTGGAGAAGGCCTTGGCGAAATGGGCCGCCGCGCGAGCGCTGCGCGCGAGGAGCAGCGCGCCCGACGTGTCCTTGTCGAGGCGGTGGACCAGCTTGGGCCGCCCCTCCGCCTCGAATTGCAACGCATCGAGCAGGCCGTCGAGATGCTTCTCGGTCCTGGTGCCGCCCTGGGTTGCGAGACCGGGCGGCTTGTTGACGACGAGCGCGGCCTTGTCGCGGTGGATGACGAGGCTCTGCGCGAATTCGGCCTCGTCCGCGCTGAGCGGCGGGCGGGCCCGTTTGGGGCGGCTTTCCGAAGGGGCCGGCGCCTCGGCCGGGGGCACGCGGATCTGCTGGCCCGCCTCGATCCGGTCCCCGGGTGCGGCGCGCCTGCCGTCGAGCCGAAGCTGCCCGGTGCGTGCCCAGCGCGAGACCTGGTTGAAGCTGGTTTCCGGCAGGTGCCGCTTGAACCAGCGATCCAGCCGGATGCCGTCATCGTCCGGCCCGACGGTGAACTGGCGCACGTCGCCGCTGGTGGGAGGCTCGCTCATCCCAGCGCCCGCACCAGATAGACGCCGCCGATCAGCATCAGCACCGATCCGGTCACGGAGGAAACGGCATAGGCGGCGGCCATCAGCGGCTCGCCGCGCTGGAGCATGTTGAACGTCTCCAGGCTGAAGGCGGAGAAGGTGGTGAAGCCGCCGAGCACGCCGACGCCGAGGAACAGGCGCAGCTGCTCGCCGCCCTCGCTCGACCGGGCGAGCACCGCGGCGAGCACGCCCATCAGGAAGCCGCCGAGCAGGTTGATGATCCATGTGCCCCACGGAAAGGCGGGCCCCATGAAGCGCAGCGCCACGCTGCTGATGTGATAGCGGAAGCCGGCGCCGATCGCGCCGCCGAGCATGACGAGAAGGAGCGGTGGCATATCCCGCCCTTAAAGGGCTTTGGCGGCGCACGGAACCGCTGTCTGCGCGAATGCGCCGCTTTTTACGGCATGCGACGCCGGCGCGTCTTCAGTGGCGCATCGCCCAGGCGAGGATGCGCAAGAGCAGCGGCGTCGACGCACAGCGGCGGAAGGCGGGTGCCCGGTTCATGGCAGCGGCATAGCAGGGGCCGCGTCACCGTGGCGTGACGGCGCGGTGACAGGCATGTTACGCGGGCTCAATCGCCGACATTGGTGATGAGATCGACATCGCTGCCTCCGGCCGGACGCGCGGCGACGATCAGATAATAGGCGCTGCCGTCCACATTGCGCGCGCCTTCGAGAATGTGGTCGGCCTGCTGGAGCAGATGCCGCGCGCCGAAACCGGAGCGGATCGCCCTGGTGTAGTAATAATCGATCACCGCCTTGGCGGACGCGCTCGTGGAAAAGCTGACGATCCGGATGCGGCAGCCGGGGGTATCGTCGCCCGCCGCCTCGCTCACCACGGCATCGGGATACAGCGGCACGTCCGGCGGCAGGCGCTGGGCCCAGGCCTGGCTATATTCCAGATTGGGCGTGCAGCCGCCATTGGCGCCCTTGCGTCCGCGCGCCTGCTGCTCGGCGAGGGCGCCGAGCGTCAGGGCGCCGCGCGCGTCTCCAGCTGCGACGCGCGAAGGCGGCGGCGCTTCCAGCGCGCCGCCGGCGGCGGGCGGCTGCGGCGAGGCCGCGACCGTCGCGGACGGGGGGATCGGCGCCTGCACGGGGCCGCCCGGCGGGCGAACGCTGTGATCGTTGGATTGCTGCGTCAGCGCCGGATCGACCATGATCTGATCCTCGAGCGCGCTGGTGAGCGCCGGATCGGGCTGGTTGTCGGCCGTGCCGCCGATCAGCTCGTTGTCGAGCTGGTCCGCGCCGGTACCGCCCTTCCCGCCGCATGAGGCGAGCGCCAGCGCCGAGGCGCAAAGCACGGCGAATCCCAGCCCGGTCCGATCCAGCCCCATCCCCGCGTCCCTACTCGTCACATGGTTGAAGAAACGTTGGCATTCCTTCCTAGCCGAAAAGCAGGGCCCAGACGATGAGCAGCAGGCCGGCGAGGCTGACGAGGAACGCCAGCGAGCGGACCACGGGAATCCCTGCCGCATAAAGCGGAAGATAGACGAGGCGCGCCCAGAAATAGAGGTGCGCGCCGAGCGTGGTCTGCCAGCCGAGACGGCCCGCCGCCGCGGCGCCGAGCAGCGCGCCGATGAAGAGAGGCAGGGTTTCGAAGAGATTCGCCTGCGCGCGCACCAGCCGCCCGGCGCGCGGATTGAGCGGCGGCAGCTCCTCGTCGCGGGGGCCCGTGTTCCATTTGGTGCCATATTGACGCGTCTTCGCGCCTGCCGCGGCGAAGATGTGGACGAGCGCGAGCAGGATCGTCGCGCCCAGCAGGGTGAATTCGGCCCGCATGGCTCAACCCTCCGTTCCTGCCAGCATCGTCGCCTCCGTCACGCCGCTTTCGCGGTTGACGGTGAGATGGAAGCTGGTGCCGTCCGCCTTCTTGCCGGAGAGCAGCTGCGCATCGCCGGCCTTCATCTCGCCGGCGATGACATAGCCCGCTTGGGACGCCGCATTCTTGTAGAAATCGGCCACGGCATCGGGCGCGTCGCTGCTCCGGAAGACGATGACCCCGGCCTTGCCGCCGCTCGCGATCAGCGTGTCGGTGCCGATCTGCGCGCCGGGATAGAGGGGCAGGCCGGCAGGCATGGCGGCCTTGCCGGCGCCTGCCTCGACGGCGGACCCTCCATAGGCCGCCCGGATCGCCGTCGCCGCTGGGCGGCCCTCGCCGGCGTCGGCGCTGCTCTCGCTGCGGGCATGGCAGCCTCCCAGCAGAAAGGCAGCCGTCAGGATCACGGCGGTTCCGTGCGATGCCTTCATCATCCCCTCCTCTCGTGCGGCGATGCTGCTGCGACGGACTGTAACAGGATCGGGACGCGACGGGAAAGAGCCGTCGGCGCCGAGGCGACATCGCTCAATCGCCGGAGACGACGATCGTGCCCGCCGATCCGGCGCCTTCGGGATGCACCGCCACATGGACATCCTTGTGCCGCGGCTTGGCGGCCGCGAGCGCCAGCTCTCCGGCAGTGGCGGCGGCGACGCTGTAGTTCCGGTCCGAGAAAGCCTTGCGATAATAATCGAGCAGCGTCGCCGGCGGATCGGCGCTCGTGAAGGCGATCGTCACCTTGCCCTCGCCGTCGCCCGCGGCCGCATCCTGCGCCTGGACGTCGATGCCCCCCACCTTGGTGCCGGGGTAGAGCTTCACCCCGTCAATATCCATCCGTGCGGCATCGAGATCGAGCTTGGGCAGCTTCAGCTTGGCCTGCAGATCCTCCGTGTCGAGCGATATCTGGCCGCCCGCGACGTTGACCGCCACACCGGCCTCGCCCTTGTTCCTGTCACCCCCGCCGATCCTGGCGTCGCAGCCGGACAGCAGCAGGACGGCGAGAGCCGCCGGCACGGTGCCAATTCGCATCATATGCTCTCCTTTTGCCGCGCAGCTTATCAGGCTGTATTATGTGAGCAATACAGTTTTTGCTTGCGCATCCGGCCTGGGCGTACCCATATAGCGTCCATGTTCAATCTCGTTTCCCTCTTCATCGGTGCGGTGAGCCTGGTGCTGGCGCTGGTGGCGTTCATTCCGCTGCTCGGCTGGGCGAACTGGTTCATCATCCCGCTCGCGGTGATCGGCCTCGTCGTCGGGCTCTTCTCGAGCCATAGCAGCGGCCGTAATCTCAACATCCTCGTGATCGCGCTGGGCGTGCTACGGCTGATGCTGGGCGGCGGCCTGCTGTGAGGCGGCGGGGCGGCAGCGGGACCGCACGGGTTTTGCCGGCGCTGGCGCTCGTCCTCGCCCTTCCTGCCTGCGGCAAGCCGGCATCCCGCGACGAAGGCAGCGCGCCGCCGGTTGCGACCGTGATCCAGGAGGGCGGCAACGCCGTGAACGGCGCGGCCATCGCCACGCCGGATCCCGCCGTGCCGGATGCGACGCCGAGTGCAGCCGAGACGGCCGCGGCGGCCGATGCGGCATCCGCGGCGGCACCGGATGCCGCGGCACCGTCGCTTCCCGAGCCGCCGGCGTCACCCGATTCCGCCCAGGCGGCGGCGACCGTCGTCGAAACCTATTACGCGCTGCTCGACGAGGGCCGATATGCCGAGGCGCGGGCGCTCTGGGGCGACGGCGGCACGCGCAGCGGCAAGACGGAATCGCAGTTCGCCGCCGGTTTCGCCGCGACCGCGGAGACCCATGCGGAGGTCGGCGTGCCGGGCGAGCCCGAGGGGGCGGCCGGATCGGTGTTCGTCGACGTGCCGGTAACCGTCACGGCAAGGCTCAAAAACGGAACCGCGCAGCGCTTCACCGGCAGCTACACGCTGCGCCGCGTGAACGACGTGCCCGGATCCACCGCCGAGCAGCGGCGCTGGCACATCGATTCGGCCCGGCTGAAGCCGGTTCCCGTACCGTAGGGTGCTTTTTCGCCGAAACGCCATGCAATCATTTCAGCGGTGAAATCGAGCCGCAACATCGGGAGCGGAGAAGGACGCCAGCCGCCCACCAGCCCCCTCTGGCGGCCCCCACATGCAGGGCGCGTATCGTTTCGATGCGCGCCCTGTTTGTTTGAGCGGACGCCCGCGGTAGGAAAGCGCATGGAAGACGATGCGCAGGCGATCATCGCGCGGCTCCGCCTGGCGCCGCATCCCGAAGGCGGCTGGTATCGGGAGACGTGGCGCGCCGCGGCGGCACAAGGCGAGCGGGCCAGCGCGACGGCGATCCTCTTCCTGCTCGAAGCGGGCCAGCGCTCGCACTGGCACCGCGTCGACGCGGCCGAGCTGTGGCTCTGGCACGCCGGCAGCCCATTGCTGCTGCGGATCGGCGAGGAGGGCGCGGCGGTGCGCGAGATCCGGCTCGGCGGCGCGGTGCTGGCCGGCGAGGCGCCGCAGCAGCTGGTTCCTCCCGGAGCCTGGCAGGCGGCGACGGCGGACCGGGGCTGGGCGCTGGTCTCCTGCGTCGTCAGCCCCGGCTTCGAGTTCGCCGGATTTACGCTGGCGCCGGAGGGCTGGGAACCCTCCGGCGGCTGAGCCTCAGCGGCAGCGGATATTGTCGCGATCGATCGAGCGGCCGAGCGCGGCGCCCACGCCGGCGCCGAGCAGCGTGCCGAGCGTGTTCGAATCGCCGGGCGCCAGGGCGTTGCCGAGCACGCCGCCGCCGATCGCGCCGATGATCAGCCCGGTCGTGCCGTCGGACCGGCGGCAATAATAGCGCCCGTCGCGGCCGCGATAGATACGGTCGTTCCAGCCGAGCCGTCGTTCGCGATAATAGCGCCCGTCCCGATAATAGCGGCCGGCGTCATAATAGCCGTAGCGCGGATCGAACCGGTTATAATCATAGCGCTGGTAATGGCGCCAATTGTCGCGGCGCTTGCGCCATTCCTTGCGATCGTGCCGATCCCAGCGGCCGCGGTCGTGGCGGTGCGGCGGATCGGCGGGCGCCGGCGTCAGGGGCGCCGCCAGGGCGGCGAGGCAGATGGCCAGGATAATCTTGCGCATGGGCTGTTCTCCTCTCCCGGCCGGTGCGCGGCCATCGATTCGCACGCGCAACGGCGTGCTGAACATGACATGTTTTTCATCTTGTGTCGCTTTTCGGGAACCGCGCGTCACCCGCCGCCCGAAGGCGCGCACGAACATGGCTGACGGGCCTGTCCGGCCGCGCTATAACATAGGTTAGTCTCAGCAGAGAGGAGGCCAGCATGGCGCACAGCTTCGAGATCGTGAAGGACAAGGCCGGCGAGTTCCGGGTGCGCTTCAAATATAACAGCGAGGTGATGTTCGCGACGGAGGGGTATTCCTCCAAGGCTTCGGCGCAGAACGCGATCGAGTCGTTCCGCAAGAACGGCCCGGGCGCCCCCGTCGTCGACAACAGCTGACATCGTGAAGGGCCCCATCGCCGTGGGCGTGACCTTGGCGGCGATGATCGGGCGCTGATTTTCCGACGCCCATCCGGAGAGAAGGGCGCTATGGGGAGGCGCGTGAGCGACCTTCCGATCCACGCCGTTTTGCCCGATCTGCTGGCGGTCCTGCGCCACGGCGCCAATGCGGTGCTCGTCGCGCCGCCGGGGGCGGGCAAGACCACGGCGGTGGCGCCGGCGTTGCTGACGGAGGGCTGGTGCGGCGGGCAAATCCTGCTGCTCTCACCGCGGCGGCTGGCCGCGCGCGCTGCAGCCGAGCGCATGGCCGCCGTCGCCGGCGAGCCGGTGGGCGGCCGGATCGGCTATGCGACGCGGCTCGACAGCCGGCAGTCGGCCGAGACGCGCATCCTCGTGCTCACCGAAGGCATTTTCCGCAACCGCATCCAGGCCGATCCCGAGCTTGCGGGCGTCTCTGCCGTGCTGTTCGACGAGGTGCACGAGCGCAGCCTGGACAGCGACTTCGGTCTCGCACTGGCGCTCGATGCGCAGGCCGCGCTCCGGCCGGACCTGCGCCTGGTCGCGATGTCGGCGACACTCGATGGCGCGCGTTTCGCCGCGCTGATGGGCGGCGCGCCCACGATCGAGAGCGAAGGGCGCAGCCATCCGATCGATATCCGCTATCTCGGCCGCTCGGCGGAGCAGCGCATCGAGGATGCCATGGCCGCGGCGATCCGCCGCGCGCTCGGCGAGGCCGAAGGCGGGCTGCTCGCCTTTTTGCCCGGCGTCGCGGAGATTGAACGCACGGCGGAACGGCTGGAGGGGTTGGCGCCGCATATCCGGCTGCATCGCCTGCACGGCACGCTCGATCCCGCCGAGCAGCGCGCCGCCATTGCGCCGGCGACGCAGGGCACGCGCAAGATCGTGCTGGCGACGAGCATCGCCGAGACCAGCCTGACGCTGGATGGCGTGCGCATCGTCGTCGATTCGGGGCTCGCGCGGCGTCCGCGCTATGATCGCGCGGCCGGCATGACCCGGCTCGTCACCGAGCGGGTGAGCCAGGCCGCCGCGGCGCAGCGCGCCGGCCGTGCCGGGCGGCAGGCCCCGGGCGTCGTCTACCGGCTATGGGAGGCGGCGGCGACGGCCGGGCTGCCGCGCTTCGATCCGCCCGAGATCCTGGAGGCGGACCTTTCCGCCCTGCTGCTCGATTGCGCGATCTGGGGTGTCGGCGATCCGGCGCGCCTCGCCTGGCTCGATCCGCCGCCTGCCGCGGCGATCGCCGAGGCGCGGTCCCGCCTCGTGGCGCTCGGCGCAATCGATGGGGACGGTCGGCCGACCGCGCACGGCCGCGCGATCGCCGCGCTGCCGCTGCCGCCGCGCCTTGGCCATATGCTGCTTGCCGCACGCGAGCGGGGCTGGCTGCGCACCGCGGCCGAGGTGGCGGTGCTGCTCTCCGAACGCGGGCTCGGCGGTAGCGATGCGGATATCGAGCTTCGGCTCCGGCGGTGGCGCGGCGAACGGGGGAAACGGGCGGAGGCGGCGCGCGGCCTCGCCCGGCGATGGGAGCGGCTCGCCGGCGACAGCAGCGGGCATCCGGGCGCCGCCGACGCCCCGATCGGCGCCTGCGTGGCGCTCGCCTTTCCCGATCGCGTGTCCCGCCGGCGAGGCGCTTCGGGCGAGGACTGGCTTTCGGTCGGCGGCCGCGGCTTCCGGCTCGACCCGCTCTCGCCGCTCGGGCGGAAAGAGTGGCTGGCGGTAGCGGAGATACAGGGTGCCGCATCCGGCGCGCGCATCCTTTCGGCCGCGCCGATCGATCTCGCGACGATCGAGCAGCTGTTCGGTGACGGTATCGCCGTGGTCCGCGGCGTCAGCTTCGATCCGGCGACAGGCGGCATCGAGGCGCGGCGCGAGCGGCGGCTCGGCGCGGTGCGGCTCGGCGGAGGGCCCGACGATCGGCCCGATCCCGCCGCGATCGCCGGTGCACTGATCGAGGGCGTGCGCCGCCACGGACTCGCGCTGTTGCCCTGGCCGGACGCCGCAATCGCGCTGCGCGCACGCATGGCCTTTGCGGCGAGCCATGGCTTCGCGGGCGATTTCGGAGACGATGCGCTGTTTGCCGACCTCGACGCGTGGCTTCCCCCGCTCGTCGAAGGCAAGCGCCGGCTCGGCGACATCGCGCCGGACGCGCTGCTCGCGGCGCTGGAAGCGCGGCTCGGCTGGGAAGGGCGCCGGGCGCTCGATCGGATCGCGCCGGCCACGTTCGTCTCGCCGGCGGGCAGCCATCATCCGATCGACTATGCCGCCGAAGGCGGCCCGGCTGTCGAGCTGCGCGTCCAGGCGCTGTTCGGGCTCACCCGCCATCCGGCGATCGCAGACGGGCGCGTGCCGCTGGTGCTGCGGCTCACCTCGCCCGCCGGCCGGCCGATCCAGACGACGCGTGACCTGCCGGGCTTCTGGTCCGGAAGCTGGGCGGCGGTCGCGAAGGAGATGCGTGGCCGCTATCCCAAGCATCCCTGGCCCGACGATCCGGCCAGCGCCGATCCGACGCTGCGCACCAAGAAGGCCGCGGCGCACCGTGCCGGCAAGACTTGACGAATCCGGGGGGCTGCGCGATTTCGCGGCGGCCAGGAGCGAGGGATTTCATGAAGACGGCACGCATCTACCAGCGGGTCAAGAACAGCATGCAGTCGGGCCGCGCCCGCGGCGGCCAATGGTTGCTCGAATATGAGCCGGCCGAGGCGAAGCGTCCCGATCCACTGACCGGATGGGCCGGTTCGGGCGATACGCTGGGGCAGGTGCGGCTGAGCTTTCCCTCGCTGGATGCCGCCAAGGCCTATGCGCTGCGCGAAGGGCTGGAGGCGACGGTGATCCCGGCACCGCAGCGCACGCTGAAGCTCCAGGCCTATGCCGACAATTTCAAATAGGCGTTTCCGAGCCTTCTGCGCGGAGGATCAGGTCACGCCAGCAGCATCGGCCCGAGCAGCGCCAGCAGCTTGACGTCCATCATCATTCCCTCGGCGCGCTTGGCGGCGATGAAATCGGCGATGCCGGAGAGGGGCACGCGATGGACGACGATGTCCTCGCCTTCCACGCCGCCGCCGTCGCCGACCTTCTCGAGTTGCGTCGCCTTCATCAGCGTGAAGGTCTCGGAGACCATGCCGGGCGACGATGCGAAGCTGCCGATCACCTCGATGTGGCCGGCGCGATAGCCGGTTTCCTCCTCCAGCTCGCGCGCCGCGGCGCTCTCGGCCTCCTCATCCTCCGTCTCGTCGCCGACGAGGCCGGCCGGCAGCTCAAGCGTCTGCGCCTTCAACGGCACGCGATATTGCTCGACGAGCAGCACGTGCCGGCCGTCCGCCGCATCGTCGATCGCCAGCAGCACGGCTGCCTTGATGCCGCGGGCACGGCCGACATATTCCCATCTGCCTTCGCGGCGGGCCACGATGAAGCGGCCTTCCCACATCGTCTCGATCGGATCGCTCACAAGAGTATCAGCCTGTCCGGAAGTTGATTGGGATCGCCTGCCGACTTGGGGAGATGCTCGGCCAGCACCCGGCCGACGCGCTCCACCGCGGCGGCCATGCCCTCCCCCGGACGATCGGCGCGGATGCCCTCGATCAGCGCCGCCATCGCCTCGCCCCAGGTTTCGGGCGTGACCTTGCCGTGGAGAGCCTCGTCGGCGATGATTTCCGCCCGATGCTCGGCGAGCGAGAGATAGATGAGCACGCCGGTGCGGCCCACCGTCCGGCGCTCGGTGCCGACCCGGAAGCAGGCGACCGCCCGGCGGCGCACGCGCCGCGCCTTCACGGTGCCGGGGGTCAGCGCGACGCGCAGCGGCGTCCAGGAAAGGATCAGC
>Ga0180222_1000827_pt1 | contig 39143 bp, 35 predicted proteins | sample eDN5th37CKraftOP_FD_151336 | JGI IMG/M metagenome (GOLD analysis project Ga0180222, IMG submission 151336) | Enriched Organic Plus compost microbial communities from Emeryville, California, USA - eDNA 5th pass 37_C Kraft OP (version 2) (version 2) ...
ACACCGAGATCGCCGGCAATCCGGTGCCGGTGAAGGTGATCGTCGGCGCGAACGACGGCGCCCTGACCGCGGACGTGATGAAGGCGACCTATCTCGCCTGGTATCCCAACGCCGAGCTCGAAGTCACGGCCAATGCCGGCCACTATCCGATGGACGAAACGCCGGTGGCCCTGGCGACGTCGATCGAAGCCTTCCTCCGCGCGTGAGCTTCGCAGCCGCCGATGCCGATGCGCGGATCGTTGCATGGCGCCACGCCGAGGGCCGTGGCTTGAGAGCGGAGCGACCGGATTGGTGACGCGCAGCTTCAGCGACGGAGGCCGCATCTGCTATGCGAAAGTGGCTGCCGGGGGCCTCGTGACCGGCCTGGTCACGGTGGTCTGGCAGCCATGGATCGATCAGCTCCGCGCCCTGCCGGGCGACCTGCGCGTCGGTCTTGCCGCCATTCCCTTCGCCATCCTGATGGCGCTGATCGTGCGTCGCCACGCGCGGCGGTCCTGGCGGCCGGCGCTGATGGCCGCGGCCGTCACCGTGGTCGCATTCGTCTGTTCCGTCAGGACGACGATGTGGATCGATCACGAGATGAACGGCGACGACACCGCTGTGCGCATGATTCTGGCCGGGCTCGGCGGCGGCTTCGTCGGGGCCGCGGTGCTGGCGCTCGGGTTTGCCGCGATGCGCGACAGCCGCCGCGGCGTCGCGGCCTGGCTGCCGATGCTCGGCATCGGCACGCTGGCCGGCGCGCTGCTGGCTTGCGACGATGCCATCGACCTGGTGTTCGGGCTGACGCTCTATCCGGTCTGGCAGGCGGGGGTCGCCGTCGGCCTCGTCATGGCGCTGCGGCAGCCGCAGGCCTGAGCGCGGGGCTCTCCATATCTTCGATCGGACGCATTCAACAGTGAGGTGACATGTCGCAACCGCATCTTTTCCAGCCGCTGACGCTGCGCGGCGTGACCGTGCCGAACCGCATCGTCATTTCGCCGATGTGCCAGTACTCCGCCGTCGACGGCGTCGCCAACGACTGGCATGTCGTGCATCTCGGCAAGTTCGCGCAGGGCGGCGCCGGCGTCGTGATGGCGGAGGCGACGGCGGTGGTGCCGGAAGGGCGCATCACCCACGGCGATCTCGGCCTCTGGAACGAGGCGCAGCAGGCGGCGCTCGCGCGCATCGCCGCCATCGTGCGCAGCATGGGCTCGGTGCCGGCGATCCAGCTCGCCCATGCCGGCCGCAAGGCCAGCATGCAGCGGCCCTGGTACGGCAACGCCGCGCTGACGGCGGAGGATCGCGCGCGCGGCGACGTGCCCTGGCAGGTGGTGGCGCCGAGCGCGATCCCGATGGAGGAGGGCTGGCTGATGCCGCACGCCCTCACCGTGCCGGAGCTGGCCGCGCTGCGCGAGGCGTGGCGGCAGGCCACGCTGCGCGCCGATGCGGCGGGTTTCGATCTGCTCGAGGTGCATTGCGCCCACGGCTATCTGCTGCACGAATTCCTGTCGCCGCTGTCGAACAAGCGCGACGATGCCTATGGCGGCGATCGCGCGGGCCGCATGCGCTATCCGCTGGAGATCATCGAGACGGTGCGCGCGGCCTGGCCGGCGCACAAGCCGCTGTCGGTGCGGGTGTCGTCGGTCGACGGCATCGAGGGCGGCGTGCAGATCGAGGACACCATCGCCTTCGCCCGCGAGGCCAAGGCGCGCGGCGCCGACATCATCGACTGCTCCTCGGGCGGATTGATGGGCTCGGCGACGGCGGCGCGGCTGCCGCGCGGCTACGGCTTCCAGGTGCCGTTCGCGGATGCCGTGCGCCGCGAGGCGGAGATCGCCACCATGGCGGTCGGGCTGATCCTGCATCCGCAGCAGGCGGAGGACGTGCTGGTGCAGGGCCATGCCGATCTCATCGGCATCGGGCGCGAGGCGCTGTTCGATCCGAACTGGCCGCTGCATGCGCGGCTTGCGCTGTCCGCGCCGGAGAGCGAGGTGTTCGCGGGCTGGCCCAAGCAGTACGGCTGGTGGCTGGAGCGGCGTGAGCCGGGGCTGCGCCGGCTCGAAGGCCCGGCGCTGCCGTTCCGGCGGAGCTGAGAGGCTGAAGCGCTGAGGCCCTCTAGTCGTCGGCGTCGCGCTGCGGCCGTGCGAACAGGTGGACGATGCCCGGCGTCGCCAGGCTGACGAAGATATAGCGCGCGAGGTGATGCGCGCCGACGAAGATCGGATCGATGTGCAGCGTCAGCGCCAGCGCCAGCATGGCGTCCATCGCGCCGGGCGCGAAGGCGACCACGACATCGCCGAACGGGATCGACGTGGTCACGGCGAGGGCCGCGACGAACAGCGCGGAGACCACCACCGACACGGCGAAGGAGCCCAGCGCCGCGTTGACGTAATGCAGCAGGGTGCGGATCGAGATGCGTGCGAAGCGCGTTCCGATCACGGCGCCGATGCCGATCAGGGCGGCGGCGCGGATCGGGATCGGCAGGCCGCCCGCGATCAGGCCGGAGCCGTGCAGCACCGCCGATCCCAGCATCGCGCCGAACATCCAGCCGGCCGGAAAGCTGATCCATCGCAGCAGCAGCGCGACGGCGACGGAGGCGGCGAGCAGCGCCACGAGCTCGAGCGGTGTCGCGGGCACGGCCTGGATCGGCGGCGGCGTCGGCTGCGACAGGCCGGTCACGGCCAGCAGCAGCGGCAGTCCGGCGGTGAGGATGATGACGCGGATGGTCTGCACCACGGCGATGCCGGGCACGTTGGCGCCCCGCTCCGAGGCCAGCATCACGATCTGCGACAGCGCGCCGGGGCTGCCGGCGAGCAGCGCGGAGGCGCGGTCCCAGCCGTGCAGGCGCTGCAGGTAGACGGCGCTGCCGAAGGTGACGCAGAACGTCGACAGCGCCAGCAGCGCGATGGTGAGCGGATAGGAGCCCATGTGCTGCAGCATGTCGCGCGACACCAGCGAGCCGAGCGAGATGCCGAGCAGCACCAGCACGAACTGGGTCAGCGGCGCCGGAACGGTGAGCGGGCGGCCGGCGAGGGCGGCGATCGCCACCGCCAGCATGGCGCCCGAGATCAGGCCGCCGGGCAGCTCGGCCCATTGAAACACCAGGCCGCCGAGGGTGCCGAGCAGCAGCGTCTCGCAGACGCGCAGAACGTGGGATCGGGTGGGAACGGCGAGAGGCATGGCGCGGTGTATGGCACAATCGCGCGCGACACAAACCCGATATCCCTGCGGGTCTCGGGTGCGGCGACGCAAGGCGCCGCCGCCGCGCCTGATCCTGAACCGGGGATGAATTTTGCGGGGCCGGGCGGTCGCCCGCGATGACAATATTTTTGTTTCGCCGCGTCGCCTCTCCGTTGAAAGCCATTCTCTCTGAGCTAGGATCGCGCAGTCGCAGATGGCGACGATCCGAGGAGAACCACGATGATGAGTTCTGCGAGATTGTTCTGTGCGGCGGCGCTGACCGGTGCCGCCATGACCTGGGCGACGCTGCCGGCTCAGGCGCTGACGGCGCAGGAATGCAGCGCGAAGTATCAGGCCGCGAAATCGGCCGGCACCCTGAACGGCCAGAAGTGGAACGACTTCCGCAAGGCGGAGTGCGGACCCGGCGCATCGGCGGCCGCCGCGCCGGCGGCGGCACCAGCCGCTCCCGCCGCCGCGCCCAAGACCGCAACGGCGCCTGCGCCGGCCGCGGCGCCGGCGATGACGGGCGCCGCCAAATTCCCCGCGGCGATCGATCCGAAATACGCCTCGGAGAAGCCGGCCAAGGCCCGCATGCACACTTGCGTCGACCAGTACAACGCCAACAAGGCGATCAACGCCAATGGCGGCCTGAAGTGGATTCAGAAGGGCGGCGGCTATTACAGCGAGTGCAACAAGCGTCTGAAGGGCGCGGCCTGATCATCGGCTCCCGCCTGCGTCGCGCGGCATGCCGGTGCGGCGCAGGCGGGAGGTGCCGCGGTTCAGGCTGTCCGGAGCTCCGGTTCTGATTCCGTCAGAACCGGAAAGATCGAAGCGGAAGGAGGCCCGGCGGCGAGGCGCTTGCGCTGCCGCCGGCCGTTTCATTCTGGATCGCCGCCGCCGTGGCCCGGGCGTGATGCCGAAATTATCATTTGCGCCCTGTCCGGGATGCTGATCCACATCAGGAAAAGGATGTTCGTCACGGGTTCCGCCGCGAGCCCGTTCCACCGTTGCTAGACATGAGGCCCGCAGTGATCCTGTCGTCCCGCTTCCCGACCCCGTCCGTCTCGCGCCGCGCCCTGCTCGGCGTGCTCGGAGGAGCAGGCGCCTGCGGGGTGGCGATGTCGCGGGCCCTTGCGGCCGGCGATGACGTGCTGACCGAAGCGCTGGTCCTGCGCGATCCGGATATTCCGGTCGCGGGGAATCCGAAGGGCGACATCTCGATCGTCGAATATTTCGACTTCCAGTGTCCTTATTGCCGCAAGATCGAGCCCGAGCTGCAGCAACTCGCGAAGGAGGACGGCCAGCTCCGGCTGGTGTTCAAGGACTGGCCGATCCTCGGCAGTCCGTCGGTCTATGCGGCGCGGCTGGCGCTCGCGGCCCGCTATCAGGAGAAATACATCGAGGCGCATGAGGCGCTGATCGGCATGACCTCGCGGCTGACCGAGGCCGGGGCGCGCGACGTGCTGGCCAAGGCCGGCATCGATGTCGACCGCGCGGTGCGCGATCTCGATGCGCGCGGCAAGGAGGTCGACGCGGTGCTGGCGCGTAATGACGAGCAGGCCAAGGCTTTCAGCTTCCGCGGCACGCCGTCCTTCATCGTCGGCAAATTCCGCGTGCCCGGCATCCTGTCGAAGGAGAATTTCAAGCTGGCGATCGCCGATGCCCGCGCCGCGGCCAAGGCCAGGTCGCAGCCGCCGAAATAGGCCACGGCGATCTATCGCGCCATCCTTCGAGGCTCGGGCTGTGCCCTCGCACCTCAGGTGACGCCGTTGCCCGGCCATGACGCCCCGACTGTCTGACCGGAAAACAAGATCGCATCGCCGTCGAGAGGCGCGTGGCGCCGCGTCATCCTTTGGCTGACCCAAGATGAGTCCTTAAGAACGCAAGTGGCGGGCCGACCTGCCATGGCTCGCCGCCTTGCGGCCCGCGCGCCTCGGAACGAGGCCGTTGGGCAACCTTTACGTCATCAGGCTCCCGGTCGTGGCCGCGCGCATGCCGAGTTTGTCGAGCAGCTCGGCGTCCTTGTCGCGCGCCGGATTGCCGGTGGTGAGCAGCACGTCGCCGGTGAAGATCGAGTTCGCGCCGGCGAGGAAGCACAGCGCCTGCATCTCGTCGCTCATGGCATGGCGGCCGGCGGAGAGCCGCACCACGCTCTGCGGCATCAGGATGCGGGCCAGCGCCACCAGCCGCACAAAGGCGATCGGCTCGGCGGGCTTGGTCTTGTCCATCACCGGCGTGCCTTCGATCGCGTTCCACATGTTGAGCGGCACGCTTTCGGGATGCTGCTCCAGCGTGGCGAGCGTCACCAGCATCGAGATGCGGTCGTCCACCGTCTCGCCCATGCCGACGATACCGCCGCAGCACACCTTGATGCCGCCGGCGCGGACATGGGCCAGCGTGTCCAGCCGGTCGTCCATCGTCCGCGTGGTGATGATCTCCGGATAGAACGCCCGCGACGTGTCGATGTTGTGGTTGTAGTAGTCGAGGCCGGCCTCGGCGAGCTGCTCGACCTGGCCGGGTGTCAGCATGCCGAGCGTCACGCAGGCCTCCATGCCGAGCGCCTTCACGCCCGCGATCATGGCGCAGACCGTGTCCATGTCGCGGTCCTTCGGGCTGCGCCAGGCGGCGCCCATGCAGAAGCGCGTGGCGCCGCCGGCTTTCGCCTTGCGCGCCTCGGCAAGCACGCGCTCCACATCCATCAGCCTGGTCGCCTTGACGCCGGTCTTGTAATGCGCGCTCTGCGAGCAGTAGCCGCAATCCTCCGGGCAGCCGCCGGTCTTGATCGACAGCAGCGTCGCGGTCTCCACCACGGCCGGGTCGAAGTGCTGGCGATGGATGCTCTGGGCCCGGTGCAGCAGGTCCGGAAAGGACAGATCGTAGATCGCGCGGGCCTCCGCCTCGGTCCAGTCATGGCGCAGCGGCGCGGCGAAGGCCGCGGGCAGGGATTTCGGATCGGTGCGAAGATTCATCGGGCGGCCCTCCGGACACAGCGGGCCGGCCGGGCCCGCCTGACACTGGCTGTTGCGGCGGCCGGGGGGCGCGTCCCCGCAGCACGCTTCCAAAATTATAGATAATTGTCCATTCTATCTATAATGAATCCATAAGTGCTGCGCCTTGGCAAGACCGATATAGATAATTCAGCCGACAATCGCGAAGGCGTTGCGCTGCCGGCCGCCGGACGCGGACACCGGGCGATGGCCAATCCATTGCACATGCCGTGCCAGAATGGTGCATGCGGCGTCGATCTCGCCCTTGCGCAGCGCCGCCAGGATGGCGCGATGATCGTGGTCGGTGCGGGCCTCCCAGTCGGAGCGCCAGGCGGCGAACAGGAAGCGGGCGCTGGCGGCGTGCAGGTCGTCGATGGCGGCGAGCAGCCGCGGCATGCCGCACGGCTCGATGATCAGGCGATGGAAGCTGCGGTTCGCCTCTTCCCACGAGCGCACGTCGCGGGATGCGTCGCCGGCCCGCGTCGCCTCCTCGGCCGCGCTGAGGATGGCCGTGGTCAGATTGGGCGCGGCATGCCGCAGCGCGAGCCCCTCCAGCGCCGCGCGCATCTCAGCCACTTCTTTCACCTCGGAGAGATCGAAGGCGGCCACCCGCACGCCGCGGCGGGGCTCGCTGACCGCGAGTCCCTGCGCCTCGAGACGGCGGAACGCCTCGCGGACCGGGACGTGGCTGGCGCCGAACTCTTCGGCGATGTGATCCTGGCGCAGGCGGGTGCCGGGCTCGATGTCGCCGGCGATGATCCGGTCGGCCAGCGTCCGGCTGATGCGGACCGCCAAAGTCTCTTCTGATCGTGCGCTCATGTTTTATAGATAATTTGAAGCGGGGCGATTGTCGATTGCCGGGCGGTCCAGGTCCTGCTGCGGCGTTCAGGTCGCAGCCGGTGTGACGGCGGCGGCCATGGCGCGGGCCAGCACCTCGTAGATGCGGTCCTCGGCCGACTGGGCAACGTTGAAGCGCAGGAAGCCGCCCGCGGTGCGCGATTGGCTGAAGGCGTTTCCGGGCGCGAGCACGATGCCCTCCTTCAGGCTGGCGCGGGCGATGGCGGCGGCATCGCCGCCGGCCGGCAGGCGGCACCACAGGAACATGCCCGCCTGCGGCACCAGCCAGGGCGTGATGCCGAGCCGGGCGAGGCGTGCCATCGTGCGCTCCCTGGCGGCGGCCAGCCGGCCCCGCACCGCCTCCATGTGCTTGCGGTAGCCGCCATCGGTCAGCGCGGTGAACAGCAGCTCGGCGGCGAGCCTCCCGCCGCCGAAGCTGGTGGCGATCTTGAGGTCGGCGAGGCTGTCGATCCAGTCCGGCCGCGCGGCGATATAGCCGCAGCGGATCGCCGCCGAAAGCGTCTTGGAGAAGCTGCCGATATGGATGACGCGCGACAGCCCGTCGAAGGCCGCGAGCCGTGGCGCCGGCGTGGTCTCGAAATCGGCGAAGATATCGTCCTCGACGATCACCAGGTCGAACCGCTCGGCCAGCTTCAGCAGCCGATGCGCCACCACCGGCGAGAGCACCGCGCCGGTCGGATTGTGGATCGCGGAATTGGTGATGTAGAGCCGCGGCCGGTGCGCGGCGAGCGCCAGCTCGAACGCCTCGATGTCGGGGCCGCCCGGCGTGTAGGGCACGCCCACCGCCTTCACCCGATGCGCCTTCAGCAGCGCGTGGAAGTTGAAGTAGCAGGGATCGTCGAGCAGCACGGTGTCGCCGGGCTCGAGCAGAAAGCGGCAGATCAGGTCGATCGCCTGGGTGCCCGATTCGGTCAGCAGGATCCGCTCGGGTCCGGCCTCGATCCCGCTCGCCGCCATGCGGCGCGACAGCACGCCGCGCAAGGCCGGCAGGCCGAGCGGGGTGGCATAATCGGCGAGCGCCGTGGCATCCGTCCGCGCCAGCGCGCGCAGGCCGCGGCGCAATCCCGCCTCGTGCATCCACGAGGCGGGCAGCCAGCCGCAGCCGGGCTTCAGCACGCCGGGCTCCGCCTCCAGCGACTGGCGCGAGATCCAGAGCGGATCGACCTCGCGCTCGACGCGCGGGCCGAGCGCCGCGAGCGCGAGCGGCGCCGCCGGCCCCGACACGTAGAAGCCCGAGCCGGGCCGCGCGGTGATGGTGCCTTCCGCGGCGAGGCGCTCATAGGCTTCGACCACCGTCGAGACCGAGACCTTCATCGCCCTGGCCTTTGCGCGGACCGACGGCAGCCGGGCCCCCGGCAGCAGGCTGCGGGCCGCGATCCGCGACCGCACCAGTTCCATCACCGCCTCGATCCGGGTCGGGGGTCGCGTCATGTACTGTCCATCCGTAATGGTCGAAGGACCATAACAGTTCTCGCCAACTGTATCGGACTGTCTCTGGCCGGTCGAGCGCGCCTGCGCAAGGCTGCGCGGACGACCGGAATGGGTGCGAATCATGGAGCGGACGACGGACGGCTGGCTGAGCGGCTTCATCGGGATGACGATCTTTTCGGGATCGCTGCCCGCGACCCGCGTCGCGGTGATCGGCTTCGATCCGGTGTTTCTCACCGGCGCGCGGGCGGTGATCGCCGGCGCGCTCGGCCTTGCCGTGCTTGTGCTGCTGCGCCAGGCGCGGCCGCAGCGGCGCGATCTCGTCCCGCTGCTCATCGTCGCCCTCGGTGTCGTGGTCGGCTTTCCGTTGCTGACGGCGCTGGCGCTGCAATACGTCTCCTCGGCGCATTCGCTGGTGTTCATCGGGCTGCTGCCGCTGGCGACGGCGGTGTTCGGCGTGCTGCGCGGCGGCGAGCGGCCGCGGCCTGCCTTCTGGGCGTTCTCGCTGCTCGGCAGCCTGCTGGTGGCGGCCTTCGCGTTGCGCGAGGGCGTCGCCGCGGCGCCGATCGGCGACGCCCTGATGCTCGCCGCCATTGTCGTCTGCGGGCTCGGTTATGCCGAAGGCGGGCGGCTGTCGCGCCGGCTCGGCGGCTGGCAGGTGATCTGCTGGGCGCTGGTGCTGTCGCTGCCGCCGATGCTGCTCGTGAGCGCACTGAGCCGGCCGCCGAGCTTCGGCGGCGTGCCGTCTGGCGCGTGGGCCGGGCTCGCCTATGTCTCGCTGTTCAGCATGCTGATCGGCTTCGTGTTCTGGTATCGCGGCCTTGCGCATGGCGGCATCGCCGCGGTGGGACAGCTGCAATTGCTGCAGCCCTTCTTCGGCTTCGGCCTCGCGGCGCTTTTGCTCGGCGAGACCGTCAGCGGCGCCATGCTGGCCGCGACGCTCGGAATCGTCGTCTGCGTCGCCGGTGCGAAGCGCTTTGCCGGCTAGCCTGATCGCATAACGAGCCGGCGCGCCGACGGCGCGTCGCATATTGCTGAGCGCGGGCAGGAGCGATGCCAGATTCGCTCGCCCGCCAGCCGCGCGGGGGATGCGCCGCGGCCGGCATTCATGCGCATCTTAAATATCTGCAAGCGCGAATATCAGCGCGCCGCGCGCGCAATCCTGTGCGCCGCTGCGTCCGGCAGCGCATGCCGTCCGCCTCGCCTGCCCGTCGCGAGGCGCATTTCGTCCGGCCAGCGCCGATCAAGGTTGCAATTATATCGAACGATCAATATACATATGGCGGCGGCCGGCGCCACGAACGGCCACGATGAACGGGAGGAGCAATGACAACGCGCACCAGCGTGAATATCCCCGGGTTCAAGCACGTGAACCCGATCCCCAATGCCAGCCGCATCGGCAACATGATGATGTCGGGGGTCATCATCGGGGTCGATGCGGCGACCGGAAAGGTGCCGCCGGATCTGAAGCAGCAATGCGTCAACATGTTCGCGCATGTGCGCGCCATCGTCGATGCGGGCGGCTTCTCGACCGACGATATCATCAAGATGACCGTGTGGCTGAAGGACCCGGCTGACCGCGCCGTCCTGAACGAGGAGTGGGTGAAGCTCTTCCCCGATCCTCAATCGCGCCCCGCGCGCCACGCCCTGCCGCACACCGGCGGCGGCGACGCGCTCATTCTCTGCGACATCACGGCCGTGCGTCAGGGCACGTAAGACGAATCCAGCCAGGACTTCATATCATGCAGCAATACCAGACGTTTCATCGCAATCCGAAGGTGCCCGATCCGCTGCCGCCGCCCAACACCTGCGACAGCCAGTTTCATGTCTTCGGCCCGACCGACAAATATCCGATCCGGCCCGGCGCGGTGTACTGCACGCCGGAGGCGACCATCGAAGCCGCGCTGAAACTGCACAAGACGCTCGGCATCGCCCGCGGCGTGATCGTGCAGTCCTCCGCCTATGGAACGGATTTCCGGATCCTGTATGACGCGCTCAAGACCGCCGGTCCGAACTATCAGGCCTGCATCGTGATCGACGACAGCGTGAGCGACGCCGAACTGCAGAAGCTTCATGACGCCGGCGTCCGCGGCGCGCGCTTCAATTTCTGGAAGGTGCTCAACCTGATGCCCAGCCCGGAGGGATTCAGGCGCTCGATCGCGCGCATCTCCGAGCTCGGCTGGTACGCCAAGCTGCATATGCCGGTCGACGATCTCATCGAGATGCAGGATCTGTTCAAGCCGCTGAAGCTGAACGTGGTGCTGGATCACTTCGGGCGGCCCGAGCTCGATCGCGGGCTCGGCCATCCCTCGATCGCTGTCCTCGACGGCCTGCTGCGCCAGGGCAACTGGTGGATGATGCTGTCCAACGGCGACCGCTGGTCCGCGCACGGCAAGCCGTGGGACGATGCCGTCGCGCTGGGACGCCACTTCGTCGATGTCGCGCCCGATCGCATGATCTGGGGATCGGACTGGCCGCATCCGCTCGTCCCAGTCAACGAGCCCGCGAAGGACGACGGCGAGCTGCTCGAGCTGGTCTACCGCTACGCGCCGAATGACACCGTGCGCCGCAAGATCCTGGTGGACAACCCCGCCGCGCTGTTCGGCTTCGGGACCTGAGGGAGACGACCCATGGATCTTGGAATCAAGGGACGCAAGGCGATCGTCTGCGCATCGTCGAAGGGGCTCGGAAAGGCCTGCGCCACCTCGCTCGCGCGCGAGGGCGTCGAGGTGTTCATCAACGCCCGCACCGAGGGCCCCCTGCTTCAGACCGCGAAGGAGATCGCGCAACTGACCGGCGCCAAGGTGACGCCGGTGCAGGCCGACATCATGACGGAGGAGGGGCGCGGCAAACTGCTGTCCGCCTGTCCGGACGCCGATATCCTCGTCAATAACAATTCGGGACCGCCGCCCGGCAAGCTTGCGGACTGGGATCACGCGGCCTGGATTCCGGCGCTCGAAGCCAACCTGCTGGCCGCCGCGCTGCTGATCCGCGGCGTGGTGCCGGGCATGCGCGCGCGCAAGTTCGGCCGCATCGTCAACATCACCTCCGCGATGGTGAAGACGCCCTATCCGGAGATGGGACTGTCCACCACCGCGCGGGCCGGGCTGACCGCGTTCAGCAAGTCGCTGTCCAAGGAAGTGGTCGCGGACAATGTCACCATCAACAACATGCTGCCGTTCCGCATCGATACGGACCGGCAGGTGTTTTTCACCAGGCGCCTCGCCGAGCAGGAGGGCATCCCGTTCGAGGCGGCGCGGCAGCGCATCGCGCAGACGGTTGCCGCCGGCCGGATGGGCAAGCCTGAGGAATTCGGCGACGCCTGCGCTTTCCTGTGCAGCGTGCAGGCGAGCTTCATTTCAGGACAGAACCTGCAGCTCGACGGCGGATCTTATCAGGGCCTGATCTGATCCGCGCGTCCGCCGTCCTGAAAAGAATGAATTGCCGGGTCAAGCCCGGCAATGACGCTCTGTGATGATGTCCGGCAAACCAGAAAGCCGCTAGCCGGCCGAGACCTTGCGGCGGCCGCGCGCCTTGGCCGGCGGCGGGTGGCTGTGGGCGGCGCCGTTGCGCTTCGCGGCGCTCCTCGCGGGGGCGGGCGCGCGCATGCCTTCCACCAGGAAGGGCAGAATATGCTCGAACGCATAATCCACCTGAGAGAAGTCGCATCGTCCGCCTGACAGCTCATAGATTCGGGCCGGATTGTTCTGCGTGTGCGTGACGATGCAGAGCAGGCAGTGCAGCCGCCAGTACAGATCCTCCTCACTGAGGTGCGGAAGCGCCGGCTTGATCGCCGCAATGAACTGGCGCTGAAAGTCATCGAAGAACTCGCGCATCATTTCGCGCGCGAACTCGCTGCGGTCGCTGCCGATCCGGCTTACGAAGCGCATGAAGTTGTTGCGCCGCCGCTTGTTCAGGAAGCTGTCACGGAAGGCGGGCAGAAAATACCCGCGCATCAGGTCGTCCAGCTTGGGCACCGGATTCGCGGCGCAAGCCTGCTTGATCAGATCGAGCCTTGCCCTGTTGAGCGGCGCCGCCTTGGCCTCGAAGATCGCGTGCAGCAGGCCGGCCTTGTTGCCGAAATGATAGCTGATGAGAGAGATGCTGACTCCGGCATGGGCCATGATGCCGCGCAACGACGTGCCCTCGTAGCCATTATCGGCAAACAGTTCTTCCGCGGCATCCATGATCCGCGTGCGCGTGTTGTCCCCCGCCTGCTTGCGCCCGCCGGCTGGCCTCGTCGTCCTGGTGTGAGCCCTGCCCGTGTCGACCGACATGCGACGTCTTCCTTGATCCTCAGTATCGAACGATTGATCGAGTCGTATACCATTTGTGTGGGCGTTCACATGGTTTTTGTTGCGGCGCTGTGCTGACATCGACCCGCGCGGAGCAGGCGGCTGCGGCAAGCGATCGCGCTTGCAATTGTATCGTTCGATCGATATAAAATTATTCCAACAAACCGCAATGGCGACGCTAGAAAGATCGGGGAGGTCCCATGGGTGCAGCAGCCAGCCCGGTTCTGGCCGGATCGCAGCGGAGTCCTCGGCCGCCGTTCATTCGTCTCGCCGGGGTCGCGAAGTCCTATCCCTCGCGTGGCGGCGCGGTGGTCGATGCCGTCGAGCAGGTTTCCGTCGACATCGCCCAGAGCGAGTTCACCTCGATTGTCGGACCGTCGGGCTGCGGCAAGACGACGTTGCTCAACATGATCGGCGGCCTGCTGTCGGCGAGCCGCGGCAAGATTACCTATGAAGGTCTCGAGCGCGGACGCAGCCGGCCGCCGCTCGGCATGGTGTTTCAGGACGCCGTGCTGCTGCCGTGGCGCACGGTGCTTGAAAACGTGATGCTGCCGATCGAGGTGCTCGGCTTCGACAAGGTGAAGGGCGAGGAGAAGGCGCGCGCCCTGCTCGAACTGGTCGGGCTGAAGGGCTTCGAGGCGCGCTATCCGCACGAGCTGTCCGGCGGCATGCAGCAGCGCTGCTCGATCGCCCGCGCGCTGGTCAACGATCCGCAGCTCCTGCTGATGGACGAGCCGTTCGGCGCGCTCGACGCGCTGACCCGCGAGAACATGTCGCTCGAATTGCAGCGGATCTGGCAGAGCAGCCGGAAGACGGTGCTGTTCATCACGCATTCGATCGCCGAATCCGTCTTCCTGTCGGACCGGGTGCTGGTGATGACGGCGCGTCCCTCGCGGGTGCGCGAGATCATCGACATCGATCTGCCTCGCCCCCGCACTCTTCAGATGACGACGAGCGAGGCCTTCACCCGCTACGTCGCCCACATCCGTGATCTTCTTTCAGCTACGGCAGCGCTGTGATGAGCATCGAGATGGTTCAGATCGAAGGAACGGCACCGCCGCGGGTCAGCTTCCGCGACCGTCTGATCAGGAAGCTGGATCTCGGCGCGCTGCTGTCGATGCTGCTGCTTGTCGTGCTGCTGGTGTCCTGGCAGGTCTCGGTGCGCTCGGGTCTGGTCCCGGTGTTCGTGCTGCCGGCGCCGACCGACGTCGCGGCGCAGGTGATCGCCGACCTCGGCGCGAAGAACGTCTGGTTCGACATTTCCTATACGCTTACCGAGATCGTCGTCGGCTTCATCATCGCTGCGCTCTCAGGCGTATGCCTGGGAGCGGTGATCGCGCTATCGCCGCTGGTGGATCGGGTGCTGTCGCCCTACATCGTCGCCCTGCAGACCATCCCGAAGGTGGCGATCGCGCCGGTGCTTATCATCTGGTTCGGCTTCGGCATCGAATCGAAGATCGTCATCGTGGCGCTGATCGCGTTCTTCCCGATCCTGGTGAACGTCGTGCTCGGATTCCGCGGCATCGATCCGCGCCAGATCGTGCTGATGAAGGTGCTCGACGCGAGCACGTGGCAGATCTTTTGCAAGGTTCGCATTCCGAATGCGCTGCCGTCGATCATGGCCGGCATGTACATCGCCATGATCTTTTCGGTGATCGGCGCCGTCGTCGGAGAATTTCTCGGCTCGCCGCATGGCCTTGGCGCGCAGATCATGCAGCGGCAGTCTTCGATGGACGTGATCGGCGTCTACTCCATCCTCGTCATTCTCACCGCGATCGGCATCCTTCTGAATTGGGTCGTCAAGGCGACCTCGCGGCGACTGGTGTTCTGGGGCAATTCGGGCGAGCCCAGCGGTCTTTGAGCGCCGCATAGGCGGCAAATAACGAAACCATAATGTGCGAGGAAACGACATGACGGACAGGAACGACGGTCGCGTGCGGGGACGATTATGGGCCTCCATCCTCGGTGCTGCGACGGGCGCAGCCCTTCTCGCCACGCCAGGCGTGGCGCAGGAGAAGCTGGTGGTGCAGGGCGGCGCTCCGGTGCCGTATACGGGTTTCCTGTCGATCTATGTCGGCCAGGAGGGAGGCTTCTTCAAGGAAGAAGGTTTGGACGTCGAGATCCGTTACGCCTCGGGAGCGCCGCAAGGCACGCAGATCACCGCGGCCAATCAGGCCGACGTCGCCGCCGTCACCGTGGAGCCCTCCATCAACGGCTACGACAAAGGTATCCGCGGCAAGATTTTCAGCCGCATCAACAACCACCTCATTTATTACATCGCGGTGCCGGAGGACTCTCCGATCAAGACGGTGCAGGACCTCAAGGGCAAGAAGATCGGGGTCGCCTCCTTCGGCAGCGCGGCGGTGCCGGTGGTGCGCTCGATCCTGCGCTCGGCCGGCATCGAGCCGCAGTCGGACACGCTTCTGCCGGTCGGGGTGATGGATCAGGCCATGGCGGCCCTCCGTTCGGGCAGCGTGCAGGCGCTCGGCCTTTATGACGGCATCTATTTCGCGCTGGAGCGCGCCGGCGTGAAATTCCGCTACTTCCGGCATCCGACGCTTGCGGCCTTCGGCAACACCGGCCTGTTCGCGTCCGACGAAACGCTGAAGACGAAGCGCGATCAGCTTTGCCGCTTCGGACGTGCCTACGCCAGGGCGACGCTGTTCGCGGTCACCAATCCGGAGGCGGCCGTCAAGCTGTACTGGAAGGCCGTTCCCGGCGCGCGGCGCGGCGCGACCGAGGAGGAAGCCATGAAGAATGGTCTGGCCGAAGTCGCGCCGATGCTGAAGGTGTTCGACATCGGTTTCCCGCCGGCCACCAAATACGGCACCATCGATCGGGACGCGTTCGAGAAGTACATGGAGCTGAACAAGCAGGAGGGCGTGATCGTCGCGACCCCGCCCTTCGATTCGATCGCGACCAATGATCTGATCGGCTGCATCAACGACTTTAACGGCGACGAGGTCCGCAGCAAGGCGAAAGCCTGGCGCTCCTGACCGGGCGGGCTGCGATCGAGATGGAATTTGTGGAGATCAGCGTTGGATCTGGGAATCGCGGGCCGCACCGCCATCGTATGCGGCGCAAGCAGGGGGCTCGGCCGCGGCTGCGCCATGGCTCTCGCCGGGACCGGAGCGAACGTCGTTGTGGTCGCGCGCGGCCGTGAGGCGCTCGATCAGGCAGCGAAGGACATTGCGGCCGTCGCCGCTGGCCGGGTCATCCCGGTCGCTGCCGACGTCACCAAAACGGAGGGGCGCGCCGCCGTTCTGGCGGTCTGCCCGGAGCCGGACATCCTCGTGACCAACGCGGCCGGTCCGCCGCCCGGCGATTTCCGCGACTGGGGCCGCGACGCCTGGATCGCGGCGCTCGACGCCAACATGCTGGCGCCGATCGATTTCATCAAGGCGACGATTGACCCGATGATCGGCCGCCGTTTCGGGCGGATCATCAATATCACCTCGAGCGCCGTGAAGGCGCCGATCGACGTGCTGGGGCTCTCCAATGGCGCGCGCAGCGGCCTCACCGGGTTCATCGCCGGCCTCGCGCGCAAGGTGGCGGCCCATAACGTGACCATCAACAATCTGTTGCCGGGGTCGTTCGACACCGATCGGCTGGCCGGCATCGCGCAGACGCTGGCCCGCGCCAGCTCCCGGTCGGAGGACGCCGTGAGGGCCGGCCTCGTGTCGCAAATTCCTGCGGGGCGTTTCGGCACGCCTGACGAATTCGGGAAGACCTGTGCGTTTCTCGCCAGCGCCCATGCCGGATTCATCACCGGCCAGAACATCCTCATCGATGGCGGAGCCTATCCCGGAACGTTCTGAGCGTCATCTCTTCGATCGGAGGTGAAAATATGCCGACCTACGTCATTTTCGACGTCGATATCCGCGATATGGCGCGCTATCAGAGCTTCATGGCGCAGGTGAAGCCGGCGCTCGAGGCGGCCGGCGGACGCTATCTCGCGCGGGGCGGCGCCCACACCGTTCACGAGGGCGACTGGACCCCGCGCCGTATCGTGCTGCTGGAGTTTCCGTCGCCCGACGCGTGGAATGTGTTTTACGCCGGTCCCGTTTACACCGGCCTGAAGAGCATCCGGGACGGATGCAGCGATGCAAGGCTGGTCAGCGTTCAGGGGCTGGACGCCGAGTAAGTTAGAGATATTCTCAAATCCCCGGCCGGGTTCAATCAACAAGAACATTCCCGGCTTCCGCCCGGAGACGCCCATGACCAACGCACTGCAGCAGGCCACACTCGACGACAAGTACACCCTCGAATCCGGCCGGGTCTACCTGTCCGGAATCCAGGCGCTGGTGCGGCTGCCGATGATCCAGCGCAAGCGCGATCTCGCGGCCGGGCTGAACACCGCCTGCTTCATCTCCGGCTATCGCGGCTCGCCGCTCGGCGTCTATGACAATGCGCTGTGGAAGGCGAAGACGTTTCTCGCCGAGAACCGCATCCACTTCCAATCCGGGCTGAACGAGGATCTGGCGGCGACGGCGGTCTGGGGTAGCCAGCAGGTCAATATGTTCGAGGGCGCCACGGTCGATGGCGTGTTCGGAATCTGGTACGGCAAGGGGCCGGGGGTGGATCGCTCGGTCGATGCGCTCAAGCATGCCAATGCGGCGGGCACGTCGCGCTATGGCGGCGTGCTGGCGCTCGCCGGAGACGATCACGGCTGCCAGTCATCGACGCTGGCCCATCAGAGCGAGCAGGTTTTCGCCGCCGCGATGATTCCCGTGCTGAACCCGGCCACGGTGCAGGAATATCTCGACTTCGGACTCTACGGCTTCGCGCTGTCGCGCTATTCGGGCTGCTGGGTCGGATTCAAGGCGATCTCCGAGGCCGTGGAGAGCTCGGCGTCGGTGTATGTCGACAGCGATCGCGTGAAGATCGTGCTGCCGACCGATCTCGATCTGCCGCCGGGCGGCCTCAACATCCGCTGGCCGGATGGGCCGCTGGACATGGAGCGGCGTCTGCACGGCCCCAAGATGGCGGCGGTGGCCGCTTTTGCCCGCGCCAATCCGCTCGACAGGATCGTGCTGGATTCATCTCCGGCGCGGCTCGGCGTGCTCGCCACCGGCAAGGCGTATCTCGATCTGCGGCAGGCGCTTGCCGATCTCGGCATCACCGATGCGGCCGCGCGGGAGCTCGGTCTGCGCATCTACAAGGTCGGGCTGACCTGGCCGCTCGAGCGCGAGGGAGCGCTGCGGTTCGCGCGCGGGCTGCAGGATGTCATCGTCGTCGAGGAGAAACGCGGATTCATCGAGGACCAGCTCGTCCGTATTCTCTATAATCTCCCCGCTGACCAGCGCCCCACGGTGGTGGGCAAGACCGACGAATCCGGCGCGCCGCTGCTGCCGAGCGAAGGCGAATTGTCGCCGACCATGGTGGCTCGCGCCATCGTCTCGCGGCTGAAGCGTCTCGGTGTGCCGAGCCAGGCCTTCGATCAGCGGCTGTCGCGGCTCGAGTCCTTCGAGCAGATCGGCGGCGGGGCGCCGCCCACCAAAACGCAGCGGACGCCGTTCTTCTGTTCGGGCTGCCCGCACAATACCTCGACCCGCATTCCCGACGGCTCGATGGCGATGGCCGGGATCGGCTGCCATGGCATGGCGCTGAACATCCCTTCGCGCCGCACCGTGACCATCACGCATATGGGGGCGGAGGGGACCAACTGGATCGGCCAGGCGCCGTTCACCAGGACCAAGCACGTTTTCCAGAATCTCGGCGACGGCACCTATACGCATTCGGGCCTGCTGGCGATCCGCGCGGCGGCCGCCGCGGGCGTGAACATCACCTACAAGATCCTCTACAACGATGCGGTGGCGATGACCGGCGGCCAGCCGGCGGAAGGCGGTTTCACGGTCAACCAGATCGCCGCGCAGATGGTGGCCGAGGGCGCGAGGCGCGTTGTCGTCGTGTCGGACGACATCGAAAAATACCCGCAAGGCTTCTTCCCGCCGCAGGTGACGATTCACCATCGTGACGAGCTCGACCGCGTGCAGCGCGAGCTGCGCGACATCCCAGGTCTCACGGTGCTGATCTATGATCAGACCTGCGCCGCCGAGAAGCGCCGCCGGCGCAAGCGCGGGTTGTTCCCCGATCCGCCGCGCCGGGTGTTCATCAATGATCTCGTCTGCGAAGGCTGTGGCGACTGCTCGGAGAAGTCCAACTGCGTATCGGTCAAGCCGCTGGAAACCGAATTCGGCCGCAAGCGGGCGATCGATCAGTCGAACTGCAACAAGGACTATTCCTGCCTCAACGGCTTCTGCCCGAGTTTCGTGACGGTGGAGAACGGATCGCTCCGCAAGATCAAGAAGGAAGCAATCGGCGTTGCCGGTGATCCGTTCGCCGCCGTTCCGCTGCCCGAGGCCAGGTCGCTGGCCGAGCCTTACAGCATCCTCGTCACCGGGATCGGCGGCACCGGCGTCATCACCATCGGCGCATTGCTCGGCATGGCCGCGCATCTCGAAGGCAAGGGCTGCACGGTGCTCGACTTCACCGGCCTGTCGCAGAAGAACGGCGCGGTGATGAGCCATGTGCGGCTGGCCGCACATCCTGACGATCTCGCGGCGGTCCGCATCGCGCCCGGCGGGGCCGATCTGCTGCTCGGCTGCGACATGGTGGTGTCCGCCGGCCCGACGGCACTGTCGCGCATCGAGAACGGCGTGACCCGCGCGGTGGTGAATGAAGACCTGCAGCCGACCGCCGGCTTCGTCACCAATACCGACATCGACTTCGAGACGGCGCTGATGAAGCGCTCGCTGCGCGAGACGGTGGGCGCAAGGGGCATCGACTTCGTCGATGCCACCAACATCGCCACCGCGTTGATGGGCGATTCCATCGCGACCAACTCGTTCATGCTGGGCTTCGCATTCCAGAAGGGACTGGTGCCGCTGTCGCTGGCCGCGATCGAGAAAGCGATCGAGCTGAATGGCGCGGCCGTCGAGATGAACAGGCGGGCGCTGGCCTGGGGCCGGCTCGCTGCTCACGATCCGGCGCAGGTCGAAAAGATCGTGCGGCCGCTGCTGCGTGTGGAGGCACCGGCGCTGACGCCGCAGGACATGATCGCGCGCCGCGTCGCGTTCCTGACAGCCTATCAGGACGAGGCTTATGCGCGCCGCTATCGCGACCTCGTCGAGCGGATCGGCGCGGCGGAGGCCGCTCGCGCGCCCGGGCGCACCGGCCTCAAGGAGGCGGTAACGACAAACCTCTTCAAGCTCATGGCCTACAAGGACGAGTACGAGGTTGCGCGGCTCTACACCGACCAGGCATTCCGCGACAAGCTGGCGCTGCAGTTCGATGGCGATTATTCGCTCAAGGTGCATCTGGCGCCGCCGTTGCTCAGCCGCCGCGATCCCGAGACCGGCCATCTGCGCAAGCGCGCATTCGGCCCGTGGGTGTTCAAGGTGTTCGGCATCCTGGCGCGGCTGAAGAGGCTGCGCGGCACGGCGCTCGATATCTTCGGCTATACCGAGGAGCGGAGAACCGAGCGGCGGCTGATCGAGGACTATGCGGCATTGCTCGACGAGATCGCCGGGCGGCTGACGCCGGAAAATCATGCGCAGGCGGTGCAGCTCGCGCGGATACCGGAACAGATCAGGGGCTTCGGGCACGTCAAGGCGAAGAATCTGAGCCGCGCCAAAGCCAACGAGGCGCAGCTTCTGGCCGCGTTCCGCGCGCCCGATCCGACCCTCGCACGCGCGGCGGAGTAGGCGGCATGGATGCCGGGCCGGTGCGGCGGCGCATCGCCTCATGCGTCGCCGGTGACGTAATCCCGGGCACCGTTGGACACTGATAGGCCGAAGCGCTTCCTTCAAAAGCTGAAACGCTCAGGTCGCTTTGGAAAGGGAAATGGTGCGGGTGGAGGGACTCGAACCCCCATGCCTTTTGGGCAACGCATTTTGAGTGCGCCGCGTCTACCGGTTCCGCCACACCCGCATATTGCTGCCGCGCTGGCCGCGGCGCAGAGACCTATAAGGTGGGTCCCGACGGGTGGCAACCACAAATCACCCGCCGTGCCGCGCGGCGAGGCGGCACGCTTCGTCGAGATCGTCGGGGGTATTGGCGTTGAAGAATGGGTCGAACGGCTCGGTCGGCCATGTCACGGTGGCGACGTTGTAGGCGCTGATCCAGCGGCCGACAGCGCGGCTGCCGTCGGCGGTCAGCGCGGCGCGAAGCGGCACGCGCAGGTCCACCCGCCACAGGGCGATGACGTGATGGCTGCGCCCGCCGGAGGCGGCGACCGCGACGTCGATGCCGGGCGCCGCGGCCGCGGCGGACAGGCGGGCGGCCAGATCGGGCGGCAGGAACGGACTGTCGGCGGCGGCGGTCAGCACCCAGCGCACCGCGGGGCGGTTCGCCGCGGTCCATTCCAGCCCGGCGAGGATGCCGGCGAGCGGGCCGGGATAGCCTTCCACTGCGTCGGCGATCACCGGCAGGCCATAAGGCGCGAAGCGCGCCGGGTCGCCGTTGGCGTTCAGCAGCAGCTCGTCGCATTGCGGTGACAGCCGCCGGATGATCCGGGCCAGCATGCTCTGCCCGCCGATTTCGCGCAGCGGCTTGTCGCCGCCGCCCAGACGGCGCGCGTGGCCGCCGGCCAGCACCACGCCGACGATCGGATTTTTGTCTGCCATCGCCGCAGGTCCGCATCCCGTTCCGGGGCGCCGCGGTTCAATGCGGCGCTGCCGGGGCAGATGCTAGCGCGAAGCCCGCCGGCCAGGAAGCGTCCCGGGCGGCGTGCGCCGAGTGTTGAGATGGTCAGGTTGACGGCCCGTGGAAGCTTGGCCATGGTCGCCGCCATGACGCCGACCCGACTCGATCTGACCGGGCTGAAATGTCCGTTGCCGGTGCTGCGCACGCGCAAGGCGCTGCGCGGCCTGCGCCCCGGCGAGCGGCTCGAGGTGCATTGCTCCGATCCGCTGGCGGTGATCGACATTCCGCACCTGATTGCACAGACCGGAGACCGCGTCGAGATCACCACGCACGCAGGTCAGCACACCGTTTTCCTGATCGAGAAGGCGGCTGGCGCGGACCATTGACGCGGGCCCGCAGGGCATTGACGTCGAGAGGCGTCGGGGTGTGCCGTCACCGGGGCGGCCGCGTCTTCAGCGGCCCTCGAAGGACGACGGCTTCCGATCCGATCTGAGTTCATCCCGCCTTAGATCACGCCGCGTGCCGACGGCAGCGGCGGCCACGGTTGACCCGGCTGATAGAAGATGCCGAGCATCAGGCTTTCGGCGATCCGCTCCGCCTTGGCGCGAAATGCGGCGCTGACGGTGTCATCGAACAGTTCTGTGCAGGTCTGGTCGAACAGCACCAGCCAGCGTGAGAACGACTCCGGCCTGATATCCGGCAGCAGCTTGTGCTTGATCAGCGGATTGCCCTTGTAGCGGCCGGTGGTCAGCATCACCGACGACCAGAACGCATACATCTTGTCGAGATGCGGCTGCCAATCATGAATGGCGCGCTCGAAGATGGGTGCCAGCTCAGGATCCGCGCGCACCTTTGCGTAGAAGGTGTCGACCAGCAGGCGGATGCTGTCTTCGGTGATGTGGCTGAGCTTGTCCATCATGCGCAACGGATTGGAACGACGCGCGCCGACGGCGCCGGCAGAGCGTCCTTGATCGAGCAATACGCTGAGCCTTGCCTAAAAGCAATATTTTTAATATATCTTTCAAGCCATCTGCAGGGAGAGGGAACTTGCGCCTCACCGCCTATACGGATTATTCGCTGCGCGTCCTGATCTATCTCGCCCTCAAGGGCGACACGCTGGCGACGATCTCCGAAATCGCCAAGAGTTATGCGATTTCGGAGAACCACCTGATGAAGGTGGTCCACCAGCTCGGCGTTGCCGGCTATGTCGAGACCGTGCGCGGCCGGGGCGGCGGCTTGCGGCTGGCCAAGCCGAGCGCGTCGATCGGTCTCGGCGAGGTGATCCGCCGGACCGAGCCGGACATGGCCATCGTGTCCTGCTTCAAGCCTGTGAACGAGCCGTGCGCGATCCGCCCGTCCTGCGTGCTCAAAACTGCGCTGGAGGAGGCCCGCGATGCCTTTGTCGGCGTGCTCGACGGCTACACGTTGCAGGATCTGATCGCGCCGCGTCGGCGGCTCGCCCGCCTGCTCGAGATCCGGCCGAGCCGGGCGGCATCCTAGAGCGGGATCGGTCCAGGCTGGATCGGAAGCCGTCATCCTGAGGCGGCCGCGTCTTCAGCGGCCTTCGAAGGGCGACGGCGCTGTCCCGCGCCATCCTTCGAGGGCGATGCAAGAGCATCGCCGCCTCAGGATGACGCTTCGAGGCTCGCTTAGCCTGTCATCGGGCCGGCGGAGCCGGACCCGTTGGCCCGCACCTCAGGACGACGGCTTTCGTGCTATTTCTGCGCCCAACCGATGTTCCGGTGCGGCACTCAGGATGACGCCGCGGGGCGGTCACCGTCTCATTCGAAAGCGCCTTCGCCGTCGCCCGTCAGGCGGTCTTTCCATGCGGGCCCAGCAGCACGTCGCGCAGCACGAGGGCATGGCAGTGCGCGGAATCATGCGCAGCATAGATCAGGGTCATCGGGCCGTTGCGCGCGAGCGCACGCAGCTCCGCGAGACCCTCGCGCTGATCCTTCAGCTCGGCCTTGTAGCGGCGGCGGAATTCGGCCCAGCGCTCCGGATCGTGCCCGTACCATTTGCGCAAGTCCGTACTGGGCGCGATATCCTTGGCCCATTTATCGATCGCCGCGGCCTTCTTGGTCAGGCCGCGCGGCCACAGCCGGTCGACCAGGATGCGCATGCCCTCGGCCGGATCGGGCGGATCATAGGCGCGCTTCAGCGCGACATTGGCGGGCAGGATCTTTGGAGTCGGCATCGGCTTCAGCTCGCGGGCGGAACGCGGATGTTGCCGATCATTCTCCTTTCATCCGTGCGATGCAATCGGAAACGCGCGAGGCCGCGACGAAAGAGAGCTGCCCCCAAGCCGCTCCCTCAGAGTCTCACGGACCTCAGCCGCAGCGCATTGCCGATCACGCTGACCGAGGACAGCGCCATCGCCGCGGCGGCGACGATCGGCGACAGCAGCAGGCCGAAGGCCGGATAGAGAATGCCGGCGGCGATCGGCACGCCCGCAGCGTTGTAGATGAAGGCGAACAGCAGGTTCTCGCGGATGTTGCGCATGGTGGCCTGCGACAGCCGCCGCGCCTGCACGATGCCGACGAGATCGCCCTTGAGCAGCGTGACGCCGGCGCTCTCCATGGCCACGTCGGTGCCGGTGCCCATGGCGATACCGACATCGGCTGCCGCGAGCGCCGGCGCGTCGTTGACGCCGTCGCCGGCCATCGCCACCACGCGGCCCTGCCGGCGCAGCCGGGCGACGATCTCGCCCTTGCGCGCGGGCAGCACCTCGGCCTCGACCTCGGTGATGCCGAGCTTTGCGGCGACCGCGCGGGCGGTGGTCTCGTTGTCGCCGGTCAGCATGATCACCTTGATGCCGGCCTCCGCCAGCGCCTCGAGCGCGGCGGGGGTCGAGGCCTTGACCGGATCGGCGATCGCGATGATGCCGGCGAGGCTGCGGTCGACCGCGACGTTGATCACGGTCGCGCCATCCTGGCGCAGGCGTTCGGCCTCGGCCTGCAGCGCCGTGGTGTCGATCCCGGATTCGGCGAGGAACGCAGCGTTGCCGAGCAGCACTTCGCGCCCCTCGACGTGGCCCTGCGCGCCCTTGCCGGTCGGGGAATCGAAGTGCTCGACCTTGGCGAGCGCGAGCGTCCTGTCGTCGGCGGCCCGGACGATGGCGTCGGCCAGCGGATGCTCGCTGGCGCGTTCGACGCTGGCGGAAAGGCGCAGCAGCTCGGTTTCGTCGAAGCCGGGGGCGGTCCGCAGCGCGACCACGGCGGGCTTGCCCTCCGTCAGCGTGCCGGTCTTGTCCACCACCAGCGTGTCGACGCGCTCCATCCGCTCCAGTGCCTCGGCGTTCTTGACCAGCAGGCCGGAGCGCGCCGCGCGGCCGACGCCGACCATGATCGACATCGGCGTCGCGAGGCCGAGCGCGCAGGGGCAGGCGATGATCAGCACGCTGACGGCCGCGACGAGGCCGAAGGTGAAGCGCGGCTCGGGACCGAAGGCGGCCCAGGCGACGAAGGCGGCAAGCGCCGCGGCGATGACGGCGGGAACGAACCAGCCCGCGACGCGATCGGCCAGCCGCTGGATCGGGGCGCGGGAGCGCTGGGCCTGCGCCACCATCTGCACGATCTGCGACAGCAGCATGTCGCGGCCGACCTTCTCGGCCTGCATCACGAAGCCGCCCGACGTATTGAGCGCACCCGCGATCACCTTGCTGCCGACCTCCTTCGTCACCGGCATCGACTCGCCGGTGAGCAGCGATTCATCGACGTTGGAGCGGCCTTCGATGACGACGCCGTCCACCGGAACCTTCTCGCCGGGGCGGACCCGGAGCCGGTCGCCGGGATGCAGGACGGCGATCTCCACCTCGCGCTCGCTGCCATCGGCCTCGATCCGCCGCGCGGTCTTGGGCGCCAGCGCCAGCAGCGACCTGATGGCGCCGGAGGTGGCGTCGCGGGCGCGCAGTTCGAGCACCTGCCCGAGCAGCACCAGCACGGTGATGACGGCCGCCGCCTCGAAATAGACCGCGACGCTGCCGTCGTGATTGCGGAACGCCTCCGGAAACAGCCCCGGGGCGAAGGTGGCGGTGACGCTGTAGAGATAGGCGACGCCGGTGCCCATCGCGATCAGCGTGAACATGTTCAGGTTGCGCGTGCGCAGCGACTGCCAGCCGCGCACGAAGAACGGCCAGCCGGCCCAGAACACCACCGGCGTCGCGCAGGCGAACTGGATCCAGCTCGACAGCGCGGGATCGATCAGGCTGTGGCCGATCAGATGCGCGCCCATGTCGAGCACGATCACCGGCAGCGCCAGCGCGAGGCCGATCCAGAACCGCCGCGTCATATCGGCGAGCTCGTGATTGGGCGCCTCGTCGAGCGACACCATTTCGGGCTCGAGCGCCATGCCGCAGATCGGGCAGCTTCCGGGCCCGACCTGGCGGATCTCCGGATGCATCGGGCAGGTGTAGATCGTGCCCGCCGGCACGTCGTCCTTTCGCGGCGCGGGATGGAGATAGCGGTCCGGGTCCGCGGCGAACTTGGTGCGGCAGCCGGCGGAGCAGAAATGATAGGTCGTATGATCGTGCTCGAACACGTGCTTGCGCGTGGACGGGTCGACGCGCATGCCGCAGACCGGATCGATCACGCGGCCATCATCCGCGGCTGGCGCCGGAGCATCGTGGCCGCCATGGGCATGGCGGGCATGCGCCGCGTGTCCGCCGCAGCAGGCGGGCGCGGCGGCCGGCTGCGCCTGATGCCCGCAACCTGCGCCGTGGGTTTCGCCGGTTTCGCGCGAGTCTGCCATGGTCGATCCTTGATTGGTGCTTGATTTCATATACCCTCTGGGGGTATATATCGCCTATGCGAAAAGAGATCAAGGCGTCGGTATCAAAACGGTTGAGCCGCATCGAAGGCCAGGTGCGCGGCCTGTCGCGCATGGTCGATGAAGATCGCTACTGCATCGACATCGTGACGCAGATTTCGGCGGTCCGCGCCGCGCTGCGCCGGGTCGAGGAGGAGATTCTGCGCGATCATGTCAGCCATTGTGTCGAGCACGCGATTGCCAGCGGCGACAGGGCGGACCAGCGCGCCAAGATCGCCGAGCTGATGGACGTGATCGCGCGCGCCTCGCGCTGAGCTTCTCCCGGCGCCGCGCCGTTACGATTTCGGAAGCGGCCATGAGCACGTCCTGCACCGCGTCCGGGGCACGGGTAATTTTCCGCAGCCGATGGACTCGCCGTTTCACGCTTGCGTCATGCGCGGACTTGATCCGCGCATCCATCGACTTGAGAAAGAATGGATTGCCGGGGCCATAGGCGAGCGGAAGCGACGCCGTTCTTCGAACGGCCAAAGGCGAGCGGAAGCGACGCCGTTCTTTGAACGGCCAAAGGCGAGCGGAAGCGACGCCGTTCTTTGAACGGCTATCCCCGGCAATGACGGCGGAGCGCCGCGCGGATTTTCACCGCCTGTTGAAGCGACATCCTGAGGTGCGAGCCAACGGGCCCGGCGCCGCCGGCCTGATGACAAGCTCCGCGAGCCTCGACGCGTCATCCTGAGGCGGCGATGCCCCTGCATCGCCCTCGAAGGATGGCGCGGCCCTATGACAGATCACCTTGGCCGTCGCCCTTCCAGGGCCGCTGAAATGGCGGCCGGCGCAGGTCACGGCTTTCGCGGAATCATCTGTCCTCGCGGTCTGGCGTCACACGCCGAGATAGCGATGCAGGATCTCGGGCTGGGCCTTCAGTTCCGACGCCGGTCCTTCATGGACGATGTGGCCGTTGTTGACGATGTAGACGCGGTCGGCCAGCGTCAGCGTCGCCGCGAGGTTCTGCTCCACCAGCAGGATGGTCTGCCCCTGCGCCGCGAGCTCGCGGCAGGCATTGACCAGATCGCGGACGATGACCGGCGCCAGCCCCTCGAACGGCTCGTCGAGCAGGATGATCTTTGGATCGCGGATCAGCGCGCGGGCGATCGCCAGCATCTGCTGCTCGCCGCCGGAGAGATCGGTGCCGCGGCTGTTGCACCGCTCCTTCAGCCGCGGGAACATGGTGTAGATCCGCTCCAGCGGCCAGCGGCTCTTCGCGGTCAGGCCCGCGAGCACCAGGTTCTCCTCGACATTGAGGCTGCCGAAGACGCGCCGCTCCTCGTGCACCAGCTGCATGCCCTTCTGGGCGATGGTGTGGCTGGGCTTGCCTGCAATCTCCTCGCCGTCGAACACCACCGAGCCGGAATGCGGCTTCACCACCCCCATCAGGCTTTTCAGCGTCGTGCTCTTGCCGGCGCCGTTGCGGCCGAGTAGCGCCACCACCTCGTTCCGCGCCACGCGGAGGTCCACGTCGAACAGGATGTGGGAGTCGCCATAGTAGGAGTTCAGGCCTTTGACTTCGAGCAAGCTCATTGTTCGAGCACTCCACCGAGATAGGCTTCCTGCACGACCGGGTTGCCTTTGATTTCTTCCGGCGTGCCTTCCACCAGCACGCGTCCCTCCTGCAGCACGGTGATCCGCTCCACCAGCTCGAACAGGGAATCCATGTCATGATCGATGATGATCATGGTCCGCCCGCGGCTGATCAGGCGCAGCAGTTTCACGGTCTCGATGCGTTCCTGCGGGCTCATGCCGGCGAGCGGCTCGTCGAGCAGCAGGAGGCTCGGCGAATTGGCCAGCGCGAGGCCGATCTCCAGCCGGCGCTTCTCGCCATAGGCGAGCGAAGCCACCGGCGTGTCGGCCCGTGCGGAGAGGTTGACCATGGCCAGCGTCTGATCGACGTGCTCGGTCAGCCCCGGAATGCGGTCGATCCGGCGGAACAGGTCGAGCTTGAACTTGCCGCGCAGCGCGGCAAGCACCGCGATGGTGATGTTCTCGCGCACCGTGAGGCGCGTGAACAGCTGGTTCACCTGATAGCTCTTGGTGAGGCCGAGCTGGCAGACATCGGTGACGCTGCGGCCGGTGATGTCGTGGCCCTCGAACACGATCCTGCCGGAGGTCGGCGGAATCTCGCAGGTCAGCATCTTGAAGAAGGTGGACTTGCCGGCGCCGTTGGGTCCGATGATGCCGCGCAGCTCGCCGTGGTTGACGGTGAAGTTGATATCGCTGTTGGCGATGAGGCCGCCATAGCGCTTGGTGAGGCCGCTCGCCTGCAGGATCGGACCCTGATAGCCGTCGGTGCTGCGCGCCTTCAACATGTCGGCGGCGGCTGCGGACAAGCTCTCCGGCGCCGGCGCCTCGGCCACGGCGGGCGCGCTCTCGGATGCAGGTTCGGTCTTCCTGCGCGTCAGCAGTGCGTACAGATCGACGATGCCGCCGATCAGGCCGCGCCGCAGGAAGCAGACCAGCAGCACGAAGATGAGGCCGAGCACCAGCTTCCAGGCCGCGCCGAGGCCAAGCGCCGCTTGCAGGAAATCCTGCAGGAACAGCCAGATCGCCGCGCCGAGCAGCGGGCCGAACAGGGTGCCGGTGCCGCCGATCGCGGTCTGCATGATGAGCTGCGCCGAGGTGTCGAACATGAAGGCGTCGGGCGGCATGAACGCCTGCATGATGCCCAGCAGGCCGCCGGCGAAGCCGGCATAGGCGGCGGCGATGACGAAAGCGGTGAGCTTGTAGCCGTGGATGCTGTGGCCGACCGCGGAGGCGCGCAGCGGATTGTCGCGGATCGCGCGCAGCACCGCACCGACCGGCGATCGCACGATGCGCAGGCCGATCACGATGCCGATGAAATACCAGAAGGCGAGGAAGCCGTAGAGCGACCAGCCGCTGGAGAAGTGAAACTGGGTGAAGCCGAGGTCGAACGAGGGACTCGGTACGCCGGGCAGGCCGTTCTCGCCGCCGGTCCATTCCGCCAGCGGATTGAACTCGACGAAGAAGAACACCTCGGCGATCGCCACCGTGATCATCGCGAAGTAGATGCCGGTGCGGCGCAGCGCGATCAGGCCGACCAGATAGCCGACCACGGCGGCCGCGATCATGCCGATGAACAGCGCGGTGACGACGTGCGGGAAGCCGGTGCGGGTCAACAGATAGGCGGCGACGAAGCCGCCGGTGCCGTACAGCGCCGATTGGCCGAACGACAGCAGCCCGGTGAAGCCGAACAGGATGTCGAAGCCGATGCCGAACAGGCCCCAGACCAGGATGCGGTTCACCGTGTTCGGCGCGAAGCCGAGATAAGGCAGGATGAAAGGCGCGAGAATCAGGCCGATGGCCGTCAGCGTCTCGACGAGGAAGCGACGTTGATTGATCATGATGTGCCCGTTTCTACGCGCGGCTCTGCGACCCGAGCAGCCCATGCGGCCGCAGCAACAGCACAAGCGTCATCGCCGCGAACAGCATGACGTAGGCATAGCCGGGATTGATCATGGAGGTGATGCTGATGATCTCGCCCGCGATGAGCCCGCCGAGGATGGCGCCGGGGAACGAGCCGACGCCGCCGATCACCACCACCACGAAGGTCTGCACCAGGATCGCCTCGCCCATGTCCGGCGTCAGCGACACCACAGGCGCGTTGACGATGCCGGCGAAGCCCGCGGCCATCGCGCCGATGCCGAACACCACCATGAAGACGCGGTAGACGTTGATGCCGAGCGAGGCCACCATCACCGAGTCCTCGATGCCGGCGCGGACGATCATGCCGATCCGGGTGCGATAAAGGATGATGAACAGCGTCAGCAGCGCCACCGCGATGATGCCGACCAGCGCCAGCCGGTAGGTGGGATAGAACATGAAGCCGAGCGAGGTGATGCCGGCCAGCGCCGGCGGCGGCGGCACCGTCAGCGACAGGCTGCCGAAGCCGAGGCGGACCAGCTCGACCATGCAGATGCCGATGCCGAAGGTGACCAGCAACTGGTCCTCGTCCGGCCGTCCGTAGAAATGGCGGATGATGATGCGTTCCATCGCGATGCCGACCACCATCACGAACAGCGAGCCGAAGATGATCGCGACGATGAAGGAATTGGTATAGGTGAACGCGACGTATCCGGCGTAGCCGCCGAGCATGAACATCGCGCCGTGCGCGAGATTGAGGACGCCGAGCGTCCCGTAAATGATCGTCAGGCCAGACGAGATCAGTGCCAGCAACGCGCCAAGCACCAACCCGTTGAACATCTGCGATATGAGATTAGGCCAGTTAATCACCGTCGCCTCGCGCAAGGATTAGGGAAAGCAGAAGCGTTTTCCGGCAGGGCTTGCGCCCGGAGTGGCGGGGCGACAGCCGGCGCGCCGTGGAAACGCTGGACGAAGTCGGAACGCCGCAGCGCGGCCCGGTCGGCAAACCGGGCCGCGCCTCGTTCGGGTGATGATCAGGTGTATTCGCCGAGCTTGCAGCCGAAGGCGTCGGGCTTCTGGATCACGGTGGCCCCGTCGACGATATCGACGACGTCGTACCAGTCCTCGCTGTTCTTCATGTCCTTCTTGGCCTTGCCCTTGACGATGATCACCGGGCGCACGCACTGGTGATCCTCAGGACGGTAGTGAACGTCGCCGACCAGCGAGGGAATGGTTTCGCCCTTCTCCCAGGTCTTGATGATGTCCGGCGGATAGAAGCTGCCGGTCTCCTCGACCATGCGGGCCCAGTGGACGATGGCGATATAGGCGTTCTCCGCGCTCCATTCCGGCTTGTAGCCGTACTTCTTCTCGAACGTCTCGTTGAACAGTTTGGCGAGCGGGAACTTGTCTTCGAGGGTCCACCAGTACTCGGTGGCCGCGTAGACGCCTTCCATCAGGCCGCCGGTCTCACGTGCGATGAACGGCACCTGGTAGGGCACGATCAGCTTCATCTTGTCGAGCACGCCGAACTGCTTGGCCTGCTGGGTGGACAGCACGCAGTCGTGGCCCCAGTTGACGTTGATGAGAACGTCGGCGCCGGAGTTGGCGACGTTGAGCAGATAGGACGAATAGTCGGGCGCACCGAGCGGCGCGACCTGGTTGGTCACCGTGGTCCAGCCCTGCGACTTCAGATAGTTTTCCACCGACGCCGTGGTGGTGTGGCCGTAGGTGTAGTCCGGCGTCAGATACGCGGCCTTCTTGTTCTTGCCGAAGGCCTTGACGATCACCGGCCCGATCGCATTCGCGGCCATCTCGCCGTAGAAGCACTGGCGGAAGCCGTAACGTACGCAGTCCTTGCCGGTGGTGTCATTGGAGCCGGAGACCTGGGTGATATAGAGCACCTTCTCGCGCTGGGCGAGCTTGTTGAGTGCCACCGCGACCGCCGACGAGGTCGATCCGGTCATCAGCACGATCTTGTTCTCGGTGATGAAACGCTGCTGCGCCTGCACGGCCTGGTTCGGCTTTGCGGCCGAGTCGGCAACCAGCAGTTTCACCTGCTTGCCGAGCACGCCTTTCTTGGTCTTCGGCGAAAGCTTCTGGACCAGTTCATGGCCCGTATTGAGGTGCTCCACCGCGAGTTCGGCGCCTTTCAGTTCGTCCTCGCCCTGCACTGCATAGGTGCCGGTGCGCGGCACGGCGGCGCCGATATAGACCGTGTCGCCGGAGGAGCCGGCGGGCCAGGTGCCGATCGGCGGCTGATCCGCCGCGAAGGCCGGCAACACCAGACCGCCCGGAAGCAACGTGCCGCCGACGAGGCCTGCGCCGGCTTGCAGCAGCGTGCGGCGCGATACGGCCGTCGTCAATTCGTGATCGCCCACTGAGCGCTTTACCATTGGTCGTCCTCCAGATGTCTTAGTTCGTAAGCGCCGGCCGATGCCGGCTTTCTGAATCAGAAAGACCTGAGACCAATTGCGACAATGCGGCTTGGCCGGCGACGCGTTTCGCGGTGGCGAATGCGTGCATCATTGTCCGGCCGGAGTCCCGGAACCTTCTGTCGCGGTCATCTTGGTCGAAAGCGCCGCGTCGCGATATTGGAAGAACGACTAATAGGACCGCGGGTAACAGCCGCGCCGCTGCAGCGTGCGGGTCAGGCCTGCTGCAACCCTGCTTCGTCGCGTCATCGCGATCACGCGATGCGGATGATACGAAAGTCGAGATGCACTGCAGCGTCGACGTGCGGAGCTCGCCGCGGAACGCGGATCAGGATCGCGATGCGCGCACGCGGGCAATCATCCGCGCGACATGCGCGATCGGCGTTTCGGGCGTGATGCCGTGGCCGAGATTGAAGATCAGTCGCCCTGCTGCATAATTCGTGAGCACATCGTCGATCGCCCGGTCGAGCGCCGCGCCGCCGGCGATCAGCGTGAGCGGATCGAGGTTGCCTTGCACTGCAACACGATTTTGCACCTGCTCACGAATCAAGGCCGGGCTCGCGGTCCAGTCGATGCTGACAGCATCGACGCCGGTCCGCGCGACATAGTCCGGCAACATCGCGCCGGCGCCGCGCGGAAAGCCGATGATCTTCGCATCGGGAACGGTCTTGCGCACGCCTTCGACGATCCGCCGTGTCGGCTCGATCGACCAGCGCGCGAATTCGCGCGGCGGCAGCACACCGGCCCAGGTGTCGAAGATCTGCAGGGCATCGGCGCCGGCGGCGAGCTGCCGGGTGAGGTAGGCGATCGAGCTGTCCACCAGCGTGTCGATGATGCGGGCGAACGCCTCGGGATGGCGATAGGCGAACAGCCGCGCCGGCGCCTGGTCCGGCGTGCCGCGCCCGGCCACCATGTAGGTGGCGACGGTCCATGGCGCGCCGCAAAAGCCGATCAGCGCCACCGCCGGATCGAGCGCGGCGCGGACGCGGCGCAGCGCCTCGTAGACCGGCGCAAGAACCGCGTCGTCGGCGTGGGGCGCGAGGGTCTGCACCTTCTCCGGGGTGTCGAGCGGATCGAGGCGGGGTCCTTCGCCGGCTTCGAACCGCACCGCCCGGCCGAGCGCGTGCGGCACCACCAGAATGTCGGAGAAGATGATGGCGGCATCGAAGCCGAAGCGGCGGATCGGTTGCAGCGTCACCTCAGCGGCCAGTTCCGGATTGAAGCAGAGGTCGAGGAAGCCGCCGGCCCTGGCCCGCACCTTGCGATACTCCGGCAGGTAGCGGCCGGCTTGCCGCATCATCCAGATCGGCGGGATCGGCTGCCGCTCGCCCGCCAGCACCTGCATGAACGGCTGCGCCGCGGCGGTCGTGATCTGATCGGGTCGGGTCAAGTCGTCATTCCGGTGGTGATGTCGTTGCGGGAGGCCGTCGCGCATCTGGTACACGGCGGCAGGGGTCTTGGCCAATGCCGCCGCGGTCAGGAGCGGTCCGCCAGCCCGACCGCCCACAGCGCGAAGGCATAGGCCAGCGCCACTTCGTCGAGCCGGTCGAAGCGGCCGGAAGCGCCGCCGTGGCCTGCGCCCATATTGGTCCGCAGCAGAACCGGGCCGCCGCCGCGCATGGTGGCGCGCAGCCGCGCCACCCATTTCGCGGGCTCCCAGTAGGTGACGCGCGGATCGGTGAGACCCGCCATCGCGAGGATGGCGGGATAGTCCCTGGCCGCGACGTTCTCGTAGGGCGAATAGGACAGGATGGTGCGGAACGCCGCCTCGTCGGCGACGGGGTTGCCCCATTCCGGCCATTCCGGCGGAGTCAGCGGCAGGCTGGCGTCGCGCATGGTGTTGAGCACATCGACGAAGGGCACCTCGGCGATGATCCCCGCGAACAGCTCGCCGCTGCGATTGGCGACCGCGCCCATCAGCATGCCGCCGGCGCTGCCGCCATGGGCGACGATGCGCTTCGCCGAGGTATAGCGCGCGGCGATCAGCGCGCGGGCCGCGGCGGCGAAGTCGTCAAAGGTGTTGGTCTTCTTGTCGCGCTTGCCGTCGAGATACCAGCCCCAGCCCTTGTCGGAGCCGCCGCGGATATGGGCGATGGCATAGACGAAGCCGCGATCGACCAGCGACAGGCGGTTGGTCGAGAACGACGCCGATATGTCCATCCCGTAGGAGCCGTAGCCATAGAGCAGCAGCGGCGCGGAGCCGTCGAGCGGGGTGTCCTTGCGATGGAGGATCGAAACCGGCACGTCCGCGCCGTCGGCCGCAGGCGCCATGATCCGTGTGGTGACGTAGCGCGACGGATCGTGACCCGAGGGCATCTGCTGGCGTTTGCGCAGCACGCGCGCCCGCGTCACCATGTCATAGTCATAGACCTCGGCCGGTGTCGTCATCGACGAATAGGAGAAACGCAGGTTGGTGGTGTCGAACTCGTAGCCGCCAAGCGTATCCAGCGCATAGGCGGTCTCGTCGAAGGCGATGGTGTGCTCCGTGCCGCCGGCGAGTTCGCGGATCACGATGCTCGGCAGCGCATTGGCACGCTCCAGCCGCACCAGGTGCTGCGCATAGAGTTCGATGTCCTCGATATAGATGCCGGGACGGTAGGGGATCAGGTCGCGCCACCGGCTGCGTTCCGGCGTGGCGAGCGGCGCGGTGACGATCTTGAAATCGATGGCGCCGTCGGCATTGGTGAGAATGAACAGTTCATCGCCGCGGTCGGCGATCGAATATTGCACGCCCTCTTCGCGCGCGGCGACGAGGCGCGGCTTCGCCTGCGGGTCGTCGAGATCGAGCAGCCGCTGCTCGGAGGTCTCGTGGTCGCCGCCGGCGATCACGCAGAAGCGGCCGCTGGCGCTTTCGTGGATATGGGTAAACCAGCCGGTGTCTTTTTCTTCATAGACCAGCACGTCGTCCGCTTGCGGCGTGCCGAGCCGGTGCCGGTAGACCTGCCTCGGGCGATGGTTGTCGTCGAGCCGGACATAGTAGAAGGCCTGCGAATCCCTGCACCACACCACGTCGCCGTCGGTCTGTTCGAGGATGTCGGGAAGGTCCTTGCCGGTGGCCCAGACGCGCACGCGGATGGTGTAGTATTCGGAGCCGCGGGTATCGGCGCTCCATGCCTCCAGGCGGTGGTCCCATGAATGGCTGGCGCCTCCCAGATCGAAATACTCGCTCCGGGCCGCCAGTTCGTCGCCGTCGAGCACGATCTCCTCGGCGCCGCCGTCGCGCGGCGTGCGCGCGAAGATGGCATGCTGCCCGCCGTCGCGGAATTTCTCGAAATAGGCGTAAGGCCCGTCTTTGTCCGGAACGGTGGAGTCGTCCTCCTTGATGCGGCCGCGCATCTCCGCCACCAGCCGGCGCTGCAGCTCCGCGGTGCCGCCGAGCACACTCTCGGTATAGGCGTTCTCCGCCTCGAGATGGGCACGGATATCGGCCGGCAGCGCCTTGGGCTCGCGCAGCACGTCCTGCCAGTTGTCGGCCTTGAGCCAGGCGTAGTCATCGACCAGCGTGGTGCCGTGCAGCGTGAAGCTCTGCGGCCGGCGCTCGGCGAGGGGCGGCGCGACGGAAGCGGTCCGGTATCGATCGGTCATGAGCGGAGCTGCCTGTTCATGCGCGGACCTGGTCGGCCAGCGAGCGGATCGCGGCTTCGGTGCCGCCGTCGCCATGCGGAATGCGCAGCGCGCGCAGTCCCATCTCGACGACGCCGAGCGTGCCGAGGATCATCGGCGCATTGATGTGGCCCATATGGGCGATGCGGAATGCCTTGCCGGCGAGATCGCCGATGCCGGTGCCGAGCACGACGCCGCATTTTTCGTTGCAATAGGCCTGCAGCGCGCCGGGATCATGGTCGCCGTCGAGACGGATCGTGGTCACCGTATCGGAGCGCTCGGCGGGATTGCGGATGTTGAAGTCGAGCACTCCCGCCTCGGCCCAGACCGCGACGGCGCTGCGCACCGCCTGCGCCAGCAGGCGATGCCGGGTGAAGGAGGCCTCGAGCCCCTCCGCGAACAGCAGGTCGAGCGCCTGGCGCAGCGCGAAGAGCAGGTGCACCGGCGCGGTGCCGGAATATTTCCGGTAATGCTCGGAGCCCTCGCGCAGGGTCCAGTCCCAATAGGGCGTGCGCAGTCCGGCGTGGCCATGGACGGCGCGGGCCCGGTCATTGGCGGCGACAAAGGCGAGGCCCGGCGGCGTCATCAGGCCCTTCTGCGAACCGGACATCGCGACGTCGACGCCCCATGCATCCATGTCGAACGGCATGCAGCCGAGCGAGGCGACGGTGTCGACCATGAACAGCGCATCGTGGCCGGCCGCCCTGATCGCCTGGCCGATCGCGGCGATGTCGTTGACCACGCCCGACGCGGTATCGATCTGCACCACCAGCACGGCCTTGATCGTGTTGCCGCTGTCCTGCCGCAGCCGCGCCTCAACCTCCTCGGGACGGACGGCGCGGCGCAGGTCGCCCTTCAGCACCTCCACCTCGATGCCCATCGGGGCGGCGGCATCGCCCCAGCCGGTGGCGAAGCGGCCGCTCTCCAGCACCAGAATCCTGTCGCCGCGCGACAAGGTGTTGCTCAGCGTCGCTTCCCAGGCGCCATGACCGTTGGCGATGTAGATGTAGGGGCGTCCGGCGGTGCGGAACAGGCGGGTGAGATCGCGCAGGATGCGGTCGGTCAGTTGCACCATTGCGTCGGAATAAATATCGAGCGACGGGCGATGCATCGCCTGCAGCACCGCGTCGGGCATCGTGGTGGGGCCGGGGATGGCGAGAAATTCCCGCCCCGCGCGTACGACCATGATCGAAGTTCCCTGTTATTTTGCAGCGCGCCATGCTTGGCACGGCCAGACCGCAAATAAAAGTCTTTCCGGCGAATGCCGCATATCCCGGCGGAACAGGCGGGCAGACGTCATCCTGAGCGGCCCGCACGCAAGGGGGACGGAGTACGCGCGTTTCAGCCTCGGCAGGTCGCGCTCAGTCGCGCAGCTGGTCTGAGATGGTCTGCCAGAGCTGATCCTTCAGTTCGATTGCAAGCGGGCTCGCGATGTCAGTGACCGGAGCGGTGGTCTTTCGGCAGTTCTCGACGAGGCGCAGGATCCAGACCTCGCCATCGGTGAAATAGCGGTCGCCGCCGCCGTTGCGGCCGATCAGGGTCGGGCCGATGCCGGTGACCTGGTATTTCGCGGTCACCATGCCTGCGGCGGCGAGATCGTCGGCGAGCTGCTTGCGCTCGGCATCGATATCGGGAGCGATATGATGGGTAACGGCGCCGGTATAGTGGCTGATGCCGACGCCGCGATCGAAGGCCGCGTCGCCGAGCCAGACCGGACGGCCCTCCGCGCCGCGCGGCAGCACCTCCCAGAAGCGGACATGATGGCGCTGACCGGCGCTCGTGCCCACCAGCTTCTCATAGGCGAGGTCTTCCCGGCGGCCGAGGTAATACAGGTTGCTCACCGGCGCCCGGCGGTAGGAGCGGCGGAAGATCACGCTTCCGGCGATGCCGATGCTGGAGCGCACCGTGATCGCGGTGGCGCGCGACCAGCCCGCCGCCTGCATGGCGCAGGCGATCTCGTCACGGCTGCCGATCAGGCCGACATTGATCGGATCGCCGGGAATGTCCTGCGCGGTGCGGGTCACCATCGGCAGGCCCGCCAGCCCTTTCTGGTGCTCGTAATGGGTCCAGAGCAGCGGCAGCAGCATATAGGCGGTCAGCCCGTAGAGGCTGAGCAATAGCAGCGACAGCAGGAGCGCCTGCCGCGTCCGGCGGTGGCGGCGCGGCGATGCGGTGCTGCGGTCGTCACGGCCGGTCAGTTGACCTGCCGCGCGCTGGCGGCCGTCGTGGCGGGATTGGTCGCGAGGATCATCGGCGCGTCTCGCGGCAGCCGGCGGCTTCCGCCTCCTCGACCGAGCAGAACCAGCGCGTGCCCTTGCTGATCTTCATCCGGATCTGCGCGTACCAGCGGCTGGTGGGGCGATGATAGATGCATTGCCCCGAGGTGTTGACGTTGCCCTTGATCCGGCAGGCGGGAGAGGGCGGCAGCGGTCCGGACGCCGAGGCGAACAGGATGCGGCGGACGTTCTCCTTCGGCTTGAAGGCGCCAAGGACGAGCGCCTGCTTGCGGCGGACGCGCCAGTCGGCCGGCGCGAAGAACGCGCCCTGCCACAGGCCGGCATTGGCCGCCTGGGCCTGCTTCTGATCGTCCTGGTAAAGCTGGGGCTGGTGCGGCGCGGCCAGGGCCCATCCCTGCCGCACCAGCCATTGCTGGATGTCCTGCCCGTCCACGTCGCATTTCGCCACCACGCGGCCGCGGCGGTCGGTCGGGCCGCCGCGGCATGTCCAGGACCTGCCGCCGGCCTGGCGGATCAGTTCGTCGCGTGCAGTAACGCCGCATTTCCACGTCGCGCCCTTGGCATCGAGGCACAACTGCTGCAGCGAGGGCGCGTCGATGCCGAGCAGGCGGATGTGGGTGCTGCCGATGCTGACATGGTTGGCGGCCAGGATCTTCGGCACGCCGGTGAGATCCGCGGCCAGTGCCGTGCGCGTGGCGCCGAGCGTCAGCAGCAGGAGGGCGAGGCAAAAGCCTTTGAACATCGGCAGAGAACCACGGTGAGGCAGGCAGCGTCTGCAACCCCGGAGATCGGGTCACAACATAGGGGGCAGCGAAATATGGTGCCATTTTGTCGGCGCGGCGGCGAGGGAGCAAGTGACATGGCCGCCTTCACGATCGAGCGAGCTGCTACTCTGGAGCATTTCTCATCATGGCGCGCCGCGCCAGTGCAAGACCCATCAGCACGAAAGCCGACGTCACCTCGGGGCCGCCGACGAGGATTCGCGTCGGCGTCTTCATCTTGTTCCATTCATAGGCCTTGAACGGGGCGCGCCGTCCACCCTCGCCGAGATGGTTCAGGATGGTGTGCAGCGCCGGATTGAAGGCCGCGGTGTCGGCGCCGAGATGGCCGAGCGCGATCAGCGCCAGCGCCGCGTCGAACGGATTCATCGCATGCGCGGTGAGGTCGCTGCGCACGTAATCGAGGATGCGATCGCGCATCAAGGCGAAGCTGCCATCGGGGTCGAGGCTGCGGCGTGCCGTTTCCGGCAGCGCCATCAGCGCGGCGTAGCACCGGCCGAAATATGCGCTGTAAAGCTCG
>Ga0180222_1000828_pt1 | contig 39112 bp, 33 predicted proteins | sample eDN5th37CKraftOP_FD_151336 | JGI IMG/M metagenome (GOLD analysis project Ga0180222, IMG submission 151336) | Enriched Organic Plus compost microbial communities from Emeryville, California, USA - eDNA 5th pass 37_C Kraft OP (version 2) (version 2) ...
TTACTTTAGAATTATGCTAAAGAAGGAAGCGGAGGCGGCACAGCCGCCGCAACTTCCAATTGCATTACAGGAGCTGCGACCATGAAGGGCGACCCCAAAGTCATCGAATATCTCAACAGGGGGCTGCGCAGCGAGCTTACCGCGATCAACCAGTACTGGTTGCATTTCCGCCAGCTCAATCACTGGGGCTACAAGGACCTCGCCAAGAAATGGCGCGAGGAATCGATCGAGGAGATGCATCACGCCGACCGCTTCGTCGATCGCATCCTGTTCCTCGACGGGTTTCCCAATCTCCAGGTGCTCGATCCGCTGCGCATCGGCCAGAACGTCAAGGAGGTCCTCGAGTGCGATCTCGCCGCCGAGGTCGATGCTCGCGCGCTCTACCAGGAGGCCGCGACCTATTGTCATTCGGTCAAGGACTATCCTTCGCGCGACCTGTTCGAGGATCTGATGAAGGACGAGGAAGGCCATATCGATTTCCTCGAGACGCAGCTCCACGTCGTCGAGAAGATCGGCATCGAGCTCTACGCGCAGAAGCACGTCGGCAATATCGAGGACGACCACAAGCCGAAGGAATGACGGCCGGCCGCCGACGGTCAACGAAAGGTTAAAAGCGCGCCCGCCTCACGGCAGGCGCGCTTTCTTATGGCACGTCGCGGCCGCATCGCTGTCGGCACGCGGGTGATTAACGAACGTGCTTAAGAAATACGGTTAAGCGCTGCTTAAGGTTTCGCTGCCATCGTCGCTCCAAATCGTGTCGCGTCGCCTTTCGCGACGGCGCGGGCGAACACGAAGGATGGTCGTGATGGCTTATCTGCGTTTGCGATCCGCAGCGGTTGTGCTGGTACTCGCGTCTTGGGTGGGCGTGGCGGACGCTGCCGACTATTCCCCGCCGCAGCCGTGCTACGACGCGGCTGTGATCGCCGCCGGCCGCGCGCCGCCCGGCGCGGTGCCGTGCTATGTGCCGCCGCCGCCCGTCGTCGTCGACGAGTTCTCCGGCTGGTATCTGCGCGGCGACATCGGCATGAGCAACCAGTCGGTGAAGAGCCTGTCGAATCCGGCAGCCTCGGTCGCGATGGTTTCCTCGAGCTACGGCTTCGACGCGGCGCCGATCATCGGCCTCGGCGTCGGCTATTATTTCAACGACTGGCTGCGCTTCGACCTGACCGGCGAATATCGCGGCCGCGCCAATTTCCATGGCCGCGAGATCTATGCGACCACGCCGAGCCCGTCGACCGACGAATACGGCGGCGCGAAATCGGAATGGTTGTTCCTCGCCAATGCCTATGTCGATCTCGGCACCTGGAACAACCTGACGCCGTTCATCGGCGCCGGCATCGGCTTCTCGCGCAATGCGATCCATAATTTCCAGGATTCCTGCCACGCCTGCGGCGGTGGCGTTGCCAATACCGGCATCTCCTTCGCGGAAGACGCCGCGAAATGGAACTTCGCCTGGGCGCTGCATGCCGGTCTTTCCTACAAGGTCTCCAAGAATTTCGCGGTCGAACTGTCCTACCGCTATCTCGACCTCGGCAAGGCGACGACCGGCAACCTCGTCGCGTTCAACGGCGCGCAGAACCTTCCCGGCTCGACCTTCGACAAGCTGACCTCGCACGATATCCGCATCGGCCTGCGGATGAATCTCGACGCGTTCACCGCGCGCTCGAGCTACGCGCCGGCGGTCTATTCGCCGCAGCCGTCGTCCTACTCGGTCTATGCGCAGGCGCCGGCGTCCGCGCCGACTTATGCGCAGCCGGCCCCGGTCTATGCGCAGCCGACTTACTCCCAGCCCGCTCCGGTTTACGCGCCGGCGCCGACCTATGCGCCGCCGCCGCTGCATGCGCCGCGGCGCTGAGGGTTAACGAACGTGGTGAAAAATCATGGTTAGGCCGGGCTTAACTTCTCGCTGGCAAGGTGTCGGCGAGCGCTGAAACCGGCGGTGTGCCGGCGGCAGACCGGATGCGTTGCGGCGTTGAGGGAAGGGTGGTCATGAGTCAGTGGAGACTATTCGCCGCGGCGGGCCTGTTGATGCTGCCGCTGGCGTCCGGCGTCCGCGCCGCGGACATGCCGAAATATGATCTCCCGCCGCCCGCCGTCAGCGAGCGTCCCGCGCTCGAGCATCTGGCATCTGGCTGGTATCTGCGCGGCGATATCGGCAGCCGCTGGTCGGAAGCGACCGGCGCGAGCTTTGGACCGCTGGCGGGCCCGACGAGCAACAGGCTCGGCAGCGGCCTCACCGCCGGCGTCGGCGTCGGCATCAAGACCGCCTGGGCGCGCACCGACGTCACCCTCGATTATGCCTTTCCGGTCGACTACAAGGGCACGCTCTTCAGCGCCGATGACACCACCGCGAAGATCAGCGCCACCACGGCGCTGTTCAACGGCTATATCGATCTCGGCACCTGGTACGGCCTGACGCCCTATATCGGCGCGGGTGCTGGCGCCGCGTTCGCCCGCGTCACCGATTTCAACCGGCCGGTGGTGCCGTTCACCGGCGCATCGTCGCATTCGCAGACCAACTTCGCCTACGCCTTGATGGGCGGCGTCGCCTGGGCGGTCGCGCCCAATCTGCAGATCGATGTCGGCTACCGCTATCTCAACATCGGCGACGTCAAGACCGCGAGCGACGGTCTCGGCGACATGACGATCCGCAACGTGGCGGCCCATGAAGTGCGCGTCGGCGTGCGATGGAGCTTCGATGACCTGCGCATCCGCTAACGCCAGCCGGCGCACGGTGTCCGCGGCGAGCCTGATCGCCGGCGCGGCGCTGTCGGTCGTCACGCTCGGCGCCGCCGTGGCCGCCGATGTCGGCGAGGATTTCCTGCGCGGCTCGCTGCTGCCGTCGTTCGAGGCACCGAGCTACAACAATTGGGAAGGCTTTTATGTCGGCGGCCATATCGGCGGGACCTATGCCAATACCGACTACACCAACAGCCTGCGCTCGCTGACCAGCACGATGCTGCGCAATTTCGCCATCGCCGACGATGTCGCCAATCTGGTGACATTGGGTCGCGAGGCGACCGGCAAGACCAGCTTCGGCGGCTTCATCGGCTACAACTTCAGGCAATGGGACGAGTTCGTGCTCGGTGTCGAGGCCAATTACACCCGGCTCAATCTGCAATCGTCGAATGCCGACAGCCCGCCGGGCGTGAGAATCCAGAACGACACGGGCGCTCCGACAGGCCACCATTTCTATTACGACACCACCCTGACCGGCAGCGCCTCCGTCAAGATCGTGGATTTCGCGACGTTGCGCGCGCGTGCGGCCTGGTCGGGCGCCGGGCAGTTCCTGCCTTACGCCTTCGTCGGCGCAGCGCTCGGACGCGCGAGCTACAGCCGGACCACGACCGTCAGCTTCACGCGACGGGATATTCCCGATACGGCGATACCGCCGATCACCCCGCTGCCCGATTCGAGTTTCGGGCCGCGCACCGAAACCGAATCGCAATCCAACGTGCTCGCCTACGGCTTCACCGCGGGTCTCGGCGTCGATGTGACTATCTTGCCGAACATGTTCCTGCGGGCCGAGTGGGAATACGTGCAGTTCGCGCCGATCCACGACATCAAGGTCAGTATCAATACCGGCCGCGTCGGCCTTGGCATCAAGTTCTGATCGCGCGATCCGCCCGGCGCGGGAATCGCGGGACGTTGCATTTGTGAGTTGACCGTCCGGCTGCCTTCCACTATCCCCGCCCGTGGGACACCTCTCCCCAACGAGAGGCAGCTATCTGGAAGGATAGGCCATGAACGCGACCAAGCCCGGCATGCGGCCGGCTATTCCGCATTTTTCCTCCGGCCCCTGCGCCAAGCGCCCCGGCTGGACCCTCCAAGCCCTCAAAGACGCCGTCGTCGGACGCTCGCACCGCTCGAAGCTCGGCAAGGCGCGGCTCAAGCAGGCGATCGACCTGACGCGCGACATTCTCGGCGTGCCGGCCGACTACCGCATCGGCATCGTGCCGGCGTCCGACACCGGCGCGGTCGAGATGGCGCTGTGGTCGCTGCTCGGCGCCCGCCCCGTCACCATGCTGGCGTGGGAATCATTCGGCGAAGGCTGGGTCACCGACGTCGAGAAACAGCTCAAGCTGAAGGACGTTACGCTGATCAAGGCGCCCTATGGCGAACTGCCGGACCTCGCCAAGGTCGACTTCGATACCGACGTCGTCTTCACCTGGAACGGCACCACCTCCGGCGTGCGCGTACCCGATGCCGATTGGATCAAGGCTGACCGCAAGGGCCTGACGATCTGCGACGCCACCTCGGCGGCGTTCGCGCAGGAGCTTGATTTCGCCAAGCTCGATGTCGTCACCTTCTCCTGGCAGAAGGTGCTGGGCGGCGAGGGCGCGCACGGCATGCTGATCCTCTCGCCGCGCGCCGTGGAGCGGCTCGAGACCTACAAGCCGTCGTGGCCGCTGCCGAAGATTTTCCGCATGACCAAGGGCGGCAAGCTCAACGACGGCATCTTCGTCGGCGAGACCATCAACACGCCGTCGATGCTGTGCGTCGAGGATTATCTCGACACGCTGAAATGGGCGCAATCGATCGGCGGCCGCAAGGCGCTGATCGCGCGCGCCGATGCCAACGCCAAGGCGATCGCCGACTGGGTGGCGAAGACGCCCTGGATCGAGAACCTGGCGCGCGATCCGGCGACGCGCTCCAACACCTCGGTGTGTCTGAAGTTCACCGACGCCGCGGTGACCGCGCTCGCGCTCGACGGCCAGGCGGCCTTCGCCAAGACCGTCGCCGCGCTGCTCGAAAAAGAGAACGTCGCCTACGACATCGCCTATTACCGCGACGCTCCGCCGGGTCTGCGCATCTGGTGCGGCTCGACCGTCGAGACCGCTGACGTCGCGGCGCTGATGCCGTGGATCGAGTGGGCGTTCCACACGGCCAAGGCGGCGCTGCCGAAGGCGGCCTGAGCCGGCGGCAGTCCGGGGCGCGGGTGCCGCCGCCCGCGACCCCGAATCCATCCCCCCGATCATTCGCATGCATTCCCTTCTTGACGGGATTCCGGCTCTCGCGCGGAGCGCCCGGCCGGAATGACAAAGGACGAAAACCCGATGCCCAAGGTTCTCATCTCCGACGCCCTCTCGCCCGCCGCGGTTCAGATCTTCAAGGATCGTGGCATCGAGGTCGATTTCCAACCCACGCTCGGCAAGGACAAGGACAAGCTTGCCGAGATCGTCGGCACCTATGACGGGCTCGCGATCCGCTCCGCCACCAAGGTGTCGGCCAAGATTCTCGCCAATGCCCGCAACCTCAAGGTGATCGGCCGCGCCGGCATCGGCGTCGACAATGTCGATATCCCGGCGGCGACCGCGCGCGGCATCATCGTGATGAACACGCCGTTCGGCAATTCGATCACCACTGCCGAGCATGCCATCACCATGATGCTGGCTTTGGCGCGGCAGATTCCGCAGGCCGACGTCTCGACCCAGGCCGGCAAGTGGGAGAAGAACCGCTTCATGGGCGTCGAGATCACCGGCAAGACGCTCGGCATCATCGGCTGCGGCAATATCGGCGCCATCGTCGCCGACCGCGCGCTCGGCCTGAAGATGAAGGTGATCGCCTATGATCCGTTCCTGTCGCCCGAGCGCGCGCTCGACCTCGGCGTCGAGAAGGTGGAGCTCGACGACCTGCTCAAGCGTGCCGACTTCATCACGCTGCACACGCCGCTGACCGAGAAGACCCGCAACATCATCGACGCGGCGGCGCTGGCCAAGACCAAGACCGGCGTGCGCATCATCAATTGCGCGCGCGGCGGTCTGGTCGACGAGGTCGCGCTGCGGGCCGCGCTCGATTCCGGCCATGTCGCCGGCGCGGCGTTCGACGTGTTCTCGACCGAGCCGGCGACCGAGAACCCGCTGTTCAACCATCCGAACGTGATCTGCACGCCGCATCTCGGCGCCGCGACGACCGAGGCGCAGGAGAACGTCGCGTTGCAGATCGCCGAGCAGATGTCGGATTATCTCCTGAGCGGCGCGATCTCCAATGCCGTGAACTTCCCCTCGATCACCGCGGAGGAGGCGCCGAAGCTCAAGCCGTTCATCGCGCTCGCCGAGAAGCTCGGGTCGTTTGCCGGGCAGCTGACCGAAGACGTGCTGCAGACGGTGCAGATCACCTATGAAGGCGCGGTCGCGCACATGAAGACCAAGGCGCTCACCTCGGCGGCGCTGGCCGGGCTGCTGCGGCCGCAGCTCGGCGACGTCAACGTGGTCTCGGCGCCGAGTGTCGCCAAGGAGCGCGGCATCGTGGTCGACGAGATCACCCGGGAGGCGCAGAGCGACTACGAAAGCCTCATCACCATCACGGTGGTGACGCCGACGCTGACGCGCTCGGTGTCGGGCACGGTGTTCGCGGACGGCCGGCCGCGCATCGTCAACATCAAGGGCATCCGGATGGACGCCGAGTTCGCGCCGTCCATGGTCTACATCACCAATCTCGACAAGCCGGGCTTCATCGGCAAGTTCTCCGGCACGCTCGGCGATGCCGGCATCAATATCGCGACCTTCCACGTCGGCCGCGAGGCGCCGGGCGGCAACGCGATCGCCTTGATCGCGATCGATGGCGAGATGCCCGACGACGTGCTGAAGAAGGTGCAGGCGCTGCCGCAGGTGCAGTCGGCCAAGCGCCTGCGGTTCTAGCTGCCGCCTCGCGGCCGGGATTTGCCGAATATGGCTGCCCGAACAGTATTTTAGCGCCGGTTTCCCGCGGCCGGCCGCCTTGCGCGGCGCGGCCGCTTCCTTTATCCGGGAGCGGCCATGGGCCATGGCTGGCCGGTGCGCGGGCGCACTCTGTTCGGGAAGGATGCTGATGGCGAATGTGGTGGTGGTCGGCTCGCAATGGGGCGACGAGGGCAAGGGCAAGATCGTCGACTGGCTGTCGGAGCAGGCCGACATCGTGGTCCGCTTCCAGGGCGGCCATAATGCCGGCCACACGCTGGTCATCGACGGCATCACCTACAAGCTGTCGTTGCTGCCCTCCGGCGTGGTGCGCGACGGCAAGCTGTCGGTGATCGGCAACGGCGTGGTCGTCGACCTCAAGGCGCTGATCGGCGAGATCGACACGCTCAAGGCCAAGGGCGTCACGGTGACGCCGGAGCGGTTGCGCATCGCCGAGAATGCGACGCTGATTCTGCCGCTGCACCAGGAGCTCGACGCCATGCGCGAGCAGGGTTCCGCCAAGATCGGCACCACCAAGCGCGGCATCGGGCCGGCCTATGAGGACAAGGTCGGCCGCCGCGCCATCCGCTTCATGGATCTCGCCGATCTGCCGGCGCTGGCGCCGAAGATCGAGCGGCTGCTCGCGCATCACAATGCGCTGCGCCGCGGCCACGGCATGCCGCAGGTCGACGGCCGGGCGCTGTACGAGGAGCTGGCGGCGCTGGCGCCGAAGGTGCTGCCCTACATGGATTCGGTGTGGTCGCTGCTCGACGTCAAGAAGCGCGAGGGCAAGCGCATCCTGTTCGAAGGCGCACAGGGTGCGCTGCTCGACATCGATCACGGCACCTATCCGTTCGTGACCTCCTCGAACACGGTGGCGGCGCAGGCTGCGACCGGCTCCGGACTCGGTCCCAACGCCATCGATTACGTGCTCGGCATCTGCAAGGCCTACACCACGCGGGTGGGCGAGGGGCCGTTCCCGACCGAACAGAACAACGAGATCGGCAAGCGCATCGGCGAGCGCGGCCGCGAATTCGGCACGGTGACCGGCCGCGCGCGGCGCTGCGGCTGGTTCGATGCGGTGCTGGTGCGCCAGACCGTGCGCACTTCCGGCATCGATGGGCTGGCTTTGACCAAGCTCGACATCCTCGACGGCTTCGACGAGATCAAGGTCTGCACCGGCTATCGGCTCGATGGCCGCGAGCTCGACTATCTGCCGGCGGGCGAGCTGGCGCAGGCGCGGGTCGAGCCGATCTACGAGACGATCGAGGGCTGGCGCGAGCCGACGGCCAAGGCGCGGTCGTGGGCCGAGCTGCCGGCGCAGGCGATCAAATATGTCCGCCGCGTCGAGGAACTCGTTGGCTGCCCGGTGGCGTTGCTGTCGACGAGCCCGGAGCGGGAAGACACCATCCTGGTCACCAATCCGTTCGAGGCATGAGCCGGCAGGCAAACCGGACAGAATCGACGTAAGCTGAAGGCTTAGAGCGACCGGAGAGATGGCCGATTATTATCCCCTCATTGCCCGCGCCGTCGCCGGCCTGACCAGCAATTCCGGCGAGGTTCGCCGTGCGCTCTACGAGCGCGCGCGCAACGCGCTGATCGCCCAGTTGCGCAGCAGCGATCCGCCGCTGTCGGAGGCCGAAATCACCGGCGAGCGGCTGGCGCTCGAAGACGCGATCCGCCGGGTCGAGGCGGAAGCGGCGGCGCAGGAGACCGGCGCGGCAGCCGAGCCGGAGCTGGAGGAGGACGGCGGCGCGGCGACGGCAGGCGAGACGGCAGGACCTGTCGAGACCGCCGAGTCTGCCCCCGATGACCGGCCGACGACGCCCCCGGATGCGGAGCGGTTCCGCAGCGTGCTCGGCGAGGCGGAAGAGCTCGGCGCTGCGAGCGTCGCCGCGGCGCAGGCGGCGCGGGAGAGCTATAGCGCGATCCCGCCGGACGATCTCGCGGAGGACGAGCGGCCGGACCACCGCAAGGTGATCGGACGGGCACCGCCGCCGCCCTATCCCGATATGCCGGAGGGTGTGCATCCGCGGCTGCGGTCCTATTCGGGGCTAGTCAAGGTCGTTCTGGTGCTGCTGCTGGTCGCCGTGCTCGCCGGCGTCGGCTACTGGCAGCGCGGCACCATCGCCGCGCTGTTCGCCACCCGACAGCCGGCGCCGGTCGCGCGCGATGCTGCGCCCAGCACGGCCAAGCCGAAGATCGCCGATCGCGTCGCGCCCGGCGCGCAGGACCAGCGTCCGGGCACGGCGCCTGCCACCGACGTGGCGCAGAAAGCCGTGCTCTATGAGGAAGACCCCGACGATCCGCAGGGCAAGCGTTATATCGGCTCGGTGCTGTGGCGCACGGAGACGGTTTCGCCCGGGCCCGGCCTGGCGCCGGAGCTCGCGCTCCGTGCCGATGTCGACGTGCCGGAGCGCCGCATCAAGATGACGCTGTCGCTGCGCCGCAATGCCGACAAGGCGCTGCCGGCGAGCCATACGATCGAGTTGATGTTCAACGTACCTGCGGATTTTGCCGATGGCGGCGTTGCCAACGTGCCCGGCGTGCTGATGAAGTCGGGCGAGCAGACGCGCGGCACGCCGCTCGCCGGCCTCGCCGTCAAGGTGACCGCAGGCTACTTCCTGATCGGCTTGTCGGCGACCGACGCCGAGCTGCAGCGCAATCTGCAGCTGCTGAAAGAGCGGCCGTGGTTTGACATCCCCGTGGTGTACAACAACGGCAAGCGCGCCATTCTTGGCATCGAGAAGGGCCCGGCCGGCGAGCATGTGTTCGAAGACACGCTGCGCGCCTGGGGCCAGTGGGACATCCGTGCACCCTGACGCGCTGCCATCTTGAACACGCTCATGGCCGAGTTCACGACTCGGCCATTTTCAGTTCTCTTGGTCGGTGTTCAGGGGTCAGTGCGCGGCGATCGCGGCCGGCTGTGCCGGCGGCTGCTCCATCGCCGCGACGCGGCTCTTCACCGCGGCCTGCACCTTCTCGAAGGCGCGCACCTCGATCTGGCGCACGCGTTCGCGGGACACGCCGAACTCCTCGGCAAGCTCCTCGAGCGTGATCGGCTCGTCGGCCAGCCGGCGCGCCTCGAAGATGCGCCGCTCGCGCGCATTGAGCACGCCGAGCGCATCGGTGAGCGCCTTGTGGCGGTTGTCGAGCTCTTCGCTCTCGGCCAGGATGCGTTCCTGGTTCGGCGCCTCATCGACCAGCCAATCTTGCCACTCGCCGCTGTCGCCGTCCTCGCGGATCGGCGCATTCAAAGACGCATCGCCGCCGAGCCGGCGGTTCATGTCGATGACGTCCTTCTCGGTGACGCCGAGCCGCTTGGCGATCAGCTTGACCTGATCGGGCCGCATGTCGCCTTCGTCGAGCGCGGAAATCTTGCTCTTGGCCTTGCGCAGGTTGAAGAACAATTTCTTCTGGTTGGCGGTGGTGCCCATCTTCACCAGCGACCACGAGCGCAGGATGTATTCCTGGATCGCCGCCTTGATCCACCACATCGCATAGGTGGCGAGGCGGAAGCCCTTGTCGGGCTCGAACCGCTTGACGGCCTGCATCAGGCCGACATTGCCCTCCGACACGACCTCGGCGATCGGCAGGCCATAGCCGCGATAGCCCATGGCAATCTTTGCCACGAGACGCAGATGGCTGGTGACGAGCTTGTGCGCGGCGTCGCGATCGCCGTGCTCGCGCCACCTCTTGGCCAGCATGTATTCCTCCTGCGGCTCCAGCATCGGAAACCGCCGGATCTCATCCAGGTACTGAGACAGACCGGATTCGGCCTTGAGGGCCGGTAACGCAGCAGTGCGGGCCATGGAACGATGCCCTCCTTTGTTTTGCCTCCGGGTCATTCCGGCAGGCCGCGGGACCCCGTCGCTCTTCGAGCCGGCGGCGCCCGATATTGCGATCGCGAAATCGCGATCGCACATGCAGCATACCGAACATCCGCCGCCGAAAGAAGGTTCCGCGGCGTCAAGTCGCTGTGATGGCCGGCCGGCTCCTGCCGGTCGACGCAAGCTATTGAAAAGTCTTCTATTATACGGCCGGCGCCGAATCGGCCGCTGACATTGCGACAAGCTCACGGCGTAAACGAGCGATGTCTCCCGGCAGTTCCGACTGGAACTCCAGAGACTCACCGCTCGTCGGATGTTCGAAGCCTAGCAGATAGGCATGTAGAGCCTGTCTGCCAAGGGTCTCCAGGGCCTGTCGCGCGCCGGCGGAGAGGCGGGCGGCCTTGGTCTTGAAGCCGGTGGCATAGGTCTCGTCGCCGATGATCGGGTGGCCGGCATGGGCGAGATGGACGCGAATCTGATGGGTTCGGCCGGTCTCGAGCCGGCATTCGAGCAGCGCCGCCACCGGCTTGTCGCCGCCATAGCGTTCGAGCACCTGCCAATGCGTCACCGCGTGGCGGCCATCCCTGCGAATGGCCTGGCGCTCGCGGGCCTGCGCATGGCGGCCGACCGGCGCGTCGATCACGCCCTTCGGCCGCGGCGGCGCGCCCCACACCAGGGCGAGATAGGCGCGGTGCGCGCGGCCGTCGCTCTTGTCGGCGAACTGCGCGGCCAGCGCCCGGTGCGCGCGGTCGGTCTTGGCCACCACCATCAGGCCGCTGGTGTCCTTATCGAGCCGGTGCACGATGCCGGGCCGCCGCACGCCGCCGATGCCGGATAGGCTGTCGCCGCAATGGGCGATCAGCGCATTGACCAGCGTGCCGCTCGGATGCCCGGCGGCCGGATGCACCACCAGCCGCTTCGGCTTGTCGATGACGATGAGCTGGTCGTCCTCGTACACCACGGTGAGCGGGATATGCTCGGCCTGCGGAGCGGCCGGCTCCGGCTGCGGCAGATGCACCGCCACCACCTGGCCGGAATTGACGCGATGGCTCGGATCGCGGATCGTGCGGCCGTCGATCGTGACGTCGCCGGCCTCGATCAGTGCCTTGAGCCGGGACCGCGACAGCGCCGCAGGGCCGGAGCCGAGCTTCGCGGCGAGCACGCGGTCGAGCCGTCCGCCGCCATCCTCGGCGCCGATCAACACGCGCGCTACGCTATCCGCCACGGTCCCGACCTTAATTTCTGCACCTGCATGAACAATCCCAAGCCAGCCCTCGACGACGACGAGAAGCCGCTCGATCCCGCCGCCGCGCGGATCGTCGCCAAGGTCCGCATGCTGATGATGATCGCCGGAGCGACCATGCTGATCGGCATCGGCGCCATCTTCGCCGTGATCGGCTATCGCGTTTTCCGCAGCGAGGGAAGCGCACCGGCTCCCGCGGCCGTCAGCACCGCGGCGATGGCCGAGGTGACGGCATCGCTGCCCCGGGGCAGCCGCATCACTGCCGTCACCGTCGGGGGTGACCGGCTCGCCGTCACCGTCGAGACCGGCACCGGAACCGAAATCCGGCTGTTCGAGCTCGCGACCTTGCGGCCGACGGGCCGGCTGCGGCTTTCCGTCGAGCCCTGAGCCGCTTGGCGCGCTTTTCCGCCCCGGAGGGGGGTGGTACTTTCGGGCGGAATCCGCGGAATATCCAGGAGATGGTGATGGCGAAATCGCCCGGCAACAAGACCGCTGGCGGCAAGACGGGCGGGGCCAGAAGGACCGGAACCAAAGCCGCCGCGACAGGGGCGCCGACCGGAGGCGATACGGCGCCGGCGCAGGCCGCGCCGCCGCCGCTCAATGACGACCCGGCGACCTCCGGCACCATCATCGTCGGCAAGAGCGGCAAATACGAGGTGCTCGACCTGCATTTCGGAAACCGCCACGGCCTCATCACCGGCGCCACCGGCACCGGCAAGACCGTGACGCTCCAGGTGCTGGCCGAGGGCTTTGCCAAGGCTGGCGTGCCGGTGTTCGCCGCCGACATCAAGGGCGACCTGTCCGGCATCTCGGCGACGGGCGAGGCGAAAGAGGCGTTCGTCAAGCGCGCCGCCGACATGGGCCTTACCTACCAGCCCGACCAGTTCACCGTGGTGTTCTGGGACGTGTTCGGCGCCGAGGGCCACCCGATCCGCGCCACCATCTCGGAGATGGGGCCGCTCCTGCTGTCGCGCCTCCTCCAGCTCAACGATCTCCAGCTCAACGATACCCAGGAGGGCGTGCTGAACATCGCCTTCCGCGTCGCGGACGAGCAGGGGCTTGCTTTGCTCGACCTCAAGGACCTGCGCGCGATCCTGAGCTTCGTGTCGGACAACGCCTCGGAGCTGCAGAAGGAATACGGCAATGTCTCGCCGGCGACGGTCGGCACCATCCAGCGGCAGCTCCTGGTGCTGGAGAACCAGGGCGCCAAGTCGTTCTTTGGCGAGCCGGCGCTCGACATCAACGACTTCATGCGCAAGGACCGCGACGGCCGCGGCATCGTCAATATCCTCGCTGCCGACCGGCTGATCGCCAATCCGCGGCTCTATGCGACCTTCCTGTTGTGGATGCTGTCCGAGCTGTTCGAGAAGCTGCCGGAGGTCGGCGATCCGGACAAGCCGAAGCTGGTGTTCTTCTTCGACGAGGCGCATCTGCTGTTCACCGATGCGCCCAAGCCGCTCCTTGAGAAGATCGAGCAGGTGGTGCGCCTGATCCGCTCCAAGGGCGTCGGCGTCTATTTCGTGACGCAGAACCCGCTCGACGTGCCGGAGACCGTGCTGGCGCAGCTCGGCAACCGCGTGCAGCATGCGCTGCGCGCCTTCACGCCGCGTGACCAGAAATCGGTGCGCGCTGCGGCCGAGACGTTCCGTCCCAACAAGGACCTCGATACCGCGCAGGTCATCACCGAGCTCGGCAAGGGCGAGGCGCTGGTCTCGTTCCTGGAAGGCAACGGCGTGCCGTCGATGGTCGAGCGCACGATGATCCGGCCGCCCTCGGCGCGGCTTGGCACCGTGACCGATGCCGAGCGCCAGGCCACCATCGCGGCGAGCCCGCTGAAGGGCAAATACGACACCGCGGTGGATTCCGAATCCGCCTACGAGATCCTGCAGAAGCGCACGGAGGCGACCGCTGCGCCGCCGGCGGCCGGCGAGGGCCAGGGCGGCGGCCTGCTCGACACGATCGGCGGGGCGCTCGGGTCGATCTTCGGCACCAGCCGGCCGCGCGGGCAGCGGCTGAGCACCGGTCAATTGGTGACGCGCGAGATCACGCGCTCGGTGACCAACCGGGTCGCCGGCAAGATCGCCGCCGATCTCGGCAAGTCGCTCGGCGGCTCGGTCGGCGGCAGCATCGGGCGGGCGATCGTGCGCGGCACGCTCGGCGGCATCCTGCGGCGCTGAAACGTTCCGGCGCTGAAGGGCCGCGGCCATATCCGCCGGACCGACAGGAACTCGCCGCATGCGCCGGTGCGGGAGGTCCTGAAAATGTCCGCGCCGGTGGCGGGCGAGCCACGCCAACAGATTCATGGCCGCACCGCGCGGTTATCGCGGGGACCGGACGAGTGCCAGCTTGCGCCCCCGGCGGATCGAGGCTATTTCAGGCGCTCTCCACGCTCCCTTCGTCTAGCGGTTAGGACGCGGCCCTCTCAAGGCTGAAACAGGGGTTCGATTCCCCTAGGGAGCGCCAATTAAATCAATGACTTAGATTCGACGACCCCTTCTTTTCCGATCGCAGGTACTGACGCAGTAGACCTCCCAAGCTGCCGCTTTCAAGCATCAGGCGCGGCGCGACGTCGATAAACTGTCGTGCGGCGACGTAGAAGTCGGCGGCAATAGAAAACACCCGATCGGTGTCAAGGTTGCGGATAGTCCGATACTGCGACAGCGCATCGGGATCGCGATGCGCGATGGTCGCATTGCGTAGTTCGGAGAATTCGTCCGAGGGCGCCGACCGCCTCCAGGGGCGTCACGCAGAGGTTTGCCGGACACTTTATCAAAATCGAGTTCATGAATTGTGAGAAGGATCACACTGTCAATGTCGTCAATGTCTTGCTCCGCGAGCATGATAAACAGCGCGATGTTGAAAATTGTATTGGTGGGCGAAAACGGCCCATGTTCAAATTTGATCGCTTGCGTTTGATCGTGTCGAACGCCTGCTCGAGCGCACGTCGCCGCTCGCTTTCCAGCCGCGGCAGCCGCCAGCGCATGAAAAAACGGGCGCCTCTGTGGGCCAAGCGATGGGCCTTTCCGGCCACCTTCATGCGCATCCATCGTTGCACAACATGTGGCGGTTGGTTCAGCACGCGCCGTGATGGCGTCGCGCCTTTATGCACCGGTGCTTCTGTATGTGAGCGGCGATAGGCGTACTCGATCAAATCTCGGATAAGTTCGAGCAGGCCCGCCCAAGGAAATTCGTCGAACGGATAGCCATACGCTAGGTCGTTGCGGATAGCCGCGAGGCTCGGCTTTCGGTCGCCAACCAGCAGCGGAATCACGCTGCCACCTCCGCATCGACGATTCATCGTCATGCCCGCCTTGGTCAGCCCATCGCGCTCGGGCATGTGGCGCAACAGGCGGGCGAAGGTGACCTTGTTATGCTGCCTCTTCACCTCGCCGCCGTAGCAATCTCGAAGGGCCTCCAGCGCTGTGAATGTGACCAGTTCCGCAGCTTTTACGGTATCCGTATCAAGCCAGCCCAGCAGAAACAGCCGCTGGGCTCGCTCGAATTCCGAAGCCCGCAAGTCGATTTTCGTGCGCCCTTCAACGAACTGGATCTCCTCTTCGTCGAGCTTGTCTGCATCGAGGCCGATCAGATCGGCCATGACTTTGCCGAGCGCGCGCCAGTCGTCGAGGAAGGAAAAGATGACCGAGCCAACCGGTCGGCTCTTAGCGATTACGCGCAGCGGAGCCTTGTTGAGTTCTGCGACCCTCAGGCAAAACTCGAAGCCGCCCAGGCGGAAATCGGGCGTCGTCGCGGCCCCTGTGTAATAGACGGCCCGGCCATCGATCCGGCCTTGGACCAAGCCCTGGCCGTGAACCGCGCCGAGGACTTCGGCGAGACGACGCAAATTTTCCAGAGGAGCGCGCGCTGACGCGGCCCGTGTAGCGCCCGGAGCCAATGATCTGGACGCACAAACCGGGAGGCATGTTCCAGCGGAGCGATGTCGCTTGGCATGACGATGTAGAACGCATCGTCGCTTTCGCCCGAAGCCAGAACCTCCACGACAACTTCATCCGCGCGCGAGAAGGCACGCACGCACGCGCTCGCTCTGGCGCATTTCGTGCCGCCATAGTTCCCTGAAGTTCGCATCAAAAATGATATATAATAGTATATCGAAATTATCTTACGATCAGTAACATATATCGAAAATTGACAATCTGGAATTTTAATATATAATCCTATATCAAACATATATCCCTATGCAGGAATTTATATCATGACTTACAAGGGAGAGCATCTGGTCCACGCCTTGCGCCAAGCTCGGGAAACGGCGGGACTAAGCCAGCGCACACTGAGCGCACGAGCCGGCCTGACCCAAAGCCATATCTCCCAAATCGAGCGCGGAACATTGGAGCCCGGATTGGCAACGCTGATCGACCTCGCCCGGGCGCTCGACCTCGAATTGGTCCTCGTTCCGAAACGGCTGCTACCCGCGGTCAATGGCGTTCTTCACACTACGCCAGCCGAGCGGGATCTTTCGCCGGAAGGCGGACAAGCCGCGCTCCGTGAAATCGCGCGCGGTGAGCGTCTCGTGAAAAAACAAAAGGCTCTCTATGGCAGCTCCGCGGATCTGGATCGGATCGCCGAAAGCCTTCGTTTCTTGCGGCGCGCACCGCTTCGCGCCAGCGACCTGACGGTCGTGAGCAACGCCATCAAGATGCTGCACCGGTATCAGGCGAGCAAACAGGCGCAACAACAGGTGGCGGAGATCGCTGCAACCCTTCAGGCCCTCCGCAATCGGGTCGCACACGGTCAGACGGACGCACCGCGTCCTGCCTATGCGCTCAGCGAGGATGACGATGCCTGACGTCTCAGTTCTTGACGTTCGCCTTTACGGCACCTCGATCGCTACCCTGACCCACGTACAGGGAGACCGGACCATCTTTGCGTTCAATCAGTCTTATATCGAAGATACGAACAGGCCCACGCTCAGCTTGTCATTCAAGGATCAATTCGGAGACCTTATCACCGATTTCCGCCCCGTCCGCCGCGTCGTTCCTCCGTTTTTCTCCAACTTGCTTCCCGAAGGTCCGTTGAGAAGATACTTGGCGGAGCGGGCAGGGGTGAATGCGCAACGCGAGTTTTTCCTTTTGTGGATGTTGGGCCGCGATCTGCCCGGCGCCCTGTCGGTTCATCCCACCGATGGCGAAGAGCTTCCACCCGGTGTTGACAGCACCCCGGGGGGTGCCAAACGAAACAACGCGCTCCGTTTTTCGCTCGCCGGTGTGCAATTGAAGTTCTCCGCCTTCCGAAACAGCAACAAAGCGGGTGGCCTCACCATCCCCGCGGAGGGAGTTGGGGGCTCATGGATCGTGAAGCTGCCATCGCAACAGTTTTCCGGGGTGCCAGAGAACGAGTTCTCGATGATGACCCTCGCCCGCCAGATGGGAATGGACGTGCCAGAGTTGCAACTTCTTGATCTCCACGCCATCGACGGTCTGCCCGAAGGGATCGGCGAACTGAAGGGCAATGCGCTCGCCGTCAAGCGCTTCGACCGCAGCGCCGAGGGTCCCATCCACATAGAAGATTTCGCGCAAGTCTTCGGCGTCTACCCCGACGACAAATACAAGAAAGCCAATTACCGGATGATCGGCTCGGTTCTCGGCATCGAAACCGGCGACGCGGGCGTTGCCGAATACATCAGGCGGCTGGTCTTCAGTACGCTGATCGGCAACGCTGATATGCACCTGAAGAATTGGTCCCTGATCTATCCCGACAAACGAATGCCGGCGTTATCGCCAGCTTACGATCTGCTTTCCACCATTCCCTACATTGCGGACGAGACCGCCGCTCTGAACTATTCGCGTACTAAAAAGATGAATGAGGTCTCAAAGGACGAACTCGCGCACCTTGCTGCAAAGGCGCTGCTGCCCGAAAAGCTTGTTCTCGATACCGCCGCTGAAACAGTCGGGCGTTTCAAGGAGGTCTGGGCGGCTGAAAAAGCAAACCTGCCATTGACCAAGAAAGTGATCGACGCGGTCGAGGCGCATGCGGCGACGATCCCGCTCTATAAGGAGCTGTAGCGCTACGCGTCGTTTCCGATTTCAATCCTCACTTTTGTTCGTCTTGTCGCAAGATCGCGGCCTTGCCGGAAAGAAGTCGAAGCGACTAGTCTTTGATCGGTTACTCCACCAGATCTGTCGCCGGGTCAAAGAGAGTGCTTGCGACATCCTCGTGATCCGTTTCTTCGGATCGTTTGGTAAGACGCGCAGTAATGTTGCGACCAAGCAAGAACAACAGTTGGGCGTGCGATCGATCTTCACGCTGGACGAGGGGGACGCGACCATGGTTCAGTATTCCGGTATGCGATTTTGGAAAGACACCGCGGTCAAGGGTCGCACCATCGATCGTCTGCTCGCGCTGAGCGCCGGTTTGGCCAGAGTCGTCGAATAAGCGTCGGCGTACGAGGACGAACAGCGACGAATGATGTCCACGTAAGTAATTGATAATATTGAATTGTGACGAACGAATGCGACCCGTTCGGAAAAAAATTTCAAGCTCTCTCAAGGCTGAAACAGGGGTTCGATTCCCCTAGGGAGCGCCAAAACTCAACAAATCAGCATGTTATTTTGCGGGTCGCCGGCACGGTCAGGCCGCGCTGCGACGCGAAGGTTTATCAGGCGCCGACCACGCCGCCGTCCTCGCGGGTGATGACGAGCGTCGCCGAGCGCGGAACGGCGCTGCCGCCATCGGGCCAATGGCTTCCGAGACGTCCCTGGGCGAATTCGTCGGCGCTGGTGTGCGCTCCGGAATTCGTCGGCGCTGGTGTGCGCTCCGGGATGCTGCACGTTGACGAACATGGTGCGGCCGTCCGGCGTCGTCGTCACGCCGGTGATCTCCTGGCCGAGCGGGCCGGTCAGGAACCGGCGGACCTCACCGGTCCGCGGATCGGCGCAGAGCATCGCATTGTTGCCGAACGGCGCATAGCGTCCCTTGTTCAGGGCGCTGTCGCTGATATCGGTCTGGATCCACAGCCGCCCGGCGGAGTCGAACCACAATCCGTCGGGACAGGCGAACAGGTTGTCGTCGCCGAGCGGACGGCCCGCAGCGTCGCGTCCGGATTCCCCGTCGCCGCCGATGACGAACAGGTCCCATTGAAAGCGCGTGGCAGCGTGCGCGCCGTCCGCCTCGCGCCAGCGCACGATGTGGCCGAAATGATTTGCGGCGCGCGGATTGGCCTTGTCGACCTCATCCGGCTTGCGCTGCGCATTGTTGGTGAGCGTGAAATAGACCGCGCCGCTGTCGGGATCGACCGCGCCCCATTCCGGACGGTCCATGCGCGTGGCGCCGACATGCTTGGCCGCAGCGCGGGTATTGACCAGCACGTCGGCCTGGCTGTGAAAGCCGTTCTCCGGCGTCAGGCCGTTCTCGCCGAAGACCAGCGCCAGCCAGTCGCCGCTGCCGTCCGCGTTGAAGCGCGCCGCATAGAGCGTGCCGTCGTCGAGCAGGTGGCCGCCGGCGGTGGCTTTGTCGTAAGGCTGCGCGCTCACGAATTTGTAGATGAACTGGAACATGGCGTCGTGGCCGGAGTAGCAGACCAGCGGCTTGCCCTCGATCGCCGGCGCGAACACCACGCCTTCATGGGCGAAGCGTCCCAGCGCCGTGCGCTTGACCGGCACGGCCTCCGGCCGGAACGGATCGATCTCCACCATCCAGCCGAAGGCGTTGGGCTCGTTGCGGTAGTCCTCGGTCGGACCCGCGCCCCGGCGCGATGCGTCGAACCGGACGAAGACATCGTCGCCGCTGTCGGCCAGCTCCCAATGATAGCGCGTCTTGCCGCGCGGCACTTGATACTGGCTGTGCTCGCGCGGCTGGCTCGGCTTGCCGTCCACGGTGTCGTCGTTGCGGAAATACAGCGCCCAGTTCTCCTCCGCAGCGAGATAGGTGTTCCAGGGCGTGGCGCCCGATGCACAATTGTTCAGCGTGCCGCGCACGCGCGTGCCATCGGGGCTGTATTTGGTCTTGACGAGATCGCTGCCGCGCACCGGCCCGGCCAATTCCATGGGCGTCAAGGCCGTGATGCGCCGGTTGCGCGGATCGGGCACCGCAGCCCATCGGCCGTCTGCGCCACGGCGGATGCGGACGACCGTCACGCCATGGGCGTTCATTTCCTTGAGCACATCGTCGGCCGGCCGACGGCCTTCGATCAGGTAGGCATCGTCGGCGCCGAGCTTCAGGCCGGCGGCCGACGCATGCATCAGCCGTGTCTCGACATATTCGTGATTGGTGACGAACAGGCCGTCGTCGGAACGGCCGTCGATCGGAAAGAAATGCAGGCCGTCATGATGGCTGCCGACCTGCATGGCCTGATCCGCGCCGGTGTTCCGTACCGCGAAAGCCGGCATCCGGCCGAGGATCGGCTCGCCCCACGGCAGGATGACCTGCACGCGATAGCCTTCAGGGACGGTTACCGCGTCGGTCCGGCTGACCGGCACCGGCTTGAAGCCGAGGCGACCTTCACCCGTTTCAGCCTTGCCCGGTCGGACAAACACCGCGGTCATCGCCGTCGCGAGCCCGCCCGCGACAACCTCGCGGCGGCTCAGGCGCGCGGCGACGAGATCGCGGAAGCGCGGGTTGCCGGTCTCGAGGCACGGCGGCTCGTCGCCACCGTCACCCGGGATAATCTCGATTGTCTGGCCCATTGCAGCGTCGAAAAGCGGCGATGAGCAAGGCTAGCCGCACCATGTGACAGTTTGTTTACACTGCGGTGCGCGTCGGGAGACTGCGGCGGCATGCCGGGTTTGCGATTGATGCGTAACCCGCTACTGAAGCAATGCCGGATAGAAGATGCCATCGACGGCGGAGCGAAACGACGTTGCGTTAAAGCTTGAACCAAATCCCTGCGATGCAGCGTAGCTCATGACCTCTCCGTCCAAGCCACTCAAGCGCAGCTCTCCGGCGAAGGCGCGCCAGCCGGCTCGGCAAGCGGGACACCGTCCCGGTGCCGCGCGCGAGATGCGAGGCAAGTCCAAGCGCGGCAACGGCTCGACGCATCCGCGACGAACACGCGGTGTGAAAGCCGACCGGATCATCCTGACCGCTGACATGACGGCTGCGACGGCGCTGCAGGTGATCGCGCAGTCCTGCCTACGCCAGATCCGGCTCAACGAAACCACGCTCGCCGCAAGCGACAATGCCGAGGCATTGCACCAGGCGCGCATCGGCCTGCGGCGCCTGCGGTCGGCGTTGGTGCTGTTGAGGCCGATGCTGGCGGATGACCGCTATGAGCGGCTGCGCGCGGAGCTGAAGTGGATGGCCGTCACGCTCGGCCAGACCCGCAATATCGACGTGCTCATCGCGCACTTCAGGCACGAGCCCGTGCCGAAGGCATCGCGGGCCGCACGACGGACCGCCTATGCGCAAGTCCGCGCGGCGCTCGCAACGCCGCGATGGCGCGCGCTGATGCGCGACATGACGGAATGGCTGACGGCGGGCGCGTGGCTGACCAAGCCCGAAGGATCGTCCTTGCGTGACGAGCCGATCGCGCGCTGCGCTGCATCCATCCTCGACCGCACCTGGAAGCGGCTGAAGCGACGCGGCCGCAATCTTTCCGACCTCGACGACCATGCGCGCCACCGCGTCCGCATCGCGGCAAAGAAGCTGCGCTATGCCGCGGAGTTCTTCGCGAGGCTCTATACCGGGAAGACCGCCGAACGGCGCAGGCGGGCGTTCGGCAAAGCCATCGAGAAGCTGCAGGACGGTCTCGGCGAGCTCAACGATCTCGCGACCGTGCCCGCGCTGCTGACCCGGCTCGGCGTTGCCAAAGCCCCGCCGCTTTCCCGAGACCGCAAAAGGCTATTGGCAAAAGCGGAGCGGAGCTACCGCGCCCTGTTCGACGTCAAGCGCTTCTGGCGCTGACGCACGGCCCGCAAGCTGCAGGCGTCACGGATCGCGCGGCGCCTCTCTCCAAGAGGCCGTATCGAGCCATCCCCGCGTGACAGCCATACGACGGCCGCGCAACGGCCGCGTGACACCGCCGGATGCGGGAGCGTCATTGTTCCGCAACATGAATCACCGATAGCAGGGCCATGAACGTGCATGCCGCAGCCGCACCCGATGGCCTCGACGGGAAACCCATCCGGGTCCGGGCGCTGTTCATCTCGGACCTGCATCTGGGCACCCGCGGCTGCCAGGCCGACAAATTGCTGGATTTCCTGCGCGACTATGAAGCCGACCTGATCTATCTCGTCGGCGATATCGTCGACGGCTGGCAGCTCAAATCCACCTGGTACTGGCCGCAATCGCACAACGATGTCATGCAGAAGCTTCTGCGCAAGGCGCGCAAGGGCGCGCGCATGATCTACGTGCCGGGCAACCACGACGAATTCATGCGCGATTTCTACGGCATCCATTTCGGCGGCATCGAGGTGATCGAGAAGACCGTGCATGTCACGGCCGCCGGCCACCGCTTCCTGGTGATCCACGGCGACCTGTTCGATGTGGTGATCCGCCACGCGCGCTGGCTCGCGCTGCTCGGCAACCGCGCTTACGACCTCGCGATCATGCTGAACACGCACTTCAACAGCATTCGCCGGCTGCTCGGCCTGCCATACTGGTCGCTGTCGCGCTGGATCAAGCTCAGGGTCAAGAACGCCGTCAACTTCATCGGCGAGTTCGAGAAGACCCTGAGCAAGGAAGCGCGCCGCCACGACGTCGATGGCGTGATCTGCGGGCACATTCATCACCCCGTGATCCGCACCTTCGACGGGCTCACCTATGTCAATTGCGGCGACTGGGTGGAAAGCTGCACGGCCGCGGTCGAGCATTTCGACGGGCGGTTCGAGATCATCGAATGGATCAAGACCGATCCGCCCGCGCGCCTGCCGGACGATCGATGGGGACAGCCGGTGCTGGTCGCTGCGGCGGCAGCAAGCCGCTGATGCCGCCGTCTCGCTGACGCCGGCTGGGCTGCGCCGGCGCGGTCACGGCAGGCGCATCAGCGGCTGGCCCATCCGGATCGTCGCTCCTTCCGTCACGCCCTCGCACAGCGAGAAGCCGTCCGGCGCGAACAGGACGATGGTCGAGCCGTGCTCGAACCAGCCCATCTCCTCGCCTTTCTTGAGGCGGACGTCGCACGCGATCACATTGGGTCCGCGGTAGCGCAGGTGCAGCAGCGCGTCGAGAAAGTTGAGCCTGATGCTCGCGACCAGCACGGCCGCGACCGGAACCAGCGTCACCGCGTGCCCGCCGGCGGCGAGCGTCGCAGCGATCACCGCGCGCTCGTTCCGGCAGAACAGCTTCTCGATCCGCTTCAATGCCGGCGGATTGACGTTCCAGGTGTCGCCCGAGATGTAGACGACGCGCTGCACGCGGCAGTCGTGGGGCGCGTGGAAGCGGTGATACATGGCCGAAGTCAGCCGCAGCGTCACGAAGCGGCCGTCGCGGTGGGCCCGCGCCAGCTCCGGATCGCCCAGCAGGTCGAGGAGCGAGTAGGGGGAGCCCTTGATCTGGTAGAGCTCGGTTCCCGCGACGGTGCCGCAGGCGCCGATGATGGCGTCGCACGGGCTGGTCAGGATGTTCGGGTCCGGGTCCACCGGACGGACGCCGTCCTTCAATTCGCGGATGAAGCAGTCATGCATGCTGCGGAAGCGGGTGGCCTTGGCCTCGCTGAGGTCGAGCCCGGAAAACAGCCGCCACACCGCAATCGACAGATCGCGCACCAGCGGCTGCTCGATCTTGCTGAACCAGCCGATGAACCGCGTCGCGAGCCGGCGCGGGATGCGGTTGGTCAGCAGGAAATTGAGATCCTCCTGGTCGAATATCCGCAGCATCCGGGTGCGCAGCGTCATGGTGCCGTAAAATCTCCTCTGTAGACATCGAATCGATGGACATCACCGGAACGACGCTGGCGTTCTACGGGCTCGGCATGACCGCGCTCGCCGGCTCGCTGCTGACGCTGAAGCGCCGCCTCGAGCTGTCGCGCGCCAAGCATCCGTCGCTGACCGGCCATGCCCGCATGTCGCGCCGCGTCGCGGCGCTGGTGCCGTTCTACGACTATGATGAAAGCCGGTTCTTTTGCTCCGACGGCGCGCCGGATGAGGTGGTCGCCCGCCGCCGCGATGGCTTCATGCGCCTGTCCGCGCTCTACGAGTCGCGTTTCGCCGAAACGATCCGCCGCACCACCGAGCTTCTTCCCGGCATCTCCGACTTGCAATTCACCGAAGCCTACCGGGTGCCGTTTCAGTACGGCCGCCTGGTGCGCAAGCATCTGCGCGTCGGCGCCCTCGTGCAGTCGTCCGACGGCGTGACGGTCACCGACCTCGACGGCAACCGCTTCTACGATCTCACCGGTTCTTATGGCGTCAATCTGCTCGGCTATGACGCCTACAGGGACATGATGCGGCGCGGCCTCGAGCGCGTGCACGACCTCGGCCCGGTGCTGGGGCCGTATCACCCGGTGATCGCCGACAATGTCCGCCGCCTGCGGGAGATTTCCGGCCTCGACGAGGTGTCGTTCCACATGTCCGGCACCGAGGCGGTGATGCAGGCGGTGCGGCTCGCCCGCTATCACACCGGCCGCTCCCGCCTGGTCCGCTTCTGCGGCGCCTATCACGGCTGGTGGGGCGACGTGCAGCCCGGCGTCGGCAACCCCGTTCCGGCGCGCGAGACCTATACGCTGAAGGAGATGTCGGAGGATACGCTGCGCGTGCTGCGCACCCGCAACGACATCGCCTGCGTGCTCGTCAATCCGCTGCAATCGCTGCATCCGAACGCCGCGGCGCCGGCCGACACCTCGCTGGTCGACGGCGGCCGGTCCGCGCATGTCGACAAGGCGGCCTATGCGGAGTGGCTGAAGGCGCTGCGCGCGCTGTGCCGCGAGCGCGGCATCGTCCTGATCTTCGACGAGGTGTTCGTCGGCTTCCGTCTCGCGCGCGGCGGCGCCCAGGAGTATTTCGGCGTGCGCGCCGACCTCGTGACCTATGGCAAGACGGTCGGCGGCGGGTTTCCGGTCGGCGTGGTGTGCGGCCGTCGCGACCTGATGAAGCGCTTCCGCGACGAGCGGCCGGCCGACATCTGCTTTGCCCGCGGCACCTTCAACTCGCATCCCGCGGTGATGGCGGCGATGGACGAGTTCCTGCGCTACCTGGAGACGCCGCGGGCGCTCGAGATGTATCGCGGTCTCGACGCATTGTGGGATGGCCGCGCCCGGCGTCTCAACGCGCTGCTGCGCGCGGCGGCGCTGCCGGTCGAGGTCGCCAACCTGTCCTCGATCTGGACGGTCTGCTACACGCGGCCGTCGCGCTACAACTGGATGCTGCAATATTACCTGCGCGCGGAGGGCCTGGCGCTGAGCTGGATCGGCACCGGCCGCCTGATCTTCAGCCTGAACTACACCGAGGCGGATTTCGAGGAGGTTGCCGCGCGCTTCGTGAAGGCGGCGCAGGCAATGGAGCGGGACGGCTGGTTCTGGTGCGAGCCCGCGGCGACCAACCGCAGCGTCAGGCAGGGCATCCTCCGGGAGATGATCGCGCACCGCTTCGCGTCGCTGCGCGGTCATCGCCGGTGACGCCCCGCCGCCGTTGAACCCCGATCAGGTCGTCCGGGGCATTTCCTCGGCGTCGGCGTCCAGCCATTCCTCGTCGGAGTGGGGATCGTCGGTATGAGGATCAATGAGCTGGCCGCGCAGCAGATAGTAGGGCGCGCGGTAATAGAGCTTCAGGTCGTTGAACGGATCGGTGAGGATCTTGACGGCCCAGACCAGGCCGGTCTGCACGTCCTTGATGAAGAACAGATGCACGGTGCGGAAGATCAGCCCGCCGATCCCGATCGCGAGCCAGATCAGCGCGACGTGGCGGACGAACTCCATGGTGTCGGCGTGTGGCGTGAAGATGCCGAAGAACGTCGGGTCGAAATACAGCGGGATCGGCGACAGCGCCCAGATCGACATCAGCACCACCTTGCGGCGCAGATTGTAGCCGACCTTGATCTCCTCCTTGTGCTCGTGCGTGGTCCGGTTGTAGGCGTCGTAGCCCTTCGGCTCGAAGAAGAAATGCCCGGCCTGACGGGTCGTCATCGACACCAGCCAGCCGACCAGCGCGGCGATGGCGGGGTCCTTGAACATCATCACATAGGCGAACAGGAAGCTGATGGCGCTGATGAGATGCAGTGTCTGATTGATCCGGCTGTGATGGTAGTATCGGTGATCATCCCAGCGCTGAATTCGCAAAGCTTCCAGAAATCCGTTCATGATGTCTCCCCATCTTGCGGACATTGGTTGGTGCTATGACGATTCCATGTATCGGTTGTGACAGCTCCCCAAGCGATGCGGCCGGGCATTGCGACGATGTCCTGATTTCTGCGGGGTGGTGATGGCAGGCGGATGGGCTTCAGCCGGCGGCGCTGTTGCGCGGGGCGTTCTGCCGCGCGGCGATCGCGCCGCCGCTTTTGGCGAAGCGGATCAGCGAGAAGTGGCCGAACGGCGGCACGGCGCGCCGCTCGACCAGACGGATATCGGCGGTGCGCGCGGCCCAGCTTGCATAGCGCTCGAACGCGAATTCGGTGCGCCAGCCGAGCTTGCGGGCGGCCGGCGCGAACCACCGTTCCAGCGCCCGCCGCAAGCCGGCCTCGGCGCCGACGCGGCTGACCAGGATGATTTCGCCGCCCGACTTCAGCACGCGGGCGAACTCGTCGAGCGTGGCCTCGGGATTGGGAACGGTGGTGACGACATACTGGGCCATCACCACGTCGAACGAGCCGTCGGGGAAATTCAGGTGTTCCGCATCCATCACCGCGAGGCCCTCGACATGGCCGAGGCCGAGCTCGGCGACGCGCTCGCGCGCCTTGGCGAGCATCGGTTCCGAGATGTCGACGCCGAAGATACGATTCTTGCTGGAATAGCTGGCGAGCGAGATGCCGGTGCCGACGCCGACCTCGAGGATGCGGCCGCCGACGCGTTCCGCCGCTGCGATCGCAGCCTCGCGGCCACGCTCGAACACGGGGCCGAACACGACGTCGTAGACCGGCGCCCATTTGGCATAGGCTTTGGTGATGGTGTCCTTGTCCAGATCGCTGTGCGACAGGCTGGTCATGCGCTTGTCCTCATGTGATGCATCGACGGTGATGATGTCCGGGCGCTGGCGTCGGCCGAGGCCGCGCAGGCATGGCGGCCGCTGCCGACCGCACGGAGGTGCCCGAGGAATTGCCGGGCGCTGTTCTCCCAGGACTGTTGAAGCGCAAAATTCCGGCATGCCGCGCGCGATACCGTCAGCGCCGCCAGGCAGGCTGCGCGCAGATCGTCATCGAGGACGCCGACCGGATGGCTGCCCACCACGTCTTTCGGCCCGGTGACCGGAAACGCGGCGATCGGCACGCCGCTCGCGAGTGCCTCGAGCTGCACGATTCCGAATGTGTCGGTGCGGCTCGGAAAGACGAAAACGTCGGCGGCCGCCAGGTGCGCGGCGAGCCTGTCACCTTCCATCAGGCCGAGGAACTTGGCGTCGGGAAAACGCCGCCTCAACTCGTCCTGCTGCGGTCCGGCGCCGATCACCACCTTGGTTCCCGGCAGATCGAGCGAGAGGAACGCCTCGATATTCTTTTCGACGGCCACCCGTCCCACGCAAACGAAGATCGGACGCGGGAACGGCAGCGCGATGGCGCGGTCAGGGCGGAACAGATCGGTATCGACACCGCGCGTCCAGCGCACGATATTGGCGAAGCCGCGCGCGCGGAGATCCGTTTCGAGCGAGGGCGTCGCCACCATCGTCGCCGCCGCGGCGTTATGGAATCGCCGCAGACAGGCATAGACCAGATTTTCGGGAACCGGCCAGCGCGCCGAAATATATTCGGGAAAGCGCGTCATATAGCTGGTCGTGAAGGCCCAGCCGTGCCGCAGGCAATAGGCGCGGACCCGATGCCCGAGGGGCCCTTCGGTTGCGACGTGAATGGCATCCGGCATGACGCGGGCGATGCGCCCGGTGATTTCACGGCGACTGGGCAAGGCGACGCGCAGATCCGGATAGGACGGCAGCGGAACGGTCGGAAATCCTTCGGGCGAAAGAAATTCAACCTGGACGCCGAGCGCCGTGGCGGTCCGCGCCAGCGAGGTCAGGGTGCGCACCACGCCATTGACCTGTGGGTGCCAGGCGTCGGTCGCGATGAGAACCCGCATCGGCATCTCTCATGGTGGGACACCGCGGAACGCGCGGTGCGTGCGCTGAATCACCGGCGGCCACCATCGCGTCGTCATATATCAGTCGTGTGACGGTCCGCGGCCTGCGAAAGATCCGGCTGTTACACGGCTGTTACGCGGCGATGAGAGCTTGCCGCGCAAGCCCGACTCGGAAGCTCATCACCGGACAGCGATGCCAGACGTCACGAGCTTCATCGCTCGCTCCATCCGGGAAAAGATCTGCTGGAGCCGGGCCGGCTTTGTCTTGAGCCTGCTGATCGTCGCCGCGGCAGGCGTCGTGCTGTTCTACATGCTGCGTGGCATCGACGCGGGGCGGGTCCTCGACGTGATCGGCTCCAAGCCGGCTCACGTCGTGATGCTGGCTGCCGTCTGCATCGGCGTGGCTTATGTGACACTGACGTTCTACGAATATTTCTCGCTGCGCACGATCGGTTGCACCCAGGTGCCGTATCGGGTCGCGGCGCTGGCGAGCTTCACCAGCTATTCGATCGGGCACAATCTCGGGGCCACGGTGTTCACGGCGGGTGCGATGCGCTGGCGCATCTATTCGGCGTGGAAGCTGTCGCTCAGCGATATCGCAAAGATGGCCTTCATCACCGGGCTCACGTTCTGGCTCGGCAATGTCTTCGTGCTCGGGATCGGCATGGTGGTGGCGCCCGATGCGGCGGGCGCCGTCAACCGCTTGCCGTCCCTCGCCAATCAAGCCATCGGCCTTCTCGGCCTCGCAGCGATCGCCGCCTACGTGCTCTGGCTGATCCCGCGGCCGCGCCGCGCCGGCGCTGGCGCGTGGTCCGTGAGGCTGCCGACCGCGCCGCTGACACTGGTTCAGATCGGCATCGGCGTGCTTGATCTCGTCGCTGCCGGATTCGGGATGTATCTGCTGCTGCCGGAGGCCCCGGAGGTCGATTTCCTCACGGTGCTGGTCATCTATGTGACCGCGACGCTGCTGGGTTTTCTCAGCCACGCGCCCGGCAGCCTCGGCGTGTTCGAGGCGGCGATGCTGATCGCGCTGCCGCAATTCGTCAGGGAGGAGCTGCTGGCGTCGCTGCTGATCTTCCGCTGCCTGTATTTCGTGCTGCCGCTGATCCTGGCGGTCGGCGTGATGATGGCGCGCGAGGTGCTGCTGTCGGCGCGCTAGCCGGGCTGGCGCAAGGACCTGGCCGGGCGGCGAGTCATCCGCCGCTGTTGTCGTTGTGGCTCTCGCCGGCTGGGGCGCGCGGTGGTTCCAGGGCCGACAGCCGTGTCGCATCCTGCGTCAATAGAACGACGAAGGCGGCAAGCATCGCGCAGGACCATGCCAGCGATAGCAGGTCGGGATAGGTCAGCGGCCACCCGGCAATCGTGAACGGCTGCGGCGGAAACCACACCATGGCCGCGTTGAGGGCAATGAAGATCAGGCGCAGCTCGGTCGGCCCGATGCCGAGATAGGTCAGGTGGAATTCTCCGAACACGCGCGCGCGCAGCAGGGTAAGGATCGACATCGCGAAGAAGGCCGCCAGCGCCAGAAAGCACAGGTCGGAGCGGATCAAGCCCGACAGCGCAAAGCCCAGCGCCAGCAACACCTGCTGGATCACGTCGACGCCGTTGTCGAGCAGGAAGCCATAACGCGGCCGCTCGATGTGGCGATAGCGCGCCAGCGTGCCGTCGAGCGAATCGCCGAACCAGTTGATGACGAGGCCGAGGCTGGCGAGCCAGAGCCAGCCTCGGTCGCCGGCGCTGGCTGCATAGGCGAGACAATAGATGACCGCGCCTGCGCAGCCGACGACGGTCAGATGATCCGGCGTGACCCGGGCCGGCATCCGTGCCGCGAACCAGCGCAGCACCGGCGGCTCGAAGCGGCTCACCAGGCCGGCATTGTGACGGGAGGTGCCGGTGAGGTCGGCGACGAGAACGGTTTCCGGAGAGCGAGTCATGAGACCTGAAGGGTTATCAGAAATCCGGCCGGCTCGCGGGCGGAAGCCAATTGCTCATCGCGGGAGGCTGAAGCGCAATCATAAAAGGAGCTTTCGGGTAAATTTTCATGATATGAAATCCTCATTGATATCATGAAATAATCTTGACAGGCCAGCCGCTCTGGCTTCTCCTTCCATTGAGGAGACCAAGCCCATGGGTGCGAAAATCTTGTCAGGGCCTTCCGCGTCCCGCTCCGGCGAACGCCAGAGCATCCAGTCCGTGGACCGGGCGCTGCTGCTGCTCGAGACCATCGCGGAAGCCGGCGGCGAGGCGTCGCTGAGCGAGCTCGCCGCGCGCACCGGCATCAACATCTCCACCTGCCATCATCTGCTGAACACGCTGATCGGCCGCGGCTTCGCGTCGAAGGTGCAGGGCAAGCGCCTCTATGCCCTGGGCAGCCGCATCCTGTCGCTGAGCCATGCCTGCCTGCAGGCCGATCTGCCGACACGGGCGCAGCCCTTCATCGAGCGGCTGAGCCGCAGCACCGGCGAGACCATCCATCTCGCGGTGCTTCAGGGCGACGTGATCGCGACCTTGGTGAAGCGCGAGGGCCGCCATGCCGTGCGCGTCGATACCGGGCCGGTCGGCAAGACCGATGCCCCGCACGCCACCGCCTCCGGCAAGGCGATGCTGGCCTGGCTGCCGGAAGACGAGATCCGGCGCATCACCGGCGACATGCCGGCTTTCACCGAGCGCACCATCACCGACTTCGCGGCGCTGATCGAAGAACTGCGGCAGGTGCGCCGCAACGGCTATGCGCTCGACCGCGAGGAATTCCAGCCCGGCGTGATCTGCGTCGGCGCCGCGATCCGCGACCATGCCGGCGCGGTGGTGGCGGCGATTAGCGCCTCGATGCCGAGCATGCGCGCCAGCGACGAGCATCTCGCGCTGGTGCGCGACGAAGTGATGGCGGTGACGCGCGCGCTGTCGGCCGAGCTCGGCGCGCCGCGCGCGTCCGCCAAGCCGCAGACGCCGTCCGATGAACCGGCCGCGGTTGCGGTTTGAGGACCAGATGAAACCGGATCGAACGGAAGGATTAAGACAATGTACAGCCCGCCTGGAGTGAAGACGAGCAAGGACTTCCCGATTCCGGACACGATGCGCGCCTGGGTGCTGGGCAATCCGGGCGAGCTGACGCTGAAGGAGAAGCCGGTCCCGGTGCCGCGCAAGGCCGAGGTGCTGGTGCGCATCGACGCGGTCGCGATCTGCGCCACCGACCTCGAGATCATCTATCATGGGCCACCGGCGCTGATTCAGGGCGGCCTGCCTTACAACAAGGACTTCACGCCGGGCCACGAATATATGGGCACGGTGGTCGCGCTCGGACCGGGCGTCGACGAATACCGGATCGGCCAGCGCGTCACCGTGGAGATCCATGCCGGCTGCGGCCAGTGCAAGCGCTGCCGCGAGGGCATGTACACGTCCTGCCATAACTATGGCTTGAACTACGGCGAGCTCGACAAGGGCCACCGCGCCAATGGCTTCACCACCGACGGCGGCTTCTGCGAATACCAGGTCAACAACATCAACACCCTGGTCGCGATTCCCGACGACATGTCGGACGAGGAGGCGACGCTGGTGGTGACCGCCGGCACCGCGATGTACGGGCTGATCGAGCTCGGCGGGCTGGTCGCCGGCGAGAGCGTGGTCGTCACCGGACCCGGCCCGATCGGGCTGCTCGGCGTTGCCGTCGCCAAGTCGCTCGGCGCGCAGCCGGTGATCCTGACCGGCACCCGCGACAACCGCCTGCAGATCGGCAAGGAGCTCGGCGCCGACCACGTCGTCAATATCCGCAAGGTCAATGACGTGGTGCAGGCAGTGAAAGACCTCAACGGCGGCAAGGGCGTCGACTACGTGCTTGAATGCTCGGCCGCGCCGAGCGGGCTCAACGACGCCATCAAGATGGTCAATCGCGGCGGCAAGGTCTGCCTCGCGGCATTTCCGCACGGCGAGGCGCCGGTCGACATCGCCCATATCGTGCGCAACAACATCTACGTCTACGGCATCCGCGGCGAAGGCAAGAGCGCGACGCACCGCGCCGAGGCGTTCATGAAGCAGAAGCGCTTCGACGCCACCAAGATCCACACCCACACCTTTGCTCTCGACGATCTGCCGACCGCGATCCGCTACGCCAAGGACCGCGTCGAGGACGCCATCAAGGTGGTGGTGAAGGCGAAGCTCGATAACGCTCAGAAGGTCGCGGCGGAGTAACCGCCGCGCAAAACGGGGGAGACGCTATGAGACCGACCAAGATGCTGATCGCTCTGCCGGCCGCGGTGCTGGCGCTGGCCGTGCCCGCCTCGGCGCAGCAGCAGTTTCCGCTGTCGCCGGCCGGGGTGAAGACGCTGGCGCCGGAAGGCGCGATCAAGTCGACCGGGACTTGGAATCTCGGCACCCGCGCCGGCGATTTCGTGTTCGTGGCCGGCATGCGCGGCATCGATCCGAAGACCAACAAACTGGTCGAAGGCGACGAGGCCCGTATCCGTCAGGGCTTCATGAACATGAAGCTGATCGCGGAATCGGAGGGCGCGAGCCTGCGCGATGCCGCGCGCATCGTCGTGTTCGTCACCGACATGTTCCGCCACCGGCCGCTGGTGAACAAGGTGCAGGAGGAATTGTGGGGCGCGGGGCCCTATCCGCCGCGCACCATCATCGAGGTCGACCGCCTCAACCAGGACGACATTTTCGAAGTCGAGGGCACCTTCTACGCCCCGCAGAAGAAGTAGGAGCGACCGGCGGCCATGCTGCTGTGCGACCATTACATCACGCCGGCGACGCTCGACGAGGCGTTCGATGCGATGGACGCCTATCGTGGCCGCTATCGGATCGTCGCCGGCGCGACCGATACCCTGCCGTGGGCGCGGCAGGGCCGCGCCGGCGATGTCCACTATCCGGCGCTGATCGACATCTCCCGGATTCCGGAGATGAAGGCGCGCAAGGTCACCGCAACGCAGGCGCTGATCGGCGCCGGCACGCCGATCCAGCGTTTCATGGACGATCCGGCGCTGGCGCGCGCGCTGCCGTCGATGCCGCGCTGCGCGGTCTGGTTCGCCGACGACCAGATCCGCGAACTGGCGACCATCGGCGGCAATCTCGTCAATGCGTCGCCGGCCGCCGATAGTGTTCCCTGCCTGCTCGTCCAGGATGCGGCGGTTGAGCTCGTGGCGCGCCGCGACGGCCGGATCGTGCGCCGCAAGGTGCGGCTCGACGATTTCATGACGGGGCCGGGCAGGACCTGCCTGGCGGAGGGCGAGCTGCTGCTCGCGATCGAATGCGCGGCGCTGCCGGGCTACGGCGGCGCCTTCGAGAAGGTCGGCCACCGCCGCTCGCTGGTGATCTCGGTGGTCTGCCTCGCGGCCGTGGTCAAGCTCGATCCGGAGGGCCGTGCGATCGAGGACGTCCGCATGGCGATCGCCGGCGTGCGTCCGGTGCCGTGCCGGCTGCGCGAGGTCGAGGCATTCCTGCGCGGCAAGCCGCTGACGGCGGACCGGATCGAAGAAGCGGCCCACCTGCAGAGCGATCTGGTCCAGTCGCGCTCGCGCCAGGACTATCGTCGCGACGTCATTCCGAAATTCATCGTGCGGAGCCTCATCAACGCCACACGGCGCGCGGGGGCGCATCCTTCTGCATTGAATGCGAGTCTGGAGGCTGCCTATGCCTGAGATCCAGATCGACGCCGTCATCAACGGACGCAAGATCCGGCGCGCGACCAGGCCGCATCTGCGCCTGATCGATTTCCTGCGCGACGACCTCAACCTCACCGGCACCAAGGAGGGCTGCGGCGCCGGCGAATGCGGCACCTGCTCGGTGTTCGTCGACGGCGTGCTGATGAAGTCCTGCCTGATGCCGGTCGCCAAGGCGCAGGGTGCAACCATCGAGACCATCGAATCGCTCGGCCGCACCGGCGAGCTGTCGGTGATGCAGCAGGCGTTCCACAAGGCCGGCGCCAGCCAGTGCGGCTATTGCATTCCCGGCATGGTGATGGCCGCGACAGCGGCGCTGCGCGCCAATCCGTTCGCCGACCGCGAGGAGATCAAGGAACGGCTCGGCGGCAATATCTGCCGCTGCACCGGTTACCAGAAGATCTTCGACGCCGTGGAGATGGCGCGAGACCTTAACAACGGCCGGCTGTCGTCCGAAGCCTTCGCCGAGATCGATGACGGCGAGGGAAAATATATCGGCCGCAACATCCGCCGGATCGACGCGCCGTCCAAGGTGTCGGGCGCGCTGAAATATGCCGGCGACATGGTGATGCCGGGGATGCTCCACGTCCAGGTGCTGCGCTCGCCGCACGCGCATGCCCGGATCGTGTCGATCGATACCTCCGCCGCCGAGGCGATGGACGGCGTCGCCGGCGTCATCACCTGCGACGACGTGCCCGGCGAAGACGGCTTCGGCGTGTTCGTGCACGACCAGCCGATCATGGCGCGCGGCAAGGTGCGCTATGTCGGCGAGGCGGTGGCCGCGGTCGCCGCCGAAGACCTGGTCACGGCGCGGCGGGCGCTCGATGCGATCGAGGTGGTCTACGAGCCGCTGCCGGCGGTGTTCGACGCGCACGAGGCGCTCAAGCCGGGCGCGCCGGTGATCCACGATTACGCGCCCGACAACATCACCAAGCATATCCCGATCCGCGTCGGCGATGTCGAGAAGGGCTTCGCGCAGTCCGACCTCGTGCTGGAGGAAACCTACACCACCCAGGCGATCGAGCACGCCTATCTCGAGCCGGAGGCCGGCCTCGCCTATGTCGACCATGACGGCGTGGTCACGGTGATCTCGCCAGACCAGAACATCACCCATCATCGCCATATGCTGGCGAAGATCATCGCCAAGCCGATCTCCAAGGTCCGCTTCATCATGAGCCCGGTCGGCGGCGGCTTCGGCGGCAAGGAGGACATGATCTACCAGGGCATGCTGGCCCTTCTCGCGATGAAGACGCATCGGCCGGTGCGGCTCGTGTTCACGCGCGAGGAATCGATCGCGACCACGGCCAAGCGTCATCCCTCCACCACCACGCTGCGCATCGGCGTGACGCGCGACGGCCGCATCCAGGCGGTGACATTCAAGATGATCTGCGACGGCGGCGCCTACGGCCTGTCGACCGAGGGCGTGATGCGCAAAGCGGCGATCCTCGGCGCCGGGCCCTACAACATCCCCAACCTGCGGATGGACACGATCGGCGTCTACACCAACAACACGCCGTCCGGCGCGTTCCGCTCGTTCGGCGCGCTGCAGAGCCAGTTCGCGACCGAATCCCATCTCGACATGATCGCCGAGACGCTCGGCTTCGATCCGTTCGAGATCCGCCGCGTCAACATGATGCGCGACGGCGCGCGCACCCATACCAAGCAGGTCCTCAAATCGGTCAGCCTCGGCCGGGTGCTCGATGCCGCGGAGCGCGGCTGCGGCTGGGACAAGGGGCCGCCCAATCAGCGCGGCGCAACACGGTCCGATCTCGGCCGCGACGATGTGCGGCCGGCGGTCGCGCTCGGCGCGCGGTTCGGCGCCGCGCCGGCGCGCGAAGCGGCGGAGTAGCGGCGATGGCACGCAAGCGCGGACGCGGCATGGCGGCAGGCTGGTACGGCATCGCCCGCACCGCGACGGTGGATCGCGCCGCGGCCTGGACCGAGATCGACGACGGCGGCACGGTGAAGGTCGTCACCGGCGTCACCGAGATCGGCGAGGGCATCCTCACGGTGCTGGCGCAGATCGCCGCCGAGGAGATCGGCGTGCGGCCCGAGGATGTCGTGATCGGCGACAACGATACCGCCCGCGCGCCGGAGGCGGCGCATGCCGGCGCGACGCGCCAGACCTACATGATCGGCAATGTCGTCGCGCTCGCGGCGCGCGAGGCGCGCGGCCGCCTGGTCAAGACGGTCGCCGACATGTGGGAGGTCGCGCCGGAGATCGTGCGCACCGCCAACGGCTTCGTCTGGGCCGAGAACACCAACCACCGCATCACCATGGGTCACGCGGTCGAGTGCTGCAAGCAGCGCGGCGTGGTGCCGGTCGGCTCGGCGTCGTTCGGCACCGACCGGTCGGCTCGGCGTCGTTCGGCACCGACACCACGGGCCTCGACCCGGTCGATGGCTCGGGGCGGCCGTGGCAGGCTTACGTGTTCGGCTGCCAGGTGGCGGAGGTCGAGGTCGATACCGTCACCGGCGAGGTGCAGGTGCTCGGCATCTGGGCGGCGCACGATGTCGGCCGCGCGGTCAATCCGAAGGGCGTCGAAGGGCAGATCGAAGGCGGCGTGGTGCAGGCGCTCGGCCAGGCGCTGATGGAGGACTATCAGCTCAAGGACGGTCACACCACGACGCCGGGTTTCGCCAAATACATCCTGCCGACCTCGCTCGACGTGCCGCGCATCAACTCGATCATCGTCGAGGATCCGGACCCGATCGGCCCGCTCGGCGTCAAGGGGATCGGCGAGCCGGCGATGGTGCCGACCATCCCTGCGGTGATGAACGCGATCTACGACGCGGTCGGCGTGCGGATCACGTCACTGCCGGCGACGCCGGAGAAGGTGCTGGCGGCAATCCGGGAAAAGGAGCGCAACGAACTGCAGGCGGCTGAATAGACGGATCGTTTCGACGCACGTCGGGGCGTTCGGGACCAACCAAATGAAAACGAGGGAGGAGACGATGAAGAGGATTGCGACTTTCACGGCGGTGCTGGTCGCTGCCGGCGCTGCGATCGCCGGCACTGCGCTGGCGGCGGATGATTATCCGGCGCGTCCGATCACCATGATTGTGCCGTTCCCCGCGGGTGGGCCGAGCGACGTCGTCTCACGCATCATGGCGGAGGGCATGGGCCGCCAACTCGGGCAGCAGGTGGTGGTGGAGAATGTCGGCGGCGCCGGCGGCACGATCGGCACCGCGCGCGCCGCGGCGTCGGAGCCGAACGGCTATTACATCCTGAGCGCCGGCATGGGATCGATCATCTCCGCCCCCGCGCTCTATCCCAATCTGAAATATGATCCGAAAAAGGACTTCGAGCCGATCGGCCTGACCTCGCACGCGCCGGCTGCGATCGTCGCCAAGAAGGATTTCCCGGCGAAGGACCTCAAGGAATTCATCGCCTATGTGAAGAAGAACGGCGACCAGGTGAAATGGGCGCATGGCGGCGTCGGCGCGGCCTCGCACATGGCCGGGCTGCTGTTCAACACCCAGCTCGACCTCAAGCCCAATTCGATCGCCTATCGCGGCACTGGCCCGGCGCTCAACGATCTCGTCGCCGGTCATATCGACTATTTCTGCGATCAGGTCGTCAGCGTCGCGGAATCGGTCAAGGGCGGCTCGATCAAGGCTTACGGCGTGTCGTCGAACGATCCGAGCCCGTCGTTGCCGGACGTGCCGGCGGCGAGCAAGAACGGCGCGCCGACCTACAAGCTCAGCATCTGGAGCGCGATCCTTGCGCCGAAGGGCACGCCGAAGCCGATCGTCGATAAGCTCGCCGCGGCGCTCGACAAGACGCTCGACGATCCGGCGGTCGCGAAGCGGCTGGAAGCCTTGGGCGGCATCGTCCCGCCGAAGGCCGAGCGCGGTCCGGCCTATCTCAGCAAGCTGGTGCAAGACGACCTCAGCCGCTGGGACCCGATCCTGCGCAAGGCCGTCGCCGAAGCGCCGAAGAACTGATCCCGGGCACAATGACAGCAGGACGGTCGTGCAATGATTGACAACATGTATCAGAAGATGCGGGTCGGCATCGTCCACTTCAAGGCGTTCCCCGGGATCGAAACCGGGGAAGGCCCGATCCTCGAGACGCTGCAGAAGATCTGCGAGGACGATTTCTGGACCGCGGTCGAGGTCGGCTGGATGAAGGACTTCCGGGTCCGCAACACCGCCCGGCATCTGCTCGACCAGAGCCATCTGTCGGTCGCCTATGCGACCCAGCCGCGTATCCTGTCGAACAAGCTCAATCTCAACTCGTTCGACCCCAAGGAGCGCAACACCGCGATCGGCGCGGTCAAGAACTGCATCGACGAGGCTTACGACCTCGGCGCCGAGGTGGTGCGGCTGATCGCCGGCAAGGACCCCGGCGACGCCAAGCGCGAAGAGGCGAAGAAGCTGCTGGTGGATTCGCTGCAGCAGATCATGGAATACGGCAAGGAAGAGGGGACCATGAAGTTCACCCTCAAGATCTTCGACCGCGACATCGACAAGATGAACCTGATCGGCCACTTCGCCGACGCCCTCGACATCGCCAAGGCGCTGCGGCCGAGCTATCCGAACTTCGGTCTGCTGTCCGACCTCAGCCATTTCCCGCTGCTCAAGGAAAAGGCCGAAGAGGCGATCCCGCTGGTCAGGGACTATCTCGACTCCGTCCATATCGGCAATTGCGTCTGTGCCGACCGGCGTCATCCGGCCTATGGCGACATTCAGCCGCGCTTCGGTCTGCCCGGCGGTGAAATCGACACGCAGGACGTGGTCGAATATTTCGAGGTCCTCAGCGACAACGGCTTCTTCGACAAGGACGAACGGCCCATCGTCAGCGCCGAGGTCCGTCCGGTGCTCGCCGGCGAGATTTCCGAGATCATCCTCGCCAATGCCAAGCGGGTGATCCGCGACGCCTGGGCGCTCGCCAATGCCGATGCCGCAAGCCGCCGCACCGGCAGGGACCAGCGCACCGATGCGCGCGGGCGCCTGCAGGCGGCCGAATGACACGATCGCCGCCCGCGGCGGCCGCGGGCGGCTTTCCCGACTGCGAATACGGATTCCAGCATGCTGACGCCCAGTGCCGAGACCGAGACCCGCCGCCAGATGCGCGCCCGCGCGCAAGCCATCCGCGCGAGCGGCGGGCTTCAGGCGGCGCTCGACAGCGGCGCCTTGCCCAGGCTGTGCGAGCTGACCCTGTCGGAGGCGCTGGTGCTCGGCCTGCTTCGGCAGGGCGTGCGCAAATATTTCGCGATCTTCGGCCACGGCTCGACCGATCTCGGCGAGGTGCTGCGCATCTACGAGGCCGAGCAGGTCACCCGCACCATCAACTGCCGCAACGAGGTCGAGATGGCGCACGCCGCCACGGCGCTGCGCTGGCAGTACGGCGAGGTCTGCGCGCTGGTGACGTCGATCGGCCCGGGCGCCCTGCAGGCGATGGCGGGCTCGCTCGCCGCCGCCTCGAACGGCGTCGGCGTCTACCATATCTACGGCGACGAGACGACCTTCGGCGAAGGCTACAACATGCAGCAGGTGCCGAAGCAGGAGCAGGGCCTGTTCGGCCGCATCACGGCGCTGATGGGCGAATCCTATGTACTGCACACGCCGCAGGCGCTGCGCGATGCGTTGCGGCGCGGCGCGCTGCGCGTCAA
>Ga0180222_1000834_pt1 | contig 38979 bp, 43 predicted proteins | sample eDN5th37CKraftOP_FD_151336 | JGI IMG/M metagenome (GOLD analysis project Ga0180222, IMG submission 151336) | Enriched Organic Plus compost microbial communities from Emeryville, California, USA - eDNA 5th pass 37_C Kraft OP (version 2) (version 2) ...
AACGATCGCGCCTTTGAGCGATGATCCGATCGTCAAGCTGCCCGCCGTGGCGGCGGCTTGATCGTTCCGGCCGCGCCGGCGATCACGACGGCCTCGCCGCTGTTACACCACTCATCGGGACACGATCGAATCGAGATCGCATCGCCAGACCGAATCGCTCCATGGGCATCGAGCGAAAGAAGGCATGCGGCCTTAAAAATTGGTCATGAATGCTGCCGTTTTTTCCAGTCCATCACGCTTGCCGCACTCATTCTGTTTGTTGTCGGCAGTTTCAATACGCCGAACGCGCAGACCTGCCCCATATCCTCAAGTTCGGTAGCCGCAAGCGGCGGAACCGTCTGCGCGATCCCTCCGAACACGACATTGAACGGAAACGTTCCGGTCGCGGGGAATCCGGTGATTTACTCGACCGACGCCGGTACGCAGATCACCACGAACAACGTCACCGTAAATCCCTTCAGCGGAGGCAGCACGGGCGCTCTCGCCGAATCGGACGGCGAGATCATCTTCAGCCCGGGCTCGGTGATTGCAGGCAATTACAGCACGGCTGCCTGGGCTCGAACCGGCGGACAGATCATCTTTCAGAGCGGCTCGGCTATCAATCCTTCGTTTGGCGGCGGCAGCATCGGCCTGTTGGCCGAGGGCACCGGCGAGATCAGCGCGACCGGCCTCACGGTGAGCATGTCAACTGGCGGCGCCACCGTAGGCGCCGAGGCTTCCGGTGGCGGCACGATCACACTCGACAACTCGTCGATCTCGATCCCGTCGGGCGGCGGCGGCAGCACCACGGGCCTCCTGGCGACCGGCGCCGGCAGCACGATCACCACGACCAACACCGACGTGATCATCCCGCTGTCTGGCGGCGCCGGCGGCAGCGATACCGCCGTGCACGCCGACGATGGCGGCGCCATCGAACTCAACGGTGGAACCGTCAGCGTCACGGGTGCCGGCGGCGGCGAGACGGGATTGTCGGCAACCGACGGCAGCACCATCACCGGAAACGGCGTGACGGTGACTGTCACGAGCCCTGCCGGCGCCATTGGCGGAAATATACAGAACGGATCGACGATCTCGTTGACCGGCGGGAGCGTCACCACCACGGCTGACAGCGGCGGTTACGGGTTTCAGTTTGCGACCGGCACCAATGAATTGAACCTTGACGGCGTGACCGTCAGCTCCGCGCAGGATGCCTTCAACATCCAGAGCGGCACGGCGAATATCAGCACCATCGGCTCGGACGTGACCGGCCGGAACGGCACGCTGATGAACAGCGCAGGCGGTTCCACGGTCAGTCTGACGAGCGACAACTCCGTGCTGACCGGCGCGATTCAGCCTGGAGGAGGAGGAGGCAACAGCACCGTCATTCTCGACAACGGAACCACGTGGAACATGACGGGAAGCTCCACCGTCACCAGCCTCACAAACAATGACAGTGCGATTATCTTCACGCCTCCATCGCCCGGCCACAAGACTCTGTCGGTGAACGACTACACCGGCACCGGCGGCACCATCACGCTCAACACGTTTCTTGGCGCAGACAATTCGCCGTCGGACCAGCTGGTCGTCAGCGGCACCGCGACCGGCACGACGGGTCTGATTATTCAGAACACCACCGGTCCCGGCGATCAGACGATCGCCAACGGCATCCCCGTGGTGGTCACGACGGGCGCCGGCACGACGGACCCCACATCGTTCACGCTCGCCGCCCCGGTGCGCGGCGGCGCCTATGATTATCGCCTGTATCGCGGCGGCATCGATGGCGGCGTGAGTTCTCCCAACGATTGGTTCCTGCGCTCAACATTCACATCGCCGGTGACACCGGTGATCCCCTCGCCGGTGCCGCCCGGCACACAACCGCCACCCGTATTTCCACCACCCGTTCTGCCGCCTGAGCCGCCGATCGGGGTTTTGCCACCGGGTACGTTTCCGATCACGGGGCCGGAAATCCCGTCCTATGGCGTGGTTCAGCCGGCCGCGCGCCAGCTCGGCCTGGCGATTCTCGGCACGCTGAACAAGCGTGTCGGCGACACGATAACGGCCGCGCATACCTGCGCCGGCGAGACGGCGACGACGCACCCAGGCTGGTTGCGCTTCTTCGGGGAGCACAATGAAAATCACTATCGGCAGTTCGCCGATCCCCGCACCGATGGCTGGACCGCAGGCTTACAGGGCGGCTTCGATGTGCTGCGCAGCGATTGCGATTCCGCCTATCGGGACTCCGCAGGCTTCTATTTTGCGTACGGGCGCGCCAGCATGGACGTCACCGGCCTCGTCACCAATGCTGATGCGACGGGCTACGAGCTGACCCGCACCGGCTCGCTGGACCTCGAAGCCTATACTGGCGGCGTGTACTGGACGCGTTACACGCCCGCAGGCTGGTACCTCGACGCGGTGCTGCAGGGCACGCGCTATGTGGGCGAAGCGAGCTCGACGCGTGTCGGATTGCCGACCCGGGGCTACGGATTCATCGCTTCACTGGAGGCCGGGTATCCCATATGGATCGGATCGAGCTTCGTGCTCGAACCCCAGGCACAAATCATCTGGCAGAGCGTTTCATTCCGCGCGACCAGCGACGCACTGGGGCCGGTGGCGCTCGGCTCGACCTCGGCGCCGACCGGGCGGATCGGCTTGCGCGGCCGATGGAATTTCGTCGATGGCTACGGAACGCTGTGGCAGCCCTATGCAGGCGTCAATCTCTGGCGCGACTGGAACGCCGATGCGACCACCATGTACGGCCCCGTCGACACGGTGCCGCTGATCCAGCACGCGACGCGGCTCGAATGGCTCGGCGGCGTGACCGCGAAGCTCGGCAACCGCACTTCCCTCTATGCCGAAGCGAGCTACCAGCACGAACTCGACAACGACGACTTGCAGCGCAAGAGCGTGAGAGCGAACGTCGGCTTCCGACACCGCTGGTGAAATCATTGGTGGGCCCGGGAGGACTCGAACCTCCAACCAGACCGTTATGAGCGGTCGGCTCTAACCATTGAGCTACGGGCCCGAAGTGCGCAGAACCTACCAAGCACAGGGGAATCGGACAACGTCGCCGGACAACGGCGGAGCGCCGAAATGCCCGTCAACGCTCGCGCGAATACGGGATGAATCAGCCCGCCGGCGACAGCCGCAGGACGCGCCCGTTCTTCGCGTCGGTCAGCACCCAAAGGGTACCGTCCGGCGCCTGCCGCACGTCGCGAATGCGCTCGCCGAAGCCGACGAGCAACCGCTCCTCGTTCACCACCTTCTCGCCATCGAGTTCGAGCCGCTGCAGGTGGCGCAGCACCAGCGCGCCCACGAACAGGTTGCCCTTCCAGGCGGGAAAGGCATCGCCCGTGTAGAACGTCATGCCGGATGGCGCGATCGATGGGTCCCAGTAATAAATAGGCTGCTCCATGCCCGCTTTCTGCGTACCCTCGCCGATCTTCGCGCCCGAATAGTGCCGCCCGAAGGAGATCACCGGCCAGCCATAGTTCTTGCCCGCTTCCGGCACATTGATTTCGTCGCCGCCGCGCGCGCCGTGCTCGACCTCCCAGAGCTTGCCGCTCGCGGGATTGATGGCGGCGGCCTGCGGATTGCGATGGCCGTAGGACCAGATTTCCGGCCGCACGCCTTCCTTGCCGACGAACGGATTGTCCTTCGGCACCGAGCCGTCCGGACCGATGCGCACCACCTTGCCGAGATGGCCGGAGAGATCCTGCGCCGGCTGCATGGCGTTACGCTCGCCGAGCGTGACGAAGAGATTGCCGTCCGGCGCGAACGCAAGCCGCGAGCCGAAATGGAAACCGCCGCCGCGTCCCGGCTCTTGCCGAAAAATGACGGTCACGTCTTCCAGCTTCGCGCTCTTGCCGTCGTCCACGAACCGCGCATGCGCGACCGCCGTGCCGTTCACGATCCCGCGCGGCTCCGCATAGCTGAAATAGATGCGCTGGCTCTTCGCGAAATCCGGCGCGAGCGCGATGTCGAGCAACCCGCCCTGCCCCACCGCTGCGACTTCTGGCACGCCGGCCAGGGGATCGGAGAGCTTGCCCTCCTTGTCGAGGATGCGCAGCCGCCCCGGCCGTTCCGTGATGAGCGTGCGGCCGTCCGGCAGGAACGCGATCGCCCACGGATTCTCGAGCCCCACCGCGACCGTCTCGACGCGGAATTTCGCCTTCGCGCTCGACATGGTGATCGGCGCCGTTTCGCTCCACGCCGGGAACGCGAACGAAACAATCGCCAGCGTAAGCAAGGGTCGGCAACGCAACATGGACGCTCCGGAATTGAAGTTGGAAACCCGAGCTTACGGTCCCGCCCGCATGGATGCCAGCATCTCGCGTCAATTTGAACGGCTAGCGCGTGATCCGAAAAGTGGGAACCGGTTTTCGGAAAGATCACGCGCAAAAGCATAAAAAACTAGAGCGGGATGACGATTCGAAGAAGTTATCCCGCTCTAGTAGAGGCTCGCCGCCACGTACTTCGCATCCATACTCAATACATAAAGAAGAGCGAAAATCGAAAGCACGAGCGCGACTGCAACAGCCGCTTCCAGACAGAGCGCCTTCCGTCTCAGCCGGCGCGGCGACATGAGCCGCGTGCTGGGCACGAACGCTTGCGGGCGATCCGACATTCCTGTCTCCGAATCATCTGCGTCGCCCGCCACGAACGAAATGCTCAGGAATTGAGTCCCGACCGAGTCCGGCCAATGGCCGAAGCATGGCGGCGGCCGGCGCTGGATCGACAGAACGAAGCTGCTCTACGCCTCGGTCAGCGAGTTGACGGCGATGGCGCCTTCGGGGAATTCGCTCATCGCCACGTGGCCCGGCTCGGCCGCGATCCGCGCGAGCCAGTCCGTCACCGCGGGAAAAGCCCCGAGATCGAAGTCACCCTCGGGCGCCACGTGCGTGTGCGCATAAAGCGCGAGATCGGCGATGGTGGTGCGTCCGCCGACAAAATAGTCGTTGCCCTGCAGATGCCGCTCCATCAGCGACAGCGCCTCGTAACCCTTCTCCATCCACTGGTCGATTTCGTGCGTCTTCAGATCGCGTCCGCCCTTGATGAGCGAAAGCCAGAAGCGCGCGGCCGCGATCGCCGGCTCATGGCTGTTCTGTTCGAAGAACATCCAGCGCAGCGCTTCCGCGCGGAGAAACGGATCGCGCGGCAGGTACGGCGTGTCCTCGGCGAGAAAGGTGAGGATCGCATTCGACTCCGCGAGCCGCCGCCCGTCTTCCAGTTCGAGCAGCGGAATGTGCCCGTTCGGGTTTTTCGCGAGAAATTGCGGCGTGCGCGTCTCGCCGCGCAGCATATCCACTTCCACCTGCCGGTAGCCAATCCCGAGGCGCGCGAGCAGGAGCCGCACCTTGTAGGAATTCCCGGAAAGCTGCATCGAATAGAGCGTGAGCATGGGGGCCTCGCGAGCGAAGCCTATACGCTCGCTCAAAGTGGCGGAAGCGCGGCGCGATCCGCTGCCGAACGCCGCAGGGCAATGCCGAACAGCGCCAGGAGCGCGATCAAACCTACGGGAACAGCGGCATATTCCGCCACGACCCGCGCGAGCAGCGGCGCGGCCCAACCAAAGGCGAGGAGCGACTTCTCATACGGGAGAAAGCCGCGCTCCAGTCCGTGCGCCGCGAGAAAGGCGATCGCGGGCGCCATCAGCATCAAATCGTAATCGAGCACGTAAGGCGTCGCGAGCAGCGAGCCGGTCAGCAGCGCCGCGGCCTTCAGCGCGAAGGCGACCTCGCTGCGCCATAGAATGATCAGCAGCACCGCCACTGTTGCGACCGCCGCGGCCTGCACGGCGTAGGCGACTTCCACCGGCGCGCCCCACATTCGCACCGCAGCGAACGGACTCTGAATTTTGTAGAAGCCGGTGCCGCCCGTTTCCAGCACGATCGAGCGCGTGAATTCGAGGCTGTCGCGGAACGCGAGCCAGGTGTCCGCGCCGAACGCGAACCAACTCAAAGCGGCGGCGACAATCACCGCGATCGCCGCCGCGCTGAACGCACGCCAGCGCGCGCTCGCGATCAGCACCAGCGGAACGAGCAAACCGAATTGCGGCTTGTAGCAGAGGAGCCCGATCAGGATTCCCGCAATCACCGGCCGCCGGTCGAGGAGCAAGAGTCCGCCGCCGAACAGCGCCGCGGTCAGAAAACCGTTATGCCCGTGCGTGAGATTGATGAACACCGCCGGAAAGGCAATGGCCGGCAGAAGCCAGACGAAGCCCCTTTTCTCGCTCGCAAGCTTTGGACTGCTTCGAACGATCCCCCCGATCGTCGTGAGATACGCCGCGAACGTCGCCGCCTGCCAGACGGCGAGCGCCGGCAGGTACGGCAGGAACGCCAGGAGCACCGCCACCCCGAGGAACATCGGCGGGTAGTGCCAGCCGTAGAACGGCGTCTCGGCGCCGAACAGGCGCTTCTCCATCTCGTGCTGGAGCGCGGGGTCGAACGGCGCCTCGGGCCTCCCCGCCAGCACCCACTTTCCGGCGGCATAGATGTTGGAGAAGTCCGTCCCGAGCGGCCGCCCCTGATAATCCACGATCCCGCTGGCCGTGACGGCGAGACCCGCGACCATCGCCATACCGAGCACGAGCACGATCAGCGAATAGCCGCGCACCCGTTCCGCCGTGACCCAGTCGCCCGAGCGGAAGTCCGCCCCCAAGCCGCGCATCGATCATTCTTCCGTATGATTCCGTCACGGACTTTAATGGGTCAGATATTAAGTGCCGGTTGCAGTGCGGCAGCGCCTCGATTAGGTTCCGCGCCGCCGCGGAAATGCCCGGCTCATCGGTGAAATCATGGCCTTCCTCTCGGACGCGCTCGCCCGCATCAAGCCCTCGCCCACCATCGCCATCAACGACCTGTCGAAAAAACTGAAAGCGGAGGGCCGCGACGTCATCGGCCTCGCCGCCGGCGAGCCGGACTTCGACACGCCCGACAACATCAAGGAGGCGGCGATCGCAGCAATCCGCCGCGGCGAGACGAAATACACCAACGTCGACGGCATGCCCGAGCTCAAGGCGGCAATCTCGCGCAAGTTCAAGCGCGAGAACGGTCTCGACTACAAGCAGAGCCAGATCACCGTCGGCACCGGCGGCAAGCAGGTGCTGTTCAACGCGCTCATCTGCACGATCAACCCGGGCGACGAGGTGATCATCCCCGCCCCCTACTGGGTGAGCTACCCGGACATCGTGCTGTTCGCGGGCGGCAAGCCGGTGCCCGTCGTCGGCACGCTGGAGAACGGCTTCAAGATCAAGCCCGAGGCGCTGGATGCGGCGATCACGCCGAAGACCAAGTGGCTGATCTTCAACTCGCCGTCGAACCCGACCGGCGCCGCCTACACGCGCGCCGAACTGAAGGCGCTCACCGACGTGCTCGTGAAGCACCCGCACGTCTGGGTGCTCACCGACGACATGTACGAGCACCTGGTCTACGACGATTTCGAGTTCTCGACGGTCGCGCAGGTGGAGCCGTCGCTCTATGAGCGCACGCTGACGCTCAACGGCGTCTCGAAGGCCTACTGCATGACCGGCTGGCGCCTCGGCTATGCCGGCGGCCCGGAATTGCTCATCAAGGCGATGGCCACCCTGCAATCGCAGTCGACCACGAACCCGAGCTCGATCACGCAATGGGCCTCGATCGAGGCGCTCGACGGCCCGCAGGATTTCATCGCCAGGAACAACGCGGTCTTCAAGGAGCGCCGCGATCTCGTCGTGTCGATGCTCAATCAGGCCAACGGCATCACCTGCCCGAAGCCCGAAGGCGCGTTCTACGTGTTTCCTTCCTGCGCCGGCACGATCGGCAAGAACACACCGGCTGGCAAGAAGATCGAAACCGACGAGGACTTCGTGAAGGAGCTGCTCGCGGCCGAAGGCGTCGCCGTCGTGCACGGCTCCGCGTTCGGCCTGGGCCCCGCCTTCCGCATCTCTTATGCAACGGCGACGAAGCAACTCGAAGAAGCCTGCGCGCGCATCCAGCGCTTCTGCGGCAGCTTGAAGTAAGCCGGTGTCGACTAAAGCGTGATGATTTGAGGTCTGCGCATCCCCCTGTCATTGCAAGCGGAGCGAAGCAATCCAGCGCCAGGACACTGGATTGCTTCGGCGCTCCGCGCCTCGCAATGACAGCAACGAACGACTCGACCTGATTTCATCCCGCTCTGAAATCACACTGTCATGCGCGGGCTTCTCCCCAAGTCGGATTTATCCGACTTGGGCATTATTAGATGCGCAACTCGGCTACAGTCGAGTTGCGTGGCATCCACGTCTTCCCGACTGCAAAGGCGTGGATGGGCTGCCGCGCTGGCCAGCGAAGCAGGCGGCCGGCAAAGTCGGCGTGACCGGACGCGACCCGCGCTACTTCTTGCGGCTCTTCTTTCGTCCCTTCCGCTTGCGCTTTTTCCGCGACGGGACTTTCTTGCCTTTCCGGCGCGCTTCCGAAAGCCCGATCGCGATCGCCTGCTTGCGGCTCTTCACCTTCTTCTTGCTGCGGCCGCTTCGAAGCGTGCCGCGCTTGCGTTTGCGCATCGCCTGTTTGACGTCCTTGGAAGCACTCCTTGAATAACGTCGTGCCATGAATCTCTCCAACACACTTCGCATTGAGATCGTATGCGGCGGCCTGAGACAGCAACGCCAAAAGAATCAACGCGGAATCGGCTGATTTGATCCGCTTTCCGCGGACGCCGGCGCCCCGAAAGGAAAGCGCGGCGCGGATGGACCAACGAAGACGTTTCTCGGCCTGAACCTGCCGCCCGTCGCATAATCTTCCGCACCGCGCCCGCCAGCATGTAAGATGGGATGGTCGACGCGTTCCCGAGAGCCCGCATGACCACGCCCGTCGCCAGCCTCGCCACTCGCCTCGCCTACGGAGCAAGCCAGCTCCCGCGCGTCGCCTGGTATGTCGGCCACGGCTACGCCATGCGCTACATCGCCGGCGAGGTACGTCGCCGCGAGGGCGAGGCGGCCCGCCCGCGTGCGCGCACCGACAAGCCGGTGCCCGACCGCAGCCGCCTCTATGCCGACATGGCGCGTCTGTTTCAGCGCGATCTCGAGAACGTCGAGGCCGGCATCTATCCCCTGCCCGCCGACCGCGACGGCTCGTTGCCGGTGCTGCTCCGCCGCTCGCAGATCTTCTTCGAGGACCTCCCGGAAGTCCATCGCCGCCGCAACACGAACGGCCATAGCGAGGTCCTGACCGAGGAAGTTCGAAACAAGCGCCCGCGCTATTACCTGCAGAATTTCCATTTCCAGACCGGCGGCTGGCTGACGGAAGATTCCGCCGAACGGTACGACACCCAGGTCGAGGTGCTCTTCTACGGCACGGCGAACGCCATCCGCCGTCAGGCGCTCGTGCCCTTGCACGAAGCGTTCGCCGGGCGCGACCAGCGCACACTGCGCCTCCTCGACATCGGCACGGGCACCGGCCGCTTCCTCGATTTCGTCAAGCAGGCATGGCCGCGCCTGCCCGTGCTCGGCGTCGACCTGTCGGAAGCATACCTTCGCGAAGCCCGGCGACATCTGCGCCGCCGCTCGCGTGTCGCGCTCGCCGTCGCCGCCGGCGAATCATTGCCCGTCGCAAGCGGGAGTCAGGACGCCGTCACCAGCATCTTCACCTTCCACGAACTGCCGCCCGAAGTCCGCCGCCACGTGATCCGCGAATGCGCGCGCGTGCTGAAGCCGGGCGGCCGCCTCGTGATCCTCGACTCGCTCCAGTACGGCGACGAGCCCGACTACGACGGCCTCCTCGAGATGTTCCCGCAGAATTTCCACGAGCCGTATTATTCAAGCTATCTCGATGAGGATTTCCGTTCGATCGCGCACGCATGCGGCCTCGCGCACGTACGCGACGAGCCCGCTTTCGTTTCCAAATCGATGGTGTTCGACAAGACGATGTGACAGTATCCGCTCATTCCCGCGAAAGCGGGAATCCAGGGTCACGAACAAAAGCCTTGCCGCTTGGCGCCGAGTCCCTCCCCGGGCTTGACGCGGGGACGAGCGGAATAAATTGCAGCAGTAAAATAGTTCCCCTCGGCAGCACCGGCCTCAAGATCTCCGCCATTGGCCTCGGCTGCATGTCCATGTCCGGTTCCTATGGGGAGGCCGACGACGAAAGCATCGCCACCATCCACCGCGCCGTCGATCTCGGCGTGAACTTCCTCGACACCTCGGTAAGCTACGGCTCCGCCCCTAACCAGAAGCTCATCGACCGTAAGAGGACACGCGCGCCAACCAGGAGCGCTTCAGCGCCGCGAACTACACGCGCAACATGCAACTCCTCAAACCTGCCCGTGCGATCGCAGCGCAAAAAGAAATATCGCTGCCGCGTCTCGCCGTGGCCTGGGGTCCTCGCCAAGGGCGAGCCGTTAATCCCGTTCCCCGGCTGCAAGTCCCGCGCGCATCTGGAGGACATTCTCGGCGCGCTCGAAGCCGAGCTCTTCGCCGGCGATCTGCGCACCCTCGATACCGCATTTTCCGCTAGCGTCGCCACTAGCAACCGCTATTCCGCGGCGCAACTCGCCATGTGGCACGGCACAACGCGAACCATGTCATGGCCGGGCTTGTCCCCGCGAGTGTGACCTTTTTGCCAGTCGTCCTGAAAACCGCCCGTCCGCGCCGATTTGCCGGTTTCGGGCGCCGTTGTCAGGCGTTCATAGTGGAGTGGCAGGGGCTGGGGGGCCAACCTGCGCGAGCCTGATCGATTTCGGGCTGCGCCTGATCTGAAAACGCTTCGACCTGTAAACGCCTGGAGCCTCCATGATGCGTCGTGTTCTTCTCGCCTTTTCCGCAATCTGCGCCGTCGCCGCCGCCGGCATGCCTTCCGCGGCCCGCGCCGATGTCGCCATCGGCACCCTTGAGTGCCGTTCGCCGGGCGGCGTCTCGCTGTTGGTGGCGTTCAAGGAATATAGCTGCCGCTTCTATTCCGACTGGGGCCGCGCCTACGATTATCGCGGTCGCCTCGCAAGCGTCGGCTTGCAGGCCGGCGTCACCCGCGACGAAGTCCTGTTATGGCGCGTCTATGCGCCGACCCGCCATGTCAATGGCGGCGCGCTGCGCGGAACTTACGCGGGCGCCCATGCCGGCGCCGCGGTGATCGTCGGTCTTGGCGCGAACGCCCTCGTCGGCGGTTCCGACCGCACGATCTCCCTGCAGCCGCTTAGCGTCGAAGCAAAGACCGGCGTGAACTTCGCGCTCGCCGGCTCCGCTCTCTCGCTGTTCTAAGAAAAAGCGCACGAATTGACCGCACCGGCGCCGTTCCGCGGCGCCGGTGTTGTTTTTTCCGCCGAAATCCACGCTCGCCAAACGAAGACTTGCCAATCGCCCCCCTCCCCTGAAACGATGTGCTCCCGGCCGTACGCGCGAGCCGGACCGCCGGAACACGCGCGGCACGCCGCCGGGGCGATCCCCGGGCCTGACCTTGGGGAGCCGAAAGCACCAGGGAGGCGTCGATGGCTGACTCAGGCGGACCAGCAAACGGCAGAAGAAACAGCGGACCACGATGCATCGCGCTCGTCGGTCCTTTTCAATCGGGCAAGACCACGCTTCTGGAAGCAATCCTCGCCCGCACCGGCGCCGTGCCGCGCATGGGCACGGTCGAGGCCGGCAATACGGTCGGCGACGCGGGACCGGAATCCCGCGCGCACCGCATGAGCGTCGAGCTCACCGTCGCGTCCACCGATTTTCTCGGCAGCACCTACACCTTCATCGACTGTCCGGGCTCCGTCGAGTTCGCCCAGGACATGCGCGCTGCCCTTCCCCCCGTCGATGCCGCCGTCGTCGTCTGCGAGGCGGACGAGCGCAAGGTCCCGCAACTGCAGCTCGTCCTGCGCGAGCTCGAAGAGCGCAACATTCCGCGCTTCCTCTTCATCAACAAGATCGACAAGGCGGAGCAGCGCCTGCGCGAGACGCTCTCCCTTCTGCAGCCCGCCTCCCGTGTGCCGCTCGTGCTGCGGCAGATCCCGATCTGGAAGAACAACATCATCCAGGGCTTCGTCGATCTCGCCCTCGAGCGCGCCTTCATCTATCGCGAGCACGCGCCGAGCGAAGTCGTGGAGGTCGAGAGCGACAGCGTCGAGCGCAAGAAGGAAGCGCGCTTTTCCATGCTGGAGAAGCTCGCCGACCACGACGACCAGCTCATGGAGCAACTGCTCGAGGACATCGAGCCGCCGCGCGACAAGGTGTTCGACGATCTCGCCAAGGAATTGCGTGAAGGCGAAATCTGCCCCGTCCTGATCGGCTCGGCGACGCGCACCAACGGCGTCCTGCGGCTGATGAAGGCGCTCCGCCACGAGGCGCCGGGCGTTGCCGAAACCGCCGCGCGTCTCGGCGTGAAGCCCGGCAAGGATGCCATCGGCTATGTCATGAAATCCGTGCATACGGCGCATGGCGGCAAGATGTCGATCACCCGTGTCCTTTCCGGCGAAATCGGGGAAGGCGCGACGGTGATCGGCGCGAGAGGCGAAGCCGCCCGTGTCGCCGGCGTCTTCAAGGTGCAGGGCGCCGCCCACGAGAAGCGCGGCACTGCGCAGACGGGCGAAACCGTCACCCTCGGCAAGCTCGATCCCATCGCCACCGGCGAGACGCTGACCACGGCGAAATCGGCGCCGCAACCGCTGGCGGAAGTCGTTCCGTCCCCGCCGGTGATGGCGGTCGCGATCGCCGCCCGCGAACGCAAGGACGACGTCAAGCTCGGCGCGGCGCTGACCAAGCTCACCGATGAAGACCCGTCGATCACGGTCGTGCACAATGCCGAGCTCGGCGAGATCGTGCTGTGGGGCCAAGGCGAGATGCACCTGCGCGTCGCGACCGAGCGCCTCTCCGGCCGCTATGGCGTCGCCGTCTCGACCCACGCGCCGCGTGTCGGCTATCGCGAAACGATCCGCAAGACCATCACCCAGCGCGGCCGCCACAAGAAGCAGACCGGCGGCCACGGCCAGTTCGGCGACGTAGTGCTCGACATCAAGCCGCTGCCGCGCAGCACCGGCTTCCAGTTCGCCGAGACCGTCACCGGCGGCGCCGTCCCGCGCCAATATTTTTCGTCCGTGGAGCAGGGTGTGCGCGACTATCTCAAGGCCGGCCCGCTCGGCTTCCCAGTCGTCGACGTGGCGGTGACGCTGACCGACGGCTCCTATCACGACGTCGATTCGTCCGACATGGCGTTCCAGCTCGCCGCCCGCCTCGCCATGAGCGAGGCGCTGCCCCAGTGTCAGCCCGTGCTGCTCGAGCCGATCGACTCCGTCGAGATCACCTGCCCAAGCGACGCCACCGCGAAGATCAACGCCATCCTGTCGCAGCGGCGCGGCCAGATCCTCGGCTTCGACGCGCGCGAGAACTGGCCGGGTTGGGACGTGGTGAAGGCGATGCTGCCCGAGTCGGAGATCGGCGACCTCATTGTCGAGGTGCGCTCGGCGACGGCTGGCGTCGGCGGCCTCACCTTCCGGTTCGACCACCTGCAGGAACTGACCGGCAAGCAGGCCGACCAAGTGATCGCCTCCCGCCGCGCGGCGGCGTGAACGTGGAACTGGGATTTCCAAACTTGTCGTCATGCCCGCGCTTGTCGCGGGCATCCACGCTTTTACGGCCTTTGCACACCGCAAGGCGTGGATGGCCGGGACAAGCCCGGCCATGACAACGAATTAGATTACACCGCTTCGGTCACAGGAAACCGGAACAGCCCCGACCCCGGCACGAGATCGCGCGTGCGCTGGTTGCGCAAGGCAAGTTCGAGGTTTCGGCGGGCAAGACGCGCGTGCTCGCGCATCAGCGCCTCGGCGCGCGCGCCTTCCCGCGCTTCGATCGCCTGCAGCACGCAGCGGTGATGGTCCTGCGCGACCGTGAACATGTCCTGCGCCTCCGGCAGCGCCGCCTGCACCATGACGAACGCGCTCGCGGACGCGAACGGCAGACTGACCGCCCGCTCGATCTGCCGCGCCAGCACGCTGCTGCCCGCGAGCTCGATGATGCAGGCATGGAACAGCTCGTTGCGCTTCACGTATTCGTCGAAATTCTTGACGGTGATCGGCGAACGTTCGAGCAGCGCGTCGAGCGACCGCACGGCCTCGCGCAGCGTCGCAAGATCGGCGGGAGCAAGATCCCGCTCCGCGGCGAGCCGCGCCGCGAGCCCCTCGAGCGTCCCCCGCACTTCGATCGCGGCATAAAGTTCGCGCTCGTCGAAGCCGCGCACCGCGTAGCCGCCGGTCGGGATCGGATCGAGCAATCCCTCCTCACCCAGACGCACGAGGGCCGTACGCAGCGGTGTTCGCGATACGCCCAACCGCTCCACAAGCGGCAGTTCGGACAGACGCTCGCCCACCTCGAGTTCGCCGCTCAGGATCAACTCGCGCAGCTTCAAAAGCGCGCGCAGCGTTTGAGGCGAAGAGACTTCCAAGGAGCAGGCTCCCGATCGATTCTATTTCACTTGCCGCCGCTTCTCTGAGACCATAGGCTGTATACAGAAACAAGGGCTGTCAACGTGGCGAAAGCCGCAGGCACTCTTAAATGCAGGCAAGATCGGCAATTTAAGACAAAGCAACCCTGCCCGCATCGCAATCCTGTATGCAGCATTCGCGCTGCGGGCAGATATTGGGGAGGACACGGTCCGGCACGCCAAGGCCGGATCGAACGCACAAACGGGGAAGCCATGACCAGTAACGGGAAGGGCCCTTTCCGGGCCGATCACGTCGGCAGCCTCTTGCGTCCGGCGAAATTGCAGCAAGCCCGCATTCAGCGCATGCGCAAGAACATCACCGCCGAAAAACTGCGCGAGATCGAGGACGAAGCGGTCCGCGAAGTCGTGAAGCTGCAGGAAGACGCCGGCCTGCAGGGCATCACCGACGGCGAGCAGCGGCGCGACTATTGGCACCTCGATTTCCTGACGCAGATCGGCGGCGTCGTGTTCGAGGAAGGCCACAATCCCCTGAAGTGGCACCGCGAGGACGGCGTGGAGCTTGAATGGGTGCCGCCCGAGGTGAAAATCGAGGCGCGCCTCAGCCGCCCGCATCCGATTCAGCTCGCCGATTTCGAGTTTCTCAAGTCGGTCACGAGCCGCACCGCCAAGGTCTGCATCCCCTCGCCTTCCATGATGATCGTGCAGGGCGGCGAGAAGGTGATCGATCGGAACGTCTATCCCGATCCCGACCAGTTCTTCACGGATCTCTCGCGCGTCTATGCCGAGGAAATCGCCGACCTCGCCAAGGCCGGCTGCAAGTACCTCCAGCTCGACGACACCTTCCTCGCCTTCCTTTGCGACGAAAAGATCGGCGAGGCCATGGGGCGCAGCAACGAGGATACGAAAAAGATGGCGCGCATCTCCGCGCGCCTGATCAATGACGCCATCAAGAGCCGGCCGGACGACATGGCCGTCTGCATCCATCTCTGCCGCGGCAACTATCAGAGCTCCTGGCTGAGCCAGGGCGGCTACGAGCCCATCGCCGAAATTCTCCTCGGCGAGATCGGGGTCGACGGCTTCTTCCTCGAATACGACGACGAGCGTTCCGGCGGCTTCGAGCCGCTGCGCTTCCTGTCGGACGGCAAGAAGATCGTGCTCGGGCTCGTCACGTCGAAATACCCGAAGCTCGAAGCGAAGGACATGCTCAAGCGGCGCATCGACGAGGCGGCAAAATATGTGCCGATCGAGCGCCTCGCCATCAGTCCGCAATGCGGATTCGGTTCGACCGCGGAAGGAAACGTCATGACGGTCGAGCAGGAGGCCGCGAAGCTCCGGCTGTGCGTCGAGGTGGCAACGGAAGTCTGGGGCGGAGTCACCAACTGAGCGCGACAACAAAAACCATCGGGAGCATCAAGCACGAAAGTCCGTCTGTTTTAACGAACCAACGAAAATATCTACGCAGTGACACGGAGTGAAAGATGGCGAAAAGTTTGGAAGAATTGCTCAAGGGCTCGAAGAGCGTGACCGCGCTTCTCTATAATCAGCAGGTCGGCGCCAACGTCTATCCGGGCGTGCCGCCCGAATACACCAATTGGCGCGACGAGCAGCAGGCCTGGCAGAAGACCGCCGTGCTGTTCAATCAATCCTACCACATGGACGATCTGCTCGTGGAAGGACCCGACGCGGTCAAGCTCCTCTCCTATCTTGCCTACAACAGCTTCAAGGGCTTCCAGGTCGGCAAGGCCAAGCAGTTCGCGCCCGTGAGCCACGACGGCTACATCATCGGCGACGTCATCATGTTCTACCTCGGCGAGAATAAGCTCGAGCTCGTCGGCCGCCGTCCCGCACTCAACTGGGTCCGCTTCCACGCCGAGACCGGCAAGTACAATGTCCGCCTCGATCTCGACGAGCGCACCGCGACGCGCAAGGACCCGAGCCGCCGCCGCTCCTTCCGGTTCCAGATCCAGGGCCCGAACGCCATGAAGGTGATCGAGAAGGCGACGGGCAAGCCGGTGCCGGACGTCAAGTTCTTCAACATGACGCGCATCACGATCGCCGGGAAGGAAATGTGGGCGCTGCGTCACGGCATGGCCGGACAGCCGGGCCTCGAGGTCTTCGGCCCGTGGGACGACGGCGAGACCGTGCGCCAGGCGCTGATCGAGGCGGGCAAGGACTTCGGGATGAAGCTCGTCGGCGGCCGCGCCTACTCGTCGAACGCGGTGGAATCCGGCTGGATCCCCTCGCCGCTTCCGGCGGTCTACACCGGCGAGAAGATGAAGCCCTACCGCGAATGGCTGACAGAGGACATGTATGAAGCGAAGGCTTCGATCGGGGGCAGCTTCTATTCCGACAACATCGAGGACTATTACCTGTCGCCGTGGGACATCGGCTACGGCGCGTTCGTCAAGTTCGACCATGACTTCATCGGCCGCGAGGCGCTCGAGAAGATGGCCAGCAAGAACCATCGCAAGAAGGTGACGATCGCCCTCGACGACGACGATGTGCGCCGCGTGGTCGGCTCCATGTTCCAGGAAAGCAATCGCTTCAAGTACATGGATTTCCCGAGCTCCGTGTACGCCATGCACCCCTATGACAAGGTGCTGGTGAACGGAAAGCAGGCCGGCATCTCCACCTGGATCAGCTACACGGCGAACGAAGGAAAATTCCTCACGCTCGCGATCCTCGACCCCGAGCATGCGACGCCCGGCACCAGGGTCTCGCTCGTGTGGGGCGAGGCGAACGGCGGCTCGGCCAAGCCCACCGTCGAGCGCCACGTGCAGACAGAGATCAAGGGCGTCGTCGCTCCGGTCCCGTACGTGAAGGAAGTGCGGGAGCACTACGCCGAGGGCGGCTGGCGCGCGCAGGCCGCCGCAAGCTGATTCCTGTCATTCCGGGGCGCGGGCCGAAAGGCCCGCGCCCCGGAATCCATAGGGACTTGCAAAAGACAGGACTCGTTTCCAAGGCCGTTTGGATTCCGGGCCCCGCGCTTAAAGCACGCAAGTCGGGCAAGCCCGACGTGCGTGGTGCGGTCCCGGAATGACTAAATAATCGCGCCGGACAGCTCGCGCGGGGAGGCAAACGCGGGGCTGTCCGGCGTAGCGCGCGTCGTCGGAAACGGTCACGCGCAAGGCTGACGCATGTTCCGGCAAAAGCCTGCCCCCGACTTGATCGGAGGTGGGTACCGGTTCGCCGCCAGGAACATGCGCCCAGTTAGAGGCGCGGCATTCTCAAGCCGCGCCGTAATTTATTGATAGGCCGTTGTGCGACGCGGCTCGGCGCTCGTCAGAGCGTCGATGCTCCACGCGCCGGCGCCCGCGACCGCGAGATAGAGAAAGAGCCAGCTATAGAGCGCCGCGAGCTCACCGCCGTTCTGGATCGGCAGCATCGCCTGGCCGGCGTGCGCCATGAAGTAGGCGACCGCCATGAATCCGGAGAGCACGAACGCCACCGGCCGCGTGAACCATCCGACCAGAATCAGCAATCCGCCGAACACCTCAAGCACGCGGGCAAGACCGGCCAGCGAGAAAAGCTGCAGGTCCGCGAACATCTCCATCTGCGGCCAGCCGAACAGCTTCGCCGTGCCGTGCGGGATGAACAGGAGCGCGGTCACGATCCTCAGCGCGGCGAGCGCACGCGGCCGCCAAGTATCGAAGAAGTCTTGCATGACATGTCCTTTCACAAAAAATCGAGCCGGCAGCGACTCGCGCTGCCGGCTCCAATGCGCTTGTTGTCAGGCGGCCTGGCTTACCGAGCCGGCAACCCGGCTTGCATGGGTAAGCGCTTGCGCAACTGCCTGGTTCGCTTGCTCTTCGCCGAACACCGTGCCTTCGACCGTAACCATCTCGATGTCGGTGAGGCCCATGAAGCCAAGCATGTGCATGAGGTACGGCGTGACGAAGTCTGCCGCCTTTGCAGGACCTTCCGAATAGACGCCGCCCTTTGCCTTCACGAGGATCACCTTCTTGCCGGTGAGCAGGCCCTTCGGGCCGTCCTGCTCGTAGCGGAACGTGCGTCCCGCCTACGCGACGTGATCGATCCACGCCTTCAGGCTCGACGGGATGGAGAAGTTGATCATCGCCACAGCGAGAACAACGACGTCGGCAGCCTGCAGTTCCTCGATCAGCTCATCGGTGAACGCATTGCACTTGCTCTGCTTTTCGCTGAGGTTTTCGGTCTTGCGGAGCCCGGTGAGATATTCCTCGTCGATGTGCAGCAACTGCTGGCTCGAGAGATCGCGGACCTTTACGCTTGCTCCCGGGTGCGCCTTACGCAATTCATCGATCACGTGGTCGCCGACTCGGTTGGAGTAGGAGGCGTCCCCGCGCGGGCTGGTCTTGAGGTATAAGATCTGGGTCATAGTTGATCTCCGCTGATGGCCGAGGCGTTCCGCCCCTTGCGTTTTGTTACCGATCGGTACCATATAGGTACTGACCGGTAACACCCCAGTCAAGAGCCCCTACGAATGTCCAACGCCGCGATCGCCACTCCCACCCCGACCCCTCCGCGCGAGCGCCTCCTCGCCGCGGCGAGTGATCTGTTTTATCGGCAGGGGATCCGGGCGGTGGGCGTCGAGGCGATCGCCGAGGCCGCCGGCACCAACAAGATGACCCTCTACCGCCACTTCGCGTCCAAGGACGAACTGGTTGCGGAATACCTCCGCCGTCTTGCTGCCGGCAGCAACGCCATCTGGGACGAGCTCGAGGAGCGGCACCCGGGCAGTCCATGTGCGCAGCTCGATGCGTGGCTTGAGGAAATGGCCGGTCATCTCGCCGATACCGACGAACGGGGCTGCGCGCTGGCCAATGCCGCGGTCGAGCTTCCGGAGAAGAACCACCCCGCCCGTCCGGTCATCGAGGAATTCAAGAAGGAGCAGCGCGCCCGCCTAGCCGCGCTCTGCCGCGGCGCCGGCCTGAGCCAGCCGGAGCTGGTCGCCGACGAGCTGTTCCTGATCCTCGAAGGTGCCCGCGTCTCCTCCCAGAGTATCGGGCCGGGCGGACCCGCCTGCAGCTTCGTCCGCATGGGCCGGGCCTTGATCGAAGCGCATTCGGCTCCGCACCGTAACGACAGCGCGGGTTCGCGCGAATAGCCTTCCGAGAGCCGCGCACAGGCAGTTGACTTGCCCCGTTCCAATGCGCGGGCTTAGCTCCCGCTTCTCGGGAGCAAGCTGAAGAAGCTTGGAGGAAACGATGCACGTGATCCGCCGCCGCGGCTGGGAGATTCCCGAGTCGCAAGCAACGCCGGAACACATCTACCTGAGTCGCCGTGCGCTCCTGTCGGGCGTGGGAGCGCTTGCCGCCTCTACGGCGATCGCCGGCGCCGCGCACGCACAACGCGTCGCCGACGCGCCTGATCCTTCGGCGAGCCTCTACCCCGTCAAGCGCAACGAGAAATACACGCTCGATCGCGAGCTGACGCCCGAGAAGATCGCCACCAACTACAACAATTTCTACGAATTCGGCTTCGACAAAGGCATCGCGCGCGAAGCCCAGGCGCTGCCGATCCGGCCCTGGACCGTCAAACTCGACGGCATGGTCGAACAGGAGATGACCGTCGACATCGACGATCTCCTCCGCAAGATGCCGCTCGAAGAACGTCTCTATCGCATGCGCTGCGTCGAGGCGTGGTCCATGGCCGTGCCGTGGTCCGGCTTCCCGATGGCAAAGCTCGTCGAGCTCGCCAAGCCCCTGTCGTCGGCGAAATACGTGCGGATGGAAACCTTCCTCAATCGCCGCGTCGCGCCCGGTCAGGGCATGCCGCTCTATCCGTGGCCCTACGTTGAAGGCATGACGGTCGCCGAAGCCATGAACGACCTTGCCTTCATGGTCACCGGCATCTACGGAAAGCCCGTGCCGAAGCAGAACGGCGCGCCACTCCGCATCGTGATGCCGTGGAAGTACGGATTCAAATCCATCAAGTCGATCGTGCGAGTGACCTTCACCGACAAGCGGCCGGTCGGCCTTTGGGAAGCCGCGCAGGGCCGCGAATACGGCTTCTGGGCGAATGTCAATCCGGAGGTCTCGCACCCGCGCTGGAGCCAAGCGAGCGAGGAAGACATCGGCACCGGCCAGCGCCGCCCGACGCTCCTCTTCAACGGCTACGGCGAATTCGTCGCCGACCTCTACAAAGGCCTCGAGAACGAGCCGCTGTATATGTGATCTGCGTTCAGGGGCACGACAAAACACTTAGCGCGGAGTCGAAACAGTCCCGTTCGTCCCCGCCGCGCTGGCCAGCGAAGCGAGCAGCCAGCTCGGCAACTCAATAATCGCCGCGCCGGATACTCGCCCTGAACCGGGCTCGTCGGCGCGACAGGAAAGCGGGGCCAGGGCCACAATCGAATTCGCCAACTGCACTGGATTCCCGCTTACGCGGGAATGAGCGTATCAAATCGGCCGACGTGGAAATCGCGCCAGCCTAATACTGCCAGCGCTGCGCCTTCGAGACGAGGAAGTCGCGGAAGACCTGCACCCGCGCGACCGACCGCAGTTCCTGCGGATAGACGAAATAGGCTTCGAGCGTCGGCGCCTCGGAATCGGAAAACAACTGCACGAGCCCCTCGGCCCCTTCCGTCAGATAATCCGGCAGCGTGGCGATACCGACGCCGTGTTCCGCCGCCGCCTTCAGGCCGATCACGTTGCTGACGATGAGCGCCGCCTCGCGCGGACTGTTCTCCGGGCGTCCGGCCTCTCGCAACCAGTTGAGCCGCTGGTAGTAGTGCGGGACCTGTCCGCCCACGAGCAGGATCCGGTGATCGTCGAGCTCTTCCGGCGAGCGCGGATGCCCATGCCGCTTCAGGTAATCGGCCGAGGCATAGGCATGGAAATGCACGGTGAAGAGCCGCCGCTGGATGAGATCCGGCTGCACCGGCTGCCAGAGCCGGATCGCGACATCCGCCTCGCGCATCGACAGATCGAGCTCTTCGTCGGAAAGCAGGAGCTGCATGCGGATGCCTGGATAGAGATCGAGAAACTCCCCAAGCCGCGGACTGAGCCACGAGCTGCCGAGCCCCACCGCCGTCGTGACCTTGAGCTCGCCGTTCGGCCGCTCCTTGCTGTCGGCGAGCATCGTCCGCATCGCCTCGAGCTTCATGAATACTTCGTGCGCGGTCCGGAACAGCAGCTCACCCTGCTCGGTGAGGATGAGTCCGCGCGCGTGCCGGTGGAACAGCGGCACCTTCAATTCCTGCTCAAGCGCGGAAATCTGCCGGCTCACCGCCGACTGCGAAAGCCCGAGCTGCTCGCCGGCATGCGTGAAGCTGCCGGCATCGGCAACGACGTGAAAGACTTTGAGCTTGTCCCAGTCCATGGATGCTATTCGGCGGCGGCCTGCGTCCGCACCGACACCTCGTGCGCGAGGAAGCGCTCCGTTTCGAGCGCCGCCATGCAGCCCATGCCGGCGGCAGTCACCGCCTGGCGATAGATGTCGTCGGTGACGTCGCCCGCGGCGAACACGCCGGGGATGGAGGTCGCCGTCGAATCCGGCGCCGTCCAGACATAACCGTTCGGCTTCATTTTCAATTGATCCTTCACAAGCTCCGTCGCCGGCTGATGCCCGATCGCGATGAACACGCCGTCGACCTTCATCTCACGGGTGGCGCCGGTCTTGGTGTTCTTGAGAAGGAGGCCCTGCACCTTGGTCGGCTCGCCGCCGCCGAGATAGTCCACGACCTGATGATCCCACAGCACCTCGACCTTCGGATTCTTAAACAGGCGGTCCTGCAGGATCTTTTCCGCGCGGAACGAGTCGCGCCGGTGCACGACCGTCACCTTGGAAGCGAAGTTCGTGAGGAACAGCGCCTCTTCCACCGCGCTGTTGCCGCCGCCGACCACGGCGACTTCCTTCCCGCGGAAGAAGAACCCGTCGCAGGTGGCGCAGGCCGACAGACCGAAGCCGCGGAATTTCTCCTCCGACGGCAGTTCCAGCCACTTTGCCTGCGCGCCGGTGGCGAGGATCACGGCATCGGCGGTGAACACCGCGCCCGATTCACACTCGAGACGGAACGGCCGCTGCGACAGGTCGAGCGCGTTCACGTGGTCCGAGATGATCCGCGTGCCCACGTGCTCCGCCTGCTCACGCATCTGCTCCATCAGCCACGGGCCCTGGATCGCTTCGGCGAAGCCCGGATAATTCTCGACATCGGTGGTGATCGTGAGCTGTCCGCCCGGCTGCGAGCCCGCGATCATGAGCGGCTCGAGCATCGCCCGCGCCGCGTAGATCGCGGCGGTATAGCCGGCCGGACCGGAACCGATGATTACTACGCGGACATGCTCGCTAGCCATAACAACCTCGTACGGCGGCGCCAAAGGGACGCTAGATATGGCCCGCCAGGCGCCTTCGTGCAAATCGCCGGAACGACGCTTGTGACAGATTCTCCGGCAATCCCCCAATTCACGGGCTCGTCATTCTGCCCGCGGCCACCCCCGTGCGCCCTCGTCCGCGCCGCAGGCCGAACCAAGCCGGTTTCCCGCAGCTTGCGCCAGGCGCACGGCCCGACTAGCGTCCCACCCGCCCGCTGGGACGGGACGAAACAGGGATTTCGTGATGCGCGGCCGTCTCGACTCCATCGATTGGAAGATTCTCGACGAATTGCAGCGCGATGGCCGCATCACGAACGTCGAGCTGTCGCGCCGCGTGGGCATCTCGGCACCGCCCTGCCTGCGCCGCATGCGCGCGCTGGAGGAAGCCGGAATCATCCGCGGCTATCGCGCGCTCCTCGACGAGAAGATGCTCGGCTTCGACGTGACCGTTTTCGCCATGGTGCATCTCGTGAGCCAGGCCGAGGCCGATCTCGCCGCCTTCGAGGAACGCGTGAGCGGCTGGCCCATCGTGCGCGAATGCTGGATGCTCTCGGGCGAAGTGGATTTCATTCTCAAATGCGTCGCGCCCGATCTGCCCACCTTTCAGCAATTCGTCTCCGAGCTCACCGCCGCGCCGAACGTCCGCAACGTGAAGACCGCGCTCACGCTGCGCCGCTCGAAGGACGAGGCAATGGTGCCGCTGGAGCTCGGCCCGCTGCCGGCATGAAGGCCGTCAGACCCGGCGCCGCACCCAGTAGGCGAGCGCGTCAGCGAGCGCGCGCAGCCGCCGCGGCTCGTAGCCTTGCGAATACCAGGCGCCACTGGCGGCGGCATCCTGCGTAACCAGGAGCGGAAAAGTCTCTCCGCCCGCGGAAACCTCCGCTTCGAGATAATCGCTCGCGGAGCCCCCGCCGAAACGGCCGCCGCTGCCCGGCAACGAAGATGACAGGACAACGGTACGCACACGCACGACCAACGTTGGTCCGCCGCGCCCGAGCGAGCCCGCGAATGCCCGTTGCAGAGCTGCCTGCAAGTGCGGGCGCATCACGGAAGCGCTGTAACCACCGCCGCGCGCCTCGAGCGGCTTCGTGTCGACGACGATCCGGCTGAAACGCGCGGGCGCTTGCGCCCATGCCTGGTCCGCCCCGGGCGCGAAAGGCAGCGCGACGGTCAGCGCGCCAGCGGCAGCAAATGCGGACAGAAAGGCACGACGGTTCATCGCTCCTCCGATCGCAGCAGGCTTTGAAGTCGAGCTTCGACGCAAGCCCGAAGGACGGCCGCGCTTAACGCCACTCGACCTTCAGGACTTCGTAGGCTTTCGCGCCCTTGGGCGTGTTCACTTCCACGGACACGCCCTTCTTCTTCCCGATCAGCGCGCGCGCGAGCGGTGACGTGATGGAAATGCGGCCGGCCTTGGCATCGGCTTCCGTCTCGCCGACGATCTGCCAGACCTTCTTCTCGTCGGTGTCTTCGTCGACGAGCGTCACCGTCGCGCCGAACGTGATGGTGTCGCCGGAAAGCTTCGACACGTCGATCACCTCGGCGCGCGAGATCTTGTCCTCGAGCTCCGCGATCCGGCCCTCGTTGAGCGACTGCGTTTCCTTCGCCGCGTGATATTCCGCGTTCTCCGAAAGGTCGCCGTGCCCGCGCGCCTCCGCGATCTGCTGGATGATGCGCGGCCGCTCCACCGTTTGACGGTGGCGCAGTTCCGCCTCGAGCGCGGAATAGCCGGCTGCCGTCATCGGGATCTTTTCCATCTCTTCTCTCCTCACCCGGCCGGCCGGTGCCACCGGCCGAGTCAGCAAAATCCGCCGTCGCGCGCCCGGACCTGACCGGCCGCCGCGACCGCGGAACAGAATACGAACACTCGCCGCCGGCGCCGGGGAAACGAATCAGCCCCGGCCACCGAAATAGCTTTGCAGCGCACGGACCTCTAAATCGCCGCCCAGATAGGCTTTGATCCCCTGCGCCGCCGCGACGGCCCCTGAAAGAGTGGTGTAATAGGGGACTTTATGCAAGAGGGCCGCCCGCCGGAGAGATCGTGAGTCCAGAAGGGCTTGCGCCCCCTCCGTCGTATTGAAGACGAGCTGGACGCCCCCGTTCTTGATAGCGTCCACGATATGGGGCCGCCCCTCCAGCACCTTGTTGACCTTCTCGGCCTGGATTCCTTGCTCCCCGAGGAAGCGCAGCGTCCCCGACGTCGCAATCACCTTGAAGCCGAGGTTCGCCAGCATGCGCGCCGCCTCGAGGATGCGCGGCTTGTCGGAATCCTTCACCGAAATGAACACCGTTCCCTGTTTTGGCAGCATCGCCCCGCCGCCGATCTGGCTCTTGGCGAAGGCGATTGAGAAATCGAAATCGAGCCCCATCACCTCGCCGGTTGAGCGCATTTCCGGTCCGAGCACCGTGTCGACCCCGGGGAAGCGCGCGAACGGGAAGACCGCCTCTTTCACCGCGATGTGCTTGAACTGTGGCCGCCCGAGCTTGAAGTCGGCGAGCGTCTCGCCCGCCATGATGCGCGAGGCAAGCTTGGCCACCGGAATGCCGATCGTCTTCGCCACGAACGGCACCGTGCGCGACGCGCGCGGATTGACCTCGAGCACGTAGATCTCGCCGTTCTTGATCGCGTACTGCACGTTCATCAGGCCGCCGACCTTGAGCGCGAGCGCGAGCGACTTCGTCTCCCGCTCCAGTTCCTCGATCGTCTTCTGCGAAAGCGAGTGCGGCGGCAGCGAGCACGCCGAGTCGCCGGAATGGATGCCCGCTTCCTCGATGTGCTCCATGATGCCGGCGACGAACACATCCTTCCCGTCGCACAGCGCATCGACGTCGACCTCGATCGCGTCCGAAAGATACCGATCGATCAGCACCGGGCTCTTGCCGGACACGACCACCGCCTCTTTCATGTAGCGCTCGAGCGACGGGGTATCGTGCACGATCTCCATCGCGCGCCCGCCCAGCACGTAGGACGGCCGGATCACCACTGGATAGCCGATCTTTTCCGCGATGCGCTTGGCTTCCGTGGCGCTCTTGGCGATGCCGTTCTCCGGCTGCCGCAGGTTGAGTTTCTCCAGGAGCGTCTTGAAGCGGTCGCGGTCTTCGGCAAGGTCGATCATATCGGGCGACGTGCCGAGAATCGGGATGTTCGCCTTCTCCAATGCGTCGGCGAGCTTCAACGGCGTCTGCCCGCCGAACTGCACGATCACGCCCTTGAGCGTTCCCTTCTCCTGCTCGCGCGCGAGCACTTCCAGCACGTCCTCGGCGGTGAGCGGCTCGAAATAGAGACGATCCGAAGTGTCGTAGTCGGTCGACACCGTCTCCGGATTGCAGTTGATCATGATCGTCTCGAAGCCCGCTTCGGTGAGCGCGAAGCAGGCGTGGCAGCAGCAATAGTCGAACTCGATGCCCTGCCCGATCCGGTTCGGTCCGCCGCCGAGGATCGCGATCTTGTCGCGCTCCGACGGCCGCGCTTCGTCGGCCGGCGCGCCCGCGAACGGCGTCTCGTAGGTCGAGTACATGTACGCGGTCGGGCTTGCGAACTCCGCGGCGCAGGTGTCGATGCGCTTGTAGACCGGCCGCACGTCGAGCGCGCGCCGCCGCTTCGCCACCTCTTCCTCGCTCAGCTTTGCGAGCGTCGCGAGCCGCGCGTCGGAAAAGCCCGCGGCCTTCAGGCGCCGGAACGCACCCGCCGTCTTCGGCAGTCCGTGCTTGCGCACCGCGTCCTCGGTTTCCACGATCGCGCGGATCTGCGCGAGGAACCACGGGTCGATGCGGCAATAGTCGTGAATCTCGTTGTCGGGGAAGCCAAGCCGCATGGCCTGCGCGACCTTCAGGAGCCGGTCCGGCATCGGCGTGCCGAGCGCCGCGCGGATCGCATTGCGGTCGTCGCCCTGCCCGAGTCCTTCGATCTCGATCTCGTCGAGCCCGGTCAGCCCCGTTTCCAGCGACCGCAGCGCCTTCTGCAGCGACTCCTTGAACGTGCGCCCGATCGCCATCGCCTCGCCCACCGACTTCATCGAGGTCGTGAGCAGCGGCTCCGCGCCGGGGAACTTCTCGAACGCGAAGCGCGGGATTTTCGTCACCACGTAGTCGATGGTCGGCTCGAACGATGCGGGCGTGGCCCCGCCCGTGATGTCGTTCGCGATCTCGTCGAGCGTGTAGCCGACCGCGAGCCGCGCGGCGACCTTCGCGATCGGAAAGCCCGTCGCCTTCGACGCGAGCGCCGACGAGCGCGACACGCGTGGATTCATTTCGATAATGACAAGCCGCCCCGTCTTCGGATCGACCGCGAACTGCACGTTCGATCCGCCGGTCTCGACGCCGATCTCGCGCAGCACCGCGATCGAGGCGTCGCGCATGATCTGGTATTCTTTATCCGTGAGCGTAAGCGCCGGCGCCACCGTGATCGAGTCGCCCGTGTGCACGCCCATCGGATCGATGTTCTCGATCGAGCAGACAATGATGCAGTTGTCCGCCTTGTCGCGGACCACTTCCATCTCGTACTCCTTCCAGCCGAGCACGCTCTCCTCGATCAAGACCTCGTTCGTCGGCGAGGCGTCGATGCCGCGCTCGACGATCTCGATGAACTCCGCCTTGTTGTAGGCGATGCCGCCGCCCGTGCCGCCGAGCGTGAAGCTCGGCCGGATGATGGCCGGCAGACCGATGTCTTCGAGCGCTTTCAACGCGTCGATCAGCGTCTTCACGTGATGCGAGCGCGGCGTCTCGAGCCCGATCTTCGTCATCGCCTCGCGGAACAGCTCGCGGTCCTCCGCCTTGTCGATCGCCTCGGCGGTGGCGCCGATCATCTCGACGTCATACTTCTCCAGGACGCCCATCTTGCGCAGGCTGAGCGCGGTGTTCAGCGCCGTCTGTCCACCCATGGTCGGCAGGATCGCGAAGCCGCCCGGCAGGACGTTGCGCTCTTTCTCGATGATCTTCGCAACGATCTCCGGCGTGATCGGCTCGATGTACGTTGCGTCGGCGAGCTCCGGGTCCGTCATGATCGTGGCCGGGTTGGAATTCACCAGCACGACCCGGTAGCCCTCGGCCTTCAGCGTCTTGCACGCCTGCGTGCCGGAATAATCGAACTCGCACGCCTGGCCGATGACGATCGGCCCCGCGCCGATGATGAGGATGGTTTTGATGTCGGTCCGTTTCGGCATCGTATCTTAGTGGCTCACTCGGCGCCGGTTGATGAACGACGCGGCAGCGGAATACTCGAAAGCCCTCTCCCCGAAGGGGAGAGGGTTGGGTGAGGGGGTACGGCTTTGAAGAAAACTCGCACCCCACTGCTTCGCAAAATAGTACGGACGCGGAGCGCTTGATGTGGTCGCGTCTGCGCGACCGCCGACTCGACGGCTACAAGTTCAGACGACAGTATCCTCTTGGCGGATATATCGTTGACTTCATCGCGCTTGAACCGCGGCTGATCGTCGAGATCGATGGTGGGTCGCACGCCGTCCAAACCGTTCAAGATGCGCTGCGAACGAGAGAACTGGAACGATTCGTCTTTCGCGTCGTGCGCTTCTGGAATCACGACGTCTTGGCGAATATTGACGGTGTTCTCGAGTCGGTACTGCAAGAGCTTCGTATCGTCCGTTGATCCCCCTCACCCCGACCCTCTCCCCGCTGGGGAGAGGGAGAATGAGGCACATAAAAAAAGGCCGCGCGAACGCGCGTCCTTCCCGCCCACGCGGTTGGCGCCTGTTCCGGCGAACCTTGACCCTCAACCGGATCGGGGTGGGGCATCGGCTCGCCGCTAGGAACATGCGCCGGACAAAAACTAGGCTTGAAAGCCCGCCGCGGCGGGCTTGTCCTAGACCAGATTCGACAGCCTGCCAATCACAGGGCGGCCCCGCCCTTGTGGCGAACCGGCAGCGTGCACAGCTTTGCCATCTCCGGAAACCCGCGTCCCAGGCCGGTTCCATCCATTCACGAAAATGGTACCAGCCATTACCATTTTTCATTGGCCAGGGATAGGTACGGTACGTTACCGTACTTATATCGTCGCTGTTCGGCGCAACGCCCACAGCGACCCGATCAAAGCGAAATCTTTGACTGCGCCCTTCCCCCCAGAGCGCAGAACCTGATGGAAGGATGACGATCATGACCAAGCACGCAAAGACTGCCCTTGCCGCCGCTTTCCTGCTCGCCTCGGCTTCGCCCCTCTTGGCGCAGGCTTCGGACGACGCGAACGCGGACAACTATTTCCGCAACCCGGCGGCGGCGGTGCCGATCTTCCAGCATCAGCCCTTCGAGCCGCGCGGATTGGTTGAGGGCCGCAATGTCGGCGTACGCGGAGTCGCCGGCGGCATGCCGGCCGGCAGCGAGGCCGAGAAGAACTGGTTCAACCAGATGCACAAGAGTGGCGCGAAGGCGACGCCCCCCGCTTCCGCGAACTAACCGCCGGTGAGCGCGGCGGCGCCCCCTCCGCCCCGCTCGCTCCCTGGACGGCCGCGCCCTCGGGGCCGGCCGTCCTTTTCCCTTTGGGGACCGACGAGCGATGTGTTTGCCGCCGTTTCCGGGAAGCGATAATGGAGAGTAGTACCGGCAACAGGCACCAGTGCTCGCGCAACGAGTATGACGATGTCGAAGGCGAAGACAGCCGCCAGACCCGCACGCCGCAGCCGCAAGCTGCCCGCTCCGCCGGCTGATGCCTGCGCCGCGCTCGAATCGCTTTCTCCTCGCGCACAGCGCCGCCGCCAGGAAATTCTCGACGCCGCCACCGCGCTGTTTCTCGAAAAGGGCTTCACCGGCTGCAGCATCGACGATGTGATCCGTCGCACCGGCGGCTCCAAGCGCACGGTCTATAAGTTGTTCCCGCGCAAACGCGACCTGTTCGCGGCGATCGCGCAAGGCTGCGCGACCAAGATTCTTTGCCCGATCGAGATGCCGGAACTGCCCGACCGTCCGATCGACGAAGTGCTCACCGAGTTCGGAGAGAACTTCCTCCAGGTGATGACGTCGAACGAATTCGCCCAGCTCTATCGCGCAATGGTCAGTGAAGCGGCGAATTTCCCCGATGCCGCCTGCGGCGTGTTCGAAGCCGGTCCGGCGCGCGTCCGCGCCGCGGTCATGGAGGTGCTGGCGCACTACGAGGCGCGCGGCGACATTGCCGTCCCGGACCGCGAGCTCGCTGCGGAACAGTTCGTCAGCATGTTGCGCACCGAGTATGTTTTCTCGGTCGCCATCGGCGTCCGCCCGCCGCCAAGCAAGGAGACGATCCGCCGGACGGTGGCGCAGGCGGTCTCGATCTTCCTCGATGGCTGCCGCAAGCGCGCCTGACGGACGCGCGGTTCAGACGCGGGCCGCGACGCCCCAGAGCGCCATCAGCGGCCCCGCCGGACCCAGCACCGGATCGCACTTGGGCAACGGCACACGGGCAATCCGCGCCTCCGCTTCCGCGAGCGGCACACCGTCGTCGGCGCGGATCAGGTCCCAGTCCTGCCCTTCCGGATAGCCGCCGACCACCAGGAAATCGCCGGTGGAATCGATGAGCTTGTGCCCGGTTCCCGCCGGCAGCGCCGCGACGTCCCCGGCGAACAGCGTGAGTTCCTCTCCGCCCGCGCCGCCGAGCACCACACGCGCGCGCCCGCGCGCGATCCCGAGTACCTCGTGCGCGGTCGAATGATAGTGATGAAAATCGTAGATGCCGTCGCGCCATTGTGGCGGCCACTGATTGCCGCCGAACACGCGCTCGATCATCGCCGCCGGATCGCCCGCAAGCTCAAGCCCGCGCTCATAGACGAGCACCGGCAGTTCCGGATGGTTCGGGATCGATCCCGCTGCGGCGAAACGATAGGCAATCGGTTCGATCATGCGAGCACCTCCGCTCGTGCAACGAGCGCCGCCACCATGAGTTCCGGCTCAGCGCAGCCAGTCGCGATATTCCGCCACCTCTTTGCTCATGTCCTCGTAGAGCCAGACCATGCGGTCGACGAACCAGAGCTTGCAGAGGAATGTGGTAACCCCGCCGGCAAGAAACGCCGTGGGTTCCCGCGTGAGCAGCCCGGCCATCATGATGAGCGCGCCAAGCGCCGAGCCGATGCTGAGAAGCGTCGCGGCATTGCGATGATAGATCGGGATCGGGTGTTCCTCGCTGCGCATATAGACCCGCTCGCCCATCACTGCACGTGCGGCCCAGCTCTTTGTCGAAGCCGGGGGTGGAAACGCACGAGGATTGAGTGCGAGCCAGCCGATGACGATCGCAAGCGGCAGGAGCGACCACGCACCCCACCAATGGAAGCTCCACAGCACAAGCATGATGGCGGGCCAAGTCGCGACACGCGTCCACACACTCCACGGGTTTGCGTGCCGCTCCCACGTTTCGTCATCCATGCGGAACAGCACTGCGATGGATTTGAAATAGCCGTCCGGCATGCGCCAATCATAGCGCGCGCCGCGATTCTTTTCTTGTCTTCTGTAGCCCCGCAAAACTCAACGCACTTCCGGCACGAGTTCCGGAAGCTTCGCCGCGATCTCATCCCGTTGCGGCTCGAGCCAGCGCGGCAATTGCAGCTTGCTGCCGAGATTTGCCTGCGGCTCGTCCACGGCGAAGCCCGGCGGATCGGTCGCCACCTCGAACAAGACGCCGCCCGGCTCGCGGAAATAGATGGAGTGGAAATATTTCCGGTCGAGCACCGGCGTCACATTTTGTCCCGCAGCGGCGAGGCCCTCGCGCATCCGCAATTGTTCGTCATCGTCAGCCGCACGGAACGCGACGTGATGCACCGTGCCCGCGCCGGGCGCACCGCGCCAGAAATCCGGCGAGCAGCGGATGTCCACGATATGCCCGGGCGTGCCGTCGCCGCGGCCCGACACGAACCGGAAGCGGCTGCCCTCCTCGCTGGCCGTGCGAAAGCCAAGTGATTCCGTGAGGATTCGCGCCGTCCGTTCGTAGCCCTGCTCCCAGAGCGTCACGCTATGGAATCCGACGAGCGCGTGCTCCGCGGGCACCGGCATGCCGTCCCACCCGGCGGCCGCTTCGGCCTTCGCGTCAGCCACAATCTCGATCTGTAATCCATCAGGATCGCGGAAGCGGATGACCTTCTGCCCGAACCGCTCCATCGGTCCTTCAAACTCGACCCGGAGCTTCACCAGCCGGTCGATCCAGAAGGCGAGCGACGCCGCCCGCACGAGAAACGCGGCTTCCACCACCTGCCCGTTGCCGTGCCGCCCGGCCGGCAGTCCGGGAAATGGAAAGAACGTAAGGATCGTGCCGGGCCGCCCCGCGCCGTCGCCATAATAGAGATGCCAGGTGTTCGGATCGTCGAAATTGACGGTGCGCTTCACGAGGCGCAGGCCGAGCACCTTCGTATAGAATTCGACATTGCGCGCCGGGTCCGATGCAAGCGCGGTGACGTGGTGAATGCCGCCGAGCGGCTTGCTGGCGTCCGGCATCGCGCTCGATCCTCCTGTGTGTTGGCCGACCCTCAACTATCGCCCGTGCGGATGAGCGTTGCTAGAGCGCCCGATGGGTGGCGCCGGTTGCGCACCAGGCCGTGCCGCTCCGGCAAATTCCCTGTTGAAAGCTCTCGATCGCGCGGAACCGCGGCATGCACGCGGCGTTCCCACCGGGGATCGTTGGGGCCGGGCGCAGATTGCGGGGGAGTCAATGACGCAGCGGGCGGGCGGCTGCATTCCATTCATCCTTGCCACATTCCTGCTGGCCGGTTGCGCCGCCGACCAGGCGGACATGGCGGCGCGCGGGCGAGACAAGCTGATCGGGCTGAACGAAACCGACGTGCGCATGTGCGCGGGCCATCCCGCCGCCACCGCACCCGTCGAGCACGGTGAAATCTGGATGTACGAGCACGGCGCCAGCCAGATCGGACCGGGGCTGACGGCGCTTCCGGTCCCGTATGGCATCAGCATCAGTGAGCCAAGCGGCCGCTATTGCCGCGTGCAGCTTCGCTTCGTCGACAACCGTGTGGTGGAGGTCGCCTATGCGGGTGCGACCGACATCTGGCGCGCGCGCGACGCGGCCTGCGCGCCGATCATCCGCACCTGCGTCGAGCTGGCGGAACGGCGCCCTACGTCGCCTTAATAGCGATTACGCCCGCTTCCGCTCTTTCATCAGCCCCACGAACCGCTCGAACAGATAGCGGCTGTCGCGCGGGCCGGGCGACGCTTCCGGATGATACTGCACCGAAAACACGGGCTTCCCCTTGAGCGAAATCCCTGCGTTCGAGCCGTCGAACAGCGAGACGTGCGTTTCTTCCGCGTCCTTCGGCAACGTGTCGCGATCCACCGCGAAGCCGTGGTTCATCGACGTGATCTCGACCTTGCCGGTCGTGAGATCCTTCACCGGATGATTGGCTCCGTGATGACCCTGATGCATCTTCACGGTCTTCGCGCCGACCGCGAGCCCGAGCATCTGGTGGCCGAGGCAAATTCCGAAAGTCGGCGTGCCGCTGTCGATGATCTTCTGAATGACGGGCACCGCATATTTGCCGGTCTCCGCTGGATCGCCCGGGCCGTTGGAGAGAAACACGCCGTCCGGCTGCATCGCGAGAATATCTTCCGCGCTCGTGGTCGCCGGCACCACCGTCACCTTGCAGCCGTTCGCCGCGAGCAGACGCAGGATGTTGCGCTTCACGCCGTAATCGATCGCGACGACATTATAGTTTGCGTCGGTGGCGCGGCCGTAGCCCTTGCCCCATTCCCACGGCGTCTCATCCCAGGAATAGCGTTGCGCCGTCGTCACCATCGGCACGAGGTCCATGCCGACCAGGCCCGGCCATGCCGCCGCTTCCTGCTTCAGCGCATCGAGATCGAACTTCCCGTCCGGCGCGTGCGCGATCACCGCGTTCGGCATCCCCTTCTCGCGGATCATCGAGGTCAGCGCCCGCGTGTCGATGCCGGCGAGCCCCACGATCCCGCGCGCCTTCAGCCAGCCGTCGAGATGCCGCGTCGCCCGGTAGTTGGAGGGGTCGGTGATTGCCGAATGCAGCACCACCCCGCGCACGCCGCTCGTCGCGGCCATGTTCACGGTCTCGATGTCTTCCTCGTTGGTGCCGACGTTGCCGATATGCGGGAACGTGAAGGTGATGATCTGCCCCGCGTAGGACGGATCGGTGAGGATTTCCTCGTAGCCCGTCATCGCCGTGTTGAAGCAGACCTCGCCCACCGCGTGCCCGGTGGCACCGAGCCCGAATCCCTCCAGCACCGTGCCGTCGGCGAGCACGAGAAGGGCGGTCGGAACGGGCTCCACCCATGCGGAATCGTCTTGTTTGCGGGTCATCAGCGGCTTAGATAGCGACGAGAACGCAGCGCGTCAAAGGCGCCGGTTCGGCCGTAGAATCAGGAGAAAACGGTGCTCCGCGACAGGATCAACGAAGGCATGAAAGAGGCGATGAAGTCGGGCGACAAGCTGCGCGTCTCGACACTCCGCCTCGTCAACGCCGCCATCAAGAACGCCGAGATCGAGGCCCGCACCGCAAGCAAGAAGTTCGGCGAGGACGAGCTCTTGGGCCTCCTGCAGAAGATGATCAAGCAGCGTCAGGAATCCGTCGAGCTCTACGACAAGGGCGGCCGCAAGGAGCTCGCCGACCAGGAGCGCGGCGAGATCAAGATCATCCAGGAATTCCTGCCGCAGCAGATGTCCGAGGAAGAGGCAAAGGCCGCGATCGCCGAGGTGATCAAGCAGGAAGGCGCGTCGAGCATCAAGGACATGGGCAAGGTGATGAACGCCTTGAGGACCGCCTATGCCGGCCGCATGGATTTCGGCAAGGCGAGCGCCCTGGTGAAACAACAGCTCGCAGGCTAAAAATGCACCGTCACCCTGAGGTGCGGCCGCGCAGCGGCCGCCTCGAAGGGTGACGGCGTAAGGGTCGTCGTCATCCTTCGAGGCTCGCTACGCTCGCTCCTCAGGATGACGACGGAGTGCCCATGTCCCTCGAACTTTACCTCGCCTACGTCCTCGCCTGCTTCGTCGTCGTCATCGTTCCCGGTCCGACCGTGAGCCTCATCGTCGCGAACTCGATCACCCACGGCACCCGCGCCGGGCTCATCAATGTTGCGGGCACCCAGGCCGGTCTCGGCACGATCCTGCTCATCGTGCTCGTCGGCCTCACCTCCATCATCGAGACGATGGGTCACTGGTTCGACTGGGTGCGCTTCCTCGGCGCCGCCTATTTGATCTGGCTCGGCTGGAAGCTGCTGCGCAATCCCGGCGCCATCGGCGACCCCGCGCAGACGAAAGCGCCCCGCGGCGGATTTTTCCTGCAAGGCTTTCTCGTGCTGCTCAGCAACCCCAAGGCGCTTCTCATGTTCGGCGCCTTCATCCCGCAATTCGTCGACCCGAAAGGCGACTATGTCGGCCAGGTGATCCTGCTCGGCCTCACCGCGATGGCGATCGCCACCACCTTCGACAGCCTGTACGCAATCCTCACCGGCCGGACGCGCGCGCTGCTGACGCCCGCGCGCGTCAAGCTCGTCTCGCGCCTCTCCGGCGGCTTCCTGATCGGCGGCGGGATCTGGCTCGCCCTCTCGCGCACGCGCTAAAATTCAATCACGTAATCCGGAGGATAGAATGCCCGAAGTCGTCGTCCATCTCGCCGAAGGCCGCAGCCACGAACAGAAGAAGGCGCTGATGAAGGACATCACCGATGCCGTCGTGAAGCACACCGGCACGCCCGCCGACTCCGTCACGGTCTCCATCATCGAGACCCCGAAGACCCACAAGATGAAGGGCGGCGTCCTCTTCAGCGAGCGCTGAACCGTCGTCCCGGCCGAGCCGCGCAGCGGCGAGCGCCGGGACCGTTCGCCATTTGCCGAGAGCGGTCCCGGATCGACTCGCGTCGCTCGCCGTCCGGGACGACGAAGCAAGCGCTATCCCGCCTTCTTCTCGATCTCGTACATCATGATGTAGTTGCCGCACGTGTCGTCGAAGGTCGCCATCGCCGGAAAGCCCGGCACCGCGCTCGGCGGACTCTTGAACACCACGCCGCGCCCCTTCAGCCTCTCATATTCCGCCTGCACGTCGTCGGAGGCGAGCGCCGTATAAGGAATGCCCTTCTCGTAGAGCGCCCGCCGGTAGGTCGTGGCGAAGTCGTAGCCCGAAGGCTCCAGCACCAGTTCCGGACCGTCCGGTTCGTCGGACGGCACCACCGTGATCCAGCGCGCCCCGCCCGCCGGAATGTCGGTCTTCTTCACGAAGCCGAGAACCTCCGTGTAGAACTTGAGCGCTTTCTCCTGGTCGTCGACCACAATGCTGTTCAGTCGTACGCGCATCGTTCCTCCTCACTTGCCAGGCTTGGCCGCGTAGTGCGCCTTCCATTGCGCGAAGGCGATCCAGAAATTCTCGGGCTCGCGCCCGCTCAAGCGATCCGCGAGAATGTCGAGATGCGTATGCCAGCCGGGCGCGACGCTACGCATGTCATCATCGCTCAGCCGCCGGTGCGTCAGCGTGAGCAGCACCTGTCCGTCCGGCTGCGGCGTCAGCTCGAACGTCACTTCGGATTCATGCTCCTCGCCACCCCACGTGATCGTGAGCAGCCGCGGCGGCTCGCAGCGCAGGACCTTGCCGTCGAACCCGCCGCCCTCTTCGTCCATTTTCCGGTACTGCGCCGGCGCGGGCGCCTTCTTGGGCGACAGATCCTTGTGCCGGAAACGCAGCCGCGTCTTGCCGCCCGGCCGCAGATCGAATTCGCCGGTCGCAAGCCACAGCCCGCGCTTCTCGGATTCCGTGAGAAATGCCCACACCCGCTCGACCGGTCCCGGCAACAGGCGCTCGAAGCGCACCGTGTTGGCGTCGATGACTTCGCCATCCGGATTCAGAAGACCGCTCATTCGCCGCTCCTTTCCGATCCGGATGTTACGGAATGAGCTTCTGGTACTTTTCCTCCAGCGCCGCATGGGTATCCCAGAAGCGCGGCGGCTGCGTGCCTTCGAGCAAATGCTGGAGCATCGTGAGATGCAGATGCCAGCCGCCGGAGACGTTCCTCATCTCCTCGCGACTTGGCAGCCGGCGGTGCGTGAGCGTGAGCAGCACCCGGTCGCCCCGCGGTTCCAGTTCGAACACGACTTCCGAGCCGTCCTCCCCTTCGCCGAACAGGAAGGCGAGTACACGAGGCGGCTCGCAGCGCGTGACACGCGTCTCGAAGCTAAAACCCTCGACTGCCTGCTTGTAATTCTCCGGCGCCGTCTCGCCCGGCTGCATGAGATTCTTGTGCTGGAAGAAAAGGCTTGCCGCGCCGCCCTCGCGCAATTCCATCGCGCCGCCCGCGAACCACCGAGCGCGCTTGTCGGCTTCCGTGAGATACGCCCACACGCGCTCGATCGGCCCCGGCAGCAGCCGTTGAAAGCGCACGGTTTGCTTGTCGATCACTTCGCCGTCGCTCATGACTTCTTCCTTCCTGATCTGAGCTTGACGGATTTCCGATCGTCTTCTTTCAGCGCCCGCTCCAGCGCATCGAGCCGCCCGCGCCAGAACCGGCGAATGCGGCCGAGCCATTCGTCCATTTCGTCGAAGCCCGCGGGATCGAGCGCATAGATGCGCCGCTGCGCGTCCGCGCGCACACGCACAAGCTTCGCGTCCTTCAACACTTTCAGGTGCTGTGAGATCGCCGGCGCCGACACATCGAACTGGTCCGCGATCGCGCCCGCCGAAAGCTCGCGCCCGGCGAGCATCTCGACGATGCGCTGGCGTGTGGGGTCGGCAAGGGCCGTGAGCGCGTGCATGAGCATTATATTAAGCATCAACTTAATTAAGTCAACGCTTCAATTAATGGCGAAATCGCTCCCGAAACCCCGCGGAACATCGGCTTTCCCGCCCGGTTGACCCACGAGGAGCGCCCGATGACAAACGCCCCGTTCGTCGTATTCGGCGGCACCGGTTTTCTCGGCCGGCGCATCGTCCGGCATCTGCTCCGGCACGGACGAAATGTGCGTGCGGCCTCCCGCCATCCCGAGCGCGTCGCATCCTTGTTTTCCGATTGCCGCCCCGCGCCGGAGCCCGTACGCGCGGACATCCATGATCGCGCATCGATCGCGTCCGCGCTCCACGGCGCGAGCGGCGCCGTTAATGCCGTGAGCCTCTACGTCGAAAAGGACGACCTCACGTTTCATTCGGTGCATGTGGAAGGGGCGTGCCGCCTGGCGCAGTGCGCAAGCGAAGCAGGCATTCCGCGTCTGGTCCACGTTTCCGGAATCGGCGCCGACCCCGCCTCGTCATCGCCCTACATCGGGAGCCGCGGCGAGGGCGAACAGGCGGTGCGCAACGCATATCGGCAAGTGACGATCGTGCGCCCCGCGGTGATGTTCGCGCCCGACGACGGCTTCCTCACCCGCCTCGCCGCCATCGTGCGCCGCGCACCCGTTTGGAACTGGCAGCGTGAAATTGCAGCCGGCTTATGCCGAGGACGTCGCCGAAGCCATCGCGCGGCTTCTCGTTGCCGAGGAGCAGCCCGAGCCCGTCTATGAATTCGGCGGCCCCGAATGCTTCCATTATCGCGACCTGCTGACCGCCATCGCGCGCCGGCAGAACCGTCGCCACCCGCTCCAGCTCCCGATGCCGCTCGCGGTCTGGCACGCATTCGGCTGGATCGGCGAAATGCTGCCGGGCGTGCCGCTGACACGGAATCAGATCGAGCTGATGCGCGAAGACAACGTGCCGTCAGGAAAATTTCCGGGCTTCAATGCGCTCGGGATCGAGCCAAGGCCGATCGACGAGGTCCTCCAGCAAGGCTGAACCCTAGCGCGAGCAGGCAGTCTCTATTCCCCCCGCCCTCCGGCGAGTTGCATCGCAATCCCGAGCGCGAGTCCAATCCCGATGCCCAGCCCCATGCCCACGCCGATATTGTCCACCCCCGCGCCGAGCACCGGGCCGATGGCGACTCCGATGACAATACCCGTGGCCAGTTTGGTATCAGCCTGCATTTCAGCGACGTGGGATTCGGCAAGCGAGGTTCAACCCCGGGGTCCCGGGGCCGAGTTTCGGTAACATCCCGACTGTGAATTGCAGGGAGAACCCGCTCACGGGCGCGGCAGACAGTCGTTCCCCATATAATGAGAGCCCTCGCACCGGAGTCGCCGCCACCCCATGCGCTTTCCGCAGTCCTTTCTTGACGAAATCCGCGCGCGCGTGCCGGTGAGCGAGGTCGTTCGCCGCCGTGTGGCGTTGAAGAAGGCGGGCCGCGAATGGAAGGGCCTTTCCCCCTTCAACCCGGAAAAGACGCCGTCCTTCACGGTCAACGACCAGAAGGGCTTCTATCACTGCTTCTCCTCCGGCAAGCACGGCGACCAGTTCCGCTTTCTGATGGAGACGGAGGGTCTCTCCTTCCCCGAAGCCGTCGAGCGCCTCGCGGGCATGGCGGGCCTGCCCATGCCCA
>Ga0180222_1000837_pt1 | contig 38836 bp, 39 predicted proteins | sample eDN5th37CKraftOP_FD_151336 | JGI IMG/M metagenome (GOLD analysis project Ga0180222, IMG submission 151336) | Enriched Organic Plus compost microbial communities from Emeryville, California, USA - eDNA 5th pass 37_C Kraft OP (version 2) (version 2) ...
TTGACTGGAGGTCAGAAATGAACATCAAGAGCCTTCTCCTTGGCTCCGCTGCAGCTCTGGTTGCAGCTTCCGGCGCTCAGGCTGCCGACGCAATCGTCGCGCCAGAGCCAGAAGCCGTTGAATATGTCCGCGTCTGCGATGCTTACGGCGCCGGCTACTTCTACATCCCAGGCACCGAAACCTGCCTGCGTATCCATGGCTATGTTCGTTACGACGCAACCGGCGGTGACCGCGTTTACGCTCGTGGCGCAGGTTTCTTCGATGACGCTGGCCGTTATCACATCAACGATGTTGATCGTGACACCTGGGGCAAGCTTGCTCGTGCAACGCTCCGCATTTCGACCGCTTCGGAAACCGAACTCGGTACTCTGAAAACCTTCACCGAACTGCGTTACAACTGGACTGGTGGCGGCGACGGCGAAGAAACCACGCTGACTTCCGGCAACGAAAACAGCTCGCTGCGTTATGCTTACATCCAGCTCGGCGGCCTGCGCGTTGGTCTCGACGAATCGGCCTTCGTAACCTTCCCGGGTTACCTCGGCAACGTCATCAACGACGACGTGATCCTCGCTGGCGGCTACCGCACCAACCTCATCAGCTACACCTTCACCGGCGGCAATGGCTTCTCGGCCATCCTGTCGCTCGAAGAAGGCGGCAACGGCGACGCTGACGTTGACGTTACGATCAAGGACTACATGCCGCACGTTGTTGGTGGCCTGAAGTACGCTGGCGGCTGGGGCTCGATCGCAGCTGTTGCAGCTTATGACGCTCGTAACGAAGAATGGGCTGGTAAGGTTCGCGCTGACGTGAACATCACTGACCGTTTCTCGGTTTGGGTCATGGGCGGCTACAAGTCCAATGACGACACCTACGATTACGTTTACACGGACGCAGCTGGCCGTGATCGCGGTATCCGCCGCATTGATTCGTTCTACGGCACCTGGGGCGGCGATTGGGCCGTTTGGGGCGGCGCAGCGTTCAAGGCAACCGACAAGGCTACCTTCAACGTTCAGCTCGCTTACGAAGATGCAGAAACCTTCGCAGCAACCGCAAACGTTGCTTACGAACTGGTTCCTGGCTTCACCATCACACCAGAAGTTTCGTACACCAAGTGGAACGACAAGAACTCCGTTCTCAAGGGCGAAGACGCTTGGCAGGGCATGGTTCGCTTCCAGCGCTCGTTCTAATCCCTCAGGGATTGTTCAAAAGAACCCGGCAGCATCGCTGCCGGGTTTTTTGTTTTTCGATTTTTCACAGTTGTGATCTTGCTTTCACCGAAAACTCCGTCTTTGTACGAGTAAGACGCGGCGGGTTTTCGTCGCTTTGGTTCTCGTGATTTCCGGCGTGGAGGCGACATGTTCAAATGGTTTTGGCCCGGCTTAACATGGACCGCAGCGCTGACAGCGCTTGCGCTCTGGTTCGGGGCCGATCGGGTCGAGACGGATATCGCAACGCGCACCGGCGAGGCGCTCGCCCCATTCGTGTGGACAGGCTTCGACGTGGATGGCCGCGATGTCACGCTGAAAGGCATCGCCCCCGATCCTGAGGCGCAGTCTGCTGCGAAAGATGCGCTGGAAAAGGTATGGGGGATTCGGGAAATCACCGATCTGACGAGTGTTCTGCCGGTCTTGTCCCCCTATGTGTTACAGATAAAGAAGAGCGCTGACGGAATTATCCTGTCCGGTTCTGTTCCGGATAATGACATCAGGGATCGAATCATGACTGCTGCCGAAAATGCGGCTCCGGGTATTCCACTCGACGATGAAATGGCGGTAGGCCGAGGCAACCCGGCGAACTTCGCTGATTCGGTGGAATTTGCCTTGCAGCTTCTGTCTGGCCTGCGGGAAGGGGAGGTCGAGGTTTCCGATCTTGATATTTCAATCAAGGGAAGGGCGGCGGACCGGGCCAGCTATCAAAAGCTCGAATCCCAATTGAAGTCTCCGCTCCCTTTCGGTCTGAAAGCCGAACGGGTCGAGATTGGCGAACCCGAGCTTTTACAGTGATAAAGGCTCTCCCGATTTGGAATTCGTGTCCGTCAGTTTTCTGTTCGGAATTGACAGCCCGCCTGTTCGGACCTTTCCTTTCGCACTATGAATAGGCATAGCGGAGCATATGCTCCGTTTCCGGAATAGAAAGCGGACCTGACAATGCTTTATTTAGCCGTATCGTTTTGGCCGGTCCTCGTCTTGGCGGTTCTGATCGGCTTGATCGTAGGCTGGCTGACCAGTCCGAAGTAGCGGTGGCAAAGTGGGGCGGGGAAAACTGACGGCGAATATGTTCGTCGGACTTGAGTAATTTGGAGTACGAGGAAACCATATGCCGTTGCTGATTGTCCAACTGGCTGTTCTTGTTGCCATCGCTTTTGTTGTAGGCTGCCTTTTGGGTCGCTTTGTAAGGCGAAGAAGTGCTGCGATCTCGGACCATGAGCGCACAATCATCGCCGCAGCGCACGCCACATTGCCCGCCGAGGAAATGCCCGAGGCGCCCAGGGAAACCGAAGCACCGGCAGAAACCGAGGAACTCAGGGCTTCACCGCAGCCAAGCAAGCCGGAAAAGCTTCCTCTGAAAGTCGTGCCCGAAGCGGAAGTGGTAGGAAACTGGTCTTCGCAGGACGAAAATTCGGGTGAAGAAACGCAACTTGTTCTTGATCCGGGCCGTCCGGAGCTTCTTGAAGCGGCGCGCCTTGGAAAACCTGACGATCTCACCGCCATAAAGGGTGTAGGCAAGGCCGTTCAGCAATTGCTTAACGGTATCGGCGTGTTTCACTACGATCAGATTGCCGGTTGGAACGATGAAGAGTCGCACTGGATCGAGCGAAATATTGGTTTTCCGCGTCGCGTAGAGCGCGAGGATTGGATCGCACAAGCCACAAAACTGGCAAATGCGGCCAGCAAAGCCCGTACCGGAAAGGTGGAAAAACCCCGCAAGGCAGTTGCCAAGCCCAAACCGCGGCGGACAAAAAAAGCAGACGAATAACCCGCCTTTTCTTGTCTTGGAGATTTCGGGTTAACGCCGACCGTAAATCAGGTCGGTCTGGATATCGGCGCTGCCGGTCAGTCGAGCCTTGTATACCTCATAGTTTTCCATCACGCGCTGAACATAATTCCGCGTTTCCGAATAGGGGATGCGTTCGATCCAGTCCACGACCTGATCGATTGGTTTGCCTCGCGGATCGCCGTATTTCTCAACCCATTCCGATGCGCGGCGAGGGCCTGCATTGTATCCGGCGAAAGTGAGGACGTAGGATCCATCGAAACGGTCGAGCTGTTCGCCGAGGAAGTGGGCGCCAAGCGTCGCGTTATACCCCGCGTCCGTCGTGAGACGCGGTGCGGAGAAGCTCATGCCGTTGCGGGTTGCCACACTTTTCGCTGTTGCGGGCATCAATTGCAGCAAACCGCGCGCTCCCGCCTTGGAAACCGCCCCAACGTTGAATTCGCTTTCCTGTCGGGCGATTGCATAGGCGAGTGCCTTGCCCGACCCGCTTATGTTGGCGGTGGCAGGAATTGCTCCGAGCGGATGTGACAGGGCGCCCACGTCGAGCCCGCGCAGTGCGGCGGTTTTGCCGACGCGCAACGCCAGATAGTGATTTTCGTTGCGTTCGGCCATGACCGCCAGCAGGGCGAGCTCGCCCACGCTGTCGAGTTCCTGCGAAAGCTGATTGTAGAGCGTTGTTGCGCGATTGCTGTAGCCGACCTGTTCCAGCCGCTTGATCGCCTGGACGGCAGGGCGGCCAGCAAAGCGCGTGCGGTCCGCATCGGTCGGTTTCGGATAGATGAGTTCTGGCGCCTTTTCGTTCAGCTTGGCGGCTGAAAGCTGTCCGTAGAAGGTTGTGCCGAAATGAGCGGAGCGACGATAATAGTCCCGCGCATTGCCGCCGCTACCTGCTTCAGCCGACCGGCCAAGCCAGTAAAAGGCCCGGGATGCGGAAATAGGGCGCGACGAGATTTCCGCGATCCTGGCAAAATGCGGGGCAGCCGTCTTTGGCTGGTTCAGGGCGCGGAGCGCATACCATCCGGCATGAAATTCAGCTTCTGCAGCCATTGTGGAGGATTCAGCCGCATGGGCGGAAACCAGCTTGTAGGCAAGCTGCGGCTTGCCCAGGTCAAGTAACTCCCGCGACAGGATACGCCGTTCCACCCACCAGGCATCGGGATCGACGAGCGCCGATGCCTGACGCGGAGCTTTCAGCATAAGGTCCGTTGCTTCGTTGTAGCGTTCCGTACGCCGCAGATAGCGAATCTTCAGGAACTGATAGGCGGCATTGCCCTGCCAGCTGCGATCGACATCCGCTATGGCCTTGGCAGCGTTCGGAGATTTTTGTGCAACTGCCGCAAAGGCGTTGTAAAGTGATTGGGCCCGTGCCGGGCCTGCAAGCAATTTTGCCGATTGCATGCGTTCATTATAGAGGGAGCGCAAAAGACGCCGCTGATGATCCTCGCGGGTCAGGACGCCCGAGAACTCTTTCAGAATCTTCTGTTCGTCGTTGGCAGAAAGACGTTGCGTGGACCACCATGGCGAAAGCAGCTCACGCGCTTTGGCTGCATTGCCGGTGCCGACATAGGCGCGGGCAAGAAGGATCATGCCTTCGGTCGTCTGTGGACGCCTGTTGCCAAGGGTGGCGATTACGACCGCAGGAGCCGGATTTTCCTTGAACAGGGCTCTTTCCGAATTGCTGCGCAAAGCCGACATTCCCGGCCAGCCACGCAGATCTGTCGCCGCAGCCGCAATTTCTGCACTCGGTACACCGTCGAGGCCTGAAGTGGCAATGGCCCAGGTCAGAATCTGTCGGTCGAGCGACCCATGGGGCATGGCATTGCGAAACGCTATTGCACTTGCAGCATCGCGAGAGGAAAGAGCATCGAGCCCGCTTTTCAGCGTTCCGCCGATGGCGGCCGGGTTTTCCATACGGCTGACTGCAGATGTCACCACGGGGTCAGGTGTAGCCGGACGCGGTTTCGGCGTTACCAGATTCATCGGCGACTGATGTGTCGTGGTCGGCGCGAACGGACGTGCGAGCGGTGTCGGGATATCTGTCGGCAGCGATGATTGCGCGCACGAAATCACCGGCTGCAAGGCAGCCGCAACAAAGCAACTCGCGAGGAGTGCTTTTTTCTTCAAGGATATTGCTGCGGCGTGTTTCGACATTGGCTAACTAGAACAGAGACTTTATTGGCGGGCAATATGTTGTTGAAATCCGGCTTTTCTTAGCCCGGCTTTTTGATCGTCGATTTCGCTCGCGAAGTTAGGCTCAAGGAATGAATCTATCCTTAACAAAGCGTTATCCCGAACCTTTGCTCGCGCAGTTCCTCCGCCGCGTTTGATGTTCCTTTAATCAATACGGCGTATCGTCGGCGCTGCATGGAACGGGCAACAAATTTTGCCGCAAAACCGCCGCATTACGCTTGTTTTGCCAGCATACCCCGCTTGCTCCCCTCGTGCTGCAAGACTATTGTGCAACGCCTCAACCTGGTCACATGCCCAAGATGATTGGGGAATGAGGTCCCGTCTTTCTTTTTTCAGGAGTTCACTAATGCTGAAGGGCTCAATCACCGCGCTTGTCACGCCATTCGATTCCGAAGGAGCGTTCGACGAGAAAGCCTTTCGCGCATTCGTAAACTGGCAGATCGAAGAAGGTACCAAAGGACTGGTTCCAGTCGGAACGACTGGTGAAACGCCAACCCTGTCGCACGACGAGCACAAGCGCGTCATCGAGGTTTGTATAGAAGTTGCGGCTGGCCGCGTTCCCGTGATTGCCGGCGCCGGCTCCAACAATACGGTGGAAGCAATAGAACTGGCGCAGCACGCCGAGAAGGCCGGTGCCGATGCGGTTCTCGTTGTCACGCCTTATTATAACAAGCCGAACCAGCGCGGCCTTTACGAACATTTTTCACAGGTGGCCCGCTCCATCTCGATCCCGCTCATCATCTACAATATTCCCGGTCGCTCGATTGTCGACATGACCCCGGAAACGATGGGCGCTCTCGTTCGTGACCACAAGAATATCGTGGGCGTCAAGGATGCGACCGGCAAGATCGAACGCGTTTCGGAACAGCGTGCGGCCTGTGGCAAGGACTTCATCCAGCTCTCGGGTGAAGACGCCACCGCTCTCGGCTTCAACGCCCATGGCGGGGTAGGGTGCATTTCGGTCACGTCCAATATCGCGCCGCGTCTGTGTGCCGAATTTCAGGATGCATGTCAGGCGGGCGATTTCGCCAGGGCGCTCGAATTGCAGGATCGCCTCATGCCGTTGCACAAGGCGCTCTTCATCGAGCCGAATCCCTCGGGTCCGAAATATGCCCTGTCGCGACTTGGCCGCGTGGAAAATGTGCTGCGTTCGCCGATGGTGACAGTTGAAGCCGCGACAGCAGAGAAGATCGATCAGGCCATGAAGCACGCGGGTCTGGTCAACTGACCTGCCAAGTTTACCGCTTTCGCTGATTTTTACGCTCCCGTAGCTTCGGGAGCGTTTTCATTTCAGGCATTGCACATTATATGGTGCCATCATGAACAAGCCCAAGAATTCTCCCGTGCGCAAGATTATCGCGGAAAACCGCAAGGCGCGCTTCAATTACGAAATTCTCGATACGCTCGAAGCCGGTCTTGTTTTGACAGGCACCGAGGTCAAGTCGCTGCGCGCCAATCAATCGAACATAGCGGAAAGCTATGCGAGCTTTGAAAACGGCGAGTTCTGGCTGATCAATTCCTATATTCCGGAATATACCCAGGGCAATCGCTTCAATCATGAGCCGCGACGTCTGCGCAAGCTGCTGATCAGCAAGCGCGAAATGTCCCGCTTGTTCAATTCCGTGTCCCGCGAAGGGATGACTGTGGTTCCGTTGAAGCTATACTTTAATGATCGGGGCCGCGCGAAGCTGGAACTGGCTCTGGCGCGAGGCAAAAAGACCCACGACAAGCGTGAGACGGAAAAGAAGCGCGACTGGAACCGCGAAAAGGCTCGCTTGATGCGAGATCGCGGTTGAGAAAGGCAATGTGAAAAGAGCGCCTCAGGCGCTCTTTTGATTCAGATATTCACGCACGTTCCGGAATACGGTGCGGAACATGGCGTCCGTCAGCCGCCCGGTATTCGTATTATAGCGTGAGCAGTGATAGCTGGAGAAAATACGCAGATTGCCGATATCGCTCGCCTTGTCATGGCCGAAGGGATGTCGCGCAACCGGCGCGCCAAGTGCACGAACGGTCGATTGATGCGCAATCGTTCCCAGCGTGACGACAGCTTGCAGATTTGGAAACCGGGTCAGCATTGGCGACAGGAACTGGCGGCAATTATTGATCTCGGAGCCGATTGGCTTGTTCTCCGGCGGCACACAGCGTACCGCATTGACGATGCTGGCATCCAGCAGGCGGAGGCTGTCATCCGGGCGGGCTTCGAACTTGCCGGTCGCAAACCCGAATTCGCACAGCGTGCTGTAGAGAAGATCGCCGGCATAATCGCCGGTAAAGGGGCGTCCGGTCCGGTTGGCACCGCGCAGACCCGGTGCCAGCCCCACAATCAGGAGCCGGACATCGGCGTCATCTGCCGGAAGGAACGGCGGAACCGGGGCGTTATGCCAAGACGGCTCCTTGCGTCGCCATTCTTGCAGGAAGGCGTGCAGCCGCGGGCAGATGTGACAGTTGGGAGATGGTTCGGAAATCATGCCCTTGCATGAACCGGCTCGACGATGGCGTCAATAGCTGTCGTCGAGATCATCATCCTGACGGCGCGCCGGACGTTCTGACGGATCACGGCCGATTTCGGCCTTCAGCGAGACCAGATCAATGAAATGATCGGCCTGGCGGCGCAGTTCATCCGAAATCATGGCGGGCTGTGTGGTCAGGGTCGAAACAACCGAAACCTTGCGGCCTTTGCGCTGGAGAGCTTCCGCGAGCGACCGGAAATCGCCATCGCCGGAGAAAATCACGAAATGGTCGACCGTGTCGGTGAGCTGCATGGCATCGACCGTCAGCTCGATGTCCATATTGCCTTTCACCTTGCGGCGCCCGGTGGAATCGGTGAATTCCTTGGCGGCCTTGGTGACCACCTTGTAGCCATTGTAATCCAGCCAGTCGATCAGCGGGCGGATCGAGGAATATTCCTGATCTTCAACGAGAGCAGTGTAATAATAGGCGCGGAGCAGATAACCGCGCTTTTGAAACGCCTTCAAAAGCTTCCGATAATCAATATCGAACCCCAAGGTCTTGGAGGCGGCGTATAAATTGGCGCCATCAATAAAAAGCGCAATCTTTTCACGAGAATCGAACATCGTGCAATATATCCACTCTACGGCCGGACGGGAGTGGGCCGGCGACCGCTTATTCAGTTTGTCTTCTAAACGGCGGGTGGTATCTAAATTTACCAGTGCGTTTATTGCCTTCTAAGGACATATCACAGAAAAACAAGCAACCTTTGGTTGTTATTTGCCCCCACTAAATTACCAGTAAAGGAGTCTTGTCTCAGCAATCGCCTTTGAGTCTATAAAATATTGTGCTGTTTCGGCGCATGACGGGGTTTTATGAGGCAAATCCGTGAAACTAGCGTTATTTTGCCAGATTTCATGCGGTGATGCACGAGCAATTCCGCTTTTGCTTGTAATTTGGCTCCACACGCGTTATGTGGGGAAAAATCCATCAAAGTTCGAGAAATGAAAGGGACCGCGCATGGCCCGCGTCACTGTTGAGGACTGCGTAGATAAGGTCGAGAACCGTTTTGAGCTGGTTCTACTGGCTGGTCACCGTGCTCGCCAGATTTCCCAGGGTGCACAGATCACCATCGACCGCGACAACGATAAGAATCCCGTCGTTGCCCTGCGCGAGATCGCCGACGAAACCCTGTCGCCGGACGATCTGAAGGAAGACCTTATCCATTCGCTGCAGAAGCATGTGGAAGTCGATGAGCCGGAAGCGGCTGCGCCTGCACAGATCGCCTCTTCGTCGGAAGACGTTGCGGAAGGCATCGCAGAAGCTGCCGAGGAAGATGTGGTTGCCTTCGACCGCATGTCGGAAGAAGAGCTGCTCGCCGGTATCGAAGGCCTCGTCGCACCAGAGAAGAACGACGATTTTTAATCGCCCTCTGGGCTGGTTCTTTTTGCATGCGCTGCGACTTTCCGGTCGTGGCGCATGTTTTTATGCGCTGATGGCGGAATGATCCTTTCGGGGCGAAAGGGCATCCTTTGTGCGTCGAGTGGACGCGCACCCCCTTAATGACGAGCCATTTCCGTGGGAAATTAATATTGTCGGCAGAAAATCAAATCTGAATGTCGAGAATTGTTCGATTTTCGGCGATTTTGGGTCAGAATGCCCGATATGTTTGCCGCGTATGCATGCAAGTATCGGTTTCCAAAGGGAGTTTTCGTAGATGATGCGCCAATATGAGCTTGTGGAGCGTGTACAGCGATACAAGCCTGACGTGAATGAGGCGCTTCTTAATAAGGCATATGTCTATGCCATGCAAAAGCATGGCAGTCAGAAACGTGCTTCCGGCGATCCCTATTTTTCCCATCCTCTCGAAGTCGCCGCGATCCTCACCGATATGCATCTCGACGAAGCGACGATTGCGATCGCCCTTCTGCACGATACGATTGAAGACACGACGGCAACCCGACAGGAAATCGACCAGCTTTTCGGCCCCGAAATCGGCAAGCTTGTTGAAGGGCTGACCAAGCTCAAGAAGCTCGACCTCGTTTCAAAGAAGGCTGTGCAGGCGGAAAATCTTCGCAAGCTGCTTCTGGCGATTTCCGAAGATGTGCGCGTGCTTCTCGTCAAGCTCGCGGACCGTCTGCACAATATGCGCACGCTGGGCGTGATGCGGGAAGACAAGCGCCTGCGCATCGCCGAGGAAACGATGGATATCTATGCGCCGCTTGCTGGCCGCATGGGTATGCAGGACATGCGCGAAGAGCTTGAGGAACTTGCCTTCCGCTATATCAACCCGGATGCGTGGCGCGCGGTCACGGATCGTCTGGCAGAACTTCTGGAAAAGAACCGCGGCCTGCTGCAGAAGATCGAGAAGGACCTGTCCGAGATTTTCGAGAAACACGGCATCAAGGCCAGTGTGAAAAGCCGTCAGAAAAAGCCCTGGTCCGTCTTCCGAAAGATGGAAACAAAGGGGCTGTCGTTCGAGCAGCTTTCCGACATTTTCGGCTTCCGCGTCATGGTCGATACGGTGCAGGATTGCTATCGTGCGCTCGGTCTTATCCATACGACCTGGTCGATGGTTCCGGGCCGGTTCAAGGATTATATCTCCACGCCGAAGCAGAATGACTACCGGTCGATCCACACCACCATCATCGGTCCGTCGCGCCAGCGTGTGGAGTTGCAGATTCGCACGCGCGAAATGGATGAGATTGCTGAATTCGGTGTCGCCGCCCACTCGATCTACAAGGATCGCGGCAGTGCGAACAATCCGCACAAGATCTCTACCGAGACCAATGCTTATGCATGGCTGCGCCAGACCATCGAGCAGCTTTCCGAAGGCGACAATCCGGAAGAATTTCTCGAACATACCAAACTTGAGCTTTTTCAGGATCAGGTCTTCTGCTTCACGCCCAAAGGCCGTCTCATCGCCTTGCCGCGCGGCGCGACCCCGATCGATTTCGCCTATGCCGTTCATACCGACATTGGCGACAGCTGCGTCGGGGCGAAGGTCAATGGCCGCATCATGCCGCTGATGACCGAGCTGAAGAACGGTGACGAAGTGGATATCATCCGCTCCAAGGCACAGGTTCCCCCTGCCGCTTGGGAATCGCTTGTCGCGACCGGCAAGGCGCGCGCCGCCATCCGCCGCGCCACCCGTTCGGCTGTCCGCAAGCAATATTCGGGACTTGGCATGCGCATCCTTGAGCGCGCCTTCGAGCGCGCCGGAAAGCCGTTCAGCAAAGATATTCTAAAACCCGGACTTCCGCGCTTGGCGCGCAAGGATGTCGAGGATGTGCTGGCCGCAGTCGGACGCGGTGAACTGCCGTCAACCGATGTCGTCAAGGCCGTTTATCCCGACTACCAGGATACGCGCGTGACCTCGCAGAACAATCCCGCCAAGACCGGCGAGAAGGGCTGGTTTAACATTCAGAACGCGGCCGGCATGATATTCAAGGTGCCCGAGGGCAGCGAGGACGCGACCAAGTCCGATGCCGATCCCGATGTCGCGCCGAAGCCGGGGAAGAAGGCGCTGCCGATTCGCGGCACCAATTCGGACCTGCCGGTGCGCTTTGCCCCGGAAGGCGCTGTCCCGGGAGACCGTATCGTCGGTATTCTTCAACCGGGCGCCGGCATCACGATTTATCCGATCCAGTCGCCAGCGCTGACGGCTTATGACGATCAGCCCGAACGCTGGATCGACGTGCGCTGGGACATCGACGAACAGATGAGCGAGCGTTTTCCGGCGCGCGTCAGCGTGTCGGCCATCAACTCGCCGGGCTCGCTGGCGGAGATCGCGCAGATCGTGGCGGCCAACGACGCGAATATTCACAATCTTTCCATGGTGCGGACCGCACCGGATTTCACCGAGATGATTATTGATGTCGAGGTTTGGGACCTCAAGCATCTCAACCGTATCATTTCCCAATTGAAAGAAAGCGCGAGCGTCAGTGGCGCGAAACGCGTGAACGGATAGGACTAAGATGAACACCGAAGATGTGCTTGCCGTCTTCCGCGAAGCGGGAGCGATCCTTGAAGGCCACTTTATTCTCACATCGGGCTTGCGCAGCCCCGTTTTTCTTCAAAAGGCGCGCGTTTTCATGCACGCCGACAAGACGGAAAAGCTCTGCAAGGCACTGGCGGCAAAGATCGAGGCGGCAAATCTCGGGGACATCGATTACGTGGTCGGACCGGCGATTGGCGGCCTGATTCCTTCCTATGAGACCTCGCGTCATCTGCGCGTCCCGTCGGTCTGGGTGGAGCGCGAGAACGGGGTGTTCCGCCTGCGGCGTTTCGAAGTGCCGAAAGGCGCGCGCGTCGTCATCGTGGAAGATATCGTCACGACAGGGCTTTCCATTCGCGAAACCATCGACTGCATGAAGGACCTTGGTATCGAAGTCGTGGCCGCGGCCTGCATCGTCGACCGCTCGGCGGGGAAGGCCGATGTCGGCACGAGGTTGATTTCTCTGGCCGAATATGAAGTTCCAGCCTATCCTGCGGATAAATTGCCGCCAGAGCTTGCTGCAATACCGGCTGTGAAGCCCGGTAGCCGCAACATTTAAGCAGGCCAGCCGACGGCTTTCCACACGCTGCAGGGGAGGATACACCCCTGCGGCGAAATTCCGCTTTGCGGGACGCGTTCTAGTTACCTATTTAGGGGGTGTCGCGAAGACACCCTTCCGGCCCCGTAAACAGGATTCCATCGTGAGTGTAGCGCCTATCATATTCGATCCCAGGTCGCCCTATCGTGCGCCATGTGGGGTATGCGTGGATTGCGATGTTCGGCGGATGGCGGTTTGTGCTGCGCTGGACGATGGGGATCTCGGCGCTCTGGAAGCAATCATGACCTCCAAGCGGCTTGATGCCAATGAGCAGCTGGTGGAGGAGGGCGAGCCGAAGCGTCGTGTCTTCAGCCTGACTTCCGGCATGCTGCGCATCTATACGTCGCTTCCCGATGGGCGTCGGCAGATTGCGGGTTTCCTGTTCCCCGGCGATTATCTCGGTCTCGCTGACGACGAGACTTACTCCCAGTCGGTCGAGGCTGTGGTGCCCTCGGTCCTGTGCGCCTTTTCCACCAGGGAGATGGACGACCTGATGGAGCGCTTTCCCAGGCTGAAGGAGCGCCTGCACCAGATGACGCGGGCCGCGCTTCGCACGGCGCGCGACAACCAACTGGTTCTCGGACGCCTTGCGCCGGTGGAAAAGCTGGCGAGCTTCCTACTGGTTCTTTCCGCCCGTGCGGAAAAGCGCGGTGAGAAGCCCAATCCGGTTCATCTTTCGATGAACCGTACCGACATTGCCGACTATCTTGGCCTGACGATTGAAACCGTCAGCCGCAGCTTCACAAAGCTGAAAACCCAAGGCCTGATTCAGTTGATAGACGCCAATACGGTGGAAATCCTGTCCCGCCGGTCGCTGGCGGCCGTTGCCGGAATGGACCCGGAGAGCCTTTAGGGCTTTCCAGCAAAATTTCTGAGAAAATACTCTGATTTCGAGCCATCGCCGGGCCTGTTTGCGTTGATTCAAATCAATGCGGAGTCCGGCGGAACAGCCTATTCCTGACCATGGAAGTTGACGCGGCCTTGAGGGTCGCGCCGTTCAGAATGGGGAAAACAGGTGCTGTTGTGGTTGGGAATTGCAATATCGGCTGTCATGCATGCGGACTTCCTTGCCGCATCATGCCGTCTTGCCCCGCAGAATGTCGCCCCGGTTCGGGTGTGCGTATCCCGGGACGGGCTTCGCCGGAGCGCCCAACGCTTAAGGTGGACGCGCTATGCATGAAGAAGCGATAAGACGCTACGCGGCGTTGGCGGTTCCCAGATATACATCCTTTCCAACGGCTGCGGATTTCATACCGGTAGGTGTCGAGACGACGCATCGCTGGCTGCGCCAGATCGGGCCGGAGGAAAGTGTCTCCCTTTACATCCATGTGCCTTATTGTCGGCAGTTGTGCCATTACTGCGGTTGCCACGCAAAAATGGCTGTCCGCAACGATGTTGTCGAGAATTTCTGTACCGCTCTGCTGAGCGAAATCGAGACCGTCAGCAAGAGCCTGACCGCGCGGCCGAACGTTGTCCATCTTCATTGGGGCGGGGGGACGCCCTCGATCTTGAACCCGCGCCAGTTTACCAGCATTCTGGCTGCACTGCGCGTTGCGTTCGACTTTTCGCCCGAGATGGAACATGCCATCGAGCTTGATCCGCGCACCGTCACGCCACAGCTCGCCCGTACGCTTTCGCTCATGGGCGTCAATCGCGCCAGCCTCGGCGTGCAGGATATCGACGCCGAGGTTCAGAAAGCCATCGGCCGCATCCAACCGATAGAGACGGTTGCCAAGGCAGCGAGTCTTCTGCGCGAAGTCGGTATCAATCGGCTCAACTTCGATCTCATCTATGGCCTGCCGTTGCAGACGGTGGAGACATTGCGCGAGACCTGCGAAAAGGTTGCCGCGCTCAAGCCTGATCGCGTTGCCTGCTACGGCTATGCGCATCTTCCGCAGCGCCGCGCCAATCAGCGCCTCATCGATGCGAGCCTCCTGCCGGATGCCGATGAACGCTTCGCGCAGGCGCGCGTCGTCGCGGAAAGCTTCATCGATTTCGGTTATGAACCTGTGGGGATCGACCATTATGCATTGCCGGACGACAGTTTGGCCGTTGCCGCGCGCAACGGCACGCTGCACCGCAATTTCCAGGGCTATACGGATGATCGCTGCCAGACTTTGATCGGCCTGGGTCCGTCATCGATTTCGCAGTTCCTCGGCGGCTATGCCCAGAATATTTCGGACGTGACGCAATATTCAAAACGCGTCCAAGCGGGTGAACTTGCAACGGTTCGCGGTTATGCAATGCGCGAAAGCGACCGTATCCGCGCCGGTATCATCACAGCGTTGATGTGCAATTTCCGGGTTGATCTGAACATGACCGCGCCGGGCGTGGAGTTTTCCGACGAAATGGCCCTGTTGCGCCCTCTGGTCGCGGACGGATTGGTGGAAATCCGTGGCGGGGTCATCAGCGCGACGAGCGACGGAAAGCCGCTGATCCGTCTGGTTGCTGCCGCTTTTGATGAATTTCGCAGGGAGACGATGCACGGCTTCAGTTTTGCCGTCTGAACTTGCGCTGGAACAAAGAGGTAGAGCGAAAGAAGCTCTATCAAAAGAATGCTGCTGCACCGGGCCGTCAAAAGGTCAGTGGCATGGGAGCACCGCCGTTGGGGGACGTGCGGTGCTCCACTGTTTTAGAGCACAGCCCGGAAGCCGGATGGCTTTCGGGCTGTGCGTTTAGAGCGGTTCCTGTTCTAACAGAATCGCCGGAACCGCTCTAACTATTTGTTTTATCGCATTATCCAACGCAAAACCGTTTCACACTTTTGCTGGAAATGCTCTAAGGATCAGGCTTTACGGTTCTTTTCCAGCTTTGGCAGGAAAATCGTCAGCAGCCCAAGCAGGGGCAGATACGAGCAAATGTTGTAAACATACTCGATGCCCTTCTGGTCAGCCACGACGCCGAGGACGGCGGCGGCAATACCGGCCATGCCGAATGCGAAACCGAAGAACAGGCCCGACACCATGCCGACGCGTCCCGGCAGCAATTCCTGTGCGAATACCACGATGGCCGGGAAGGCCGAGGCGAGGATCAGGCCGATGATGACCGTCAGGATAGCCGTCATTTCGAGGTTGGCATAGGGCAGGGCAAGCGTGAACGGCAGGACGCCGAGGATCGATGCCCAGATCACCTTGCGCGCACCGATCTTGTCACCGATGGGGCCGCCGATGATCGTTCCCGCGGCAACCGCGCCGAGGAACAGGAACAGCAGCAACTGCGATGACTGCACCGACACGCCGAAGTGGCTGATGGTGTAGAAGGTGTAGTAGCTCGTCAGGCTGGCCATGTAGATGTACTTGGTGAAGACCAGCATCGCCAGAACGCCAACCGAGACGAGAACCTTGTTGCGCGGCAGCGGAAGGGTCTTGTCCGGCTTTGCGTTGCTGGCATTGGCAATCCGGTAGCGATTGTACCAGTTGCTCACATACCAGAGCAGCATCATGCCGATCAGCGCGGCAACGGAGAACCAGGACACGCTGATCTGGCCGAACGGCAGAACGATGAACGCTGCCAGAAGAGGGCCGATCGACGAGCCGAAATTACCGCCCACCTGGAACAGGGACTGCGCAAAGCCATGTCGTCCACCCGAGGCGAGACGTGCGACACGGGCCGCTTCGGGATGGAAAACAGATGAGCCGAAGCCGACGAAGGCCGCACCCAGAAGCAGGATCGAATAATGATGCGCGGTCGCCAGAAAGACGAGGCCGACAAGCGTGCAACCCATGCCGAAGGGCAGGGAATAAGGCATCGGCTTGCGGTCGGTGTAGATACCCACCAGTGGCTGCAGGATCGATGCCGTCATCTGGAAGGTGAACGTCAGAAGTCCGATTTGCCAGAATGACAGGCTGTAATTGTCCTTCAGCATCGGATAGATGGCCGGAAGGAGCGACTGCATCATGTCGTTCAGGAAGTGGCCCATGCTTGTGGCCAGAATAATGGCGAGGACAGTATTGTCCGCGCCGCTGTTTGATGGCTGCTGTGCAGCACTCATGCTCATACTGCTACTCCGAAGATGGAAGTCAGTCTTCTGGTGTATTTCCTGCCGATACTATCTGACAGCTGGAAACGAGACCTCAAGAAAATTGCGGGGTTTTGATGAGAAACCGGCGAAAATTTACGAATTTGATGTCGGAACAGGCACGTGTCCTGCTCAAACGTCAAATTCATTCCGCCAGCGAATGTCGCGACCCATTCTCAGCACGCTATTAATAGGACTATTGCCTCTCGCCCGCTTTCGTGATTTGGTCCAATAGTTTCGAGAGTGGGCCAAACAAGGGGCAGAGCTGCAATGAAACCGAAGTCGCCGCCGGGCCTGCTGCTTCCGGGAAGCGAGGAACTGCAGAAGTTCCACGAGCAGCGCATTGCCATGCTGGAAGGCATGAGCGGGCCAGTGATTGCCCTGCCGACGCGCTATCCCGATGGCTATTTCGTGCCGCGCCACCGTCACAGCCGGGCGCAGCTTCTTTGCGCTTCCCAGGGGGTGGTGCTGGTGACGACCGACGCTGGACGCTGGATGATCCCGAGCGATCACGCCATGTGGATACCGGCGGGTGTGGAGCATTCGGTCGAAATCCTCGGCGAAGTCTTCATGCGGTCGATCTATATCTGCGTCGATGCCGTGTCCGGTGTGCCGGATTATCTTCATGTGGTCGGGCTGACCGACCTGATGCGGTGCCTCATAACCGATGCAACGGCGCAGGACAGCACGCCGGAACCGGACAGTCGCGATGCTCTGGTGATCGAGCTTATATTGCGGGACCTTCACACATTGCCGCAGCGCTCGTTGGGGCTGCCTTTTCCATCCGATCCGCGCTTGCAGAAACTATGCCGGGAATTCGTGAAAAAGCCTTCTTCACGCGCCACAATTGACGACTGGGCGGACAGAATGGCGATGAGCCGACGCTCGTTCACACGGCATTTCCAGCGGGAAACCGGCGTAAGCCTTTCGGTCTGGCGTCAGCAGGCATGCCTTTTCGCTGCGGTCCCCCGCCTCACGGAAGGGGAAGCGGTGACGAGCGTGGCGCTGGATCTGGGATATGACAGCGTTTCCGCTTTCACGACGATGTTCCGCAGGATGCTCGGAGTTTCGCCGCGGTTCTATCTGCCGCGGCTGGATACTGTTCCGTTTGAACGCAGCGATAGCGTCGCGGCGGAATAATAACAATTGTCTCTGCGATTGGAGCGCATTAATAGGGCCACATGCTTTTTCAACGCCGTAATCCCCCGACCAGAAAAGAGCGCCTGAGGCTTCTGGTCTGGCCGCGCCGCTCCTTCTCCCGTTCCCTCCGGTACGGTGGCAAGCGGATTCTGCGCATCACTGCCTCGCCCCATGCCGTGGCCGCCGGCCTGGCAGTCGGCGTGTTCTCGGCCTTTACGCCTTTCTTCGGCTTCCATCTCATCATTGCAATCGTGCTGGCTTATGTCCTTGCCGGGAATATCGCGGCTGCGGCCCTTGGCACGACACTTGCCAATCCGCTGACGCTGCCGTTCATCTGGGGAAGCACATTCGAGCTTGGCCGCTTCATCATGAATGGAAGCATCGATGATGCGCCGCCGATCCATCTGGGGCGGGCCCTGGAAACCATGCGTTTCGATGAAATCTGGACCCCGCTCCTGAAGCCCATGCTGTTCGGTTCCACCATTCTGGGTGCTGCATTCGCCGTCGTGGTCTATTTTGTCACCCGCTTTGCGGTTTCGGCTTTCCGCCGCCGCCGTATCGAGCGTCTTGCGGAAAAGCACCGCCTGCACCGCGCACAGGAGCCCCAGAAAGTATGATTGTCGGGATTGGCAGCGACCTCATCGATATTCGCCGTGTCGAAAGTGCGCTTGAACGGCATGGCGACCGTTTCCGCAACCGGGTCTTTACAGAGGTCGAGCAGAAGAAATCGGATGGACGCAAGCAGCGCGCCGCATCTTATGCGAAGCGTTTCGCGGCGAAGGAAGCCTGCGCCAAGGCGCTGGGAACCGGAATAGCCCAGGGCGTGTTCTGGCGCGACATGGGCGTGGTCAACGCTCCTTCCGGAAAGCCCACGATGCATCTAACCGGCGGTGCGGCGAAACAGTTGCAAAAACTCTTGCCCGCTGGAACGCGCGCCGCCATACATCTGACAATTACCGATGATTTTCCTCTCGCTCAGGCCTTCGTTATCATCGAAGCCCTGCCTGAGACGGAATAATTGTGATTGTGGCAGATAACTCCTGCTCATAATCGTGCGATAAACCCGCGTTCTGCGGGCGGCGTGATTGCGTCATCCATTCATAGTCGTTATTAGATCGCGTTATCGGAAGCGGAGATACAATGAGCGTGTCCAGCAAGAGTGAGACAAAAAAATCCGGCGGCCTTGGCGAAACCATCAGCGTTATCGTGCAGGCGCTGCTGCTGGCACTGGTCATCCGCACCCTTCTTTTCCAGCCTTTCAGCATACCGTCCGGCTCGATGCGCCCAACGCTTCTGGAAGGCGATTATCTGTTCGTGTCGAAATATGCCTATGGCTATTCGCGCTATTCGCTTCCGTTCGGACTGGACCTGTTTTCGGGCCGTATCTGGAGCGCGGAGCCGAAGCGCGGCGACGTGGTGGTGTTCAAGCTGCCAAGCGACCCATCGGTCGATTATATCAAGCGCGTGATCGGCCTGCCGGGCGACCGCGTGCAGATGCGCGGCGGCGTGCTCTATATCAACGATCAGGCGGTCAAGCGCGAGCGGATCGGCACGATCGATAATCCCGATGTGACCGAGCAGAACCGTCCGGTCGATGTCTATCGGGAAACCCTGCCGGAAGGCGTGACCTATGATACGCTTGATCTCGCACCGAATTCCATCGGTGACGATACGCGCGTCTTTGAAGTTCCCGCCGGTCATTTCTTCATGATGGGCGACAACCGCGACAACTCGCTCGACAGCCGCTTCAGCGTTGGCTACGTGCCGTTTGAAAATCTTGTCGGACGCGCGAACATCATCTTCTTCTCCATCGCCGACAAGGCGAGCCCGCTTGAAATCTGGAAATGGCCGACTGAAGTACGCTTTGGCCGACTGTTCAGTTCAGTTGCAGGCACACCGCATACAGCCGTAACCGGAAATTGAAATGGCTTCGGCAAATCAGGCAGCAGCAATTCTGGAAGAGCGCACTGGACACCGTTTTCTCAACGTGAAGCGGCTGGATCGTGCGCTCACCCACTCAAGTGTGCAAGCGCCCTCGCGGGCAAATTATGAACGTCTCGAATTTCTCGGCGACCGCGTTCTGGGACTGACGGTCGCGGAAATGCTGTTCGACGAGTTTCCGGAAGCATCCGAAGGCGAATTGTCGGTTCGTCTCAATGCGCTGGTGAACGCGGAAACCTGTGCGGCGATTGCCGACGAGATCGGGCTTGCCGATCTCATCCATACGGGTTCCGATATAAAATCATTGAATGACAAACGCCTTTTGAACGTGCGCGCCGATGTCGTGGAGGCGCTGATCGCCACGATCTATCTGGATGGCGGACTGGACGCCGTGCGTCCCTTCGTCAAGCGCTTCTGGAAGAAACGGTCTTTGCAAACCGGGGCCGCCCGCCGCGACGCCAAGACGGAATTGCAGGAATGGGCGCATCAGCAGGGCAATGTCCACCCTGCCTATTCGATCATCAGCCGCACCGGCCCGGACCATGATCCGCTGTTCATGGTAGAGGTGACGGTCAAGGGCTTTGCTGCGGAAACGGGCGAGGGCCGTTCAAAACGGATAGCCGAGCAGCACGCGGCGGAAGCGATGCTTTATCGTGAAGGCGTCTGGAAGCGTGACAATCCGGCTTGATGCAAGAATTGGCAAATTTTAAATCGTGATCGGTTATAATGGTCTGATACGGATAATGCCGCTTTCACGAGCAGTTTTGTCGTATCTGGGACGTCGTGCGCTGGAGGACGGCGGCGTTCCGCAAGGAAATATCGTCTGGAAGGATAAACAATGAATAATCGGACGACGCCGGCTGACGGCGAAAACGAAGCAGGACAAACCCGTTCCGGCTTCGTGGCGTTGATAGGGGCGCCGAATGCGGGGAAATCCACACTGGTCAATCAGCTTGTGGGAACAAAGGTTTCTATCGTCACGCATAAGGTGCAGACGACACGCGCGCTCGTGCGCGGCATATTCATCGAAGGTCCGGCGCAGATCGTTCTGGTGGACACGCCGGGGATTTTCCGCCCCAAGCGCAGGCTCGACCGCGCCATGGTCACCACGGCCTGGGGCGGCGCCAAGGATGCCGACATCATTCTGGTCCTTCTCGATTCGCAAGGCGGCTTGAACGAGAATGCCGAAGCGCTGCTTTCGAGCATGAAGGATGTGCGCCAGAAGAAGGTTCTGGTGCTCAACAAGGTAGATCGCGTCGATCCGCCGGTCCTGCTGGATCTCGCCCGCAAGGCCAACGAGCTTGTCGCATTCGACCAGACTTTCATGGTCTCGGCCTTGAACGGCTCCGGCTGCAAGGATCTGGCGAAATATCTGGCCGACAATGTTCCGAATGGTCCATGGTACTATCCGGAAGACCAGATCTCCGACATGCCGATGCGCCAGCTCGCAGCCGAGATCACCCGCGAAAAGCTTTACCTGCGACTGCACGAGGAACTTCCCTATGCGTCGACCGTGGAAACGGAGCGCTGGGAAGAACGCAAGGACGGTTCCGTTCGCATCGAGCAAGTCATCTATGTCGAGCGCGAAAGCCAGAAGAAGATCGTGCTCGGTCACAAGGGCGAGACGATCAAGGCAATCGGACAATCCGCACGCAAGGAAATCTCCGAAATACTGGAACAGACGGTTCATCTCTTCCTTTTCGTGAAAGTGCGTGAGAACTGGGGTAACGACCCGGAACGCTATCGCGAGATGGGGCTTGATTTCCCAACCTAGATTATAACACTGGCGACCATGGAATGGCGCGATGAAGGCATAATTCTCGGGACACGACGCCATGGCGAGACAAGCGCCATCGTGGAAGTGATGACCCGTGAGCATGGCCGCCATATGGGTATGGTGCGCGGCGGGCGTTCCCGCCGCATGCAGCCTCTGCTGCAGCCGGGCAATCATGTGGATGTGACATGGTGGGCGCGGCTGGATGAGCATATGGGCAGCTTTACTATCGAACCACTGGAGTTTGCTGCCGCCCGCCTCATCGAAACGCCAGTGGCGCTTTATGGCATCCAGCTTGCGGCTTCCCACCTGCGCCTTTTGCCGGAGCGCGACCCGCATCGCGGTCTTTATGAGACGCTCCGGCTTATCATCGAACATTTCGACGACCCGCTTGCGTCTGGCGAACTGGTGTTGCGCTTTGAAGTTATGATGCTGGAAGAGCTGGGCTTTGGCCTCGATCTGAAGGAATGCGCCGCGACCGGCGTCAAGGAAGACCTGATCTATGTCTCGCCAAGATCGGGGCGTGCGGTCTGCCGCGAAGCGGGTGAGCCCTGGGCCGACAAGCTCCTGCTTTTGCCGGGCTTCGTCAATAATACTGCCATTCGCGCGGCGTCCTATGACGACATCGACCATGCCTTCACGATGACAGGCTATTTTCTGATGCGGCATGTGTGGGAACCACGTGCGATAACGCCACCCGATGCGCGCGGCGGGTTCCTGAACGCCCTCGGTCGGGCGATCAATGCCTAGAGCATTTCCAGCAAAAGTGTGAAACGGTTTTTCGTTGGATAATGCGATAAAACAAATAGTTAGAGCGGTTCCGGCGATTCTGTTAGAACAGGAACCGCTCTAGTCGCCTGACATTTGCATCCCTCGAATATGAGCGCTGAGCAAATACCGGAATCAAAAAGACCACTAGTAACTTTATGAATCTGGTGGATTTACAGGCAGGCTGAAAACCTCGCCCTCAAAGGCATCTGCTCCGCGCCCGATCGCGCGTATGGCTGCAACCATCCGCCCCTGACGCCCCAAAATTTCGTCTGCGAGCGCCACCAGCCGGATATTCGGCGTCGCCGAAGGAGAAAGGCTGCGAATAATCGCGGCTAACTCGTTTTCACCCAGTTCCGGGTTCAAAGCGGAAGCTGCGATGTAAGCCGCCGCCGTGGAACGGGAAACGCCAGCATAACAGTGGATGAGCAACGGCGCATCCATGGACCAGCTCTTGGTGAAGCGGAGAAGCGCGTGCACATGGCTTTCATCGGGCGCAACCAGTCCCTCGCGCGGTTCAACAATATCGTTGAATGTCAGCGCCAGACGGCTGACATTATGGCCATCAGGCAGGGCTGCCGGGGCATCGCTTCCGAGTGTCACGACATGGCTTGGCCGGTGCAATGCGAGTTGCGCCGCCAGTTGCGACAAGGGCGTCACGACGATCAGACTCATCGGTTCTGTCGTGCTTCTTCCAATGCCGCAAACCGTGCGAGGAAATCCGTCTGCACCTCCTGTGTGGGGCGGGGTGTTATGTCCAGCCCTGCCGGATCGAAACCGCGCGGACGGCCGAAATATTTGACGGCTTCCGCCTCGGTGAAACCTGCGAGCCGCGTGGCCTCAAAGAAGGCTGCGACCTGATCGGCGCGCTTGATGAGCGTCTTGAGTGGGGCGGGAACGGTTATGGGTAGAGAAAAACGCAGGTGAATGGCGTTTTCCAGCCGCGTTTCGATCATCTTGTAGTTGCCGCCCATCACCGCCTTGAAGGGTGAAATCATGTCGCCGATCACATATTCCGGCGCGTCGTGCAGAAGAGAGAGTAGCTGCCACTCGATACTGGCGTCAGGCACCAGCCGGGTGAATATCTGGTCCACCAGCAGCGAATGCTGGGCAACGGAAAATGCGTGTTCACCGACAGTCTGCCCGTTCCACCGCGCCACGCGGGCGAGACCATGGGCTATATCCTCTATCTCGACATCGAGCGGCGACGGGTCGAGCAGGTCAAGGCGCCGCCCCGACAACATCCGTTGCCAGGCGCGCGTCTTGCCGGAAGATCGGTCGGCGCTTGCCATCAGGCGTTACCTGCTTCGGCTTCCGGAAACCCGAACCGTACTTGCGGCGGCAAGGTGAGCGTTACGGGCGCCTCGCCCGCCAGAACGGTGCTGCCGGCATCCATTGCATCCTTGACGCGATCGATGCGCACAAGTGCGATGCCGACCATATCGGCCGAACTTCCCATCGTGCCAATCTCGCGTCCGTCCACAGTAATTGGCGTGCCCATTGGGGGAAGAGGGGCTTCGGAACGTGCCACCAGAACGCGCCGTCTGGCCGTGCCGCGATGCTGCATCCGGGAAACGACTTCCTGTCCGATGAAACAGCCTTTCGGAAAGGAGACGCCGCCCGTCTGGTCGAAATTGACATCATGCGGGAAGACGTCATTGTAAGCGAAATCCGTTTCACCTTCCGCTATGCCATGTTCCGCCCGCAGCTTTGTCCACGCGCTCTGGTCGGTCGTGCCATTTGCCCGGCCATAAATCCGGCGGACATTCAGTTCAGCCGGAAAGCGGCTATCACGCTTGATTGAATCATCTTGTGAAGACGGTGAATCACCTTGCCAGGAAACGCTGACAAGTGATTCTGGCTGCTGGGTTATCTCGGCTTTCGCGCGCAGCCTGTAGAGGGTGATCCGCTTGATGAAATCGGCGGCAACGCTTGCCGGAAGATCGAAGCGCAAGCCGCCATCAATACGCGAAACGAGAAAATCGAACAGGATTTTCCCTTGTGGAATGAGCAATGCTCCGGGTTTCAGGTCGTCCGGTCCGAGTTTGTCGAGATCGGTGGTGATCACCGCCTGCAGGAATTTTTCCGCTTCCTCGCCCGTGATATGAACCAATGCCCTGTTGGAAAGATTTACCGTTTCAGCTGCCGTCGTCATCGCTTCGTCCTTGCCTTTCGCGCCCTCGTTACGTAAGCCCCAATGGACAGGCTCGCAAGTCCCATCAATCTGGCAGGAGACAACCATGGCCGAAACATTCGATACGATTTTGAAGGGTGCAACCATCGTCAACCACGACGGTATAGGCCAGCGAGACATCGGGATTCGGAATGGTCGCATTGCTGCCATAGGCTCTCTTTCCACCCATGCGGCGGGTGAGGTGATCGATTGCACCGGCCTGCATATCCTGCCCGGAGTGGTCGACAGTCAGGTGCATTTCCGCGAGCCGGGCCTTGAGCATAAGGAAGATCTCGAAACCGGTTCCCTTGCCGCCGTGCTGGGTGGCGTGACCTCTGTCTTCGAAATGCCGAACACCAAGCCCCTCACCACTTCCGCCGAGACGCTGGAAGACAAGGTGAGGCGTGGCCGCCATCGCATGCACTGCGATTTTGCCTTCTGGGTTGGTGGCACGCGCGATAATGCGAAGGACGTTGCCGAACTGGAACGCCTGCCGGGCGCTGCCGGCATCAAGGTTTTCATGGGGTCGTCCACCGGCGATCTGCTGGTCGAGGATGATGACGGCGTTCGCTCTATCCTCAAGAACACGCGCCGTCGTGCGGCTTTTCACTCCGAGGACGAGTTCCGGCTGGAGGAGCGCAAGGGTCTGCGCGTAGAGGGCGATCCGTCGAGCCATCCGGTCTGGCGCGACGAAATTGCAGCGCTTCAGTGCACGGAACGCCTGGTGCGCATCGCACGCGACACTGGCGCACGCATCCATGTGCTGCATATCTCGACTGCCGAGGAAATCGACTTCCTGAAAGATCACAAGGATGTCGCGACGTGCGAAGCAACGCCGCATCATCTCACCTTGTCGGCCGATGACTACAAGACGCTCGGCAATCTCATTCAGATGAACCCGCCCGTTCGCGACAAACGCCACCGCGATGGCGTGTGGAAAGGGATCGATCAGGGTGTTGTCGATGTGCTCGGTTCAGACCACGCTCCGCATACGCTGGAAGAAAAGCAGAAGCCCTATCCGGCTTCCCCGTCCGGCATGACGGGCGTGCAGACGCTGGTGCCGATCATGCTCGATCACATCAATGCGGGCAGGCTGACACTGGAGCGCTTCGTCGATCTTTCCAGCCATGGCCCGAACCGTATTTTCGGCATGGCCCGCAAGGGGCGCATCGCGGTCGGCTACGATGCAGACCTGACCATCGTGGACATGAAGCGCCGCGAAACGATCACGCCTGAACAGGCCGGTTCGAAAGCCGGTTGGACGCCCTATCACGGCAAGACTGTCACCGGATGGCCGGTTGGTACTTTCGTGCGCGGGATCAAGGTGATGTGGGAAGCGGAAATCGTGAACGCCAGCAAGGGCGAGCCGATAGAGTTCCTCGAAGCGCTACCGCATCGCTGAAGGGCGTCTCGTGTTCGTTGTCAACCTGACTTACAGCAAGCCTCTCGAAGAGATCGAGAGGCATCTCGAGGCGCATCGCGATTTTCTGAACCGGCAGTATGCGGAGGGCATTTTTCTGGCTTCCGGACCGAAAAATCCACGCGACGGCGGCGTGATCCTCGCAAGCGGCAAGATCAGCAGAAACGAGCTGGAAGTGATACTGAACCTGGATCCTTTCAGGCAGGACGGGCTGGCGACTTATGATGTTACCGAGTTCACCGCCGTGAAATATGCTCCGGGTCTGGCCGATACTCTGTAGATAAGGGCTGCGGGCCCCGCGCGTTGGCGTGATCTGTCCGCTCTTTGTCCGCAAGGTGGCTTTCGGTCCGGGTTGCAAGGCGTATTTTCTCCCTATAGTCTTTTCATAGGGAGAACGAAAATGTCCGCTCACGATACAGCCCTGCTGGTTATCGACGCTCAGGAGTCATTCCGCCATCGGCCTTATTACCGGGACGAAGAGGTGGGTGCCTATATTGAACGCCAGCAGGCGCTTATAGACGGCGCGAAGCGTGCCGGCATTCCGGTGGTCCAGATTTTTCATGTCGAGAATGAAGGCCCGTTCTCAGAAGCCTCGGGTCTGGTGAAGCCGATTTCGCCCCTATCCATTGAACCCGATGCGGTTTTCCGCAAGCGCCGCCACAGCGCGCTGGTCGGAAGCGGGCTCGACGTCTGGCTGGTTGCCAATGGCATCCGCCGCGTGCTGGTTTCCGGCATTCGTACCGAACAGTGCTGCGAGACAACCACGCGGCAGGCATCGGATTTTGGATATCAGGTCGATTTCGTGAGCGAAGCGACGTTGACCTTTCCCATGACTGACGCAAGCGGCCATGAGTGGAGCGCTGCGGACATCAAGGCTCGCACCGAGCTTGTGCTGGCCCATCGCTTTGCCCGTATCGTAACCGTGGAACAGGCGCTGGCTGCGCCCGGAGAACGGAAGGCGGCATGAGTGACCACGCGGACATTGCCCGGCTGATACCGGTTTATGTCGTCATCCCGCCACGCGTGCTTCTGCTCGACGTGGCGGGACCGCTTGAGGTTCTGCGCAAGGCAAATCTTGAACAGAACAAGGTGCGGTTCGACGTTCACTATGTCGGGCCCGCACCGACCGCGATCAGTTCCATCGGCCTGTCGGTCGCGGGCGTGGAACCGTTGCCGCAGACGCTGCCGGATGGCGCGCTGGTCATTGTTTCGGGCGCAGCCGATGTTCCGCTCGGAAATGCGGAAACTGACCGGTCTACCGATTCCGCGCTGGAAAAAGACATTGTTGTATGGCTTCGGCGGACGGTTCGTCCCGGCGTGCGGCTGGTGACGATCTGTTCCGGCGCGCTGCTTGCAGCGCGTGCGGGACTTCTCGACGGCTACTCATGCACCACCCACCACCTGACGATCGACGAGCTCGAGAGGCTGGCGCCCGCCGCGCGGGTTCAGGAAAACAGACTCTTCGTGGAAGATGGCGAGCGGCTGACGAGCGCTGGCATCACCGCCGGGATCGATCTGATGCTGCACATCGTTGCGGGGCTTGCCGATCACCCCACGGCGCTGGCGGTCGCACGTTATCTGGTCGTCTATCTGCGCCGCAGCGGCAGTGATCCGCAGCTATCGCCCTGGCTTGAGGGGCGAAATCACATGAACCCCGTCGTGCACCGCGCACAGGATGCCATCGCCCATGATCCGGTGGCGGACTGGTCAGTGGAGCGGCTGGCCCATATCGGCGGGGCAAGCCCGCGCAACTTCTCGCGCCTGTTCAATGAATATGCCGGAATGACGGTGACGGATTACGTCAACAGGCTCAAGATCAGCCTCGCACGCGAGATGCTTCTGAATTCCGAACTCGATATCGAGAATGTGGCGATAAGGGCTGGCTTTGCATCCGCGCGGCAATTTCGCCGGGTCTGGCAGCGCATCTACAACGAGCCGCCGAGCCGGGTCCGCCATGCTGTCTGATTATTCGCCAGCGGTGAAAAAGCGCCAGCTCCCGTCCGGTCCGATGCCGATACTGTAGAAGATATAGCCGCCAGCCTTCTTCATGTCCTCGAAATCGCCTGCGGTGACGATTTCGAACAGCTCGACGATCTGCGGCGGAGTCAGCCTGTCGAGCGGCATGGCGTAGAAATAGGGCCAGACATAGACCTCGTCGTCCTTGCCTGCATTCAGGTGCACGTAGCCCGTATCCAGCAGATCGACGATGATCGCCAGCACCTCGCGGCCTGCCTCGTCGCCCGAAAGCGATTTGAGGAAATCGATAACATCTTCCTCGTGGTCTTCCAGCGACAGTTGTGTAGCCTTGTCCTCGATACCGAGAAGCGGGCGCAATTGCTCTATGTCGCCGGAACGGGCGGCTTGCAACATGCGCTCGCGCATCAGCTTGACGGGCTCAGGCAGCTTGCCGAAGTTGCGGTGGATTTCCGGCATGGGCTTCGCGGATGCTGCCGGGGCAGGTGCGTTGTCCGGTGAAATTCTCGGCACAGCGCGGGGAAGCGCGCCGGGCAGGGGAATGGGGGAAGAAGGGTTGTCGTTTTCATCCGCCGCAACGCGGGCGCCGGGACGTTGCAGGAAATCCGACTGATCCGCCAGCGCGACGTCGAATGCGTTTGCCGCCGCCGCGGGCAAGGCAATGCCGCAGGCAAGGAATATCCCTGCCAGTAGATTTCGGGGCGAGGCGGAGTTCCTGATCGAGAATGACATTTGGCGCTGGAATGGGGGACGCCGGAGGGAACCGCTGCGCCGGTCTGGTCCCGCGACCGGCGTTATATGGAATGTTTACTGAAGAACGCGCTGCGGCAGGAAGGTTCCCGCCACGATCTGTTCACGCATTTTCTCGATCAACTCCAGTGCACAGTCGTCACCGGCTTCGCGGATCAATTCGGTAAGCGCGGTCGTAAAGGCCGCTTCAGCAAGGATTTCCGGTTCGATACCTTCAGAGATACCGTCTGCCCAGGCCTCGTTATGATATTCGATTGCGACGAGCTTTTTCTCGCGCGCAATCATTTCGTCCAGATCGGCCGGTGCATGTTCCATAGACTTCATCCTGGCTTTCGCCTTTCTGTTGCGCTGTCGGTGTCTCACCGTTTTGCGGGAGCTCAACCACCTGGCAACGTGACTGCCTTCTTAAGACAGTGTTAACAGATTATCACGGATTTGAATGAACTAATCCTGTCAATCCGCACAAGAGTGAATGATTGGTTAATTTCCATAGCGTGAGATGATCTCGTTCGACAAGTCCCCGCCTTCCTTCATGTAGCGATCTATCGCCGCAAGCGCCGAGGGTGTGCAGCGGGTATAGTTGTCGCTGAACACGCGATAGCCGTGGTTGAAGCTTGAAACGAGCCGTACCCGTTCGGCTTCGGAGGGCTTTTCCGCCGTCACGATCGCATCCATCCGATCGCGCCATTCACTGCCGGCTTCGCCGCACAGATTGCGCAGATAATGAAGCGAGCCGAGAATTTCGGCGAGCCGCAACATCTTCCCTTCATAGGGCGCGTCCTGAGCGAAGGCCGGAAATGCCGCCCCGACCCACAAAGCAATCGAGAAGCAGGCAGCCGGTCGAAAAAACGGAATGCTTTTCAATCGAAACCTCTCACCTGAAATGAGCTATTGCCACAAATAGGGGCCGCTTCAAGGCAGATCGCTAAACAGGATTAATATCCGGACATTTGTCTTCTGTCTCCGCCACCGACCGGGCGACATCGAGCGTGCTGTCCGTCACCTTCGCGACGGCCATTTCTTCTATCGTCAGCCAGTGGATGGAAGCGGCGTCGTCCCCCGCTATCTCCCGGCCCGACACGTGCAGGGCGCGGAAGACCGACAGGTAATAGCTCCTGGCATAGGCCTTGCCCTCAAGCGCCAGATCCACGGTTATGACATGCGACAAGGCCTTTGCATCGAGCGCGGTTTCTTCCTTCAGTTCACGAATTGCCGCTTGTTCCGGCGTTTCGCCCGCTTCGATGCTGCCACCCGGAAAGGCGAGCCAGCCTTTCCACGGTTCTTTCCCGCGCTCGACCAGCAGGAAGCGCCCTTCGCGCCGGCAGATCAGCGACACACCATGAACCTTGTCGGGAATCGGAAATACGGGAACTGTTTTCATCATGCCCTAGCTATGATCGTGCAGACACTGGTTGGCAATGGCAAAGCGCCCCTTGACCGCTCACCAAAAAGCTTGAACATGCCCACTATGTGTGGACGTTTTTCATTGACTGCAAGCCGGGAAGAGCTGGAAGCCTTCGCGGCCGCATTGATCGCAGAGGATTTTCCTCCACGATATAATATCGCACCAACGCAGCCCATATTGACCATTCTGGGCGGGGAAACGCCGCCCCCGGGCAGCAACAGGCCGGATCGCGTCGGGTTGCTGGTGCGCTGGGGATTTGTTCCGTCCTGGGTCAAGGACCCGAACGACTGGCCGCTCATGTTCAATATCCGCTCCGAGACCGCTGCCGAGAAGAATTCATTTCGCGCAGCCCTGAATCACCGGCGCGTTTTGATCCCGGCATCGGGCTTCTACGAATGGCGTCGCGAGGGAAAGAACAAGGCGCAAGCCTATTGGGTGCGCCCGCGCGGGGGCGGTATGGTGGCTTTTGGCGGCCTGGTCGAGACGTGGAGCAGTGCGGACGGATCGCAGATCGATACCGGAGGCATATTGACCACGAGCGCAAACGGCCTGCTGCGACCGATCCATGAGAGGATGCCCGTTGTCGTGCAGCCCGAGGATTTTGCCCGCTGGCTGGACTGCAAGCGATTCTTGCCGCGTGAAGTGGCGGATATAATGCGCCCGGCTCAGGATGATTTCTTTGAAGCCATTCCCGTGTCGGACAGGGTCAACAAGGTGGCCAACACGACGCCCGATTTGCAGGATCGCGTAGAGGAACAGCTATCTTCGGAGCGTGCAGTGCCGAAGCGAAAGAGCAAGCCCGATTCCGATAACGGCAATGACGGGCAGCTTTCGATGTTCTGACAGCATTCGCCAGTCTTTCCGGACTGGCGCTGTTTGTTATGCATCCACCAACTCCGGGGGCCTCACTTGTGGGCGCTCCGGGCGCTGAATCGGACCAGCTTTCTCAGCCTGTCTTCTTGACGGCGAGAATGGAACGCCGGCGATTGTCGTTGCGACCGTCGCTACTGCGCCGCGTTGCGTTCAGCAATGCTGCAACAAGCACGGCAGGCCCGATCTCGCGGTATTTGTCAACCAGTCGGTCTTGGCGGGGTTGCAGTTCACTCTTAGACATTTGTCCTTCCTTTCGATAATGCCTGATCACCATTTTGTGATGGATTGAGACCGAATGAAGGCTGTTTGGAGCCGGTTTTGGGGTTTTCCGGTTAACGCCGGAAAGGACAGTCGCGGGTTGCAAAAATACAACATTTCCGGCGATGTGACTGGGGCCTGTGGGGACCTGGCTCCAAACCTGCTTCCCCGCAGACGCTAAACTATCAGCCATCTCGTGAAAGTTCTTGACGGCGGCACCTCCACTGAGGATAAGTGCTGGCATGAAAACGCCGACCACGATCATTTGTATTTGTGCGATTATTATTGGCTAGCAGCTTGCTGGTCCGGCCGTTTTCGTCTCCCTTCATAAAAATTGGATGATAACGCCCCGGCCAGTCGGCTGCAGTCAGTCGCGCACTGATTTCACAGGTCTTTTTGGGGAATATTTACAATGGCTTATGCGCCGCAACTGCGTCTGTACAACACGCTGACCCGCACGAAGGAGGATTTCTCCCCCATCGATGCCGACAATGTGCGCATGTATGTCTGCGGCCCCACGGTTTATGATTTCGCGCATATAGGGAACGCCCGTCCGGTGATCGTTTTCGACGTGCTGTTCCGTCTGCTGCGCCACGTCTATGGCGCGGATCATGTCACCTATGCGCGCAACATCACGGACGTCGATGACAAGATCAACGCCCGCGCGGCCCGCGATTACCCTGACCTGCCGTTCAATGAAGCAATTCGCCGGGTGACGGAAAGCACCAATGCGCAGTTTCAGGCCGATGTGACGGCGCTGGGCAATCTGGCGCCAAGCGTGCAGCCGCGGGCGACCGAGCATATGGACGAGATGCGCGCCATGATTGACCGTCTGGTGAAGCTTGGCGTGGCCTATGTCGCCGAGGATCACGTGCTCTTCTCGCCATCCGCCATGAACGAGCAGAAGGGGCCGCGCTATGGCGCGCTTGCCCGCCGCTCGCTGGATGAGATGCTGGCCGGTGCTCGCGTCGACGTGGCATCCTACAAGCGGGACGAAATGGATTTCGTTTTGTGGAAACCGTCGAAGGAAGGGGAGCCAGGCTGGCCGTCTCCTGCTGGGATCGCGGTATTGGGCCGCCCGGGCTGGCATATCGAGTGCTCGGCCATGTCGATGGCCAAACTGCTTGAGCCGTTCGGCGGGGGCCTCAAATGCGATGATCCGCTGAAGAACCAGTTCGACATTCACGGCGGCGGTATCGATCTCGTCTTCCCGCACCATGAGAACGAAATTGCGCAATCATGCTGCGCATTCGGCACGGAGCGTATGGCGAGCATCTGGATGCATAACGGCTTCTTGCAGGTCGAAGGGCAGAAGATGTCGAAATCGCTCGGCAATTTCATCACCATTCGCGATGTGTTGAATGATGGCTTGCCGCAACTGGGTGTCTGGGACGATGTTGATGTGCGTGACCGCTGGGTTGGCCTGGCGGCTCGCCTGTCGATGCTGCAGACGCATTATCGCGAGCCGATCAACTGGACGGCGCAGCGGCTGGCGGAATCCGCCGAGGAGCTGCATCGCTGGTACGGCCTGCTGCGCGACAGGAATTTCGCGGTGCCGGAAAAGCTGACGGCGGTTGGCGAAGTGGTCGAGGCTCTGTCTGACGACCTGAACAGCTGGACGGCTATCACGGCCTTGCGCAAGGCTTTCAAGGCGCGGGATGTCGCTGGGTTGGGCGAGGGCATGGCGCTGCTGGGCCTTTTCGATCCGCATTTCGTGACGGCTGATGACATTCCGGTCTTTGCAAAGGCAGAGGTGGATAGCGAAGCCGTCGAAGCACGTATCGCGGAGCGTTTGCGCTTCATAAATGAGAAGAACTGGGCCGAAGCTGACCGCATTCGCGATGAACTGCTCGGCGAAGGTATCCAGCTCAAGGATGGCAAGGACCCGGCAACGGGCGAACGCATAACCAGCTGGGATGTGGTAGGCTAATGCCTGGAGCGGTTCCCGCCATTCCGTTTTAACCGGAACCGCTCTGGCAGGCTTGTGGAACAGGGAGGGTAATATGACGCTTGATAATAAACCGGTCTATACCGGCGGATGCCAGTGCGGTGCGGTTCGCTTTCGGGTCGACGGCGCGATGGGCTCCCCATCTATCTGTCACTGTCGCATGTGCCAGAAAGCATTTGGCAATTTCTATGCGCCGCTGGTCTCCGTCAGCAAGGCGAAGCTCGAATGGACCCGCAACGAGCCGAAGCGCTTCCGTTCGTCCAATCACGTGCAGCGGGGATTCTGCCCTGAATGCGGCACGCCGCTTACCTATGAAGCGCCTGATGGAATCGCGCTTGCCATCGGTGCTTTCGATGCCCCGGAGGAAATCGAGCCGACCATTCAATGGGGGATCGAGAAGCAACTGCCCTATGTGCCGAAGCTTGCGAGTCTTCCCGGCTATGTAACGGAACGCGATCCGGAGAGCATCGAGTTTGTGAGAACGATGGTTTCCTACCAGCATCCCGATCACGACACTGAAAGCTGGCCGCAACAGCAAGGTTGACCGAACCGCAGCATACCCACCGACAGGCAGGCACAATGGCACCCGAACGCATCTACATCTATGACACGACCCTGCGGGATGGGCAGCAGACAGTTACCGTCCGCCCGCAGCCGCGAAGCGTGCGAGGACGGACAGAAAGTAAATCGAGTGTCCGCCCGCAGCTGCGAAGCGTGCGAGGACGGACAGAGGTTGAAACGGGTGGTTGCTGTGCAGCCCGAATGCAGGGGGCAGAATAATGGCACGCGAACGCATCTACATCTATGACACCACCCTGCGGGATGGGCAGCAGACACCCGGTGTTGATTTTTCCGTGGAGGACAAGAAGTCGATTGTCGTGCTGCTGGAAGAGCTGGGCGTCGACTATGTGGAAGGCGGCTATCCGGGTGCCAACCCGACCGATACGGCGTTTTTCAAGCGCCGCCAGACTGCTCGCGCCAAATTCGCCGCTTTCGGCATGACGAAGCGTGCAGGCGTTTCGGCGTCCAACGATCCCGGCCTGTCCAGCCTCCTGCAGGCTTCCGCCGATGCCGTCTGCTTTGTTGCCAAGAGCTGGGACTATCATGTCCGGCTCGCGCTTGGCTGCACCAATGAGGAAAATCTCGATTCGATCACTGCCTCGGTGACTGCTGCGCGCATGGCGGGGCGGGAGGCGCTGGTCGATTGCGAGCATTTCTTCGATGGATACAAGGCCAATCCCGAATATGCGCTTGCCTGCGCAAAGGCTGCCTATTCGGCAGGCGCGCGCTGGGTCGTTCTTTGTGATACGAATGGTGGCACGCAACCATCGGAGGTGGCCGAAATCATCGCTGCCGTGACGGCCGTGGTTCCCGGCGAAAGCCTTGGCATCCACGCTCATAACGATACGGAACAGGCGGTTGCTGTTTCGCTTGCGGCCATCGATGCGGGCGTGCGCCACGTGCAGGGGACGCTCAACGGCATCGGCGAGCGCTGCGGCAATGCCAATCTTGTTTCGCTGATCCCGACCCTTGCGCTGAAGCCCTATTGGGCGAAACGTTTTGAACTGGGTATCAAGCCCGCTGCACTGAAGAGCATCACGCGCATTTCACGTGCCTTCGATGACATCCTGAATCGTCCGCCGACGGAGCAGGCGCCTTATACCGGCACTTCCGCTTTCGCGACCAAGGCCGGAATTCATGCCTCCGCGCTGCTCAAGGAACCGCAGACCTATGAGCATGTGCCGCCGGAATCGGTCGGCAACAGCCGCCGCGTCATGGTGTCGGATCAGGGAGGAAAATCCAATTTCATCGCCGAACTGGAGCGCCGGGGCATTCGCGTCGCGAAGGACGATGTGCGCCTTGATACGCTGATTGCGCTGGTCAAGGAGCGCGAGGCGGAAGGCTATGCCTATGAAGGCGCGGATGCAAGTTTCGAGCTTCTGGCCCGCAACATGCTGACGCCGCAGCCGGAATTCTTCAAGGTCGACTCCTTCCGTTGCCTCGTCGAGCGGCGCTTCGATGCCAACGGCATGTTGAAGACCGTTTCGGAAGCGGTGGTCAAGGTGGAGGTCGATGGCGAGGTCCGCATGTCGGTGGCGGAAGGACACGGCCCCGTCAACGCGCTCGATATCGCATTGCGCAAGGATCTGGGGCGCTTTCAGGCCGAGATCGAGGATCTCGAACTGGTGGACTTCAAGGTGCGCATCCTCAATGGCGGCACGGCGGCTATCACCCGGGTTCTGATAGAGTCCGGGGATGCCACAGGCGCGCGCTGGCGCACGGTGGGCGTGTCCGACAACATCATCGATGCGTCCTTCCAGGCGCTGATGGATTCGGTCAATTACAAGCTGATGAAGAACCGCTCGATGGCGGGACTGGCCGCTGCCGAGTGAAGCCATCCGTTCACAACAATTGATGCTTCGATCAGTTTAATTGAATGGATTTTATGAATTGTTGGGCGCATAGCAGGTGAAGTTCGATGCTTCGCCTGCCTCATCCGGCGCGCGAACAATTGTGATTTCGCCGAGGAGAGAGGCATGTCCGACCAGACCATCACCGATATGCGCCTTTCTGATGGCGCGCGCGGATTCCTGATGGCGCTGGGAGCATACGGGCTCTGGGGCGCGCTGCCGTTCTATCTCAAGGCGCTCGGTCACATTCCGGCCATGGAAGTGGTTTCGCATCGCGTGATCTGGTCGGTTCCGGTCGCGCTTCTTCTTCTTCTGGCCCTTGGACAGTTCAGGGATATTCTCAACGCCGTGCGCCAGCCGCGCATGCTGGCAATGGCTGCCCTGACAGCCGGGCTTATCACCATCAACTGGTCGATCTATGTCTGGGCCGTTGCCCATGATCAGGTGATGGGCGCCGCGCTCGGCTATTACATCAATCCGCTGTTCAACGTGGTTCTCGGTGGTCTTTTCCTCGGGGAAAGACTGACCAGGGTTCAATATGTCGCCGTCGGGTTTGCTTTCGCGGCGGTGCTGCTTCTGACCGTCAACGCTGGCGGTTTGCCCTGGGTATCGCTGGTGCTGCCGCTGACTTTCGGTCTCTATGGCTTCTTCCGCAAGTCACTGCCGATGCCGCCGCTGCAGGGCTTCACGCTTGAAGTGCTCATTCTGTGCATCCCGGCGCTGGGCTATGTGCTGTGGCTGGCGGCGTCCGGTCAGGATCATTTCTTCACCGGCCCGGCATTCAACGTCTCAATGCTGCTTCTGGCAGGGCCTTTCACGGCCATCCCGCTGATCCTCTATGCTGGCGGCGCGAAGCTGCTGCGCTATACGACGCTGGGCCTCATGCAGTACATGACGCCGACGATGTTGTTTTTCTTTGCGATTTTCATCTTCAACGAACCGTTCTCGGCAGCACAGCTTGGTGCCTTCGCGCTGATCTGGGCAGGGCTTGCGCTCTATACCTGGTCGATGCTGGTCGAGCATCGCCGGGGCCGGGCGAAGGCTTGATCTTCACAATTCGCTGAATGTGGTTCTCTTCCGGTGGATATCGCCGCGGCGAGCCTTATTTTAGCCGCTCTCTCTACCGCTTATCCGTCAATAATCCAGCGGTAGAGAAATATCAGAATGGTCTTCGGGTCAGCCCAACCAAGCGCCCCGGCAAGCGAAACGCAGTCTGCTGAAACGGCGGAGCGAGAACTTGCGGCCTTCGGTACTGTCCTGAAGGGCGAACCGCTTTCCTCCAAAAGCTTGAAGCCATTCCGGCAGGTCCGTTTTTCCCTGCACACGCATCTGCGGTTCTGCCTGGCGCTGATGGCCGCCACCGCCATCGCCGGTGGGGGATTGCTGTTTGCGACAGGGCTGCTGGTACGTCACGGCCATGCCGCACAACCTTTCCTGGTCAATCCGGCAACCCTGGTTCACACTCACGCCGCACCGAAAGAGGCGCGCCTGACGCCCGCAATGAGCGGCGATCCGGCGAGCGCCGTATCGCGGCGTATCGATATCGCGGAAGGCGTCGAGGACGGCGACGCGCGTCTTTACACCTACCAGCATGTGGTTCTTGACCTGAAAGGCCAGAGCCGGGCCCAAATCGACGACACGCTTCACGGTGCTGTTTCCGCACAGAAATCCCTTTCCAAACGGCCCGAGGAGGAACTGGAGCGCGGCGTCCCTATCAATGTCAGCCTCGCCAAACCGGCTTCCGCTACCGGCGCAAAGGTTCACGAGATCATCGTCGCGCCGCAGTCGCGTGAGCGGCTGGGCGCGTTGCTGCAAGCGGCCGGTATCGCAGTTGAAGACAGCAAGCGTCTGGAAGAAGCGCTGGCGCGGACGGAACTCGTGCCCGGCGACAATCTTGAACTGCTGGTCGATAAATCCAGACAACACACCGATGGAGAACAGCACATCGCGCTCGCCCGTTTCGAGCACGGTGATATCGGCAAGGCAATCTATGGACGGGCCGACGATGGCGTTTTTCGCGCCACGGGCGATGAACGTCTGTTTGCACGCCTCTCGCGTGACGCCATGCTTACGGCCTATAGCCCCCAAAGCGCGCCGGACAGCAGCGGCTCCATTGCCTCGCGTCTGGGGCAAGCAGGAGCGCCGAAGGCGATCGTTGACGAGATCGGCAAGCTGGCCGCGCAGAACGGCGTTTCGCTGGATGGCGCCGGAAAGCCGGATTTGATCGACCTGCTGTTCCGCAGGAGCGCCGGGACGGAACCAGAACTGGTTTTTGTCGAGTTCACGACCGGCGGTAAAAGTCGCCGCCTTTATCGTCATGAAAGCGAAAATGGCACCGGGTATTTCAATGAAGATGGTTCTTCCATGGCGAAATATCTCATGCCGAAGCCCCTGCCGAATGGCCGTCTCAACGATGGTTTCGGCTGGCGCGTTCATCCCGTTCTGCATGTGCGCAAGCACCACAATGGCGTCGACTACGACGCACCAATTGGCTCGCCCATCGTGGCGGCGGGCGACGGTGTCGTGGAGCTGATTTCCTATCAAAAGGGATATGGAAAATATGTCCGCATACGCCATCAGGGCGGCTACAGCACGACCTATGCGCATCTTTCATCGGCACGAAAGGGCTTGAAGCCCGGCGAACATGTCAAGCAGGGAGATGTGATCGCCTATGTGGGATCGACGGGCTACTCGACCGGTCCGCATCTTTATTACGAACTCAAGGTCGGCGATCAGTATGTCAATCCGCTGACGGCGCGCCTCAATGCTGGCGAAAAACTGACGGGCTCGTCCCTGAACAGTTTCCGAGAGGAAATCGACCATGTTGGGCAGATCGTCAACGAAATGAAGCTGCCCGTCATTCCGAATGCGCCCGAATCCACGAAGCCAGCTTCAGGGAAGGGCAGCCGTCACCGCTGATTATCTTGGCGGGCGATAGGCATTTGCCAGGGCGACAAATTCTTCCACACTCAACGTTTCAGCGCGGCGCGTCCCGTCGATGCCGGTCTTGGCCAGAAGCTCGGCCCCGCCAACCGGTTTCAGGCTCTGGCGCAACATCTTGCGGCGCTGCCCGAAAGCAGACTGCGTGATCTGACCGAGCGCATTTGCATCGCAGGGCAGCGGGTCTTCACGCGGGATGATATGGACGACCGACGACATGACTTTCGGCGGCGGCGTAAATGCCTGCGGCGGCACATCGAAGCTGATCTTTGAAACGGTTCTCCACCCGGCGAGCACGCCCAGACGCCCATAATGATCGGTGTCGGGCGTCGCGACGATACGTTCGGCGACCTCGCGCTGGAACATCAATGTCATGGACGAATAGAAGGGCGGCCAAGGCTCGACCAGAAGCCAGTTGAGCAGCAACTGCGTGCCGACATTGTAAGGCAGGTTGGCAACGATGCGCGGCTTCGGCCCATCTGGAAACAAGGCTGAAAAATCCTGCTCAAGCGCGTCGCCGGAGATGATGCGCAGGCGACCCGGATAATGCGCCTCGATTTCCGCAAGCGCATCCAGGCATCGTTCATCGCGCTCGATTGCGGTGACATAAGCGCCTTGTGCGAGAAGCGCACGGGTCAGGCCACCGGGGCCCGGACCCACTTCGATCACGGGCTGGTCCTGCAAACTGCCGGCCTGTCGGGCAATCTTCGATGTCAGGTTGAGGTCGAAAAGGAAGTTCTGGCCGAGCGACTTCTTCGGCATCAGATCGTGCCGCTCGATCACTTCGCGCAGGGGAGGAAGGTTGTCTATGCT
>Ga0180222_1000838_pt1 | contig 38817 bp, 40 predicted proteins | sample eDN5th37CKraftOP_FD_151336 | JGI IMG/M metagenome (GOLD analysis project Ga0180222, IMG submission 151336) | Enriched Organic Plus compost microbial communities from Emeryville, California, USA - eDNA 5th pass 37_C Kraft OP (version 2) (version 2) ...
GCCGCCTCGGCGGTTTCAATATCCGGTTCTTGAATCCCGACGCTCTCCGCGTCGGTCGGCGCAGTCTCCGCGCCATTTGCCTGCTCGAGACCGCCGGTGGCGGAGTCGGCAAGACCTTTTTCCCCTGCCGCCGCCCCCGGACGCTTGCCGGACGCGCATGCATCAGCCGGATCGCCGTCCGACTTGCTCGTCCCGGCATTCTTTGCGTGCTTGTCCGCTTCAGCGTTCTTTGCAGGCTTGCTTCGTTCGACCACTTCGGCACGGGAGTTCGCGCTCGCCACGACGGGAGCCAGCGGGGAGTTTCGTGTGCCATCCATCGGCGTCTCGCCGCGATCGCCGCGCAGCGAGGCCGTATTCTCCAGAATTTCCGAGAACACATCGCCGCCGCGTTCGGCGGGCCGGTTGTCGGCGCGCGAGCGGGGCTCGGCGGATTGAATGACGCTGACGCTGGACAAGATCGGTTCCTTGCGTGACACGTTGATCCGGCACGATCCGAGCAAGTGGCGGGCCAGTCCCGTTTCCCTGAAAAGTCCTCATTTCAAGGGCATTTCTCACGTCGCGCCATCATGGCCACGCGGCAGGATTAACCCGCCCGGCAAGGATTGCCGGGTCCGGCGCTTTGCGCCCCGGCCATCGTCCCCATATAACGGACGCGCGGCTGTACAGGACACGACATGCAACTGGATCTGGACATCGAGGGACGCCCCGAGGCGACACGTGTCGTCGTCGCCATGTCGGGCGGCGTGGATTCCTCGGTCGTCGCCGCCCTCCTGAAGCGCGCCGGCTACGAAGTGATCGGCGTCACGCTCCAGCTCTACGATCACGGCGACGCGACGCGGCGCAAGGGCGCCTGCTGCGCGGGCCGCGACATCCATGATGCGCGCACCGTCGCCGCGAAGTTGGGCATCGCCCACTTCGTGCTCGACTATGAGGAGCGGTTCCGCGCGGCCGTGATCGAGCCGTTCATCGACAGCTATGCCGCGGGGGAGACGCCCGTCCCCTGCATCGCCTGCAACCAGCACATCAAGTTCGCGGACCTTCTGGAAACCGCGCGCGATCTCGGCGCCAGCGCGCTCGTCACCGGCCACTATGTCGAGACGCGGCGCCTCCCCAACGGACAGCGTGCGCTCTTCCGGGCGCGCGATCCCGAGCGCGACCAGAGCTATTTCCTCTACACCACCACGCCGGAAGAGCTGAACTTCCTCCGCTTCCCGCTTGGCGGCTTGCCGAAGTCCGAAGTGCGCGCGATCGCGCGCGAGTTCGGGCTGGTTGTTGCCGACAAGCAGGACAGCCAGGACATCTGCTTCGTGCCGAGCGGACGCTACACCGACCTCATCGCCCGCCTGAAGCCGGACGCGGCGGAGCCTGGCGACATCGTGCACATCGACGGCCGCGTGCTCGGCAAGCATCCCGGCATCGTGCATTACACGGTCGGACAGCGCCGCGGGATCGGCGTCGCCACCGGCGAGGCGCTCTATGTCGTGCGGCTCGATCCCGAACGGCGGCAGGTGATCGTCGGCCCGCGCGAAGCGTTGCAGGTCCGTCGCATCCGTATCGAGGCGGTGAACTGGCTCGGCGACCGCCCGCTCAAGGAAGATGCGCGCGACGGCATGCCCGTGTTCGTCCGCGTGCGCTCAACGCGCCCCCCGCGCCCCGCCACCCTGTTCGCGACGGCTGCCGGCGTCGAGGTTGAGCTCGCCGATGGAGAGGAAGGCGTCGCACCCGGGCAGGCTTGCGTCATTTATGATTCCGCCGAGCCGCACGCCCGCCTCCTGGGCGGCGGCGTGATCAAGAGCGCGATGGCACCCGAAGAAGCTGTGCGTGCCAGCGCGCTGGCCGAATTCGCGACCGCCGCCACCTGAGCGACGCGCGTGCGCGAGCCCGATCTTGACATCAAGACCGTTGCCCAGGCGTACGAGCGCTGGGCGCCAGTTTATGACTTCGTATTCGGCGCCGTCTTCGCGCGCGGTCGCGCCGCTTCGATCGAGGCCGCCGAGCGCATCGGCGGCCGCATCCTCGATGTCGGCGTCGGCACCGGAATCGCGCTTCCCGACTACAAGCGCACGAACCGCATCTACGCCGTCGACTATTCCGAGCCCATGCTGAAGCAGGCGCGCAAGCGCGTCGTCGAGCAGAAGCTTGAGCATGTCGAGTGCGTCGCCGTCATGGACGCCCAGTCCCTCGGCTTTGCCGACGCTTCGTTCGATGTGGTGGTCGCGCAGTACGTGATCACGGCCGTTCCCGATCCCGAGGCGACGCTCGACGAGTTCGCCCGCGTGGTGCGGCCCGGCGGCGAGATCATCCTCGTCAACCACATCGGCGCCGAAAGCGGCCCGCGCTGGCTGTTCGAACAGGGCTTTGCGCCGATCGCCCGTAAGCTCGGCTGGCGGCCGGAATTCCCCTGGAAGCGGCTCGCCGATTGGGCTGCCCGCCACGGCGGCGTCCGCTTCATCGAGCGCGTGCCGATGCCGCCGCTCGGACATTTCTCGCTGGTCCGCTACCGGCGCTTGCCGGGGAAAGAAGTGGCCGGGGAAGCGACCCGGACGCCCCATTCCGCGCCTTGACACCGGCTCGCACGCCTTTAGAACCGGCGCCCAACCCCTTATATGGTTGGTTGAAATGCCCGGTTTCGTCGGGCTGGTGGCGGCGGGGTAGCTCAGCTGGTTAGAGCAGCGGAATCATAATCCGCGTGTCGGGGGTTCGAGTCCCTCCCCCGCTACCAGCGTTCCCACCGACAGGGGAACGCAAATGGCCTGGGTACACTGGCGCATTCAAGAGCGCCGCGAGGCGGCCGGATATTTCCACTTCAACACCACCGCGGCGGCTCGGGTCACGCCTGACGGTAACCGTCTCCACTAGCTCGCGGATGGCCGCCGCTTGTTCGGCGTCACTCTCCGCAGCGCCCTTCTCCAGTTCTGTTTGCAGTCGCGCAAGCGCGCCCTCGTAGCGAGCGAGCGTGCCGGGGTGGAACGTGATCTTGTTCTCCACCACGGGCTCCGCTTCAAGCTCAGCCGTTAGCCGGTCGCGCTCGGCTTGAAGGCGTGGAAGCTTTCGCTCTGCCACCTCCTCGGAAAGAACACCTTTTTGATAGAGGCGGAGCGTGCGATCATATTCGCCGCTCACCTTCGCAAGTTTCCGCTCCAATTTCCCGCGGTCCTGGGCGGCACGCTGGGCTATTCTGTTACGCTCCTCAATATAGGTGCGGGCATATTCGGTGAGGACCTTAGGGTCTTGTAGCTCGCGCCTAAGCCCATCCACCACCGTCTCCTCTACGGCTAGGAGATAGAACGTTCTAGGGTCCGGGCACGAATTGCTCTCAGTGGCCGCGGTGCAACGGATACGAACCTTCCCGGTCTTGTCGGCTCCAAACACCGACATTCCTGAGCCGCAAGCTCCACACTTCAAGAGACCGGAGAGAAGCCGCTTTGGGCGGCGGTGCTTGTGACCTCCGCCGATGGACCGCGCCGCTTTCCGAAACTGGGCCGCGTCAAACACCTCCCGCGAGACAATCGCGAGGTGGGGAGCTTCCTGGGTCTGCCACGCGCTCTTAGGATTGGCTCTGGATATGCGCTTGCCGGTCGCGGGGTCGCGCACCATGCGGACGCGATTCCAGACCAGCCGCCCGGCATACAATTCGTTCTGTAGAACGCCGTACCCTCTCGCCTTGTTGCCGTTGATGGTGGAGGCGGACCAGCGCTTACCACGCGGCGGGGGCGTGCCTTCATTGTTCAAAGCGTGCGCTATCTCGCGAGGGGTACGGCCGCAAACGTAATCCGTGAAGATACGGCGGACCACCTCCGCCTCCTCCGGGATAATCTCTAGCTCGCCTGGCTTTCCGGGAACGGTACGGTAGCCATATGCCCGGCCTCCAGCGTGGCGCCCAGATTTAATCACGCCAGCCAAGCCGCGGCGCGTCTTGTGAGCCAGGTTCTCAATGTAGTGTGAGGCCATCATCGCGCGGACGCTGCCCTCAATGCCCGTGACCTTTCCGCTGTGCGCGGTCCATATCTCAATGCCCAGGAAGGCAAGACGCTTGCGAGCCGTGTGGTAGTCCGCCTCATCCCTGGAGATACGGTCCACGTCCTCCGCGAGCACGAGGTCAAAGCGTTTCGCCTCGGCGTCCCGCATAAGCTTGAGCCAGCCCTGGCGGTTGACCGTGGACGATCCCGACACCGCGGCGTCAGTGTAAGTATCCACGATAAGGAGGCCGTTGCGCTCCGCGTAGCTCCGGCAAAGCGCAAGCTGGTCCTCAATGCTCCGCTCATTCTGCAAGTCGGTGGAGTAACGCGCGTATATCGCTGTGCGCTTGGTCATTGCCGCTTCCCCTCTTTGGCCCGCTCGATTGCTTCCCGCTCTGCCGCCTCATGGTCCTCTCGTGCGTGCCGCCGCGCCATCGCCCTAGCCAGCCGGATTATCGCCGGGTCTGGCTTCCCCCGCAAGGAGGATATCCTAGGGGGTCTGGAGATTTTCATGGAGTCTCACACATACGCAAAAGCCGCCCCGGATTGGAGCGGCCTTGGAAAACGGTCGGTTGAAGTGAAGTGCCCCTCTTTGCGATCTCGCCCGTAAGACCTAAGCTAATTGAATTGGGAGCCGGGTATGGTGACGCACGAGCAGGTTCTTGGTGAGATACGCAGCCTCGCGAGGGAAAACGGCGTGCGGGCACCAGCAGGAAGCATTGCCCTCGGCCTGTTCCTCCTGGCCACCTCGCCCGCCCTTCCCCAGGAAGCCCCACATCGCACCGGCACTGTGCTCCTCTGCGAGACCAAGGAGCAGGCCGCCGTCTATGCCATCTACTACCGGGGAGACCCCTACGAGACCGTTGTACGGGTCAACGATGACGCGGGTTCTGCGGTCTGCGGCTTGCTCTCCGTTGTCTATGTGCCCGGTAAGATTGTCGCCACGGTGGACACCAAGGACGGCGCTACAGATGTGCAGGAGGTCACGGTCCTAGCCCTCGTCTCGGCTGGGGGCGTCCAGCAGGTGCCGCCGTCCAAGCAATACACGCTCATCCAGAGCCGGGACTAGGATCGAAGGGTCACCCGTTCGACAAATACCCGGCCGCGCATTCAGTTTACCGGGAACGGCTGTGAGCCCACGTTGCTGTCCACCCAGCTAGGAAGCTGAATGGTCGCGCCCTTGCGCCCACACACCACGCAACGGGCGGAGTTACGCAAGCGGTCGCTGGACGCCTCCATGCCCCACCGGATTATTAGTGGTGTGAGCGCCATGGGCGCCTTACGAAAGCATTCTGGATTATTGCACCAGACCCAGACCCAAGGGGTGTTCTTGCGGATGTCGGCAAGGGTCGGGATGGGTCCTCTGTACGTGCGGTAGGGCATACCCGCATTTCAGCGCGGTTCAAGTTACCGGTAAAGCCGCGGGCAGGACGCGAATCGTCAGTTCGGGCTATGTAGGGCCGAAGGGGAGAAAGAGGCCGTGACGGGCACCCAGACGTTCGCAACCGTCCTTGCATTCGCTCTATTTCTGCTCAGTGCGGCGATGCAGATGGGTGACTATAAGAACCCCACCCTCGCATTGCTGGCGGGCCTTTTAGGCGTGGGCTTGCTCATCGTACCCGCTTGGCCATACCTGCGGCGCTGGCGCCTGCTAGTTTCTCGTGTTGCCCCTGGAGGGGTCGCAGCTTCCTTGGCGCCAGTCCCGGCAAAGCTTGAGGGCATGCGGGAAGTCTTTCGCGATGACTTCGACATCGTGGCCGCGGGAATTTCCGTTCACGGCGTTAAGACCGAAGATGGGACCGATATTCACGCGGTAATTCGCTTGCGGAATAGAAGCCAAGGCGGGCGCACACTGAAGGCCGTCTCACTCCGCTTTGTAGTCGGCGGCAAACCGCCGGAGGGAAGCGCCAGCCCAGGCATCAGCACGCCTATCGCAAAGGAAACCACACAGTCCGTAGTCTTTAGACCTGTCCGCATTTACGGAGAGGGCCTACCCATTGCCGGTACCGCGTCGATTACTGTGAAGTTCGGCAAAGACAACGCGCCACAGTCGGCCGTTGAAATCAAATACAACTTTGACATTCTCTCGCTGCCGAAGGCCAAGGCGCAAAGAGAGAAGTTGACGATCCGCGCCGCGCCGTCTGTGCGGTATTTCGTGGCCGCGGCATCATAGCGTCCGTGTGTACGTCCGGGGGCAAGCTCTGTGTCGTTAAGATGAGCGAGCTAGGCATTAGGAGGGAATGAATCCAATGAGCAGCCTGCCGCGAACGTGCATTTTCTGCGGCGGCCTTCCGCTAAGCAAAGAGCACATCTTTCCACGATGGATGCACCAATACATTCCGCTCACAAAGCAGGGCCACCACTCCTTATTCGAGAACATCCGAGTTGCTGGCACCCAAGTTCGGACTAGGAAGCACCCAGGCGATCCAAAGAGCAAGACAATTGGGTGCGTATGCCGCCCCTGCAACAACGGGTGGATGAGTGAAATTCAGAACAAGACAAAACCAATTCTTAGTCGCCTCATCCAAGGCGAAAGCATTTCACTCGATAAGAAGTCTCAACAGCTTCTCGCCACCTGGTTGACAATGGCCACGATGGTCTCGGAGCAATTCAATTTCGTGGAGCCCATGATTGCGATTCCACGTAGTCAGGTAGCCGCCTTCCGAGAGTCGCAGCGGCCTCCTAAGGGATGGAAAATTTGGGTGGCCCCATACGCGGGGGAACACGAGAACGGCTCGTGGGCGCGGAGTACGGTCCCCGTTGTGGGGCCTACTAAGGCTCCCGAACGCAACGCGGACGGTCGCGACCTACCGAATACACAAACCACCACAATCATTGTCGGCAAATTCTTTGCGCACCTGTTTAGTTCTGTTCACGCTCAGGTTGTGAGGAAAAAAGTGCCGCCCGCGCCGGGGTTGATTCAGTTGTGGCCAATTGTGAGTAGCCCACTCCTGTGGTCAACCTCGCGGTCGCTCAGCGATGAAGCAGCGGATGCTGTGGCTGAGTGGCTGCCTGTAAAGGGCAGACAGAAAGCGGCCGCGCTACTGGTTCACCGCCCTCGCCTCCTCGGAACTAACACCAGCTAGCGCGTCTCGGGCACCTTGTGCGGCCACAGGTGTACTCTCGCGCCAAGCCTTCGCTAATCAGCACCGCCCCGACATCTTTCCCGGCGGCTTTCAGTACGCCGCAAAGTCTGCCGTAGTTACATCGTTGCGTTCCCTCAGTGCCATACGGGCAGGCACACGGCACGCGCTCCAGCGTGAGGCCTCCACCGGCCACAAGCTGGCGGAGTCTCCGTGAGGCCTTGGCCGCCAGCGTTCGCTCCGCTTCGCACTTCGCTTGTGACCCAGGCTCCGGCGTGTTGAAGCCGACTAGGCGGTAGGTTTCCGATCCTACGCGGATAGTGTCGCCATCAATCACCTCCACTCGGCCGGGCTCAATCGGTGCGGAGCGTGCGCCGAACGCGAAGGCGAGCACTAGGAGGAAAATGCAAATAACGATAGCGGTGCCGCACGCCTGCCATAGGCGGAAACGTATGCGCTCGCTCCGGGGAAGGGACTTAACCCACCCCCGCTCGCGTTCACGCTCCGCCTTCTCGTACTCGTCTTGTGCTCGCCAGCCCATGAGGGCCACGCGGCAATCAATAGCGCGGAATGCGGGTCCCGTAGCTGCCTGTATAGGGATTGTAATTGCCGCGTGTGCTGTAGTTATCGCGCTGTGTGTTGTTCGGATTGGTTCGGTAGTGGCCTGAGGTGAATGTGCCGCTAGAGGAGTTGTAGTGGGGTTTCACGTAATGGCTCGAAGAGTTTGAGCCAGTACCATAGAGGCCACCATATGACGGTGAACGGCTATTGAACTGAGCCGACGCGGCAACGGTGCTCAGGATCAAGAGAGAAGCTGCCAGAATTACCTTCATTGAAATTGCCCTCCGTCGCTTAGCAGTGAAAGTCCACCACATTCAGAGGTTGTAGTCGAGGGCGTCGGCGGTACAGGGCTAGGACTGACATTAATTTCCGAGACCTCGCACCGCTCGCCCCCGCCACGCGACCTAAAGAGGAGTGCTAAAGGCCGACAATGGCGGGGACTAGGGCGGAGGACCTAAGGAGGCAAGGCCTTCCGCCTAAGGAGAGGTGTCAGCGGAATATGAGGCCGGTCAGCTTCGCCTCAGCGGAAAGCCCGGCAGGCTCCGGCAAACCCTTGGGCTCCACTTGTGAGATGGCTGGCTCTGCGGGTGGCTGGTGGGTCACTCCACCAGGACCGCCGCGGCTCTCGCGTGCTGACATTGCCGCTACCCCATCTCCACCTCTCCTATGGTTCGGAAGCCTTGCTCACTCCCGCTCCCGGACTCCGATGCCTGAGTAGCGCGAGCACGCTCGGACATTTCATCTTGGTTAGGGCCCTTGACGATCCTGCTGCCGGTCTCCGGGTTGTAGTCGATCCCGCCCTCCGAACGGGTAACAGGCCGCTCGGCTTGAAACCGCGCATCATCCAAAATGCCAGCCCTTTGCTTGTCCCCTGTGCCCGGTGCCGCGGTGGGCTGAGCCTTACGCCACTCCGCTTCTGGGTCCGGTCTGCGGAGACCAAGGCGAGATTGGTCTAGCTTGTGAAGCGTGGAGGCGAACGGCCGGAATTGCGAGACGTTCGGGAATGCGCCGACTAGTGCCGGGTGGGCGTTCGGCGCCGTGACGATCTGGGCGAGCATCCGCCCGAACGTGTACTCATCAATGCGAAGCTGAGTGCGGCGGAGACCGTCAAACACTCCGGTCGCTTTGAGCTTGTCCAGCAAGGCTTCACGCTCGCCAAACTTGGCGCCGCTCGCTTCAAAGATGGCATCAATCTCGCGGTCCAATTCCAGGATACGAGACCGCACTTCCTGGGCCTGGGCGAAGCGGTGGTCGGCGTCGGCTTCATAGAATGCCTTGTCCGCTTCCGTGAGACGGCGCCGGGCTTCATTCAGGGCAAGCTCAAGGTTGCCGACTTCATCCTGGGCCGCGCGGTGCTCCGCGGTGTACTTGTCCAGTGCCTTTCGTGCGGTCGGATTCTTGGCGACCATTGCAGCATGAACCACGCTCTCGCGTTGCCGCTGAGTGGTCTCCACTTGTGACCTCGCATCGCTGAGCCGTGCTTGGAGGTCATCCACCTGGGCTTGCGCCTCGGCTTTCGCTTTGATCGCCTCCGCGAGGTGGAGTTCGGTATCGGTGTTCGTGTTACTAGACATGGCTGGCGTATTGCCTCTCCGGTTTCGGTGTGTGCGTGGGGTGTGGTGGTGGCTCAGGCGTTAGAGCCCAAGGCCCGCTTGGCTTCCTCCAGTGCAAACTCCAGGTGGCTCACCTTGCTGGTGAGCTTGCCGTGTTCGGTCTTTTGGGTTGCAAGCTGGAGATTGTTTCCTGGTGCCGTGCGGAATTGCTCCTCCTCGGCGCGGGCAGACGCGAGGCGGGATTCAAGCTCCGCAACGTGTTCGGCCAGTGTCATGGCTGCATGGTCCTTTCGGTGTGTGTGTGTGTGTGGGATGAGAGGCATGGCTAAAAAGGGCCGGACACCTCGGCATCCGGTCGGAGGGGCAGGTCCAAAACCGAATGTGTGTGAAGGTGTCCGGCCCCGACGCCAGCCACGGGCCATGCCAAGGAGAGGAGACCGCGGCTAACGTTTCGGGTGAGCTAGAGATGAGGTGTGGGCTTAGGTCCGGGCGTCGAACCGCAGCGGCTTCAAGTCCAAGAGGCGGTAGCCCTCAAGCAAGAGGTCCTGGTATTCGGACTTTTTCAGAGGAAGCTCGCCTCTCCGCCAAGCTCCAATAGAAGTCTTGATTACATCCTCACGCACAATGCTCGGGTGCTTCTGCCCCCGGCCATACATCCTTGCGGCTTGCGCGGAGGTGATCGTGCGGCCAAGCCATCGCCGCCTCAGGTCGTGGTAGTCGCCGGGGTGTTGCTTACCTAAACGAAAGCGCGGCACGTCCACGATGAGGCGGAGCGCATATCGGTAGTGACCGCCTCTCGCTATGTGGAGGACGGGGTAATGGTAGATGCCACCAGCGGACCCCCTGCCGTGCTGTAGGCTGAGGCGGTTTCCATAGAACAAATGCGCTTGGAGTATGAAGGCGGCCTCGGGATCAAACCACCGCTCGGATGTAGAGGCCTCCCCTCGCGAGCGGCGCACTCCCGGCTTCCCGAATGTCAGCACGATGTAGGGAGATTGATCCTCTTTGTCGCAAACGACTCTCGCGTCAACGACACCGATGGACCACGGCTCTGCTTCTCCGGCTTGTAGTCCGGTGATGAGAAGGTGCGGGTCCGCTTTCTCAGAACCTTGAACTTGCGCAAGCCAGCGGAGCCGATCCTCCAGCAAGTCTCTCGGAATTACTCTTACGTGCGGCATGCGTGAAACCTCCAGCACCCGTCACCGACCGTCTCTCGGCCGCGGCAATGCACCCGCCTCTTGCGGCGGAGGGAGTGCTGGTGCCGAGGGCTGAGCGGATGCCCCCGCGACACTCGCGGGATCAATCCCGAAGCTCCTCAGCAATTCCGCCATTTGCTCTTGGTTCTGGGCGGCCTGGACGTTGCGGGTCATTTCTCCACCCATCGCCTGTGCACGCTTCGCGCGAGCTTCCATTGCTCCCTTGCGCACCGCTTCGCGGACGATCTTGCTATGACCCATGAGGAGCCTCTTTGCCGCCGCGCGGTACTTGGCCATGAGCCCGCGGAGCATCCACTGGCGGGTACCGCGAGTGCTGGCGTAACCGTCCGGGCTGTTTTGGTAGGCGGGGCTCTGGATGAGTTTGGCCACCGCGTCTTTCAGCGAGGCTGTCTTAGGCGGGTGGCCTGCGAGTTGCTGATAGACTTCATAGGCGTTGCGGCCGTCCTCCAGTGCGAGGTCGCGGAGGTCCACGCCTTCGCCGAGGTTCGGGCTGGGCGGAGCAACCGTGTCGCCAGTCACCATGCCCATGCGGATCATCTCGCGGTCCACGATGTCATTCTCCGCCGCCGACCACGGCCCGCGCCGGACACGGATGGGGTCTCCCCAGGCATCGTACTTGAGCGGCACCGTTGCGGAGAGCCCTGGCGTGTTTGCCATCGCGTAGTCCGCAAGGGTCCGCGCTTCGTGCAGATATTCGAGTGACCCCCAGCCATAGTTGCGGAAGGCAGAGGAGAACGGGACTAAGTTAGAAACATGCTGCCCGGTCCAGCGTGCGGCCATCGTGCTCGGGTCTGAGAGAGCATCAAGGAATTGCACAAAGCCCCGCACATAGGTCCGCTCGCGAAGCTGGCCGACAAGTGCCACCCCCAGAGCTAGCGCAAGGTTGTCCGCCACGTCTCGCTTATCGGGATGCTGATAGATGTCCATGATGTCGGCCACGACGCCGAACACCAGGCCGATGGGATCGAGGCGGCCAAGCTGGATGTAATGGGTCTGCCCCTCATCATCCTGGATGATGATTGAGTTTGGTTTCCACCCCGCCGCGATTAGCTCCCGGCGAGCGTCGGGGTCACTCGGCCCCGAGCCCGTGAATAGTCCGGCATCCACCAGCACGGCGGCGGTGGTTAGGAACAACGTCCCCATGCTCATCTGGCCGATGGCCTGGGCTTGGGCTTCCTGCCCCAAGCGTCCGCGGATGGCGTCCGCGTATTCCCGCTGGAGGAGATTGAGGCCTGGGGTGAGCTTCACGCCCTCGCGCAAGACATTGACTGGCGTTCGCACGAATGGCGCAAGCTGGCGGAATAGAGGATTGGAGCCGACCGCGGTTTGGACTGTGTGGCCCAGCGTCGAGTAATCGCCCCAGCCTTTCTTGAGGAGGTCTTGCTGGAAGTTGATCGTCTTGGCTTCCTGGATGGCTCGGTCGTTGATCGCCGCGCCGCTCGCGTCAAAGGACTTCTCCAGAGCGTTGTTGATGAAGTCCTTGTACTCGCGGCCGGTGAGGCCCAGGCGGTCAGCCTCCACACTCGCCTCCGCCATCACCATCCCGCGGTAGCTGACTTGCCGCGAAAGCTCATCCACGAAACCAAGCGCACGGGTGGGAAGGCCGATGGCGGTCTGTATTCCAATGCCCGCGTTGTAGGCGATGTTCTCCACGCTGTTCGCGGGGCGGAATTGAATGCGTCCGGCAGTGCGGGCTTCCGCACGCTGGGCAGACCCATAGCGGAACCACACAGACTTGAATGGCATGATGACACTCTCGCCCTCCACGAATGCCTTGCCCGCCATGCGCGTGCTCGCGAGAAGCGAGGCCACCATGTAACGGTACTGACGGAGGTTCTGTGCGGTGGCTGTGCTTGCTTCCTCCGCCGCGATGCCGCCGAAACTCTCGGGGAGATGGCGCTGGACCTGGGCGCCGATAATTCGCTGGGCTGGCCTTGCGCCGACCATAAAGAGTGTGCCCGCGAGATTGACCAAGTGCGTCGGCCATCCCCACAGGAGGTTATTCACCAGGAGGAAGTTCGCGCCGTCCACCACCTTGGCCAAGCGGCCTGGCTGGCTGAGGAGGTCCTTAAGCCGCGCCACGTCTCCCTCGGATTGCTCAAAGAGTTTGGCCAGTGCCTCCGGGTTCATGCCGTCCAGCTTGCGAAGGTCATCCGCATTGAGCCTCGGCACGTCTCGGCGTGCGCTCCGCAGCGTGCGCCCCGCATTCGTGAAGATTGAACGCGAATAAGAGAGGAGAGCGGAGGCGGTCGCCGCACGTTTGGAGAAGTCCTCCAGCGCCGCCGCACGGTCGCCGTCCCACTCCGCCAGATTCCCCATGCGCATCTTTAGGGAGACCCTGTGCGCCTCATCCATTGCCTTGAGGCCCAGCGCAGTGGCGGTCTCGGCATGAACTCTAAGCTTGTTCGCGTCCTTGCCCGCTTGGCGGAGTACCCCCAGAACCATTTGCGGGTCCTCTCCCCAAAGCTCCACGCGCTGCTTCACCATCGCATTCACGGACGCATCGCTCTGTACGGCTCCACCCTTGGCCTTGGTGAACTCCGCCTCGCGTGTCTCAGCGACGTTCGCAATGAAGGCGTTAAGGTCATCCGTGACGTTGCCGCTCCACATCTGCCAAGGCAGGTCCGCCTTTGCGAAGTTGTGGCCAGCCGCTTCCGCCGCCTCGCGGCTCCCGTAGAAGGTGAGTGCGTGGCTATCGTTGTAGGCTTGGTCCAAGACCTTGCTTACTTGCTTGGGGGTGAGAGGCTTAAGTTCGGGAATGGCTGGCGGGAGACCTTGCACGAATCCAGCCCGTGCCGCTGCTTCATCCCACGCAATGCCTGGGTCCTGGGCATCAAGCGCCCCGGCAATCGTCTCCGGCATGGGGCGCTGGACGGCGGGCTCCGGCGGCGGCGCGGCGTTCGCCATGGCCGTCTCCGCTTCCTCCAGTGCTCTCTCCGCCGCCTTTGCGTTGCCCTGGCGCATGTACTTGTAGGCCCGCACGCTCGCCTTGAAGGCCGGGACCAAGACCGCATCCATGCCCAGGCTCTCAAGCGCGGTCTTGAAGCGCCCCTCGGCCGCACTGTCCTTCGGGTCCGCCGCGAGATAGGAGGTGACAGGGTTTCGCAGGCCCGGCACTTCCTGAATGGCGTTGCTCAGCCGCTCCTCGTGCGGATCGAACACGACCGCTCCCGTCGCCGCGGCCTTCACGCTTTCCGCCACCGCCTTGCCGCCGCGTGTCGCGACCTTGAAGCCGAGACCTACAGCTTGCGCCCCCTTCACAAACTTCCCGGCGCCGATAAGGCCCGTCACGAATTGAGCGATAGGGATGGTCGCAGCATAGACCATGCTCTCTTGTGAGAGCCGTTCGCCCTCGGCTTCAATGCTGCGGCGGATCGGAGACTTCTCATCCTCGGTCGGCTCGCCTGCCACAAAGTCCTTGGTCTCCAGGAATGATTTGGCGATGCCGATGCCGACCGCGGTGGCAAAGTCCTGCACGCCACTTGCAAGGCCACCCGCTTGCCCCTCGCGCTCGCGCTGAATCTCTGCGGTTGCCTCATCTAGAGCGCGGTTGAAAGCCTCATTGTTATCCGCGCTCGCTATGCGCTTTCGTTGCCCTGGGACAGGTTCTGCGGAAGCCTCCTCCAGTGCCGCATCAAAGGTGGCATCATCCACCCGCAAGCGTCGGGTCGGCTCCGAAGCTTTGATCTCCACATCATCAGGCATGGTCTTGGTACTCCTCTCACAGGTGCTTAGTGGTGGCGCGGCGGTGATCTGGGTTTCGGCGCGGAGACCAGGCTTGGCCGCCGTCCAGCCAGTGCCGCACAACGGGGTCAAAGTGCTCCGGGTATTTCGCCGCCAAGAGATTCCAGCCCCATTCCTTGGCGACTTCCTCCTCCAGCGGAGTCCAGCCGACGCCCTGGACCCAAAGCTCAATTTGTTGCTCATCGGGCAACGCAAAGAAGCGGCGCATAGCCTCTTGCACGATGAGCCATGCACGAGCTGCTGCCTCTGCCGTCCGCTCTCTAACTCCCGCGGGGATGTCGGGCTTATGCACGGGACTCCTCCGGTGGCGTGATGGTGGAAAAGAAAAACGCCCCAGAGGTCTCCCCCTGAGGCGCTTCTATTTGTGGCGTTGTGCGTAAGGCGCTACGCCTTGCGGAGACCTACGCGAATGTCTCCACTTGGCAGCGTGGCCATCCTGAGGATGTATTTCGCGCGGGTCCGGTCCTTTGCTTGCCAGAGTCGGAAGTTCGCACGGATACGCTCGCGGACCTTGTTCGGGTCATAGCTGTTCGGCTTGTCGCCGCGCTCAATCCAGTAGCTCTTGGGTACTAGGAAGCTGTCTCCAGGCTTGAGGTCGTCCCAAGGGAAGCGGTGCGAAGGCGTGCGGCCAGTGCGGCCCTCGGGCACGTCAACCCCTTTGTCAATCTTGAATTTGTAGGACTTGCTGGGCTTGGCCATGGGCGCGCTCCCGCGTTCGCACCCGTATAAGGCTGGGGCTCCTAGGCATCAAGCTGGAGCGGAAAGCAGGCCGCTAAGCATCACCTCAGAGCCACTGGCGGACCTTCTTTAGTTCCTCGGCGCCGCCCACCAGTTGCAGGTAGCCTTCCGTAGTCTTGCGGCTCCGGTGCCGAAGATAAAGCTGGAGGTCGTCCTTAGGCATCCGGCGATCTCGCGCAAACTTCGCGAAGGTCCGGCGCATCGCCTTCAAGGTGCAAGTGGTGGAGTGCCCTTGGCCCAAGTACTCCCGGCATTCAATCCACTTGGCCCGCAAGGTCTCATAGGTGATCGGAAACAACTTCACGAAGCGCCCATTCCCGATACGGCGCTTGGCGATTTCCGCCGCCTCCTTTGAAATGGGGAGCGTAACCTGGGCGTCATGGGTCTTGGTGCCAGGGACCGTCAAGCTCGGCTCATCGGTGTCCAGGCCGATGAAGTGGTAGTCCCAGAGCCGCAACGCTTCCTCGACGCGGAGCCCTGTGGTGCAAATAAACTCAATGTAGTCCGCCATTAGCTCATCATGGCGCTCATTGCGGAGCCACGGAACGAGCCGGTCCTTTTGATCGGGCGTAAGCCACCACTTGAGGACTACGGGCTCCGCCAATCTCATCTTCGGCGTTGCGCCCGCAGCGAGCGGCGGCTTGTGATTGATCGCTACCTCGCTCATCAAGGAAATGATCGCGAGTTTCTTATTGACCACCGCTAAGCTGTTCGGACCACGCGGCCGATCGGCACGCTGTAGGTCCTTGGCGAGGTCCGCGAGGTGATAGGAGGTTATATCGTCCAGCGTCTTGACGCCCTGGCGCTCAAGCCAAGTAACAACCTCCTCGCTCCATCCCCACATAGATTTCTCGCACCGCCTTCCGCGCCATCGTAAGTCTCGCGTAATCCGCAAGACCTCCCGTATCGGTGCGGACTCAAAGTCTTTGTCAACGCGAGCGGCCGAAATTCTGCGGACTTGAGCATTTGCCATTTTCAAACAACTCCATTCGCGCAATTCGCGAACGAGAATCGTATTGATGTCGGCTGGGCTGGGTCAAGATGATTTCCTAGGGACCACATCTGGGGTCCATGGATTGCCTCCAGTAGATTCCTCCAGGCTAAAAGAGGAAGGCCCAGCGTGTGGCCGGGCCCTCCAGGTTTTGGCAGCAACGGCAGAACCGAAAGGGCTAACGCAAAGGCTCGCCCGCGGCACGCGCGGCGAGGGCGCGGCACTGGACCATCTGTTCGCAGGCGGTGGCCAGAGCCTTCATGTATTGCACATCCTCGCGGTTAGACCATCCGCCCAGCCAGAGGCCATGGAGAAGATAGAGGCCAATCCCCGCGTAAAGGATGCCGAGGCCCACTTGTCTTAGTGACAACTCCCTAGGCATCGCGACTGCTCCTAATCTAGCGAAACTGGAGGATATCCTAGCGTGTTCCAGGCGGCAAGCGTGCCACATCATTGACCTTCATTTCTTTTCGGCGCCGCGCGAAGTGACCGGGAAGGCATCGACAGATGGTATGAGACGCGCGAGGGTTGCCAGCATGATCGTCGGCAGGCGCGGTCTTGCGGCGGCGCGGCCAGTGCCTTCATCTGCTATGGATCATGGATAGTGGAGTCGGCTCAGTGGCTTGGCGGATGCAATGACGGCATGGGGCGGCAGGATCAATGCGACGGTGGGCCTAGTGAGGTGCCTTTGGGTCCCCTTTTCGCCATGGGGGCCACGGGGGAAGTCCGCCGCCGCCTCCGCTACGTAGTACGTGTGAAATGACTGACCCGTGGGTAGTCGGGAAGCCGGTCACATTGCGCCATGACGCGAGCCGGTCACTTCGCGCCGAAACGCATGTTTGGTCCTGAGAGGGTATGGGATCGGAGGTGGTCAATCCTCATCACCGGCTACTGCTGGCAGAAGCTCTAGTCGGTCACTCCGGGCAGCCCAGAAAGCTAACTCTTAACGGTGTCTCATAAGAACGTCCTAATTCCCCTGTAACCCATTGATTTCATTGAGACGGATTTCAGAGCCTTGCTGGCGGCGGTTCCCGGCCCCATATTTCGGGGAACCGCGGAACTGCGACATTCTGGCGCAATCGGGGCCTCGGCCATGCCACCCCACCGCCCGATCCCGCGGAGCGCACCAGCGGCCTTCCTATTGAGTCCTAGGCCCTATCTGCGGGCGGCCTTGGGCTATCGTCTGCGGCTGGTTTTGCCGCCCCTCCTATGCAACCATTAGGCGCACTTTGGGGGAGGGGTTCACAATGCGCATTCTCATTGCCCTGGCGTTGCTTTTCACATCCATCGTCCCGTCCATCGCACGAGACGTTTATGTCCGTGGCTACTACCGCAGCAACGGGACCTACGTGCAGCCGCACTACCGATCCTCGCCAAACAATACGACGCTCGATAATTTCTCGGTGCGCGGAAACCCATACACGGGTGCGCGTGGATCGAACTCGTTTGGCTCCAGCTATGGCTCGGGACCTAACCTGTACGGCGGCGGCTCGGGCCCCAGCTTAAATCTTTACGGCGGATCGGGCTCGCGGCGCTGGTGATACGATGGCAAAGCGCATTCGGCCGATCAAAGGAATCAAACCGCTCAAGCCAATCGCACCGTTGCCAAGGCTCCAGAACTTGCCTGGGCTTCCAAAGGTCGGGCAGACAACACAGGTCGCGGGGCACTGGCGCTACAATTATCAGACCAGGAAGTATGAATGGGTGAAGGCGCATTGGCGGAAGTAAAGGGAGGCTACATGAGCGGCGACCAGCGCATAGTTCAAGTTCTTAAGGCGCAAGCAGCACGCTTGCGAACTTCGGTAGAACTCATCGAGGGCGGGAAAAAGACTGTTTCGGAGAATGGAAAAGATGTCACGAAGCAGTCCCTCTTAGCCGACAAGAACACCCTCATGGAATTTGAAGCCTTGATTGACAAAATTGAATCCCGCAATCGTCCGTGAGGCTCCTAGGCAGCGTGCGACTCGTGTTAGGATTACTGTATGAAGAAAAAAGGCGAATGCGAGCAGGCAATCCGTCACCTGTGTCACGAGTGGGGCCGCGGCCTATCCGCTGCCGAGCTTGAGCATCCAAGCTTTTCCGCTTTCAAGTCTTGGCTCAGCACCCGCGGCTATTCGCACTACCTGAGCTTCCGCACGCGCACGAGTCCGCACTTCGATGCCGAAATGTGGTTTGACCAGGAGTTCAAGCAGACCTGGCGGAATTAGCCAGGGCAGCCGTGCGCAAACCCCAGCGGACCAGAGCACCGATTTCACCGCAGCCGCTTCTTTCAGAGGCGATGCTAAATGTACTCTCACGTCATTTTGTTGCATTATCCGGCGTCGGGATTATCTTCGCAGTACTCTGCGCCACAGTATTCACTTCATCGTACCTGTCCACGTTTGATCGTCAGCTTATATGGCTGATTGAGTACACCGACCTTCTCAAGGTGGGCTTGATTGGACTTGCCTTCCTACTTGGCTTTGTCGGCACGTTGTTCGCGGTCTTGGATTGGTCATTCGATGCCGAAGGCGGCCAAAAAGCGCTGAAAAATTACACCATCACCCTTGCCGCCCTAGCTCTGGTCCTGCTTGCACTGTTGATGGGGCTGGTTTGGTACAGTGGCAGCAATAGCTATGGAGTACTCGTTTCCGTTTGGGGCACGCTTTGCATTCTCATTTTTACAATCTTTATGGCGGTTTACTTTGTGCGCCACGGCTCACTCGCGCGAGCGAGGGACCTCGCATTCATTTTGTTCATGCTCATCATCTCCTCGTCTGTCCTCGGCTATACCTACGGTGAGCTTACAATGACGCGGCCTCGGGACCATTTCACGGTCCACCTCGCCGATAGGGTGATAGAAGGCGCGAAGCTGGTGATGCTCACATCGCGGTACGCAGTATTCTACTTTGACCGCAAGACCATCGTGGTGCCCGCGGCGGCAGTTACTCGCATGGAGAAGTGGCAGTAGGTCATGCCGCCAGCGGACCCCGGCAAGTCAGCCTAAAGGGTATCACTTGGCCAGTCGGTGGGATTGAATGAGACGAGCCCCCGCTACCAAACAGTCCTCAGCGAAACGTGCGGCCCATAAGTTTGGCCGGAAAGCCCGCCAAATCGCGAGGTTTTTGCACCTGGACCATTTCTACGAGCTCCATAGAGAACTTTTCAGGCCGAAATTTTGCAGAGTTCTCTGAAGGCATTAGATTTTCCATGCACGCGATCGTCATCGCTATATCATTGCCCGAGAATCTCAGATTTTCCGACGAGGGCTGACGTTCCTTCAGCCGCGACCCTTAACATTCTTCGGCTCGCTTCAAGTTTGTTAAGAGGTCACATGCGCGCTCAATCGCACCAATCTACCGCGATCGCGCGATAGATTTCCGTCGCTTCGTCAATCCGGTCCACGAAGCAATACTCGTCCGTCTGATGCGCCATAGTCGGCTCGCCAGGTCCGAGAATAATGAACGGTGGATTTCCAAATACCGGATTGAGAACCGCCGCATCCGTGAAATAGGGCGCACCCTGCGGGCCGGTTTCCGCCCTGCCTGTTACGCGGGCGATCCGCCGCAACGTCCCGGCAAGCCAGGGTTCGGACGGGTCCGAATAGACGCTCCGCAGATCGAGCATGGGCTCGATATGACAGTTCTCATGACCGTGCGCGGCGATCCGCTCACGGATTTCCTGATGCTCCTGCCCGGGAATGGTACGGATGTCGAGCCCGACCTCCGCGCGATCCGGAACGGAGTTCACATTGGCGCCACCGTGGACATAACCGATATTCAGCGTCGGTTTGCCAAGCACGGGATGCGGCACCGCGTTGAAGCCAAAGTCGTCGAGCGCAGCAATGGTATGTGCAGCCTTGACGACGGCGTTATCACCGAGCTCAGGCATCGAGCCGTGCGCAGTGCGGCCCGTGTGAACAAGCTTCAACCAAAGCGCACCGCGATGGCCGACAAAGGGATGGTTGGAAGAAGGCTCGCCGACGACGAGCGCACCAGCCTGCCCCAGCACACCGCTCTTCGCCAATGCGGCCGCCCCTTCGCAACCTGTTTCCTCCCCTGCGGTGAGCACGAGCTTCAGGCCGCGACGAACCGGACGGCGGGCGGTGTCGATCGCCGCGACGACCATCGCCGCAATGCCTGCTTTCATGTCGGTCGTGCCGCGGCCGTATAGCTTGCCCGCCGCAAGCTCGCCGCCGAACGGATCGACACTCCAGGCCGCCGCACCCAGCGGCACCGTATCCAGATGCCCCGTGAAGCATAAAGGCTTGTCGTTCGACGAGCCCTTCAGCTCCGCGATCACGTTCAGTCGGCCGGACGCCAGTTCATGATAGGCAACGGAGAAGCCTGCTCGTTCAAGCAGGGCGCCCGCGAGATGCGCCGCCGTCCCTTCGTTGCCAGGCGGGTTGATCGTGTCGAGCCGGACCAACTGCTGGGTAAGGGCAAGCGGCGTCATGTCATCCGACACGGGGATTCTCCGGGCAGCCCCATTCAATCCTCGATCAGCAGGAGCGCGTCCTCGGGCCTCCAGCCGATGGCAACCGCATCGCCTGGCTGCCATGTATGCTCGTGCGAGGCCTCGGCTTCGATCACCTGGCCCGTCTCGAGCGCAATGTGCACGTTCTGATGCGCGCCGAGATAAACCACGTGGCGGACGGTGCCGGGAATTTCCCCCTCTCCGGCAGGCGTTCCCGAAACGGGCCGCAGGCGAATCCGTTCCGGCCGGACGAGGAAGTCGATCTTCGCGCCCGGCAACTGCGGATCTCCTTCGCTTCTGATCTTCATTCCGTAGCGGTCCGCGATCGTGCAGATCAGGTCCTCCCCGTCCCGGCCCGCCGCCCGCCCCTCGAAGATATTGGACTTGCCGATGAAGTTCGCGACGAAGCGGTTGCGCGGCCGGACATAGACCCCCGCCGGCGGGCCTTCCTGCCGAATTCGGCCCCTGTCCATGACCACGATCTTGTCGGCGAGCGCCAGCGCTTCCTCCTGATCGTGCGTGACGAACATGGTGGTGATGCCGACTCGCTGCTGGAGCTGCCGCAGTTCTACCTGCATCTCCTCACGCAGCTTCTTGTCGAGCGCGCTCAGCGGCTCGTCGAGAAGCAGCACCTGCGGATCCACGGCGAGCGCCCGCGCGATCGCTACGCGCTGGCGCTGCCCTCCCGACAGCTCGCTGGGATAGCGGTCCGCAAGCCCGCGCAGTTGCAGCAGCGTCAGCAGGCCGTCGACTTTCACGGCGATCTCGGCACGCGGCAGCTTCCTCAGGCGCAGTCCGAAGCCGATGTTCTCCGCAACGGTCCGGTGCGGAAACAAGGCGTAGTCCTGGAAGACGATGCCGATCTTGCGCTTGTGCGGCGGCACGCCCTCGCACGGCCTGCCTGCGATCGAGACAGACCCGGTGTGCTCGACGAAGCCCGCGACGACGCGCAGGAGTGTCGTCTTCCCGCAGCCGCTCGGCCCGAGGACCGCGACAAACTCTCCCTGCGCAAGCACGAGCGAGACGGAGCTGAGCACGCGGTTGTTTCCGTAGTTCGCACTGATGTCGCGCAACTCCACTACAGCCATATCGCCACTTTCTATTTCCGCGAAAACATGTGCTGACCGATGAAGCTGTTGAACAGGATGACCAGCACGATGACGGGCAGCAGTATCAGAGAGGAAAGTGCCGCCGCCGTGGGGTCGCTCTCGGTCTGCACGAAATTATACAACTCGACCGGCAGCGTCGTCCGGTCCCACACGAGGAATTGCGAGGCGGTGAAGTTCTCGAACGAGGTGACGAAGGCGAAAATCGCTGCAGCGACGAGACCCGGCCGGATCATCGGCACCGTCACCGAAAGAAACGCACGCACCGGCGAGGCGCCGAGCGACTGTGCCGCTTCCTCAAGCGAGCGGGAGGACGCCGCGAGCGCCGATACGATGACCCGCGCGGCGAATGGCAGCGTGATGACGCAGTGCAGAATCGCAAGCGAGACAACCGAGGTGACGATCCCGAGCGAGCTGAGCGTGACGAGAAAGGCCATGCCGACGACGACCTGCGGCACGATCAGCGGCGACAGGATGGCCGTCAGCACGAGGTCCTTGCCGAGGAAGTCGAAACGCGTGATGGCAATGCCCGCGAGCAATCCCACCGTGACGCTCACGATGGTCGAGCCTACCGCCAGCAGGAGCGTCAGGCGCGTCGCGTCGATGAAACCGTGGCGGTTGGCAAGATTAGCGTACCAACGCAGTGAGAAACCCTGCGGAGGAAAGACCTGCTCGACCCCCGGGTTCACCGAAACACCAAGCAAGACGATCAGCGGAAGCGCCAGAATCGCCGCCATTGTCCAGCCGGCGATCTTCAGCCCCGTATGTCTGCGGTTCCACATGCCTCGCCTCAGGTCCGTGGTGAGAGCACGCGGAAGCTCTTTTGCAGCAGATAGATCGTCGTGGCCGAGACCAGCAGCGTGACGACGGCCGCCGCGGCGGCGAAAGGATGGTCGAACGACTGCATCGCCTTCGCGTAGATCAGATTGGCGATCATGTCGACATAGCCGCCGCCGAGAATGCCGGGCACGATGTAGGAAGTGAGCTCGAACAGATAGACAATGACCACGCCCGCAGCGACACCGGGCATGCTGAGCGGCACCACGATCTGCCAGAAGATGCGCGTATTGCTCGCGCCGAGCGACGCCGCCGCCATTTCGACGTTGGGCGAGATGCTTTGCAGGCTCGCGAAGATCGGGAACACCATGAACGGCAGCGAGACGAGCACCATGCCGGCGGCGACACCGACCTCGGTGAACAGAAGCGAAAGCGGCTGCTGGATGATCCCTAGATCAAGCAGCGTCGAATTCAGGATTCCAGTGCGGCCGATGACCAGCATCACCGCATAGGTGCGGATCACATAGGCGGTGAAGAACTGGACGATCAGAAGGACGCCGACGATCAGCCGCGTGCGCGGCCCCGAGCGGAACATGAAATAGGCGATCATGAAGCCAAGCACTGTCGTGATCGCCGTGCAATAAAAGGCGATCCACATCGAACGAAACAGGTAGCCGAGATAGAAGCTCGACCCGAGGAATTGCCCATAGTTGTCGAGTGTGAATCCGTCACCGACGATCGCGGGACCGAGATTCGGCGCAAAGCTCGTCCGCACCATGACCGACATGGTGAAGGCGAAGAAGCCGATGACGAGGGCCGCGGGGCCAAGGAAAATCAGGTATCGGGCGAGAGAGCGCATGCGAAGCATCTCACGACGGGAGGGCGGGAGCGTGCCCGCCCTCCGTCATGCGCAACGGTCAGCGGCGGACCTGGACTTCGCGCATCCAGCGCTCTTCCCATTTCGAGTAGTTCTCGTTCACCACGGACCAGTCCATCTGGTACACGTCGGCAACCGGCAACGGAGGAATAATCGACTTCAGCTTCTCGGGCACCTCCGCCTTCGGATTGGCGGGGATCGTACCAGCGATAGAAGCCATCGTCGTCTGCGACTCCGGGCTCAACATATAGTCCACGAACTTGATCGCCGCAGCGCGCTGTGCGTCGCTCCGCCCCTTCACGATGGAGACGGGAATATCGGCGAGAAAGCGCGGCGCCGGCATGATGAACTGATACTTCGAGTCCGGCCCAAGGTGGCGATAGACGTTGGGAAGGATACCCCATGCCGCGACCGAAATCTCTCCGGTTTCCAGGAGCTTGATCGACTCCGGATCGGACTTGTAGACGGCATGAAGGTTGTCCTTCAGTTTCGCCATTTGCTCGAAGCCAGGGTCGATGTTCTTCTCGCTGCCGCCGTTCAGGAGCGCCGCGAGCACGAGGAAGTTTCCACGATCGAGCGTGAACGACACGCCGACCTTGCCCTTCAGGCGTGGGTCCCAGACATCTTCCCAAGTCTTGAGCTCGAAGGGCACAAGGTCCTTGCGGAAGAAGATGCCACGCGGGGAGAGCCAGATGGCGGAGCTGGTCGGGCCCTTCAATTCCGCGGGCACTGACTTCATATTGGGAAGCTGCGCCTCATCGAGAGTCTCAAGGAGGCCGGCCTTGGTCGCCACCTGAACGGTGCTGGCGATCGAAGTCCAGACGTCCACCTGCGGATTGGCCTTCTGCGCGGTGATGCGGTTGAGCCCGTCCCCAGCACCCGATTGTACCACGAACTCGATCTTGATCCCGGTTTCTTTCTCGAACTTCTCCGCGACCGGCCGGAAGATATCAAGCCACGAGCCGCCCCACGTCATCAGACGGATTTCTTTCGCGGTCTCTTGCGCATGGGAAACTGCGGGCAGCGCGAGCGCCGCACCCAGGGTGGCGGCGACGATAAAATTTTTGACACTCATAGCAACTCTCCCCTCCATGTAATCGTCGACAGTGGATAGGCGTGCCCGATCCCAGCCGGTTGAAGTCGGGCTTATCGTTCGCTTCCTCCGGCTTTTGAAGACTCTCCCACAGGCGCGTCTAAACCTTCACCTGCAATGATCGCGCCAGCGCCGGCGATGTGCGCCGCGACCAATCGCGCCGCCTCGTCACCATCGTGTTGTGCGAGCGCGGCGACAATCTCGCGGTGCTCACGCTGCGTGCGCGTGATGTAGTCGGGATCGAACAGCTTCTGCGCGGCCGAGAAATATTCCTGATAGTCGTTGACGATCCCGACCAGGCGCGGATTGCCGGCCGCGCCGACGAGCGTCTCGTGGAACTCGCGGTTGAGCCTCGCGCGTTTGTCGATCGCCTTCGCCGATAATGCTTCCATCGACGTGCAGATCGAGCTCAGCCGCTTGATCAAGCCCTCGTCGGCGCGCGCCGCCGCCTTCCGCACCGCGTGGCTTTCCAGCGCCACGCGGACGTCGAGGATGTCGATCAGCTCGCGGCGGAAGTCACGCACCTCGTAGCCGCCGCCGTCGAGCGCGCGCACCAGATCCTTGCTTTGCAGCAGCACGAGCGCCTCGCGTACAGGCGTTCGGCTGACATTGAGCTCGGCGGCGATGTCGGCCTCGATCAGCCGCATCCCCTCCTGCAACTCGCCCTGAATGATCTTGTCGCGCAGATAGCGCTGCACCTGACTCGATACACGCTCGCGAACGATGAGTGTCATGGCTCAGGCCCCAGAAGTTCCGCGATAACCCGCGCGTAGCATCGAGACGCCACGACCATTTCATCGATCGCCACACGCTCGTCCGGCATCGTGTTGAATTGTCCGCCCGGCCCGTAGAGAAGGCCGGTCATGCCCGCCACGGCGAGGTGCGCCGCGTCCGAGCCAAAGAACCGTGCGGGCGTATGCGCGCCAATCTTCGGCTCCGCGCCCGCGACCTCGCGATGCGCCTGCGCGAATGCGCGCACCGGCCGGGCATCCTCGTCCACCGAGAAGGGCGGCATGAAGACGCGGTTCTGCGTCACGAGCCGCAACTCGGCGCGGAAGTCCGGATCGCCGGCTGAAAATTCATCAAGCAGCGCCTGAAGATCGTGCATGGCGCCTTCGAGCGTTTGCCCCGGCCCGAAGCGTCCGGCGCACTTGATCATCGCCGTATCGGCAAGCTGCTGTGGCCGCCAGTCGAAGAACTCCTTCGACATGCCGCCGCGGATGACGCCAATGTGAACCCGGTTGAGCGAGCGTGCCGCTTCTGTGGCGCCGGAGAACTCCATCGCGCGCAGGCGCGGCAAGAGCGTCTCGAGCTTGGCGATGGCGTCGATGCCCTCCTCGCGCTTCGACAGGTGCCGCGTCTTTCCCGCAACCCAGATCTCGAAGACAAAGCTCGCGGCGTGGCGGGTGAGCAGCGTCAGCTCGGTCGGCTCGCCTACGACGAAATGGTCAGCGCGTACGCCCTCCTCGATCATCTTCAGCGTGCCGATGCCGCCCTGCAGTTCGCCCACGACGAAAGCGAGGATGAGATCGCCCTGCGGCTCGAAACCGGCCGCCTTCAGGGCTTCGACGGCATGAAGTGCGCTCGCGTTCGCGGACTTCATATTGCAGACGCCGATGCCATAGACGAATTGCTCGTCCCGCTCGCCGCCGAGCGGATCGCGCGTCCACCCCTCCCCGGCGGGATTGGTGTCCATGTGGCCGTTGTACATGAACGACGGTGCGTCGCGGCGTCCGTGCCAGATTCCGATCGCGTTGAAGCGCCGCAGCGCCACTTCCTGAAGCCGCACCTCGAGACCAAGTGCGGACATGCGATCAGCCATACAAGTGGCAATCTCTGCTTCGTCGCCGCTATAGCTCTTGATGCGCACCGCCTCGGCTGCGAGATCGGCAACGCGGCTGCGATCGATCGCTCTGTCGATCGCGGTTGCGTTGCCGGCTCCCGGCATGGCGCACTCAGGCGACAGCATCCGCCAGGGCCTTATTCTGCAACCGCCGGCCATAGCGCTGCTTGGAATGGAACTCCCCGCCCGTCAGAGCCTGCGACAACATCTGCAGAAGCCTGTCCTCGCGGAAATGCAGCGTGAAGGTGCGCATATCGCGATAGAACATGCCGAGCCGCTGGTCGTTAAAGGTCGAGCGCGCGCCGCAAAGGTCGAACGCCTTGGTCGCGAGGTTGATGCCGGCGTGCTTGGCCATGTGCAGGGTGCGCATCGACGCAAGCTCGGCTGCGTCATAGTCACCCTTCTCCCAGAGCCAAGCCGCGCGCATGAGCAGCGCTTCCGCCGCCTGCAAGCGGCTCTCCGCGTCGCCCAGTTCCACCATCGCCGTCGCCGTGGCACGCAGGTCCTCGCGGCGCGAGAAATAATCGGCGACATAGTCGTAGATGCCCCAGGCGGAGCCGATGTGGTTCGCGGCAAAGCCGAGCGTGAAGGTGCGCGGATCGCGCTGCACCCAGTCGCCTGGCTCGCCGACGATTTCTTCCGGCGCCACACGGCAGTTATCGAGATGGATGTTCCAGCTCACCGTCGGCCGCATGCCGAAGGTGTCCCAGTTGTTTTCGAGGCGCACGCCTTCGCGCCCCTTCGGCACGACGGCGAACACCATGCCCTCTTCCATCTTCGCCGTGCCCTCGACAAGGGTCCAGATCAGGTAATAGTCCGCGTCGGACGCGAGCGACGCGAAGCCCTTGAAGCCCGACAGGAGATAATGGTCGCCGCTTCGGCGGATCGTGGCGTCGAAACCCTCGGCGCCATGCTTGCGCTGCGACGCTTCGCTGCCGCAAGAGGCGAACAGGCGGCCGTGCTCGGCGACCTCGGGCATGTAGCGATTGAGCTGCGCTTCATTGCCGAGACTCGCAACAATGCCGACGCCGTGGCTGTGGACCTGCAGGAGTTGCGCGGTCGAACTGCACTGCCGCGCGATCTCGGCCAGCACAAGGTAATAGGCGACATAATTCTGATCCTGCCAGAACCCGTACCCTCCAAAACGCTTCGGCACGGTCAGGCGCAGGAGCCCGGCTTCACGCAACTCCTGAAAATTCTGCACTGGAAACGCCGCGTCGCGGTCGTAGCCGAGCGACCGTGCAGCGAAGGGCCGGCTGACTTCGCGTGCCAGCCCGACAAGCTTCCGTTGCTGGTCTGACAATTCGAAGTCCATCCGAAATCTCCTTCAGGCACCGCTGGAAACCCGCGTTTGACGGGCGGAATTTAACCATGTTACTGCATTCAGTATTCAGTATGCAAGCCAACCTAGGGGCAGGCTATGACCTTTTCGCTCGCTGGAAAATGCAATCGGACCGGAATGTTCGGCGTGGCGATCACGACGGCGAGCGTCTGTGTCGGCGCACGCTGCCCCTTCGTGCGCGGTCAGGTCGGCGCGGTGCTGACCCAGAACCGCACCGATCCGCGGCTCGGCCCGCGCGGCCTCGACCTGCTCGCTGCCGGCAAGAATGCGCAGGAAACCATCGACGAGCTCGTCCGCACCGGCCACGTCATTGGCTGGCGGCAGCTCGCGGTAGTGGATCGCGAAGGCCACACGGCGCACTTTTCAGGCGGCAGCATCGTCTCCAAGCACGGAGGCTACGAAGGCAAGAACTGCGTCTCGATCGGCAATCTCCTGGTGAAGGACGAACTGCCGCGCCGCATGGTCGAAAGCTTCGAGGCGCGCCCCGACGCGCACATCGCCGATCGATTGATCGATTCTCTCTATGCGGGGCTCGACGCAGGCGGCGAGATCAATCCGGTGCGCTCGGCCGCCCTCCTCGTCGCGCACGAATTCGATTTTCCGGAGATCAATCTCCGGGTGGACGACCACGACGATCCGGTCGGCGAGCTGAAGCGACTCTGGAAGGTGTATGAGCCGCAGGTCGAGAACTACGTCCTGCGCGTGAAAGACCCCGACCGCGCCATCTAGGCGGGGCGGACCTCGAACAGGCAATGGTCGCGCCCCTGCTCGCACGCACATTGCGTTTCCTCGCCCGAGAGCTTCCATGCGTTCCCGGTGTCGAATGCCGCCCATTCGAGCGCGCCCGGCATCCAGCCCGCGAACATATAGCAGACGCGATCGTCGGGCTTGTTGCCCTCGCCATAGATGAAGACGGAATGGTCGAGCCGCACGGTGGCTGCACCCGTCTCCCCGTTCAGCGCCACGATCGTGAACTGCGCCCAGCCGCGCTGGGACACGCGCTTCATGTAGTGGCGAAAGACATCGAGACCGCGCAGGCTATGGGTTTTCGATTCGCGTTCGCACCACTGCCAGGCCGAGCGGTAGCCGGCGTCGTAGAGATGACGCGCATAGACCTCGCGGCCGAGCGCCCGTTCGACGGCGAGATGATTGTTGAGGAAGAAGTGCCGCGGCATGTAGATCATCGGCATGCCGTCGGTGGTCCAAATTCCGGTTTCCGGATCGACCTCGATTGCGACGCTCGGCGGATTGCCGGCCATGTCCCCTCTCCTTCGCGAACCCGACACGCTATAAATGCCGCATATCTCAATGCGCCATACCGATCAAACGCCGGACCTCCATGCTGAAGCTTTTCTACGCTCGCAACGCCTGCTCGCTCGCCTCGCATATCGCGCTGGAGGAAGCCGGCGCCGCCTATAAAGCCGTACGCCTGGACTTCGGCGCGAACGAGCAGCGCGGCAGCGACTATCTCGCGATCAATCCGAAAGGCCGCGTCCCCGCGCTCGTGACCCAGTGGGGAATCCTGACCGAGACACCGGCCATCCTCGCCTTCATCGCCCAGTCCTTTCCCGAAGCGAAGCTCGCTCCGCTCGACGATCCCTTCGCCTTCGCCGAGCTACAGGCGTTCAACAGCTATCTCTGCGCGACCGTGCACGTGGCGCACGCCCATGGCAGCCGCGGCTATCGCTGGGCCGACGAGGAAGCCTCGTTCGCCGACATGAAGCGCAAGGTTCCTCAGACCATGAGCGAGTGCATGAGCATGATCGAGACGCGGATGCTCAGGGGCCTGTGGGTGTTCGGCGACCGCTACACGATCTGCGATCCGTATCTCTTCACGGTCAGCCACTGGTTGCCACGCGACGGCGTGGACATTGAGAAATTTCCCAAGATTCGCGCCCACGCCGCATTGATGGAAACGCGCTCGGCTGTCCAAACAGTTCTTCGCGCCGAACTTATATAAAACGACTTCGACGGGATCACGATCCCGATGTCGCTATCAGCTTCACGCTGCCATCGCGCGCGGCGTTCACATACTCCTCCACCCACGGCTCCCAGGCGCGCCCTGCGATATTGCCGATCGATCGCCGCGAATAGATCAACCCAGATGCCAGAGAAATGCTCGTACTTGAGCGCGCCGCACGGCATTGGCGTAGCAAGATTATAGAGCCTGTAATTTCGGCCAAAGGCGTGCCCGCGATCAACAATCCGGCCAGCGGGGTCGACTGTGAAATATCCGGTTCCGAGGAAATACACGGCTGTGCCTGTATTCTTTAAACGCATCTCTCTTTTTCAGAAGCGCGCTCGTGATCCGAAGCTCGATCCGGAGGCGCGCCTGCACCTGTCGTTCGCGCTTGCGCCGAAAAGATCGGAACGCGATCGAGATTCTCCGACCTTCACTCTAAGGTGGGGCGGTATCCGACATCTGGCGACCGCAATAGCTGCCGGCACAAACATCGCCTTCCACGCAATCGAGCGGGCTCAGATAATAACCAACCGGTTGGTTGACTTATGCTGCGCCAGCGTCGTAGCGTCAGGCAAAATTGAGGGCCGAGGCGGCCGTCCACGACGATCGCTCCGCGCAACAATCAAGTATTTCGCCCGGGAGGAAGACAATGAGGCGTACATCCGCCATAGCTATTGCGATCGCCGTGCTCTTGAGCGCGACCACCGCATTCGCACAGAATTATCCGACCAAGCCTATCCGCGTCATCGTGCCGTTTCCACCCGGCGGATCGGTTGGCGTCATCGCCCGCATGATCGGCGAAAAGTTGACGGCAGCCTGGGGGCAGCCGGTCATCGTGGAGCCCAAACCAGGCGCCGGCGGCACCCTTGCGACCGAAGCGGTTACCAAGGCCGCACCTGACGGACATACAATCATGATGGCGACGGCGAACGTCGCCATCAACCCGAGCCTTTACAAAAAGCTTTCCTTCGACACGGAGAAGGATCTGGCACCGATCGGCCAGATCATCATGGTACCGAACGTGATCGTCGCCCACACCGACCTGCCAGCGAAATCGATTGCAGATTTGATCGCGCTGGCAAAGAAGGAGCCGGGCAAGCTCAACTACTCCCAAGCGGGCACGGGCTCGTTCCCCCATCTTGCATTCGAGCTCTTCAAGCTGAAAGCCGGAGTCGACATCACGGCAATCCCCTACAAGGGAAATGCACCTGCACTGCTCGCGCTGCTGGCGAAAGACGTCGACGTGATGCCGAGTAATATCGGCGACGTTCTCGAACATATTAAAGAAGGCAAGCTACGGGCGCTGGCAGTAACCGGCGCGACCCGATCGCCGCAACTGCCCGACGTTCCGACCTTGGCGGAAGCGGGCGTGAAAGACTATGCAGCTGTTGGCTGGATGGGCTTTTTCGCCCCGGCAAAGACCCCGGCCGCGATCGTCGACAAGCTGAACCGTGGGATCATCGATGCTATAAAGAGTCCCGACATCGAAAAGCTGCTGGTCAGCCAAGGCTTTGACATCGCCACCAATTCACCGCAGGAATTCGAACGCTTCGTGAAAGAGGATATTAAACGTTGGGCCGAAGCCGTGAAGGCCTCGGGCGCCACTGCCGACTAGCGAAACCCAGCCGTATTCTCGGTCACGTCTTGTTGCATTCGGACAAGGCCACCATCCTGCATGCAAGACGACGCTGGCATCCGTCACTGATTGGGCGAGCATAGAAAGGGCGGCGAATGGAGAACATTCGCCGCCTGCAATCCGAGGCGAGCGCATGCGTTTGACGATTCCACGTTCGCAAGATTTCTGGAGCGGAATTCTATTCATCGTGATCGCGGCGATTGCCCTCTATGTCAGCCGGGATTATCCGATGGGCACCGCGCGCCGGATGAGCGCCGGCTATTTCCCGACGCTGCTGGCGTACACGCTGGCCATCGTCGGGGCCTATCTGGCCGTGCGAGGCGTCGCAAAAGGAAGCCAGGAAGCGGTGCAGTTCGGCTCGATGCGCCCGTTTCTCGTGCTGTTGGCTGTTATCACATTTGCGCTGTTGCTAAAGCCCGCAGGATTTGTAGCCGCCACGATCTCGCTCGTCTTCATCAGTGCCGCCGCCAGCGGCGAATCGCGGCTGCTTGAAATGCTGATTGCGGCGGCAGCGCTCAACATTTTTGCTGTTGTGGTCTTCATCTGGGGACTTGGGCTGCCGCTTTCGATCTTTCCGATTTGGTAAGTCGCAATGGATTTTATCACCAACCTGGAAATCGGATTCATGGCGGCGCTGTCGCCGATGAATCTCGCCTATTGCTTTCTCGGCGTGCTGCTTGGAACGCTGATCGGCGTGCTGCCGGGTATTGGACCCGTAGCGACAATCGCGATGCTCGTGCCGATCACCTACGGTCTGCCGCCGTCGACCGCGCTGATCATGCTTGCGGGCATTTACTACGGCTCGCAATACGGCGGCTCGACAACCGCGATCCTTGTCAATCTACCAGGCGAGTCGACTTCGGTCGTGACCTGCATCGACGGCTACCAGATGGCGCGGCAAGGTCGCGCCGGTCCAGCGCTGAGTATCGCCGCGATCGGCTCCTTCGTTGCGGGCTGCCTCGCGACACTTATCCTTGCAATGCTTGCGCCGCCCCTGGCCGATGTCGCGCTCAGTTTCGGGCCGCCCGAATACACGTCGCTCATGTTGCTCGGGCTGATCAGCGCGATCGTGCTGGCCACCGGCTCGATCGCGAAGGCGATCTGCATGATTGTCCTCGGACTTCTGCTCGGCACCGTTGGGACCGATCTGAACACCGGCTTTTCCCGCTTCACGTTCGGATTTGGCGAGCTCAGCGAAGGTATCGATTTTGTTGTGATCGCCATGGGCTTGTTCGCCTTCACGGAAGTTATCGTCAATCTTGAGCGGCATGAACGACGAGAAGTTTCCGAGATCATTGTGAAGGGCCTTCTTCCGAGTGCTGCGGACTTGAAACAGTCGATCGGCGCGATCGTTCGGGGCACCGGCCTTGGCTCTATTCTCGGCGTCCTGCCGGGCGGCGGGTCCTTGCTCGCCTCGTTCGGTGCCTATTCGATCGAGAAGAAGCTCGCGAAGGACCCGAGCCGTTTCGGTCATGGAGCCATTGAAGGTGTCGCAGGGCCGGAATCGGCGAACAACGCTGCAGCACAGACCTCATTCATCCCGCTGCTAACGCTCGGTATTCCTTCCAACGCGGTGATGGCGCTGATGGCGGGTGCCCTCATCATCCAAGGCATCACCCCCGGCCCGCACGTCATCTCAAGCCGGCCAGAGCTCTTTTGGGCGGTAATTGCGAGCATGTGGATCGGAAACCTGATGCTCGTCGTCCTGAATCTGCCGTTGATCGGAATCTGGGTGAAGCTATTGAAGGTGCCCTACCGCCTGCTTTATCCCGCCGTACTCATGTTCTGCTGTGTCGGCGTCTACAGCGTCAACAACGGCGAGTTCGACGTGCTGCTGACCGTACTCTTTGGCGTCATTGGCTATCTGTTCATCAAGCTCGGGTGCGAGCCGGCGCCGCTGCTTTTGGGCTTCATCCTCGGGCCGCTGATTGAGGAGAATCTCCGAAGATCCCTGCTGCTTTCACGCGGCGATGTGATGATTTTCCTACAACGTCCGCTCAGCCTGACGCTGTTGATATTGGCGGCAGTCCTTTTGGTCGTCGCCATTCTCCCCACCATCCGCGCGCAGCGAGAGGAGGTGCTTAGAGAATGACCTTTGGGTTCGCTTTGCAGACGATGATTGCGGAGCGTCCGACCTTCAGGCAAATTGCAAAGGGCATTCAACTCAGAGAGCAGCAATTAGAAATGAGCCGCTTGAGCGAATCGGCAAGAACGAAACAAGGCTCGAAGGCGGCTTCGGGCATCGAACGAAGCGTTTCTCAACAAACTCGGGCAAAAGTGCTAGAGGTCGCACGCGCCGAATTTGCCGCCAAAGGGCTTGCCGGAGCGCGCATTGACGAGATCGCCGCCAAGGCAAATATCAACAAACAAGCCATCTATTACCACTTCGGCAACAAGGAAGACCTGTTCACGGCGACGATCGAGCTCTGTTACGCCGGCATCCTGAAGCAGCATGAAGCCTACGCTCAAGGGGCCACGATCAAACCTCCAAAGCTGGCGCTGCAACGGGTCATCGAGCACATGTTCGATCGCATCGCGCGGCGTCCCGAGGTGGTCGTACTGATCATGGATGAGAACCGCTACAATGGGCGGCACCTGAAGAACAAGAAGCTGATCAGTTCGTCTGACGATCCCATGGTCGATCACATCCGATCGATTTTGAAGGAGGGCGAAGCGACCGGCGAATTTGTCACCGGCATCGACCCCGAACAGCTCTTTCTCGACATCATTTCCCTCTGCATCTTCTATTTTTCCAACATCTACACACTATCGGCCGTGATGGATCGCGATCTGTCCACTCCAGCAGCCGCTCGCGAACGCCGCAAGCACATCATCCGGCAACTTTTGGCCGCCGTCGAAGCTCGCTGACCCGCCCCAGTCGGACTTGGCCGAAACAACGCGCCTGCGCTCGAATAAAACCAACTAGTTGGTTGACTTCAAAATGCGCGTATCCTATCAATCCGATCGGCCGAACGGCATCACGCGCTGCCGCCTCAACGGCCCGAAAACACCGAGAGAATGCAGGAGAGGAAAGCGATGCGCCTTGCCACATTTGCGAGCGGCGACAAATCAGCAATCGGTGCAGTCGACCGAAGCGCTGAAACGATTGTTGATCTGCAAGCGGCGCATCGCGCCAGGACCGGCAACGCTCATCCCGCGCTTGAGAGCATGCTTTCCCTCATTGAGGGCGGCGAACGCGCGCTCGATCTCGCACGCGAGCTCTCCGCAAACTCGGCCGCCAAGGAATTCAGCCGCAAGCTCGCCGACGTTCGTCTGCTCGCTCCGGTTCCTACGCCGCAGCAGATCCGCGAGTTCTCCGTATTCGAGCAGCATGTTCGCGACGCGCCGCGTGCGTCGGCCAAAATTCGCGCACGGCTCTATAATCAGCCGGCTCCTCCGGACGATCCGAATCCGAAAATTCCCGAAGTGTTTCGCCGCGCGCCAGCATTCTACATGATGAATCGCTTCAATGTCGTCGGTCCGGATGCCGACGTCGAATGGCCTCGTTATTCCGAAGGCTTCTTCGATTACGAACTCGAGATCGGCATGTACCTAGGCCGTGGCGGCAAGAACATCACGCGCGAGAATGCCGGAAAGCACATATTCGGATACACGATCTTCAATGACTTTTCGGCGCGACAGCAACAATGGCGCGAAATGGAAACGCGCATGGGGCCGACTAAGGGAAAGAGCTTCGACACAGGCAACGTCACCGGTCCATGGATCGTGACGGCCGATGAACTGCCGGGCCTTTCCAGCCTTGAGGTCGCTGTCCGCGTGAACGGAGAGGAATGGACGCGGAAGAAGATGGGGCCGATGCTGCACGACTTCCCGGCCATGATCGCGTACATCTCACAGGATGAGACACTGCACGCGGGGGAATTGTTTGCATCGGGAACGGTCGGCGGCTGCAGCGGCATGGAGATCGATCGCTGGCTCAAAATCGGCGACGTGATCGAACTTGAGGTCGAGGGCATTGGCATACTTCGCAATCGGATTGTCGCTGCAAACGGCAAGGCTTCTGAGTAAGCTCCGATTTCCCGACCATGTGGAACACCGACGTCTCATTCGAGGAACGCTCGATCAGTTTGCCTACCGGCAAGCTCTCGTTCTTCGTTGGCGGTTCAGGACCATGCGTGGTGCCTATCCACGGCGCTGGAGGTTGCAAGCTCTCGCCAGCAATCCGGCAGCTTGCTGTCCATTTCCGCCTCGTCGCACCGATTATTCCCGGCTTCGATGGAACCGAGCAATCGCCGCAAATGGAGACCGTGCGCGACGTTGCCGACATCGTCGCGGAGCTGATCGGTCGCGAGTGCGATGGTCGGGCTTCCGTCATCGGGCATTCGCTCGGTGGGCATGTGGCGAGCTGGCTTGCCGTCCGGCATGGAGCGCGCGTGCGCAGCCTCCTGCTGATGTGTTCGGCCGGCTTCCGGAAACCTGGAACACGCCCCACCGGTGACACATCGAAGCTTCTCTATGCCCATCCGGAACGGGTGCCGCCGGCTTCGAGCGCGGACAAATGGAATGCAACAAACCAGAGCATTGCCGCGCGCTATCGCGGCGAGAGCAGCATGGATACTCCTCTTTTGGACCGCCTCTCGGAGATCCACTGCCCGGTGCTGTTGGTTCACGGTGCAAGCGACCAATTGATGCCGATTGAGTCGTCGCAGCGTATCAAGAGTAGGCTTCCTCAGGCGGAGATGGTGCTGATACCCGATGCCGGTCACGTTATCGATGTTGATCAGCCCGAGATATATCTGCGCGTCGTTCGCGATTTCCTGATCCGCACGCAAAAGCCTGAAACTGGATCGGCCGTGTCCAGCCACTAGGGGGAATGGAATGGACGTAGAATTTCTCGCTCCCGGCATGAAAGACCTTTTCGAATCTAATCCCCCGCTGGATCATGTCGCCGGCGGAATCAGCTTTGCGGAAGGACCGGTCTGGGACAAGCGCAAGCAATGCTTGATGTTCTCGGAAATCATCGGCTCGCGTATTCATCGCTGGACACCCGGCGTCGGTCTTGAAACGGTGATGGAAGCGACCGGCCACGCCAATGGCATGACGTTCGACCGGGATGCGCGGCTGCTAGTGGCCGGTTGGTCGCGTCGAACCGTATGGAGAATCGAAAAGGACGGCTCGACCACCACCCTCGCATCGCACTACCAGAACAAGAAACTCAACACACCAAACGACATCGTCGTCCGCTCCGACGGCACGATCTACTTTACGGACAGCGATGGTGGCCTCTTCATTCCCGCAATGGACGGCGAGGACATTCAAAAATATCTCGAGTTCTCCGGCGTCTATCGCATCTCTGCCGACGGCCGTACATGCGAGCCGGTCATCACGGACATGAGCTTCCCCAACGGAATTGCCTTCTCGCCGGATGAATCGCTCCTCTATGTGACGGACACCTGGCAGAAGAACATCAAGGTCTTCGATGTAAAGCCAGACGGCAGCGTGACGAACGGCCGCGTATTCTACGAGCTGTACGGCCACGAGCCCGGCCACGCCGACGGCGTCAAGGTCGATCGCGCTGGTAACGTATATGCGACGGGACAAGCTGGCATCCACGTAATCGATCCACAGGGACGATTGCTTGGTCGTCTGCGCATACCTGGAGAAACAACGAATCTCGCATGGGGCGGCGACAACTGGAGGACGCTCTATATTACGACATTTCATTCTGTGTTTCGGACGCGTGTCCAGGTTCAGGGCATCGAGACTTGGTAGGGGTGGCAAACATGTCCTTGAAATTCGAGCGTGTCGCCGGTCCGTTTTCGGGGCCCCTTTCCGGCGTCGTCTGGGACGGCCAGGCAATTTTGTTCAGCGATGTCGCGGGTATGCGCCTCCTGCGTTTCGACCCCGCGTCCGGCAAGACGGAAGAAACCCGGAAGCACACCGGCCGCACGGGCGGCTTGGCGATCGGACCGCATGGCGAGCTCTACGGCTGCCAGGAAGGCAGCAGACGCGTTATTGAATTCCTGCCGGACGGCAGCGCAGTAGTTACAGCCACGAAACTCAACGGAAAGCTCCACAACTTTCCGGCGGATCTCACCGTCGAACGCAACGGACGAATCTGGTTTTCCGATCCGCACAGCGAACAACTCGCGATCGGTCCGCAACTCTACCCAACACTCGATCATGCCTCGGTGCTTCGTCTTGCACGGGGCCGTACGCACCAATGGTTCCTGAGGCGGATGACCTACGATACGGTCGCACCGAGGGCAGTCCTGCTGTCAGCCGATCAACGCACATTGTACGTTTCCGAGGCCGGCACGCGCAGCAGCCACCAGGAATTGCGCGCCTATCCCATCGAGGCCGACGACGAGCTCGGACAATACGTGGTGCTGCACACCTTCGGAGCCGACCATCGCGGCCCGCACCGCGGTGTCGAAGGCATGTGCCTTGACTCTGAAGGTAACATCGTGGCTTGCGCCGGTTGGAACAAGAGCGGACCGGGACCGCTCATCTATGTTTTCCGACCGAACGGCGCCGTGATCGAAACGCACGCCTTGCCTGACGATCTGCCCATGCGTTGCGCGTTCGGTCACCCCGAGCTCGACGTACTTTACGTCACGACAGCCAAAGGCAACCTCTACCGTTCCCAGAGTCTAAATCGGCGGGGATACGCAAACTCCTGAGGTACCGGCCAATTGGTTAGCTGGACGAATGACCTGGCGGCAACTGCGCCTCTTGACATTATCGTTGGTGTTTCGAACAACTGATCAGAGATTATGGATCGAGGAAAGTAACCAAACGAACAACTATAATCCCGCTCCGAAACACGCCCAAACAGGGAGGAACGCATGCGAATTGACGCGTATACCCATTTCTTGCCGAAAGGGTTCATGGACTGGATGGATAAGAATGCTGCCGATTTCGCGGATATCGGCAAGCGGGTACGCGGCGTCCCCTCGATCTACGACCTCGACGTGCGACGCAAGGTCGTCGGCCAGTTTCCTGATTACCAGCAAATTCTTTCCTATTCGATGCCGCCACTCGAGGACATGGCGCAGGGCGCTGAACTCGAGGAGCTTTGCAAGATCGTCAATGATGGCTTTGTCGATATCTGCGCCAAGCACTCCGACGAATTCCCCGGATGGGTTGCGCAGACCTCGCTTGCACTGCCCGACGCCGGCGTCAGGGAAGCGGAACGCGCAATCAAGAACGGCGCGCTCGGCGTCCAGATCTACACCAATGTCCAGGGTAAGCCGATCGATCGTCCGGAATACGCGGATTTCTGGGAAGCGATGAACCGGATTGGCAAACCGGTCTGGATTCATCCCGCGCGCGGCGCCAACCACCCCGACTACAGAGACGAAAAGAGATCGCTTTACGAGATGTGGTGGACCATCGGGTGGTCCTACGAGACCGCGGCGGCCATGTTGCGGCTGGTCTTCTCTAAGACGCTCGACCGAAATCCGGATCTGAAGATCATCGTCCATCACTTCGGTGCCATCGTGCCGGCACTCGAAGGCCGCCTTGGTCCGGGAATGGACCAGTTGGGCGCACGCACTTCGGACGAGGACTATGTTTCGCTGCGGAAGAGTCTGAAGAAGCGCATTCTTGACTACTTCAAGCAGGACTTCATCGCCGACACCGCGACCTTCGGCTCCAAAGGTGCCATGCTCGCAGGCTTTGAGTTCTTTCCCGTTGACAAAGTGGTTTTCGCGTCCGACTGCCCGTTCGACCCCGAGAAGGGACCGGGCTACATCCGCGAGACAATCCGCATCCTGGAGGAGCTGGACCTTCCAAAGGCCGATAAGGAAAAAATCTATCACGGCAACCTGGAGAAATTTACCGGCGTAAAGCTGGTAAAGTAATTTCCTCCATTCCGTATTCGGCGCCAACAGCAGCGCTTCTCCGGCCACCCAAC
>Ga0180222_1000839_pt1 | contig 38749 bp, 36 predicted proteins | sample eDN5th37CKraftOP_FD_151336 | JGI IMG/M metagenome (GOLD analysis project Ga0180222, IMG submission 151336) | Enriched Organic Plus compost microbial communities from Emeryville, California, USA - eDNA 5th pass 37_C Kraft OP (version 2) (version 2) ...
AGCGCCTTGAGCTCGCGCACCTCGCGCTTGAGCCGCGAGGTCTCCAGCGCGCGGTCGGCGACCAGCACCAGCCGGTCGGCCTTGAACGGCTTCTCGATGAAATCGTAGGCGCCGAGCTTGGTGGCGGCGACCGCGGTCTCGATATTGCCGTGGCCGGAGATCATCACGATCGGCAGATCGGGATGATCGCGCTTCACTGCTTCAAGGAGCTGCAGCCCGTCGAGCCGGCTGCCCTGCAGCCAGATGTCGAGGAAGACGAGATTGGGCCGGCGCGTCGCGATCGCCGCCAGCGCGTCGTCGGCGTCGCGCGCGGTGCGGGTCTGGTAGCCCTCGTCCTCAAGGATGCCCGCCACCAGGTCGCGGATATCGGCCTCGTCATCGACGATGAGAATTTCGGCAGCCATTGCAGTCGTCCGCCTCTCTCCGGTCTTCGCTTACTTGTCCTGCGGCGCGGATGCGGCGCCGGTTTCCCCGGAATCGAGAAACCGCAGCGTCATCCACGCGCCATGCGCGCCGGGATGCCGCTCGGAGGCATCGCGCAACTCGATCGAGCCGCCGTGCTCCTCGAGAATCCGGCCGACGATCGCCAGGCCGAGGCCAGTGCCTTTCTCGCGCGTGGTGACATAGGGCTCGAGCAGCCGGTTGCGTCCTTCCTTGGGCAGGCCGACGCCGTTGTCGATGATGTCGATGACGATGGCGCGGCCGTCGCGGCGCGCCGCGATCTCGATGCGCCCGCGCTCGGCGGCCGCTGCCGGCCGTGCCGCGATCGCCTCGGTGGCGTTCTTGACGATGTTGGTGAGCGCCTGCGAGATCAGCCGCCGGTCGAACTGCGCCGGCATCGGGTCTTCGGCGAGATCGACCTCGAAGTCGATCTCCGGATGCGCCACCTTCATCAGGAACACCGCCTGCCGCACCGTGTCGGCGACGTCCTCCTGCGCGATCACCGGCTTGGGCATGCGGGCGAATTTCGAGAACTCGTCGACCATGCGGCGGATATCGTCGACCTGGCGCACGATGGTGTCGGTGCACTGCTGGAACACCCCGGGATCGTCGGAGATGGTCTTGCCGTATTTGCGGCGCAGCCGTTCGGCGGAGAGCTGGATCGGCGTCAGCGGATTCTTGATCTCGTGGGCGATGCGCCGGGCGATGTCGGCCCACGCGGAGCTGCGCTGCGCGGCCACCAGCTCGGTGATATCGTCGAGCGTGACGACATAGCCGTGATGCGCTTCGCCCGACTGCTCGCTGGTGACGCGCACCGACAGGTTGCGCTCGCGCCCGCCCCGGCTCAGCGTCACCTGGTCCTGCGCCGTCCGCGCGCCGGACTGCGCCGCGGCGAGGATCTGCGCCAGTTCCGGCACCACCTCGGCGACCGGCCGGCCGAGCACGTCGGCCTCGTTGCAGCCAACCAGCTTCTCCGCCGAGCGGTTCATGATGCTGATGCGGCCTTCGGCATCGACGCCGATCACGCCGGCGCTGGCGCCTGCGAGCACCGCCTCGGTGAAGCGGCGGCGGCGATCGATGGTATCGCGCGCGCGCACGATGTCGTTGCGCTGCGCGCGCAGCTCCTGCGTCATGCGGTTGAAGGTCTCGCCGAGATGCGCGAGATCGCCCTCCGAGGTGCGGATCGGCACCTGGACATAGAGATTGCCGGTCGAGACCACATTGGCAGCGCCGATCAGGCGGCGGATCGGCGCCACCAGCCGGTTGGCGAAGTTGAGTCCGATCCACACCGCCGACAACAGCACGATCAGCGCGATCACCGTGTACATCAGCGCGAAAGCGACCTGGACGCCGAGCCGGCGCTGTTCGATCAGCGTATATTCCGACACCGTGGCCCGGGTGTCGCGCAATTGCGCGAGCACGCGCGGGTCCATCAGCCGCGCGATGTAGAGATATTTGTTGTCGTAGTCGCGCAGCTTGATGATGGCGGCGACATAGGTCGCATCCGGCAACAGCACCACCTGCGGCTCGTCGCCGGTCACGGCCGCGAGCTGTTCGCGGGTCGGGATCGAGAACACCTGCTGCACCGGCACGCTGGCGCGCGCCTGCACCGACAGGTCGCCGCCGAGGATGATCGCCGCGGCGAGGCCGCGGACATTGGCCTGCAGCGTCAGCAGCTGGTTCATCCGCTCGCGGTCCTTCTCGAACAGCTCGCGGGCGCGCACCACCTCGAAGGCCAGCACGATGATGTCGGAGCGCGTCATCTGCGCGTGCTCGCGCAGATAGGCTTCCGCGACGATCACCGAATTCTCGATGGCGCTGCGGGTCCGGGTCGAGAACAGGCGGTCGAGGCCGCGGTCGAGCGTGACGCTCGCCACCACCGCGACCAGGATCGCCGGCACAGCGGCGATGATCGAGAACAGGCTGACGATGCGCACATGCAGCCGCGCTGCGGCGCGGCCCTTGCGCTGCGCCTGCACCACCTGCCAGACCTCGCGGGTGATGATGGCGAGCAGCGACACCACCGTGGCGACGTTCACCAGCAGCAGCGTGACGACGACATAGTGCGTCGGCGCGATCGGGGTCAGGTCGGCGAGGACGAGGAAGGTGACGAGCGCCGACAGCAGCGCCACCACCACCACGATCGGCCCGATCACCCGGATTTCACGCGGTGCGGTGGACGGCAGGCCGATCGTCGAATCGGTCGTGGCGGCCTGTTCGACGCTCATGCGTGCTCGCTCGCTGCTCCAGAGCCGGGCCGGAAGGCCGTTATGGCAGACCCTAAAGCCGCGACGCGCCACGTCCCTGCGGACGGCGCGCCGCGACTGATGCTTTTATACAACAATGTTGCGCGATTGCGACAAAACCGCGGCGGACCAGCCCCGTCAATTCACAGGCCGCTGCCGCGGTAAACCTGGATATCGAGGTCGCGGATCTTCTTGCGCAAGGTGTTGCGGTTGAGCCCGAGCAGCTCGGCGGCGCGAATCTGGTTGCCGCGCGTCGCCGCCAGCGCCGCCGACAGCAGCGGATATTCGACCTCGCGCAGCACGCGGTGATAGAGGCCGGCCGGCGGCAAGGCATCCTCGAAGCCGGCGAAATAGCTGGCGAGATGCCGCTCCACCGAGCCGGACAGATTGTCGGGCCGGACCTGCAGGTCGCCGGCCGCGGACGGCAGCGCCGGCTGCGCCAGCTCAGCGTCAATCACCGCGGCGCTGATGGTCTCCTGCGGATAGAGCGCAGCGAGCCGCCGCGCGAGATTCTCCAGTTCGCGGACATTGCCGGGCCAGCGGTGTTGCTTGAGCCGTTCGATTCCGGCCTGGTCGATCTGCTTGAGCGGCAGGCCCTCGCGGGCGACCTGCGTGAGGAAGTGACGGATCAGGTCGGGCACGTCCTCGAGCCGCTCGCGCAGCGGCGGCAACCGGATCGGCACCACATTGAGGCGGAAGAACAAGTCCTCGCGGAACAGGCCCTGCTGGATCAGGAGCCGCAGGTCCTTGTTGGTGGCAGCGACGATGCGCACGTCGGTCTTGATCGGCGTGCGGCCGCCGACTGTGGTGTATTCGCCCTGCTGGAGCACGCGTAAGAGCCGGGTCTGCGCCTCCATCGGCATGTCGCCGATCTCGTCGAGGAACAGCGTGCCGCCCTCGGCCTGCTCGAAGCGGCCGGAGGCGCGGGCATTGGCGCCGGTGAAGGCGCCCTTCTCATGGCCGAACAGCTCCGATTCGATCAGGTCGCGCGGGATCGCCGCCATGTTGATGGCGACGAACGGCCCGGTGCGGCGTTTGCCGTAGTCATGCAGCGCGCGCGCCACCAGCTCCTTGCCGGTGCCGGATTCGCCGGCGATCATCACCGTGAGGTCGGTCTGCATCAGCCGCGCCAGCACACGATAGATGTCCTGCATCGCTGGCGAGCGCCCGACCAGCGGGATGGCTTCGGTCTCCTCCGCGCGCACGGGGGCCTGCGTGCGCGTCTTCGGCTCGGCCAGCGCGCGGCCGACGATCGCGATCAGCTCCTTGAGGTCGAACGGCTTGGGCAGATATTCGTAGGCGCCGCGCTCGGAGGCGCGCACCGCGGTCATGAAGGTGTTCTGCGCGCTCATGATGATGACCGGCAGGTCGGGCCGCAGCTTCTTGATGCGCGGCACCAGATCGAACGCGTTCTCGTCGGGCATCACCACGTCGGTGATGACGAGGTCGCCGTCGCCCTGGCTGACCCAGCGCCACAGCGTCGCGGCATTGCCGGTGGAGCGGACTTCGTAGCCGGCCCGCGACAGCGCCTGGTTGAGCACGGTGCGGATCGCGGCATCGTCGTCGGCGACCAGAATGCTTCCCGTCGGCATGGGCATCCTCTCGGCGTCCTCAGCTTGACGCGGCCGGCTCCGCCGCGCCGTCGCCGGCATAGACCGGCATCAGCACGCGCAGCACGGTGCGGCGCGGCTGCGATTCACATTCGACGATGCCACCGTGATCGCCGATGATCTTGGCCACCAGGGCAAGGCCGAGCCCGCTGCCGGCGCGCTTGGTGGTCACGAACGGATCGAACAGATGCGGCATCAGGTCTTCGGGCACCCCCGGCCCGTTGTCCTTGACGCAGAACTCCAGCGGCAGCGACACCCGCGCCTTGGCGCCGGGCACCGACAACCGCACTCCGGGCCGGAACGCGGTCGAGAGCTGGATCTCGCCATCGGTCGCGTCTTCGCCGATCGCCTCGGCAGCGTTCTTCACCAGGTTGAGGAACACCTGGACGAGCTGGTCGCGGTTGGCGTGGACCGGCGGCAGCGACGGGTCGTAATCCTCGACGAACTTGATGCCGCGCGCGAAACCGGACTGCGCCAGCCGCTTCACGTGATCGAGCACGACATGGATGTTGACGGGCTCGCGATCGACCGGCCGCTCGTCGGCGAACACCTCCATGCGGTCGACCAGCTTCACGATGCGGTCGGTCTCGTCGCAGATCAGCGCGGTGAGCGGGCGGTCCTCGTCGGCGGCGGACTGTTCGAGCAATTGCGCCGCGCCGCGGATGCCGGACAGCGGGTTCTTGATCTCGTGCGCCAGCATGGCGGCAAGCGCCGAGACCGAGCGCGCGGCGCCGCGATGGGTGAGCTGGCGGTCCATCTTGTCGGCCATGGTGCGCTCCTGCAGCATCACCACGACATGGCCGGGATATTCCGGCATCGGCGCGACATGCAGGTCGACGATGCGCTCGCCGGGATTGCGCGGGGTCGAGAGATCGACCTTGTACTCGTTGACCGGTGCGCCGTGGCGGCGCACCTGCTCGACCAGCGCGATCAGCGGCGAGCCGAACGGCACCAGATCGCGCAGCAGGTGCCGGCGCAGCACCGCGGCCGAGGATTCGAAGAACTGCTCGGCCGCGACATTGGCGTCGGCGACGCGGCCGTCCGCCGCCACCATGATCAGCGGCAGCGGCAGCGCGTTGAGCATGGCGTCGGCGCTCGATGCGGAAGGCCGGGCCACGGTATCGGCGCACATCATGCAGCCCTCCGCAGCGAGGAGAAGACATCGAACGCAGCGGCGAGCCGGCGTGCCGTCTCCTTCGGGTCGTCGGCGGTGAGCACCTGCTGGCGCTGCTCTTTCAGCGTCTGCGCGGGCGCGCCCGCGGTTTCGGCTGCAGCATCGAGCGCCCAGCCGAGATGCTTGCGGGCGTGTTTGTGCCCGATCCGCACGCCGTGATGCGTCAGCATTTCGTCGTAGAGCGCCGCGACCATCGCGTGCTGCTCGGCGAGCGCCGGCGCCGCATCGCGGCCGCCGGTCGCGAGATAGCGTGCGATCTGGCCCGGGAACCACGGCTTGCCCTGCGCGGCGCGCCCGACCATCACCGCATCGGCGCCGGATGCCTCGAGCGCGCGTCGCGCGTCATCGAACGAGCAGATGTCGCCGTTGACGATCACCGGGATCGAGACTGCATCCTTGACCGCGCGCACCGCGGCCCAGTCGGCGACCCCTTTGTAGAACTGGCAGCGGGTGCGGCCATGCACGGTGACGAGCCGCACGCCGGCGGCTTCCGCGCGCCGCGCCAGTTCCGGCGCGTTGATCGAGGCGTGGTCCCAGCCGAGCCGCATCTTCAGCGTCACCGGCACGCGGACCGCGGCCACGGTGGCCTCGACCAGCGTCATGGCGTGATCGAGGTCGCGCATCAGCGCCGACCCGGCGGCGCCATTGGTGACGTGCCGCGCCGGACAGCCCATGTTGATGTCGATGATGGCGGCGCCGGCCGCCTCCGCCATGCGCGCGCCTTCCGCCATCCAGTACGGCTCGCACCCGGCGATCTGCACGACATGGGTGTCGATGCCCTCGCCTTCCATGCGCAGGATCGCGTTCTGCTTGCCGCGCGCCAGCGCTGCGCAGGCGGCCATCTCCGAGACGACGAGACCGGCGCCGAGCCGTGCCGCCAGCCGCCGGAACGGCAGGTCGGTGATGCCCGACATCGGCGCCAGCAACGCGCGGTTGCGCAGCGCGACGCCGCCGATCTCGATCGGGCCGGAAATGTTTGCGGCGGACATGCCCTGCAATCTACCTGCCGGGTTGCCCTATAATTGGGCAACGAAAAACGCTGCATAGAGTTTAGCCAAATCTCCGGTCCACGCAAGTGTTGCGGCGCAATATTTTCAGTGTGCGCTGCGCAATGCCCGCGCAAACCAATTCCCGTTGGCAGCAGAACCGGTTACACGACACCGATGCAGCAATCGGATCCGGGTCAGGTGGCGGCGATCGTGGTGGCGGCGGGCCGCGGCACCCGTGCCGGCGACGGTCCTCCCAAGCAGTTTCGCCCGATCGGCAGCCAGCCGGCGGTCCGGATGACCCTCGATGCCTTCGCCCGCCATCCCGAAGTCGCAGCCATCCAGCCGGTGATCCATCCCGACGACGCGGCCGCCTTCGCGGCAGCGAGCGCGGGGCTGACGCTGCTGTCGCCGGTGCCGGGGGGCGCGACCCGGCAGGCGTCGGTGCTGGCGGGGCTCGAGGCGCTGGCAGCGGCCCGGCCGCCGGCGATCGTGCTGATCCACGACGCGGCGCGGCCGTTCGCCTCGGCCGCGCTGACGAGCCGCGTCCTTGCCGCCGCGCGTGCCCGCGGCGCCGCAATTCCCGCCGTACCGGTGACCGACACCATCAAGGCGGTCGCCGCGGACGGCCGTGTCACCGCGACGCTCGATCGCGCGACGCTGCGCGCGGTGCAGACGCCGCAGGCCTTCCGCTTCGATGCGCTGCTCGCCGCGCACCGCCGGGCCGCGGCCGCCGGCCGGCACGACTTTCCCGACGACGCCGCGCTCGCGGAATGGGCGGGCCTGGAGGTGAGCGTAGTGGAAGGCGACCCCCGCAACATCAAGCTGACCAGCGCCAACGATATCGCGCTGGCGCAGGCGCTCTGCATGCCGGGCGACCTGCGCACCGGCAACGGCTTCGACGTCCATGCCTTCGGCGACGGCGACCATGTCATGATCGGCGGCATCCGCATCGCGCATCCGCGCGGTCTCGCCGGCCATTCCGACGCCGACGTCGGCCTGCATGCGCTGGTCGACGCCATCCTCGGCGCGCTCGCCGAGGGTGACATCGGCGCGCATTTCCCGCCGAACGATCCGCAATGGCGCGGCGCGTCGTCGGACCGCTTTCTCGCCTTCGCGGCGCAACGGGTCGCGGCGCGCGGCGGCGTGATCGCGCATCTCGACCTCACGCTGGTCTGCGAGGCGCCGAAGATCGGCCCGCACCGCGATGCCATGCGCGCGCGCATCGCGGAGATCGCCGGCATCGCCGTCGAGCGTGTCGCGGTCAAGGCCACCACCAGCGAGCGGCTCGGCTTCACCGGCCGCGGTGAAGGCATCGCCGCCTATGCCACCGCGACGATACGGCTGCCATGGAGGGTTCCCGATGCTGGATGACGACATCGTCGCGGCGGCGCACCGGCTGCTCGACATCTGCAAGCGCAAGAACCTGGTGATCGCCACCGCGGAGTCCTGCACTGCCGGCCTCGTCGCCGGCACCCTCACCGAGATCCCCGGCGTGTCGAGCATCCTCGACCGCGGCTACATCACCTATTCCAACGAGGCCAAGCACGACATGCTCGGCGTCGCGCGCGCCACGCTGGAACGCCAAGGCGCGGTCAGCCGCGAGACCGCGGAAGAGATGGTGCGCGGCGTGCTCGGCCACGCCCGGGTGCAGCTTGCGGTATCCGTCACCGGCATCGCCGGACCGGACGGCGGCAGTCCCGACAAGCCGGTCGGGCTCGTGCATTTCGCCGCCGCGTCCTATACGGGACGGCTGGTCCACGCCGAGAAGCGGTTCGGCGATGTCGGCCGCGCCAATGTGCGCAAGCAGTCGGTGCTGCAGGCGTTCCGCATGCTGCACGATCTCGCCGAACTGGAAGCGGCCCGTCCGCCGCGCGTGGAGCCCTGACCTCAGGCCTTGCGGCCGTAGACCGCGTCGGCGCGCTGCTCGAAGGCCTGGGCGAAGCGGCGGAACGCGGCATCGAACATCGCGCCCATCAGCATGCCGAGCATGCGGCTCCTGAACTCGTAATCGATGAAGAACTCGACGTCGCAGGCCGCCTCGCCGACCGGCTTGAAGCGCCAGCGGTTCTGCATCCGGCTGAACGGGCCGTTGAGATATTCGACCAGGATTTGCAGCTTCGGCTTGTCGAGGGTGACGCGGCTGCGGAACGTCTCGCGGATCAGCTTGTAGGTGACCGTCATGTCGGCGACCACGACCTCGATGCCGGGCTCCTTGGAGAGCCGGCTCTTCACCGCCAGCCCCGCACACAGCGGCACGAATTCCGGGTATTTCTCGACATCGGCGACGAGGTCGAACATGTCGGAGGCGGTGTGGCGCACGCGCCGGGTCGTCGAGAACGACGGCATCGGGCCTCAGCGCATCGCGGCGTTGCGGCGCGCCGCCTTGAGCCGCGCGAAGTCCTCGCCGGCATGGTGCGACGAGCGCGTCAGCGGCGACGACGACACCATCAGGAAGCCCTTGGCATAGGCGATGGTCTCGTAGGACTTGAACTCGTCCGGCGTGATGAAGCGCGCCACCGGATGGTGCTTGCGGCTCGGCTGCAGATACTGCCCAATGGTGAGGAAGTCGACATTGGCGGCGCGCATGTCGTCCATCACCTGCAGCACCTCGTTGCGCTCCTCGCCGAGCCCGACCATGATCCCCGACTTGGTGAACATGGTCGGATCGAGCTCCTTGACCTGCTGGAGGAGCCGCAGCGAGTGGAAATAGCGCGCGCCCGGCCGCACCGTGAGATAGAGCGAGGGCACGGTCTCCAGATTGTGGTTGAACACGTCGGGCTTGGCCGCGACCACGACCTCGAGCGCGCCGTCCTTGCGCAGGAAGTCCGGCGTGAGGATCTCGATCGTGGTACCGGGGCAGCGCGCGCGGATCGCGGCGATGGTGCGGGCGAAATGCTGCGCCCCGCCGTCGGCGAGATCGTCGCGGTCGACCGAGGTGACGACGACATGCGTGAGGCCGAGCTTGGCGGTGGCTTCCGCGACGTGCTCCGGCTCCTGCGTGTCGAGCGCGCCCGGCAGGCCGGTCTTGACGTTGCAGAAGGCGCAGGCCCTCGTGCAGGTGTCGCCCATGATCATGAAGGTGGCGTGCTTCTTCTCCCAGCACTCGCCGATATTGGGGCAGCCGGCCTCCTCGCACACGGTGACGAGCTTGTTCTCGCGCACGATCCCGCGCGTCGCCATGTAGCCCGGCGACACCGGCGCCTTGACGCGGATCCAGTCCGGCTTGCGCGGCACGGCATGGTCCGGCCGATGCGCCTTTTCCGGGTGGCGCGGACGTGGATTGTTGAGAAGGTCGAGAACGACGGCCATGGCGGGCCCTCCTGCCCCCTACTTACGGATCGGCGCGCGGTCCGGCAAGCCGCCGCGGCGCCTCATCGCTGCCGGATAAAACGCCACAGCGCGATCAGCAGCACCGCGCCGGCGATGGCGGCAATGAGCGTGCGCCAGAACCCGAACACCGGAATCTGCAGCACCTCGGCGAGCTTGCCGCCGATGAAGGCGCCGGCAATGCCGACCACGATATTGGTGAGGATGCCGTGGTCGGACTTGGTGATGCGCTCGGCAATCCAGCCCGCCAGCGCGCCGATCACCAGCATGGTGAGAAAGCCGACGCCGGGCTGGCCGAGCGCGTACTGGATGTCGTTCACTGCCGGTCCTCCTTACATGTTGAGAACGCGCCCGTAGGCGTCGAGCACCGCCTCCTTCATCATTTCCGACAGGGTCGGATGCGGGAACACGGTGTGCATCAGCTCTTCCTCGGTGGTCTCGAGGTTCATGGCGACGACATAGCCCTGGATCAGCTCGGTGACCTCGGCGCCGACCATGTGCGCGCCGAGAAGCTGGCCGGTCTTCTTGTCGAAGATCACCTTGACCAGCCCCTGGTCCTCGCCGAGCGCAATCGCCTTGCCGTTGCCGGCGAACGGGAAACGGCCGATGCGCACCTCGCGCTTCTGCTCCTTGGCGGCCTGCTCGGTGAGGCCGACCGAAGCGATCTGCGGCGAGCAATAGGTACAGCCCGGGATCATCTGCTTGTTGAGCGGATGCGGATGCAGCCCCTTGATCGCCTCGACGCAGATCACGCCCTCGTGCTCGGCCTTGTGCGCCAGCATCGGCGGTCCGGCGACGTCGCCGATCGCGTAGATGCCCGGCACGTTGGTGCGGCCGAGGCCGTCGGTGACGATCACGCCGCGCTCGGTCTTCACCCCGAGCTTGTCGAGGCCGAGATTCTCGATATTGCCGACGACGCCGACCGCGGAGATCACCCGCTCGAACGCCACCTGCTCGGTCTTGCCCTTGCCGTCGTCGATGGTGGCAACGACGTCGTCGGCCTTCTTGTCGAGCTTTACCACCTTGGCGCCGGTGAGGATGCGCATGCCCTGCTTCTCGAACTGCTTGCGGGCGAAGGCCGCGATCTCGGCATCCTCGACCGGCAGCACCTGCGGCAGCACCTCGACCACGGTGACCTCGGCGCCCATGGTGCGGAAGAACGAGGCGAACTCGATGCCGATCGCGCCGGAGCCGATCACCAGCAGCGACTTCGGAATCTGCGGTGCGACCATGGCCTCGAAATAGGTCCACACCAGCTTGCCGTCCGGCTCCAGGCCCGGCAGCACGCGCGGCCGCGCGCCGGTCGCGAGAATGATGTGCTTGGCTTGATAGCTGCCCGGCCCGAGCACGCCCTTGGGCGGCTCGGTCTTGAGCCTGGCGTCGCTCGGCTTCACGGTGACCTTGCCGGGCGCATCGAGCGTCGCCTCGCCCCAGATCACCGCCACCTTGTTCTTCTTCATCAGGAAGCCGACGCCGTCGTTGAGGCGTTTCGACACCGCGCGCGAGCGCTTGACCACCGCGCCCGCGTCGAAGCCGACATTGTCGGCCTTGAGCCCGTAATCCTTGGCGTGTTGCAGGTAATGATAGATCTCGGCGGAGCGCAGCAGCGCCTTGGTCGGGATGCAGCCCCAGTTCAGGCAGATGCCGCCGAGATGCGCCCGCTCGACGATCGCGGTCTTGAAGCCAAGCTGCGCGGCGCGGATCGCGGTGACATAGCCGCCCGGCCCGGAACCGATGATGATGATGTCGAACTGGGTATCAGCCACGATCGCTCCACTGGTCTGCCGCAGGGCCGTTGCCCGCGGTCTCAAGCCTCAGATCACTCGACATTGCGCACCCGGTAGCGCCGCACGAACCACCATTGGATCAGCACGATCAGCAGCGCCGGGAACAGAATCTCGGCGATGATCCGCATGTCATAGCCGGTCGGCCGGCTCCAGTCGTTTCTCGCCATGCCATACACCAGGATTCCGCAGACCAGCGCCAGCGCCAGCACGAGCGCGACGCCGGCGCCGATATCGACCGGCCGCGCTCCCTCGCCGGCGATGAAGGCCATCGCCAGCACCGCGAGCGTGATCGCCGCAAAGGCGCCGACGATGAACATCACCAGCACCAACTCGTCGCGCGTGCCGAACCGGATCGCGAGCTGCAGCGCCAGGAACTGGGCCGCAACCATCGACAGGAACCAGGCAACGGCAAACGTCGTGAACGCACGCATCGTGTCGGCCCGACGGCCGAGCCGGCCGTCCTCACACCACCATCATCACCGGATTTTCGATCAGAATCTTGAACGCGCCGATCAATTCGGCGCCGAGCGCGCCGTCGACCGCGCGATGGTCGCACGACAGCGTCACGCTCATGATATGGGCGGCCTCGATGCGGCCGTTGCGCACCACGGCGCGCTCCTCGCCGGTGCCGACCGCGAGGATCGTCGCATGCGGCGGGTTGATGACCGCGGTGAAGTCCTTGATGCCGTACATGCCGAGATTGGAGACCGCCGTGGTGCCGCCCTGATATTCGTGCGGCTTGAGCTTGCGGGCTCGCGCGCGCGCGGCGAAATCCTTCATCTCGTTGGAGATCGCCGCCAGCGGCTTGGTCTCGGCGGCGCGGATGATCGGCGTGATCAGCCCGCCCGGCATCGCCACCGCGACGCCGACGTCAGAATGTCTGTGCTTGAGCATGCCGGCCTCGGTCCAGCTCACATTGGCGTCGGGCACGCGCTGCAAGGCGAGCGCCAGCGCCTTGATGACGAAGTCGTTGACCGAGAGCTTGTAGGCGGGCTTGCCGTCCTTGTCCTTCGGCGCGGCGGCGTTGATCTCCTCGCGGGCGGTGAGGAGCTTGCCGATGTCGCAATCGATGGTGAGATAGAAGTGCGGGATGGTCTGCACCGAGGCGGTGAGCCGCTGCGCGATGGTGCGCCGCATATTGTCGTGCGGCACCACCTCGTAGCTGCCCTCCTCGTAGAGCGCGCGGACCTGCTGGTCCGACAGCGCCGGCGCGATCGGCGCGCCTGCGGCTGCGGCAGGAGCCGCAGCGGGCGCCTTCAGCCCGGCTCCGGTCTTCGCCGCGTCGATGTCGCGGGCGATGACGCGGCCGTGGGGCCCGGAGCCTAGCACGCGGGCAAGATCGAGCCCGGCTTCCTTGGCAAGCCGCCGCGCCAGCGGCGAGGCGAAGATGCGGCCGGCTGGCTTCTCGTCCGTCGAGACGCTCGCCTTCGCAGTCGCTGCGGCGGGCGCCGCGGGACGAGGAGCCGGACTTGCGGCCGGCGCTTTCGCCTCACCCTGAGGAGGCTGTGCGGCGGGTTTGGCTTCCGACTTGGCTTCCGACTTGGCTTCGGACTTGGCTTCCGCTTTGGCTTCCGCTTTGGCCTCAGTCTTGGATTCGGCTTTGGCCTGCGGCGCGGCGGCGGATGCCGCCGCCACGTCCTCGCCCTCGTTGGCGAGCACGGCGATCACCGAATTCACCGCGACGTCCTGCGTGCCTTCCGGCACCACGATCCTCGCCAGCGTGCCCTCGTCGGTGGCCTCGACCTCCATGGTCGCCTTGTCGGTCTCGATCTCGGCGATGACATCGCCGGATTTGACCGCGTCGCCCTCCTTCTTCAGCCACTTGGCGAGATTGCCCTTCTCCATCGTCGGCGACAGCGCGGGCATGAGGATGTTGGTTGGCATCGGCGATGGCCCTGCGCTCAGCGGTAGCAGACGGCCTTGGCCGCCGCGATCACCTCGGCGACGGACGGCAAGGCGAGCTTCTCGAGATTGGCGGCATAGGGCATCGGCACGTCCTTGCCGGATACGCGCGCGACCGGCGCATCGAGATAGTCGAAGGCGCGCTCCATGATGCGCGCCGCGATCTCGGCGCCGACGCCGCACTGCTGCCAGCCTTCCTCGACGGTGACGGCGCGGCCGGTCTTCTTCACCGATTCGATGATGGTGTCGGTGTCCATCGGCTTGAGCGTGCGCAGGTCGATGACCTCGGCCTCGATCCCGTCCTTGGCCAGCTCCTCGGCCGCCTTGAGCGCGTAATTCATGCCGATCGACCAGGCGACGATGGTGACATCGGAGCCCGCGCGCGCGATCCGCGCCTTGCCGATCGGCAGCACATAGTCGGCAAGCTGCGGCACCGGGAACGAGTGGCCGTAGAGGATCTCGTTCTCCAGGAAGATCACCGGATTGGGATCGCGGATCGCGGCCTTGAGCAGGCCCTTGGCATCGGCCGCGGTCGACGGCGCGATCACCTTCAGGCCGGGAATGTGCGAATACCAGGCGGAATAGTCCTGGCTGTGCTGTGCGGCGACGCGGGCGGCGGCGCCGTTCGGGCCGCGGAACACGATCGAGCAGCCCATCTGGCCTCCCGACATGTACAGCGTCTTGGCGGCCGAATTGACGAGCTGGTCCATGGCCTGCATGGCGAAATTGAAGGTCATGAACTCGACGATCGGCTTGAGCCCGGCGAAGGCCGCGCCGATGCCGAGCCCGGCGAAGCCGTGCTCGGTGATCGGCGTGTCGATGACGCGCCGCGCGCCGAACTCCTGCAGCAGGCCCTGTGTCACCTTGTAGGCGCCCTGGTATTCCGCGACCTCCTCGCCCATCACGAACACGGTCTCGTCGCGCCGCATCTCTTCGGCCATCGCGTCACGCAGCGCCTCGCGCATGGTCATGGTCACCATCTCGGTGCCTTCGGGGACCTCGGGATCGGGCGCGATCTTGGGCTGCGGCGGCGTCGCGACGGCGGAAGCCTTCGGCGATTCCTTTGGCTTGTCGCCGGTCGCCGGCGCCGCCGATTCCTCGGCCTTCTGCTTCTGCTCCGGCGCCTCGGTCTTTGCGGCTTCCGGCTTGGGGGATTCAGATTTGGGAGATTCAGATTTGGGGGATTCAGGTTTGGCCGCGGCCGGCTCCTCGCCTTCCGCCACGATGGTCGCGATCGGCGTGTTCACCGCGACGTCCTGCGTGCCTTCCGGCACCAGGATCTTGCCGAGCGTGCCGTCGTCGACTGCTTCGACCTCCATGGTCGCCTTGTCGGTCTCGATCTCGGCGATGACGTCGCCGGAGCGCACCTTGTCGCCCTCTTTCTTCAGCCACTTGGCGAGGTTGCCCTTCTCCATCGTGGGCGAGAGCGCGGGCATCAATACGTCAGGCATGGTGGTCTCACACGCTCTCGCGATAGACGTCGGTATAGAGCTCCGCAGCATCGGGCTCGGGATCGTTGCCGGCGAAGTCCGCGGCCTCGTTGACGCGGGCGCGCACCTCGGCGTCGATCGCCTTGAGCTCATCCTCGGTCGCGTATTTCTTCTCGATGAGCCGCGCGCGCACCTGGTCGATCGGGTCGTGGCCGGTGCGCACCTTCTCGACCTCCTCGCGGGTGCGATACTTCGCCGGGTCGGACATCGAATGGCCGCGATAGCGGTAGGTCAGCATTTCGAGGATGTAGGGGCCCTTGCCGGCGCGGCACCACGCCACCGCCTTCTCGCCGGCCGCCTTCACCGCGCGCACGTCCATGCCGTCGACCTGCTCGCCGGGAATGCTGAACGAGGCGCCGCGCTTGGAGAAGTCGGTCTGCGCCGAGGCGCGGTTGACCGCGGTGCCCATGGCGTAGCGGTTGTTCTCGATCACGTAGACCACCGGCAGCTTCCACAGCTCCGCCATGTTGAAGCTTTCGTAGACCTGCCCCTGGTTGGCGGCGCCGTCGCCGAAATAGGTGACGGAGACGTTGTCATTGCCGCGGTAGCGGTTGGCGAAGGCGAGCCCGGTGCCAAGCGGCACCTGGGCGCCGACAATGCCGTGGCCGCCGTAGAAACCTTTCTCCACGGAGAACATATGCATGGAGCCGCCCTTGCCGTGCGAATAGCCGCTGCGGCGGCCGGTCAGTTCCGCCATCACGCCCTTGGGATCCATGCCGCAGGCCAGCATGTGGCCGTGATCGCGATAGCCGGTGATGACCTGATCGCCGGGTTTCAACGTCATCTGCATGCCGACCACGACCGCTTCCTGGCCGATATAGAGGTGGCAGAATCCGCCGATCAGACCCATGCCGTAGAGCTGCGCCGCCTTCTCCTCGAAGCGGCGGATCAGCAGCATGTCGCGGTAGGCTTGCCGCTCGAGGTCGCGGCCGAGATCGCCGTTCGCGCCCTTCACGGCCGGGTCGGTCTTGTTGGCGGCTGCGCCGGACTTGTTTGCGGCCTCGCGGCTCTTGTCATTGGCCTTGGCATCGTTGGCCTTGGCATTGTTGACCTTGGCATTGTTGACCTTGGCCGGACCGGCTTTCTTCTTGCTGGCGGTCGCCATGAACACTCCCCACAACGATCACCCGGGCGGCGATCCGCTTTTGTTGTGTTGTAATGTGCCGCGTGTTGCAAGCGCGGGCAAGCCGTCGCCGCGTCGCATCAGGGATGCGGGTGCGTTGCACAACCCATTGACGTGACGCGCGAAATTTCCGCGCGCGGTCAGCGCTTTTTCAGCAATAAGGTTGCGTCGCGCGGGTCCGCGTAATCGAGTAGCGCACGCGCGCGCTCATCCAGCATGTCCGGATCGATGCGGTCGGGCTGCAAGAGCGAAATGCGGTGCTCCCAGCCGCCCCGCTCCTGCCTGAGCCGCGCAAGCTCGCCTTCGAGTCGCACGATCTCCACCTCGATCTCCTGCTGCGCGCGCAGGCCGTGATTCCCGGTGAAGGCGTGCATGCCGAAATAGCCGATGAACAGCGCCGCCAGCGAATAGAGCGCTATGGCGGTGAGAATCGCGCGGCGGCGGCGATGCGAGACCATGACCGCACCATGACGGCGTGCCGTTAAGACCGCTTTAACGCTGCGGCGGCGTCCGATCAGGACGCCGCGTGCTTGATCGCGGCACGGCCGCCGAACCTTGCCTGTCCGCCGAGTTCCTGCTCGATGCGCAAGAGCTGGTTGTACTTGGCGGTGCGGTCGGAGCGCGCCAGCGAGCCGGTCTTGATCTGCCCGCAATTGGTGGCGACCGCGAGGTCGGCGATGGTCGCATCCTCGGTCTCGCCGGAGCGGTGCGACATCACCGCGGTGTAGCCGGCCTTGTGCGCCATCTCGACGGTCGCCAGCGTCTCGGTCAGCGAGCCGATCTGGTTGACCTTGACCAGGATCGAATTGGCGATGCCGTCGCGGATGCCCTGCGACAGCCGCGCGACATTGGTCACGAACAGGTCGTCGCCGACGAGCTGGCACTTGTCGCCGATGAGGTCGGTGAGGATTTTCCAGCCCTTCATGTCGTCCTCGGCCATGCCGTCTTCGATCGAGGCGATCGGATAGCGGCCGGCGAGCTCGGCAAGGTACTGCGCCTGCTCGGCTTTGGAGCGGGTGCGGCCCTCGCCCGCATAGACATAGGCGCCGTCCTTGAAGAACTCGGTCGCGGCGCAGTCGAGCGCCAGCAGCACGTCCCTGCCCGGCGCGTAGCCGGCCTTCTCGATCGATTTCATGACGAAATCGAGCGCGGCATCGGCGGATTGCAGGTTGGGCGCGAAGCCGCCCTCGTCGCCGACATTGGTGGCGTGGCCGGCCGCCTTCAGCGCCGCCTTCAGCGTGTGGAAAATCTCCGCGCCCATGCGCAGCGCCTCGGCGAAGCTCGGCGCGCCGACCGGCATCACCATGAACTCTTGGAAGTCGATCGGATTGTCGGCGTGTACGCCGCCATTGACGATATTCATCATCGGCACCGGCAGGAGCCGCGCCGCGGTGCCGCCGACATAGCGGTAGAGCGGCATGCCGGCGGCGTTCGCCGCGGCCTTGGCGGTGGCGAGCGACACGCCGAGGATGGCATTGGCGCCGAGCCGGCCCTTGTTCGGCGTGCCGTCGAGCGCGATCAGGGTCTCGTCGATCATGGCCTGCGCCTCGGCGTCCATGCCGCCGATGGCGTCGAAAATCTCGCCGTTGACGGCGTCGACCGCCTTGCGCACGCCCTTGCCGAGATAGCGCGCCTTGTCGCCGTCGCGCAGCTCGACCGCCTCGTGCGCGCCGGTCGAGGCGCCCGACGGCACCGCGGCGCGGCCCAGCGAGCCGTCCTCCAGCACGACATCGACCTCCACGGTCGGGTTGCCGCGGCTGTCGAGGATTTCGCGGGCGACGATATCGGCGATGGCGGTCATGGCGGGAGGCTCCGGCGGACGATGGCGGCGCTTCTACAGGATCGCCGCCGCCCTTGTCATGAGCCTTGTCATGAGCCTTGTCAGGCCCGGTCGAGCGGGGCATCCAGAGGGCTGACAGGAGACCGCAATGGCGAAAACCGCATCGGGCCGAACCACCCTGCAGCTCGGCCGGCCGAGCCGGCTGCCGGCCTCGCCCGGCGAGGCCGTGCTCGACCGCGTGCCCAATCCGCATCCCGACACGCCCTATGTCGCGCGCTTCACCGCGCCGGAATTCACCACGCTATGCCCGATCACCGGCCAGCCGGACTTCGCGCATCTCGTCATCGACTATGTGCCGGCGCGCTGGCTCGTCGAATCCAAGTCGCTGAAGCTCTATCTCGCGAGCTTCCGCAACCACGGCGCGTTCCACGAGGACTGCACCGTGGGCATCGGCAAGCGGCTCGTGGCGCTGCTCAGGCCGCGCTTCCTGCGTATCGGCGGCTACTGGTATCCGCGTGGCGGCATCCCGATCGACGTGTTCTGGCAGGCCGGCCGGCTGCCCGGCGGAGTCTGGATGCCGGACCAGGGCGTGCCGCCCTATCGCGGTCGCGGTTAGGTTTTCGCCGCGGGAGCAGCCGGCGGCGGCCGCCGCACGGTGAGCGCCGCGACCACCCCGACCAGGAGCAGCGCCGCCGCGGCGGCGAGCAGGGTCGGCATCACGCCGATCCCGGTGAAGCCGCGGCCATAAAGCAGCGGGCCGACCGCCTGCCCGCCGAAGAACGCCGCCGAATGCAGCGCCATGGCCGAGCCGCGCGCGGCCGGCGCCAGTTCCGTCGCCGTGACCTGGACATAGCCGTGCAGGAAATACATGCCGAAGCCGAGCAGCACGAAATTGGCGAATTCGAAGTACCACGGCAGCCGTAGCGCGATGATGACGAAGCAGCAGGCGATGATCACGCCACCGCTGAGCATCAGCACGCGGCCGGAGAACACCGCGAGCAGCCGCGACACGGCGAGCGTATAGGCGATGGCGCCGATGCCGAAGCCGGCGATCACGATGCCGGCGATGGCGGCGCGGCTCTCGCCGGCCGCCGCCATCAGGCTCGCCACGTGCGGGAAAATCCCGAACACCAGAGCGGCCTCGACGAACACCACGCCGAAGCAGTATTTCGCGACCGGATTGCCGAGAATGGTGCGGTAATTGGGGCCGAGCGTCGACAGGTCGAACCGGCCGGGCGCGCTGTCGGAAACCTTGCGGAAGCCATAGGCCGAGGCGAGCAGCACGACAAGGCCGACCAGCGCCGTGGCCACGAACACGGCGCGCCAGCCGGCAAGGTCGGCGACAATGCCGGCGCCGCTGGCGCCGAGCAGGTTGCCCATCATCGCACCGGCGAGCACGCGGCCGAATGCGACCTGGCGCTGCGCCACCGGCACGCGGTCGCCGACCAGGGCGAGCGCCGCCGGGAAGACGCCGCCCGCAGCGACGCCCGACACCGCGCGGGTGATCAGCAGCATCTCGAAGCTGACCGCGAGCGCGGCGGCCACAGAGGCGATCACCAGCATCAGCAGGCAGACCATCATCAGCAATGTCTTGCTGAACATGTCGGCAAGCGCGCCGAGCACCGGCTGCACCAGCGCATAGGTCAGCGCGAAGGCGCTGGCCAGCAGCGCCGCGGTCGCCGGCGCGACATCGAAGGCGGCCGCGACCTGGGGAATGATCGGATCGGCCGCACGCGTGAACAGCGAGGTCGCGAAGGCGATGAACGCGACGAGATGGAGGAAGTTCATGGACCGTCAAACGCCCGCCGCGTCACGCCTTGGCCAGTCGGTCGAATGCGATCAGGCGGCGCAGCAGCGCCTCCATCTCCCTGAGCGGCACCATGTTGGGTCCGTCGGACGGCGCATGGTCGGGGTCCTGATGGGTCTCGATGAACACGCCGGCGACGCCGACCGCCACCGCCGCGCGCGCTAGCACCGGGACAAATTCGCGCTCGCCGCCGGAGGACGTGCCCTGGCCGCCGGGCTGCTGCACCGAATGGGTGGCGTCGAAGATCACCGGCGCGCCGGTGTCGCGCGCCAGGATCGGCAGCGCGCGCATGTCGGACACCAGCGTGTTGTAGCCGAACGAGGCGCCGCGCTCGGTGACCAGCACGTCGCGGTTGCCGGCGCCGGTGATCTTGGCGACCACGTTCTTCATGTCCCAGGGCGCTAGGAACTGACCCTTCTTGACGTTGACGGCGCGGCCGGTCTGCGCCGCGGCCACGAGCAGATCGGTCTGCCGGCACAGGAACGCCGGAATCTGCAGCACGTCCACCGCCTGCGCCGCGCGCGTGCATTGGCTGGCCTCGTGGACGTCGGTGAGCACCGGCACGCCGAGCGTCTCGCGGATCTCGGCGAACACCGGCAGCGCCTGGTCGAGGCCGACGCCGCGCGCGCTCGCGGCGCTGGTGCGGTTGGCCTTGTCGAACGAGGTCTTGAACACCAGGCCGATGCCAAGCCGCGCCGCGATCTCCTTCAGCGCGGCGGCCATCTCCAGCGCATGGGCGCGGCTTTCGAGCTGGCACGGCCCGGCGATCAGCGCGAGCGGCAGCGCATTGCCGAAACGCACCGGGTTGACCTGCACCTGACTGGCGTGCGGCTGGCCGACGGCGACGACGGCATTGGGCGGCGGATCGATGCTCAAGGTGGGCTCCTCGCGGGCGGACCATGGAGCGGCCTCACGGACCGGTCAACGGCCTGCGGCGCACGCCACCCCCGATGCAAGCGCTGGAGCGGCCCGCCGCTAGGCGGCCGACGGAACCGCGAGGATATCGACGTCGAGCCGGCCCAGCACCGCCTCGGCGACGCTGCCGATCAGCATCGTCACCAGCCGGGACCGGCCGCGGGTGCCAAGGATCAGCAGATCGGGCGCCGTCTTCTGGACGCAGCGCTCGATCGCCTCGAACGGCCCGCCCTCCTCCAGTTCAAAGCTCCAGTCGCCCTTGAGCCGGTGCTCCGCCAGGAACGCGGACAGGTCCTTGCCCGCCCGAGCGCGCTCGTCCGCGACGTAATCGTCGATCTGCTGCTCGGACGCGCTGGAAATGTAGAGCTTGCCCTTGGCCGGGGTCATGAAAGCGTGCAGCACCCTGACCCTGGCGCCCTCGAGGAGCTGCAATGCCAGCGCCGCCTTGAGCGCCCGCGCCGACTGCTCCGACAGGTCCATGGCCGCGACGATGTCGCGATACGGCGCGTCCGCCGGCTTGTTCACCATCAGCACCGGAAACGGCCCGGTGCGGATCACGCGCTCGGCGGTGGTGCCGATGAAGACATCGCGCAACACCTGCTTGCGGTGCGAGCCGAGCACGATCAGATCGGCCGAGACGTCCTGCGCGGTGCGCAGGATGCCGTCGAAACCCTCGCCGGTGGCGCTCGTGGCGCGGCAGCGTACCCCGTGCAGCTCCGCGAGCGCGCCGATCTGCTCGTTGAGGAACGCCTCCGCTTCGCGCAGTTCCCGGTCGATCATCGCGTGCGGCTGGTCGTCGTCGACGACGTGGACCAGCGTGAGCTCGGCCCCGAACTGGCCCGCGAGCCGGCCGGCACGGCGCAGCGCCCGCAGCGAGCGGGTGGAGAAATCGGTGGCGCAGACGATCCGGCGCATGTCTCAGGCCTCGCTTGTTGTCTCAACTCCCGACAGCTAATCGCGGAAGCACCGGCGTCTTCTGAGATAGATCAATCCAGGCGATCAAATCCGGCGCCGGGAATAGTAGAAGCGTGGTGCCGCGCGGCAAAGCCGCAGCCGTGGAGCGGATTGTCGCCCTCGCGGTGGCGCTCCTGCGTCACCGCGGCGTGGTCCGCGCCTGGTGCGGCACGCCGACCAGCTTCTCGACCCCGAGAACGAAGGCGAGCCCGCGGCCGGGCTCGTCGAGCTCGGCGGCGCGCGAGATCGCCGCGAGGATGGTATCGCACTGCGCAGTATCGGTCAGCGTCAGCACGATCTCCTTCTCCGGCTCGATCGGCACGCCGAAGATCGTCTCCTTCTCGTTGACGCCGACGCCGCGGCCGAACATCACGGTGCCGCCGGTGGCGCCGGCCTTGACCGACGCCTCCAGCACGGTGTGGCCCCAGCCCTTGCGCACAATGCTCACGATCAACGACATGGTCTGCATCGTCACTGCTCCTTTCGGGCCTCCTTCCAGCGGATGAGGAGGCCCAGGGTCATCACGGAAATGATCGGCGCCAGCGCGATCAGCGCCACCAGGCCGAGCCCCTGCACGACCGGGTCCTGGCCGCCGATCGCAGCCGAGGCACCGAGCGCCAGCGCCAGCAGGAAGGTGTTCGCCAGCGGCCCGGTGGCGACGCCGCCGGCATCGATCGCGATCGCCACGAAGCCACGGTCGCTTAGCCATATGATGGCGAGAACCAGCGCATAGCCCGGCACCAGCAGGTAAAGCAGCGGAATCTCGTAGCCGATCCGCAGCAGGCCGAGCCCGACCCAGATCGAGACGCCGATGCACACGGTGTAGAGCACCAGCGAGCGGCGGATCGAGCCGTTCGAGGCCTCGTCGACCTGGTCCGCCAGGATGCGGACCGCGGGCTCTCCCCAGGTAGTGACGAAGCCGAGGAACAGGCCGGCCGGCAGAAGCAGCCATTTGCTCTCGAGCGCGCCGAGCGCCTCGCCGATCGCGCGGCCGAACGGCATGAAACCGATGCCGACGCCAAGCAGGAACAGGAACAGCCCGGCCGCGGCCATCAGCGTGCCGGTCAGGATCTTGCGGACGTCGCTGCGCGGCAGGCCGAGCAGGAACACCTGGAACACCATGAACAGCGCGGCGAGCGGCAACAACGCCATCGCCACGCTCCAGGCGGTGGTGCGCACCTCTTCCAGCAGCGACACGGCGCCGGTCACCGCAGCCACACTCCCATCAGCAGGATGGCGATGATCGGCCCGATCGATGCAAAGCCAAGGAGCCCGAAGCCGTCGGCGACCGCGGAGCGGCCGGCGAGCACGGCGCTGAGGCCGCCGGCGAGCGCCAGCACCACCGGCGCCGTCAGCACGCCGGTGGTGACGCTGCCGGCGTCATAGGCGAGCGGCACGAACGCGCCCGGCGCGACGAACGACAGCACCAGCACGAGGAGGAGCGACAGCGTCAGCAGCAGCCGCATCGATATCCCATAGACGATGCGCGCCATCGCCAGCGCCACGAACACGGCGACGCCGATCGCGACCACGTAGAGCACCGCGGAGCCGCTGATCGCGCCCTGCGAGACATGGTCGATCTGGCCGGCGAGCACCAGCACGTCCGGCTCGGCCACTGTGGTGGCGAACCCGAACGCAAAGGCGACCGCGACGATCAGCAGCACCGAGCCCTTGCGCGGCAATTCGGCGCCGATGAAGCGGCCCATCGGCAGGATGCCGAGGTCGACGCCCATGAACAGCAGCAGCATGCCGACGATGACGAGCAGCGCGCCGGCGAGAAACTGCAGAAACACCGGCAGCGGCGCCTGCACCAGGATCACCTGCAGCACGCAGATGACGCCGATCAGCGGCGCGACCGTCTTCAAGACCTCGATGGTTCGCTCTTTCAGTTCCGAGAACATGACGCGCCGCTGCAATGATCCGCGCGAAGCTTGGCAAGAAATCGCCGCGCCACGACAGGCGCGGATTGTCACAGCCGCGCGCTCACACCAGGCGGCTCTGCACCAGCGCGGCTTCCACGAACGACGCGAACAGCGGATGCGGCTCGAACGGCCGCGACTTCAGCTCGGGATGAAACTGCACGCCCACGAACCAGGGATGGTCCTCGTATTCGACGATCTCCGGCAGCACGCCGTCCGGCGACATTCCGGAAAACCGCATGCCGTGTTGCTCGAGCCGGTCCTTGTAGGCGGTATTGACCTCGTAGCGGTGGCGGTGGCGCTCGCTGATCTCGGTCGCGCCATAGATGCGCGCCGCGCGGCTGCCGCGCGCGAGCAGCGCCGGATAGGCGCCGAGCCGCATGGTGCCGCCGAGATCACCGAGCGCGGAGCGCTGCTGCAGCTCGTTGCCCTTGAGCCATTCGGTCATCAGCCCGACCACCGGCTCCGGCGTCTCGCCGAACTCGGTCGAGTTCGCCTGCGCGATGCCGCACAGATTGCGCGCCGCCTCGATCACCGCCATCTGCATGCCGAAGCAGATGCCGAAATACGGCACCTTCTTCTCGCGCGCGAAGCGCACTGCGCGAATTTTGCCTTCGGCGCCGCGCTGGCCGAAGCCGCCCGGCACCAGGATGCCGTTGACGTGTTCGAGGAACGGCGCCGGATCCTCGTTCTCGAACACTTCGGATTCGATCCAGTCGAGATTGACCTTGACCTTGTTGGCGACGCCGCCGTGCGACAGTGCCTCGATCAGCGACTTATAGGCATCCTTCATGCCGGTATATTTGCCGACGATGGCGATGGTGACGTCGCCTTCCGGATTGCGGATGCGCTCGTTGATGAGCTGCCATTGCGCGAGATCGGGCGCCCGGTCGGACTCGATGCCGAACGCCGCGAGCACCTCGCGGTCGAGGCCGGCGGCGTGATAGCCCTCCGGCACCGCGTAGATGTTGTCGACGTCGCGCGCCTCGATCACCGCGCTTTCGCGCACATTGCAGAACAGCGCGAGCTTGCGCCGCTCGCCGGGCGGGATCGGCCGGTCGGTGCGGCACAGCAGGATGTCGGGCTGGATGCCGATCGAGCGCAGCTCCTTGACCGAATGCTGGGTCGGCTTGGTCTTGAGCTCGCCCGCGCTCGGGATGTAGGGCAGCAGCGTCAGGTGGATATAGATCGCGTGATGGCGCGGCAGGTCGTTGCCGAGCTGCCGGATCGCCTCGAAATACGGCAGCCCCTCGATGTCGCCGACCGTGCCGCCGATCTCGCACAGCACGAAGTCGAAGCCCTCGTTGCCCTCGCGCACGAACTCCTTGATGGCGTTGGTGACGTGGGGAATGACCTGGATGGTGGCGCCGAGATAGTCGCCGCGCCGCTCGCGCGCGAGGATGTCCTGGTAGATCTTGCCGGTGGTGATGTTGTCGCGGCGGTTGGCCGGCCGTCCGGTGAAGCGCTCGTAATGGCCGAGGTCGAGGTCGGTCTCGGCGCCGTCGTCGGTGACGAAGCATTCGCCGTGCTGGTACGGCGACATCGTGCCGGGATCGACGTTGAGATAGGGGTCGAGCTTGCGCAGCCGGACCTTGTAGCCGCGCGCCTGCAGCAGCGCGCCGAGCGCCGCCGAAGCCAGACCTTTTCCGAGGGAAGAGACCACGCCGCCGGTGATGAAGATGTACCGCGCCATGGGATTCAACCTTTAGGCCGCGGGGCGCGATTCGACGAGGTCGATTTGCGCAGAGCTGCCCCACCATGCCTCGTAGCGGCCCCTTCGGGGTACGAAAGGTCCAGAATTCCAAGAGGATGACGAACTGTCTTCATCTCGTTCACAAGCTGTGATCAACCCATCGAAAAGCAGAAGGGCCGGTTTCCCGGCCCTTTTTGTGTGGTGGCTCCGCGGCCCTCACTGCGAGCGCGGCACCTGCGGCCCGCTCGGTGCGGGCGGCGCTTCCGGCGGATTGGTGCTCTGGCGCAGCGTATCGAGGATGCCTCCGCCGCTGCCGCCGCCGAGCGGGGGCACCTCGCCGGGCGCGGCCGGCGCCGGCTGGCTGCCGCCGAGGATCGAGGTCGGCTTGCGGTCGATGCCGGCCAGGATCGACAGCACCAGGCTGGTGATGAAGAAGCAGGTGGCGAGGATCGCGGTGGCGCGGGTCAGGACGTTGGCGGTGCCGCGGCTGGTCATGAAGCCGGAGCCGCCGCCGATGCCGAGTCCGCCGCCTTCCGAGCGCTGCAGCAGGACGACGCCGATCAGGGCGACGACCAGCATCAGATGGATGACGATCACGACGTGCTGCATGAAACCCTCAAGCGCCCGGAGCGCAGGCCCGGAAACCGGTTTTTCCTCATATAGGAAGTCGCCGCGGTCTCTACACCAGCGGCCGGGCGATTTCCACCCCGCGGCGGCTCAGCCGTAAGCGGCGAGAATCCCGAGGAAATCGGCGGCTTTGAGGCTGGCGCCGCCGACCAGCGCGCCGTTGACATGGGCGACCGCCATCAGCTCGCGAGCATTGGCCGGCTTCACCGAGCCGCCATAGAGGATGCGGATCGCCCTGCCCGCCTGGCCGTACCGCTCGGCGAGCCGCCCTCGGATGAAACCGTGGACCTCCGCGACATCGGCCGCGGTCGGCGTCAGGCCGGTGCCGATCGCCCAGACCGGCTCATAGGCCACCACCAGATTGGCCGCGGTGGCGCCGTCCGGCAGCGAACCGTCGAGCTGGCGGCCGACCACAGCCAGCGTCTCCCCGGCCTCGCGCTCGCTGCGCTGTTCGCCGACGCAGACGATGGCGACGAGCCCGGCGCGCCAGGCGGCCTGCGCCTTGGCGCGCACCTGCGCGTCGGTCTCGTGGTGATCGGTGCGGCGCTCGGAATGGCCGACGATCACCGCCGTGGCGCCGGCGTCCGCCAGCATTTCGGCGGCAATGTCACCGGTATGGGCGCCCGCGGCCTCGGCGTGGCAGTCCTGCCCGCCGATCGCGACCGGCGAGCCTTTGGCGATCGCGGCGAATCCCGCGATCAGCGTCGCCGGCGGGCACACCATGACGTCGGCGCGGCCGGCAAAGCCGCGCGCGCCGTCGATGATGCGGCGCAGCTCGTCGGCAGACCTGCTGCTGCCGTTCATCTTCCAGTTGCCCGCCACCAGCGGACGCGGCGCTGCATCGCTCATCCCGTAAGCCCTTTTTCCACGGCGGTCCGGCGGCAGCGGTTAGCAGAGCGGCGGCGGCGGCGCCAGCGGCTGCGCTGAGACCGGCCGCCGCAGCCGATCCTGCTTTGGTTGCAAGCGTTTGACCCCGACCTTATAGTGCGCCGCAACAGCGCCGCGTCGCGGCGAACGGTCCCTCCCTCACACGATCAGGCGGCACGATGCTCCGGGGTATTCAAAACGCCTCCAAGAACTGGCTCGGCAAAAGCATCATGGCGGTGGTGATGGGGCTCCTCGTCATCAGCTTCGCGATCTGGGGCATCGGCGACATCTTCCGCGGCTTCGGGCTGTCCACGGTCGCCAAGATCGGCAAGACCGAGATTAATATCGAGCAGTTCCGCAGCTACTATAACGACCGGCTGCAGGCGATGAGCCGCCGCATCGGCCGGCCGCTGACGCAGGACCAGGCGCGCGCACTCGGCCTCGACCGCCAGCTCATGGGGCAATTGATCGCAGAGACCACCCTCGACGAGCGCGCACGCGAGCTGCGGCTCAACCTGTCGGATGCCGAGATCGCGCAGCAGATCACCCAGGACAAGACCTTCGCCGGACCGTCCGGCCAGTTCGACCGCGCCCGTTTCGAGGCGCTGATCCGCAACGCCAATTACAACGAGGCACGCTACGTCGCCGAGCAGCGCCGCCTCCTGGTCCGCCGTGAGCTCGCCGACACCATTTCCGGGGGCATCACCCCGCCGAACGTGACGCTCGCCGCGATCGCCCGCTTCCAGAATGAGACCCGCACGCTCGATTATCTGGCGCTCGGACCGGCACAGGCCGGCGAGATTCCGGCACCGACGGCGGAGGAGCTGACAAGCTATTTCGAGGAGCGCAAGGTACTGTTCCGCGCGCCGGAATACCGCAAGCTCGTGCTGATCGTGCTCACCCCGGCCGAGCAGGCGCGCTGGCAGACGGTGCCGGATGCCGAGGCGCGCAAGGTCTATGACGACAATACCGACAAATACGGCACGCCCGAGCGCCGCCATCTGCGCCAGATCGTGTTCTCCAATCCCGAGGACGCGCGCGCCGCGGCCGAGAAGATCGCCGGCGGCACCAGCTTCGAGGCGGTCGCCGCCGAGCGCGGACTGAAGGAGAGCGACATCGATCTCGGCACCATCGCCAAGTCGGCGCTGGTCGATCCCGCAGTCGCCAATGCCGCATTCGCGCTGAAGGAGGGCGAGGTCAGCGCGCCGGTGCAGGGCCGCTTCGGCACCGTGCTGGTGCAGGCGGTCAAGATCGAGCCGGCGCAGATGCAGCCGTTCGAACAGGTGGCGCAGCAGATCAAGGCCGAGATCGCCAGCAACCGCGCCCGCTCCGAGATCGTCGACCTGCAGAACAAGATCGAGGACGCCCGCGCCGGCGGTGCCACGCTGGCGGAAGCGGCGCAGAAGGTCGGCGTCACCGCGCGCACCATCGAGGCGGTCGACCGCTCCGGCCGCGCGCCCGACGGCACGCCGGTGACCGGCCTGCCGCAGGGTCTCGACCTGCTGCCGCAGGCCTTCGCCAGCGATGTTGGCATCGAGACCGATCCGGTGCAGCTTCCGGGCGGCGGCTATGCCTGGTACGAGGTCGCCGGCATCACCCCGGCGCGCGACCGCACGCTCGACGAGATCAAGCCGCAGGTCGAGGCGCGCTGGCGCGACAACGAGATCGCCAAGCGGCTCAAGGCCAAGGCGGACGACCTCGCCGCCAAGCTCAAGGCCGGCGAGACGATCGAGGCGCTTGCCGCCGCGAACGGCGTCAAGGCCGAGAAGGCCGCCGATCTCAAGCGCAATGCCACTGCCGCGGCAGTGCCGCAAAGCGTGGTCGAGAGCGCGTTCCGCACCGCCAAGGGCGGCGTGGTCGCGACCGAGGGCGCGAGCCCGACCGAATACATCGTGTTCCGCGTCGCAGACGTGGTCGCGCCGCCGTTCGATCCCGCTTCCGAGGACACCAAGCGGATGGCCGAGGGCCTGAAGCCGGCCTTCGCCGACAGCGTGCTCAACGAATATGTGGCGCGGCTGCAGGCGGACTACGGCGTCAGCATCAATTCGAGCGTGTTCAACCAGATCGTCGGCGGCGGCGCCGTCAACTAGCCCGATGCAGATCGAGCCGTCCGAACAGGCTTTCGCGCAGCGTTACGCGCGCGGCGAACCGCAGGTCGTCTGGACCACCCTGGTCGCCGACCTCGAAACGCCGGTCTCAGCGTTCCTCAAGCTCGGCGGCGGCAAGCCCGGCGGCGATAAGGCGGACGCGGCGCCGATGAGCTTCCTGCTCGAATCGGTCGAGGGCGGCGCGGTGCGCGGCCGCTATTCGGTGATCGGCCTCAAGCCCGATCTGATCTGGCGGGCGCGCGGCGGCGAGGCCGAGATCAACCGGCAGGCACGCCACGACGCCGACGCCTTCGTCCCCTGCCCGCAGCCGCCGCTCGAGGCGCTGCGTGCGCTGATCGCGGAAAGCCGGATCGCGCTGCCGGACGACCTGCCGCCGATGGCGGCCGGCGTGTTCGGCTATCTCGGCTACGACATGGTGCGGCTGATGGAGCGGCTGCCGCCGCCCAACCCGGACCCGATCGGCATCCCCGACGCGGTGCTGGTGCGTCCGACACTGGTCGTGGTGTTCGATGCCGTGAAGGACAGCATCACCGTGGTGACGCCGGTGCGGCCGCAGGCCGGTGTCGATGCCAAAACGGCGCTCGCCCGCGCGGTCGAACGGCTCACCGGCGTGGTCGACAGCCTCGACCGCCCGCTCGACAAGTCGGCCGACGCCGATGCCGGACCGCCGGCCGCGGCGGCACACTCCAACACCACGCCGGACGAATATCGCGCCATGGTGCTGCGCGCCAAGGAGTACATCGCCGCCGGCGACGTGTTCCAGGTGGTGCTCTCGCAGCGTTTCGAGATGCCGTTCACGCTGCCGCCGTTCGCGCTCTACCGCGCACTGCGGCGCGTCAATCCGGCGCCGTTCCTGTATTTCCTCGATTTCGGCGGCTATGCGGTGGCGGGCTCCAGCCCGGAAATCCTGGTGCGCGCCCGCGGCGGACGCGTCACCATCCGCCCGATCGCCGGCACGCGGCCGCGCGGCGCCACGCCGCACGAGGACAAGGCGCTCGAGGAGGACCTTCTCGCCGATCCCAAGGAGCGCGCCGAGCATCTGATGCTGCTCGACCTCGGCCGCAACGATGTCGGTCGCGTTGCGAAGATCGGCAGCGTCACCGTCACCGACCAGTTCTTCATCGAGCGCTACAGCCAGGTCATGCACATCGTCTCCAATGTCGAGGGCGAACTGGCGCAGGGCCGCGACGCGCTCGACGCGCTCGCGGCCGGCTTCCCGGCCGGCACGGTGTCGGGCGCGCCCAAGGTGCGGGCCATGCAGATCATCGACGAGCTGGAGAAGGAGAAGCGCGGGATCTATGCCGGCTGCGTCGGCTATTTCTCCGCCGCCGGCGAGATGGACACCTGCATCGTGCTGCGCACCGCGCTCGTCAAGGACGGCACCATGTATGTGCAGGCCGGCGCCGGCATCGTCGCCGACAGCAATCCGGCCGCCGAGCAGCAGGAATGCATCAACAAGGCCAAGGCGCTGTTCCGCGCCGCCGAGGAAGCGCGCCGCTTCGCCAGCGCCGCCCGGCGCGGCCAGTGATAGCGGACGCGTCCCCTCGCCTTGACCCCTCCCGGGGCGCGCCTTAAGACCCTCAAGACCGCCCGAGACCGCCGGCATGATCGTCCTGATCGACAATTACGACAGCTTCACCTTCAATCTCGTCCATTATCTCGGCGGGCTTGGAGCCGAGGTCGCCGTGCACCGCAACGACGCGGTGTCGGTCGAGGACGTGATCGCGGCCGCGCCCGACGCCATCGTGCTGTCGCCCGGCCCCTGCACGCCGAACGAGGCCGGCATCTGCCTCGACCTGATCCGCAAGGCGTCGGCCACCATCCCGATGCTCGGCGTCTGTCTCGGCCATCAGGCGATCGGCCAGGCGTTCGGCGGCCGCGTCGTGCGCGCGCCGGCGCCGGTCCACGGCAAGCTCGCCGACATCGCGCATTCCGGCGCCAGCGTGTTCCGCGGCATCAACGGCCCGTTCAAGGCCACGCGCTATCACTCGCTGGTGGTCGATGCCGACGCGCTGCCGCAGGCGCTGACGGTGACCGCGCGCACCGCGGATAACCTGGTGATGGGGCTCGCCCATACCGAGCGGCCGGTGCACGGCGTGCAATTCCATCCGGAAAGCATCGCCTCCGAGCACGGCCACCTCATCCTGCAGAACTTCCTCGATCTCGCGGCGCAATGGAACGCAACGCAGCGTCCCGCGCGCGGCGCCACCGTGCACTGAGGCTGGCATGGCCGACGAATTCCGCGCACTGATCGCCAAGGTCGCCACCGGCGCGCCGCTCACCCGCGAGGAGGCCACGCTCGCCTTCGACCGCATGATGTCGGGCGAGGCCACGCCCTCGCAGATGGGCGCGCTGCTGATGGGCCTGCGCGTGCGCGGCGAGACCGTCGAGGAGATCACCGGCGCGGTGACCACCATGCGCGCCAAGATGCTGGCCGTGTCGGCGCCGCCGGACGCGATCGACATCGTCGGCACCGGCGGCGACGCCTCGGGTTCGCACAATATCTCGACCTGCGCCGCCTTCATCGCCGCGGGCGCCGGCATCCCCATCGCCAAGCATGGCAACCGGGCGCTGTCGTCGAGGTCCGGCGCCGCCGACGTCCTGGCCGCGCTCGGGGTGAGCATCGACCTCAACCCGGCGCAGATCGGCCGCTGCATCCGCGAGGCCGGCATCGGCTTCATGTTCGCGCCGGCGCATCATCCGGCGATGAAGAATGTCGGGCCGACGCGTGTCGAGCTCGGCACCCGCACCATCTTCAACCTGCTCGGGCCGCTGTCCAATCCGGCCGGCGTCAAGCGGCAGATGGTCGGCGTGTTCTCGCGGCAGTGGATCGAGCCGCTGGCGCAGGTGCTGAAGAATCTCGGCTCGGAAGCGGTCTGGGTGGTGCACGGCTCGGACGGCCTCGACGAGATCACCACCACCGGGCCGACCGCGGTTGCCGCGCTCGAGAACGGCACGGTGCGCACCTTCGAGATCACGCCGCAGGCTGTCGGCATCACGCCGTCCAAGCCCGAGGACCTGCGCGGCGGCGACGCCCAGCACAACGCCGCGGCGCTGCTCGACGTGCTCGCCGGCAAGCCCGGGGCATTCCGCGATGTCGCGGTGCTCAACGCCGCAGCCGCGATCGTGGTCGCCGGCAAGGCCAAGGACCTCAAGGAGGGCGTGGCGCGCGCGACGCAATCGATCGACAGCGGTGCGGCCAAGGCGCGGCTTGACAAGCTGATCACGGTGTCGGGCGGTTGATGCGCCATGTCCAACATCCTCGCCCGGATCGAAGCCTATAAGCGCGAGGAGATCGCCGCCGCCAAGCGCGCGCGCCCGCTCAATGCGCTCGAGCGCGACGCGAGGGCGGCGCCGCCGCCGCGCGGCTTCTGCGCCGCGATCGAGCGGCGGCTGGCCGCCGGCGACTATGCGCTGATTGCCGAGATCAAGAAGGCGAGCCCTTCCAAGGGCTTGATCCGGGCCGACTTCGATCCGCCGGCGCTGGCGCGCGCCTACGAGGCCGGCGGTGCCGCCTGCCTCTCGGTGCTCACCGATGCGCCGTCGTTCCAGGGCCGGCCGGAATTCCTGATGCAGGCGCGCGCCGCGACCGCGCTGCCGGTGCTGCGCAAGGATTTCGTCTATGAGCCCTATCAGGTCGTCGAGGCCCGTGCGCTGGGCGCCGACTGCATCCTCATCATTCTCGCAGCGGTCAGTGATCAGGCGGCGCAAGATATTGAAGATGCCGCGTTTTCCATGGGGATGGATGTTCTTCTTGAAGTTCACGATGAAGATGAGCTCGAGCGCGCGCTGCGGCTGAAATCGCGGCTCCTCGGCATCAACAACCGCGACCTGCGCAGCTTCGTTACGACCCTGACCACCAGCGAGCGGCTCGCGCCGCTGATCCCGCGCGAGCGCATCGCGGTCGGCGAAAGCGGCATCAACACGCCGGCCGACCTCGCCCGGCTCGCCCGCTGCGGGATATCGACCTTCCTGGTCGGCGAGAGCCTGATGCGGCAGGCCGACGTCGCCGCCGCGACCCGCGCCCTGCTGACGCGCGAGCGCCAGAGCGCGGCGGGATGATCGTGGCGCGCAAAGGCAAAGCCGCCCTCACCCATCTTGGCGCCCGCGGCGAGGCGCGCATGGTCGATGTCTCGGAGAAGCCGACGACGCAGCGCGTCGCGGTCGCGGAAGGCCGCGTCCGCATGAGCGGCAAGACGCTCGCTCTGGTGCTCAGGGGCAACGCCAAGAAGGGCGACGTGCTCGGCGCCGCGCGCATCGCCGGCATCATGGCGGCCAAGCGCACCCATGAGCTGATCCCGCTCTGCCATCCGCTCGCCCTGACCAAGGTGACGGTGGACATCGCGCCGGACGGCCAGCGCGGCCTGCGCGTCGAGGTGACCGCCGCGGTCACCGGGCAGACCGGCGTCGAGATGGAGGCGCTGACCGCAGTCTCGGTCGCCTGCCTGACCATCTACGACATGGTCAAGGCGGTGGAGCGTACCATGCGGATCGAGGGCATCCGCCTGATCGAGAAGCGCGGCGGCAAGTCCGGCCATTTCCGCGCAAGGGAGTAGCGTGCCGTGGCCCTGATGCCGGTGGCCGATGCGCTCGCCAAGGTGCTCGAGGGCGCGGAACCGCTCGCCGCCGAGACCGTGCCGCTGGCGCAGGCCTTCGGCCGCGTGCTGGCGGCCGATCTCACGGCGCGGCGCACGCAGCCGCCCGCCGACATGTCGGCGATGGACGGCTATGCGGTGCGCGCCGCCGATGTCGCCACGGTCCCGGCCACCCTGAAGGTGATCGGCGAGGTCCCGGCCGGCCGGCCGTTCGGCGAGGCGATCGGCCCCGGCGAGGCAGCGCGGATCTTCACCGGCGGCGTGCTGCCGGCCGGCGCCGACGCGGTGGTGATGCAGGAGGACACGCAGCGCGATGGCGATCGCGTCACCGTGACTTATTCGGTCAAGCCCGGCCGCCATGTGCGCCGCGCCGGCATCGACTTCCGCGAAGGCGCGGTGCTGCTCGCCAGGGCGCGCCGGCTCGGCGCCCGCGACCTGATGACCGCCGCCGGCATGAACCATCCCACGGTGCCGGTGCACCGCAAGCCCAAAGTAGCGCTGTTCGGCACCGGCGACGAACTGGTGCTGCCCGGCGGCACTCCGCGCGCGGGGGAGATCATCTATTCCAACGGCTACGGGCTGTGCGCGCTCGCCGCTGAGGCCGGCGCCGAGGTGATGCACGGCGGCATCGTGCGCGACCGCACCGGGGATATCGTCGCCGCGATCCGTGCCGCGCAGGAGTTCGGCGCGGACATCCTGGTTACCACCGGCGGCGCCTCGGTCGGGGAATACGATCTGGTGCAGCAGGCGCTCGCCGCCGAGGGCATGACGCTGTCGTTCTGGAAGCTCGCGCTGCGGCCGGGCAAGCCGATGCTGCACGGCCGGCTCGGCGCCATGCATGTGCTCGGCCTGCCCGGCAATCCGGTGTCGTCCTTCGTGTGCTCGTATCTATTCCTGGCGCCGCTGATTCGGCGGCTGTCAGGGCTCGCCGAAGTCGCGGCGCAGCCGGAACCGGCGGTGCTCGGCCGCGACCTGCCGGAGAATGACCAGCGCGCCGACTATCTGCGCGCGACGCTGGCGCGTGACGATGCCGGCCGGCTCGTCGCCACGCCGCTGCCGGTGCAGGACAGCTCGCTGATGGCGACGCTGTCGCGGGCCGACTGCCTGGTGATTCGGGAACCGCACGCGCCGGCTGCCGCCGCCGGTTCACCCTGCGTCATCCTTAAGCTCGCCCTGTAGCGGCCTTTCGACTTGTTCATTCCAAATTAAAGGGTTGCGGAACACATACTGAACATATAGTGTCCGTTCATGATTTGTTTTCCGGAGCGGGCCGCGCTGAACCATTTGATGGGAGGAACTTTGAGATGCTGACGCGCAAGCAATTCGAGCTCTTGCGGTTCATCCACGAGCGGCTGACCGAGGCCGGAGTGCCGCCATCCTTCGACGAGATGAAGGACGCGCTCGATCTGCGCTCCAAGTCCGGCATCCACCGGCTGATCACGGCGCTGGAGGAACGCGGCTTCATCCGCCGCCTGCCCAACCGGGCGCGCGCCATCGAGGTGATCAAGCTGCCGGAATCGGTCGGCCACGGCTTCGGCAACGGCCGCTCGCGCAAGTTCACGCCGAGCGTGATCGAGGGCGACCTCGGCCGGGTCCGCGCGGTGGACGAGGATTCGGCCGCCGCCGGACGTCCGGTCGCAGTGCCGGTGATGGGCCGCATCGCCGCCGGCACGCCGATCGAGGCGATCCAGACCAAGAGCCACGTCATCAACATGCCGCCCGACATGCTGTCGAGCGGCGAGCATTTCGCGCTCGAGGTGCGCGGCGATTCGATGATCGAGGCGGGAATCCTCGACGGCGACATGGCGCTGATCCGCCGCACCGAGACCGCCGACACCGGCGACATCGTGGTGGCGCTGATCGACGACGAGGAAGCCACGTTGAAGCGCTTCCGCCGCCGCGGTGCCTCGATCGCGCTCGAGCCGGCCAATGCCGCCTACGAGGTGCGCATCCTGCCGCCCAACCGGGTGCGCATCCAGGGCAAGCTGGTCAGCATCTTCCGCCGCTACTGATCGTCAGCCTGCAGCGCATCCGCCGGCGGCGTGGCGTCGGGCGGGGTCGCCTGAGCAGGTATCGTCGCTGCGGGTCCGGATGACGCCCAGGGTCGGTTGCGGCCGGGAGGCCGCGCCGCAATGACCGAGAAGCCGTCCCGGTCGGCGTAAAGCGCGACCGCGCCGCCGGCGCGCCACACCTTGCGGTCCAACAGCAGCGCACGGCAGGCGATCTGCGCCTCGCGCGGGCTCGCCACCACGGTCGCGCGGGCGCAGTCCTCCGGGAACGCTTCGATCTCCCTGGCGAAGGCCACCAGCCGGCCATCGGGAAGCGGCAGCGTGCAGCCGGCCGCGTCGCAGCGCACGCCAGCGGCGAGGCCGGCATCGTCGATGGCGCGGCCGTCGCCGTCCGCCGCCAGCCAGTCGCGCACCGCGAAGCTGTCGCTGCCGGCGCGCGCCACGGCGAGCCGTCCGTCGGCGCCGCGTACCGCCACCGCCTGGCCGTCCGCGGCGACCAGGATGTCGGGCCGCGGCGTGGCCAGCGCCAATGCCAGCGCGCCCGCTCCGATCAGCGCCCCGCTCCAGCGCAGCGGCGTGCGCAACAGGCAGATCAGCACCAGGCCGAGCGTGCCGAGCAGCAGCGGGCCGGTACCGAACGCGGCGATGCGTCCGACCGCGCCTGGCAGTGAAGCGACCCACAGCGCCACCGCGACCATCCAATCGAGGCCAAGTCCCATCGCCCGCCAGCACGGGCCGTCGAAGCCGAACGGCATCGCCAGCGCGCCGAGCATGCCCATCGGCATCACGAACACCGACACCACCGGCATCGCCGCGAGATTGGCGAGGACGCCGTAAGGCGCGAGGCGATGGAAGTGGAACGCGGCATAGAGCGTGGTGGCGAGCCCGGCGACCACCGAGGCCAGCACCAGTCCGGCAAGCTCACGCCCGCCCCATAGCGCGATCCGCGCACCGAGCGAGCTGTCGGCGTCGGCGCGCCACGGCAGGCCGGACTGGTAGGCGGCGACCAGCGCCAGCGTCGCGGCAAACGACATCTGGAAGCTCGGATGCACCACCGCCTCAGGCGTGATCAGCATCACCGCGAGCGCTGCGGCGGTCAGCGTGCGCAGCGTCAGCGCCGGCCGGTCGAGCATCACGCCGACGAGCACGATCGCCACCATGATGAAGGAGCGCTGCGTCGCGACCTCGGCGCCCGACAGCACCAGGTAGAACGAGGCGGCGCCGAGGGCTGCGAGCGCCGACCATTTCTTGATCGGAAAGCGGTCCGACGCCGCAGGGATCAGCGCCAGCAGCGCGCGGACCACGAAGAACACCAGCCCCGCCACCACCGCCATGTGATAGCCGGAGATCGACAGCACATGGGCGAGGCTCGACACATACATCGCGTCGTTGACCGGCGCGGAGATGGCGTCGCGCTTGCCGGTGATCAACGCCGAGGCGATCGCGCCCCTGTCGCCGGGCAGTGTGGCCCGGATGCGGTTGTCCATGGCATCGCGCAAGGCATCGACCGCGGCGGCAAAGCGCAGCCGCAGGTCCGGCGGCGCCGGCGGCTCGGCCGTGGCGATGCGGCCGAGCACGAAGCCGGAGGCGCCGATGCGCTGGAAATACAGGTCGCGGGCGAAGTCGTAGCCACCCGGCCGCAACGCCTGCAGCGGCGGCGAGAGGCGCGCCTTGAAGGTGACGAAGGCGCCGACCGGCGGCGCCGTGCCCTTGCGTACCGCGACGCGGACGCGCTCGAGCCCCTGCCGCGCGCCCTCCATGCGATGGACGCGGACCACGATGCGGTCGCTGCGCTCGCGCTCCTCGCGGATCTCGACGAAGCCCGACACCGACGCGCCGAATGCCGGCGCCGCCAGCACCGGATGGTCGATCAGCCGCGCCTTCAGCGTCGCCACGGCGAAGCCGGCGGCGACGGTCGCGGCGAACACGCAGGCGGGGAACGCCATCGCGCGGCGGCGCGCCGCGAAGGCAACCGCCGCCATGGCGGCGAACGCCAGCACGGCCGCGACGGCCGAGGGCTCATGCTCCGCGGTGAAATAGAACGCGACCCCGAGGCCGAACGCTACCGGCACCCAGGGCACCAGCCGGCCGGGGCCGAAATCGACGGCGGCGCAGTCTTTGAGACGAGCCGCAGCCGCGTGCAGCGCTTCGCCAGGATGCAGCCACGGCTCGCCGCCCAGGCCGCGCACGCGCGGCCTGGGCCACGTGGTGGCCCGCGCGCCGGCGCGTCCCCTGCCCCGCTTCCGTTCCTCCATCGCGCCGCCCTGCGCGTGTGCCCGGCATCTATGCTACCGGAACGGGGCAGCGCCGACAGCGGAACGGATGGGGAATATGCACTTTCACTGCTTCCCGCTCGCGAGAACCATCACCCACAGACGGGGATATTCAGCGACGACACCGAAATCATCGACCGTCAGCGTCGCCCGGTAGTCATGCAGAAGCGACGTGTAGTCATAGGCATTCCTTCCGATGCGGCGATAGATCTGGGGCAACGGCTTCACCGCCCCGTCCTCTGTATCCAGCCATACCGCTGTCGATCTGGCTTCACACCCCTCGCTCAAGTTTAACCGGCGGATGGCGCTGGTGTTGCTGGCTGGCGTAAAGCCGAGGTCAATATCCTTCAGCCCGGCTAAATCTTCGCGGACGCTGCCGTTGACACGCCAGGTCTCGACACCGTCCCGCTCAATGAGAAGTTCGATCCCCTCTGAACCGATCCAGCCGGTGACGGACGCTTGCAAGCTGCACCACTCGCTATCGCAGACCAGCCGGTAGGCAAGATCGGCGACGCTTCCATTGTGCTCGAAAACAGCGGAACCCTCGATATTCCATGTGTCGTGCGTTTTGGTGAAACGGCACGCGTCGTGCCCGTCCCGATCCAGCCGCTTCCAAAGGACTGTGTGCATGGGACCTCAAGGGCCAGGGCAGCCCGCCTACCCCGCCGCCGCCACCTCCGCCTTAGTCCTTCGCCTTGGCGTAGCTGTCGCGCAGGCCGACGGTGCGGTTGAACACCGGACGATCCGGCGTGGAATCGGGGTCGCGGCAGAAATAGCCTTGCCGCTCGAACTGCACCGCGCCGGGGCTGTTGTCCCGCACCACCGCGGGCTCGAGCTTGGCACCGGTCAGCACCTCGAGCGAATCCGGATTGAGGTCGGCGGCGAAGTTCTCCCCGCCCGCCGGATCGGGCTTCGTGAACAGCGGATTGTAGAGCCTGACCTCGGCATCGACCGCATCGTGCGCGCAGACCCAGTGCAGCGTCGCCTTGACCTTGCGGCCGTCCGGCGCATTGCCGCCCCGCGTCGCCGGATCGTAGCTGCAGCGCAGCTCGACGATCTCGCCGGCGGCGTCCTTGATCGCCTCGCGGCAGCGGATGAAATAGGCATAGCGCA